>ERZ777003.3902-NODE-3902-length-13420-cov-6.442050_pt1 | contig 13420 bp, 16 predicted proteins | sample MGYA00374956_ERZ777003 | MGnify/ENA primary metagenome ERZ777003 (study PRJEB29302, sample SAMN06268252) | bioreactor metagenome | isolation source: Joint BioEnergy Institute, California, USA | place: USA:Joint BioEnergy Institute, California, USA | collected... | reverse complement strand
TGCGTGAATGGATCGGCCGGCCGCTCTACCTGGAGGCGGTGCGCATCGCGCCGTTCCGGCCGCGCAGCCTCGATATCTCGGTCGTGCTGGACCTGATGATTCATGACCTGGACCTGATGCTCGTCCTCGTTGAGAGCGAGCTGGAGGCGGTGGACGCCGTCGGCGCGCCAGTCATGTCGGCGCACACCGATATCGCCAATGCCCGCTTGCGTTTCGCCAATGGCGCGGCGGCGACGATCACGGCGAGCCGCGTGAGCCTCAGGATGGAGCGCAAGCTACGGGTGTTCGGGACGCGCGGCTACCTCAACGCCGACTTCCTCGCCCGCAGCCTCCACCTGGTGCGCAGGGATGCCGGCGAGGCGCTGCCCGCCATGCCGGAGTTCGGCATCGAGACGCATAGCTGGCAGGACCATGACTCGCTGGAGGCCGAGCTGCGCGCCTTCGTCGCGAGCTGTCTCGACGGCGCGCCGGTGGTGGTGGACGGCGCTGCGGGCCGGCGGGCGCTGGAGGCGGGGCTCCGGGTGCTGGACTCGATCGCGGCAAGCCGGGCGAAGGCGGAGGCCTCGGGGCTGTTCGGGCCGGACTAGCCCCCAGCCGTCCCGACACGGAACCAGGCATTTCCGGGACGGCGATCCGCGCCTGGGTGTGTTTCCCAGGGCAAGCGCGGCTTATCCGAGGCGCTTGTAGGCGCCGAACTGCGCCAGCACCTCGGCCATCTCGGCGTCGTCCAACACCACCGGCGTGAGGCCCGAGGCCAGCAGGGCGAGGTATTGGCCCGCCAGGTTCTCGACCTCCAGCGCCAGCGTGTAGGCCGCGGCGAGGCTTGCGCCCACCGCGACGACGCCGTGGTTGGCGAGCAGCGCGGCGCGCCGCCCTTCGAGCGCCCGCAGCGTCGCCTCGGCCAGCTCGGCCGTGCCGAAGGTGGCATAGTCGCTGCACCGGATGTCGCTCCCGCCCGCCAGCGCCACCATGTAGTGGAAGGCCGGGATGCCGCGCCGCGCGCAGGAGAGCGCGGTGGCCTTCGGGCTGTGGGTGTGTACCACCGCCGCGACCTCCGGCCGGGCGCGGTAAATCGCCTGGTGCAGCCGCCATTCCGAGGAAGGCTTGCCGCCCGACCGCACCTGCCCGTCCGGCCCGAGCCAGACCAGGTCGCCCGGCGTCATCACGGCGTAGGGCAGGCCGGACGGCGTGATCAGCATCCCGTCGCCGGCACGGCAGGACAGGTTGCCCGACTTCGAGGGCATCATGCCCGCCGCGTCGAGCGCCTGCGCGAGCCGGACGATCTCTGCCCGCATCTCCGGCGCGTCGTCCGGTTCCGTCATCCCACTGCCTCCCCCTGCCTGGCCAGCACCTGGAGCACCGCCTCCGCCGCCGCGTCGCTCGGCCGGCCCTGTGGCGGGCGGAGCCGCGCCAGTGCGGCCGCGAACCCCTCGCGCTGCGCCGCCGCTGCTGCCGGTTCGCTCAACAGCCGTATCAGACCCTCCGCCAGCGCCGGCGCCGTGCAGTTCTCCTGAAGGTATTCCGGCACCACGGGCGCCTCGTTCAGCAGGTTCACCAGCGAGGCATAGGGTACCCGCACCAGCCGCCGCACGATCGCCGCCGTCACCGGGTTGACCCGGTAGGCCACGACATGCGGCACCCCCGCCACGGCCATCTCCAGCGAGGAGGTGCCGCTCTTGATCAGCCCCGCCTCGGCTGCCGCGAAGGCGTCGTGCTTGTCGCCCGGCGTGGCGACCAGAATCGGCGCCACCGGCCAGGACGCCGCCGCCTTGCGCACGGCGCCCTCGACGACGCCGGCCACCGGCACCACCGGGCGCAGCCCGGGCACGCGCTCTGCGGCCAACCGCAGTGCCTCGCCGAACGCCGGCAGCAGGCGACTCGCCTCCATCCGCCGGCTGCCCGGCATCGCCACCACCACGCGCTCGCCCGGCGCGATGCCGTGCGCGGCGCGGAAGCGCGCGGCATTGCCCCCATCGGCGCCGCTCTCCAGCACCGGATGGCCGACGAAGGTCACGGGGATGCCGGCGGCCTCGAAGAAGGGCAGCTCGAAGGGCAGCAGGGCGAGGATGCGGTCCACCCGCTCGCGGATCTGCGTGACGCGCCCCGGGCGCCAAGCCCAGACCTGCGGTGCGACATAATGCACCAGCGGGATGCCGAGCGGCTTCACCCGCCCGGCGAGGCGCATGGCGAAGCTCGGCGAATCGATTGTCACCACCACCGCGGGCCGGCGCGCCGCCACATCCTCGGCTGCTTCGCGCAGCCGCCGCGCGAGGCGGCGGATGTTCGGCAGCACCTCCAGCAGGCCCATGAGCGCCAGCTCGCGCATCGGGAACAGGGAGGCGAGGCCCTGTTCCGCCATCCGCTCGCCGCCGATGCCGGCGAATTCGAGGTCCGGCCGCCGCGCCCGCAGCGCCGCGATCAGCCGCGCGCCGAGCGCGTCGCCCGAGGCCTCGCCAGCGACGAGATAGACCAGGGTCACGCGAAGCGCGCAGGCAAGGGCGTCGCGAAGTGCACCGTCGGCCAGTCGCGGTGGTTGCGCACCGCGCCGTGCTCGCGCACCTCGTCGAGCCGCGCCGGGTCGAGGTCGCAGAACACCCAGCCCGGCATGTCGAGGGGCCCGCGCGCCAGCACCCCGTCCTCCGGGAAGCCTCGGTCCACCGGGCCGAAGACCGCGGCGAAGCCGCGGTTCTGGTCAAGCGCGGCGGACCAGGGCGCCTCGCCCACCGTCGGCGTGATGGCGACGTAGCACTGGTTCTCCAGCGCGCGGGCCTGAGCGGCGAAGCGCACGCGATTGAAGCCGTGCATGGAGTCCGTGCAGGTGGGGGCGAGGATCAGCCAGGCGCCGGCCGCGACCTGCGTGCGGACGTGCTTCGGGAACTCCACGTCGTAGCAGATCGAGACGCCGATCCGGCCCCAGGGCGTGTCGAACACCCCCGGATCGGCCCCGCTGGAGACACCCCAGCGCTCGGCCTCGAAGCGCGTCATCATGCGCTTCTCCTGGTGCGCGAGCAGGCCCTCCGGCGTGATCAGCGGCGCGCGATTGACCACACGGTCGGAAGCGCCATCGCGCATCGGCAAGGAGCCGGGCAGCAGCCAGACGGAATGGCGGCGCGCGGCCTCGCGCATCGCGGCGAGGATCTCCTCCGCGGCCGCGGCCATCGCGGCGAGCTCGGCGGCTTCATCCGGCTCGTCCCGGCCGGAGAGGGCAGGGCCCAGCTCGACGCAGGCATATTCCGGCAGCACCAGCAGCTCACCCCCTGCGGCGCGTCCCTCGGCCAGCCAGCGGTCGAGCTTCGCCGCCCAGGCGGCGACGCTCGCCGGCCGCTCGACCGGGTATTGCAACAGGCCGAGGCGGAGCAGGCGGCGGTTCACGGCAGGGGCACCCCCTCGGTGAGCGGCTTGATCCAGAAGGACAGTTCGTGCGGCGTCTCCTCCGCCTGGCCGATCTCGCGCCAGGAGAGGACGCAGCGCAGGTCCGGATAGGGCGTGTAGCCGCGGCGGCGCCAGAACCCGTCGAGCGGTACGTAGTCCTTCGGCCGGCGCGGATCGTCCGGGTCGCGCAGCACGGCGCAGAAGGCGGCGTAGTCGAGGCCAAGCGTGTCGCGCGCATGGGCCTCGCGCTCCTGGAAGAAGCGCACGCCCGCGCCATGCCCACGCCATTCCGGCAGCAGGACGGATTCGCCGAAGTAGCAGAAGCGCCGCGGATCGAGGCCGCGCGCCTCGAAGGGCGCACGCACCGGCGCCGCGGCCTCGGTCATGGGCTGGCAGGTGGAGATGCCGACGACCTGATCGCCGGGCGCGATCGCCGCGATCAGTGCCGCCCCGGGGCTCTCGGCATAGGTCGCGAGGTAGTGGCGCTCATAGGCCTCGTCGCCGTCGTAGAGATAGGGCCATTCGCGGAACACCGCGATGCGCAGCCGCGCCGCCTGGTCGAGCCAGGGGGCGAGCGCCGCGCCGCGCAGGAGCTCGAAACGGAGCGGGGAAGGGGGGACGGCCATGCGCCTATGGATACGGAGCCAGGGACGCAGACGAAAGCCCGGCTTCCCGCGGGCGGGTACCGGACCGCCTCGGCGAGTCCTGCCCTGTCACCCGCCGTAGAGCGCCTTCGGATCAACCTGCGGCTCCGCGATCGGGCGCACCTCGCCCTCGCGCAGCGCCCAGGAGAAACAGCTCCGCCGCCCCGTATGGCAGGCGACCCCGGCCTGGTCCACCAGTGCGAGCAGCGTGTCGCCGTCGCAATCCAGCCGCAGATCCACCAGGCGCTGGACCTGCCCGCTGGTCTCCCCCTTGCGCCACAGCGCGTCGCGCGAGCGGGAGTAGTAGGTCACGCGGCCCGTCGCCAGCGTCTCGGCGAGGGCGGCGCGGTTCATCCAGGCTAGCATCAGCACCTCGCCCGTATCGTGCTGCTGCGCCACGACCGGGACGAGGCCACGGGAATCGAACCGCACGGCATCCAGCAGCCGGGCGCGGTCGGAGGGTTCGGCGATGGGCGTCGTGATGTCGCTCATGCCTCTATATACTGCGGAAGGCGGATGATCGCAGGGGAGGGACCCGGCGGATGGACACGGGCGGCAGCCAGGGCGGAGCGGCGACGGCGGCGGTGGAGGCGGCGCTGGACCGTGCCGCCGCGGCTTGCTCCCGCCGCGGCGCCCAGTTGACCGAACTCCGCCGGCAGGTGCTGCGGCTGGTGCTGGAGGCGGCCCCGCAGCCGGTCGGCGCCTATGCGCTGCTCGACCGGCTGAAGGCGGAGCGGCCGGGGGCGGCGCCGCCGACCGTCTATCGCGCGCTCGATTTCCTGCTGGAGCAGGGGCTGATCCACAAGATCGAGCGTTTGAACGCCTTCATCGGCTGCAGCGAGGCCGAGGACCACCCCCTCGACTGCGCCTGCGACGGCGCCCACGACCACCCGCACCAGTTCCTCATCTGCCGGAGCTGCGGCGCGACCCTGGAGCTGACCGACGCCGCCGTCGCCCGCGCCGTGGCGGCCGCCGCGTCCAGGGCCGGCTTCACGGCCATCCGCGCGACGGTGGAGATCGAGGGGCGCTGCGCGCACTGCGCCGGGGCCTGAGCAGAGCGGGGCCGGGGCGACCGCGCTGCCCGCCCGCTCGGCCCGCCCGGTTGCGGCGCCCTCAGCCCGGCGCGGTTCTGGGCGCCCCCGGCCAGCGGGGCAGGGCGCCGATGAGCTGGGCGGTCCCCGCCACGATCCCCATGCCGACCCCGAGCTTCCACGCCAGGTCGTAGGACCCCATCGCGTCGAACAGCAGTCCGCCGCCATAGGCGCCGAGGAAGCTGCCGATCTGGTGGCTGGTGAAGGCGATGCCCTGGATCATCGCCTGCCAGCGCAGCCCGAACATCTCGACCACCGCGCCCGCGATCAGCGGCGCCACGCAGAGCCAGAGGAACCCCATCACCGCCGCGAAAATGAGAGTGGATTCGGGCGTCGGTGGCGTGGCGAAGTACCAGGCGAGCACGACCGAGCGCGTGAGATAGAGACCGCCGAGCAGCGCGGTCTTGGACCAGCGCCCGCCCGCCCAGCCGAAGAACAGGCTGCCCAGCACGTTGAACCCGCCGATCACCGCCAGCGCCTGCGCCCCCAGCATCGGGTCCATGCCGCAGAGCGTGAGATAGGAGGGCAGGTGGGTGGTGAGGAAGACGAGCTGTAGCCCGCAGATAAAGTAGGCGCCCCCCATGACCAGGAAGGGGCCATGCCGCATGGCGAGGCGGAAGGCATCCCGGGCGCTGCCGGCCTCGCCGGCCACCTTCTGCACCGGTATCGCGTCCACGCGCCCGGCGACCCAGGCGGCGGGCAGCATGAACAACGCCAGCACCGCGAAGCCGAGCGCGCCGACCCGCCAGTCGAAGGCGTCGGTCAGCATCTGCCCGAACGGGGCGGCGAGCGGCGCACCGAGAGACCCCGCCGCCGAGACGATGCCGAGGATCGTGCTGCGCATTGCCACCGGCACCGAACGGGCCGCGACGGCCATGCCCATCGCCGAGGCCGTGCAGGCGAGCGCCAGGCCGACCAGCACGCCCGCGCCGATCATCACCGCCACCGCCCCGTCCGCGCGGGCGAACACGAGGAGGCCCGCGACGTAGAGCGCGCCGCCGGTCACCAGCACCGGGCGGAAGCCGAGGCGCTGCGCATAGGCCCCGGCGATCGGCTGGCCGAGGCCCCACACCAGGTTCTGCACCGCGATGGCGAGCGTGAACTCGCTGACGGCGATGCCAAGCTCGCGCACCGAGGGCGGCATGAACAGGCCGAGGCTCTGCCTCAGCCCGAGGGCGAGGCTCAGCATCACCGCCACGCCGGCCAGGATCGGCCAGGTCGTGGCGGGCAGGGCGCCCGTGGCGCGCATCAGCGTGTCTCCAGCCGTGCCAGTCCCTGCGCCAGATCCGCGATCAGGTCGGCCGGATCCTCCAGCCCGATGTGGAAGCGCACCGCATAGCCGCCGAGATCGGGGCTGGTCGCGGTGCGGGTGATGAACCCCGTGGTCGGAACCGCCAGGCTCTCGTACCCGCCCCAGCTCGCGCCGATGCCGAACAATTGGAGGCTATCCACCATGGCGAAGATTTCCGCCTCGCTGTAGCGCGGCTGGAACACCACGCCGAACAGGCTGCACGCCCCGGTGAAGTCGCGCTTCCAGATCGCGTGGCCGGGATCCCCGGGCAGGGCGGGGAAGAGCACGCGCAGCACCTGCGGCTGGCGCTGGAACCAGCGCGCCACCTCCAGCGCCGACTGCTCCTGGTGCTTCAGGCGCAGCGGCAGGGTCCGCGCGCCGCGCAGCGCCAGCCAGCAATCGTCTGGGCTTGCGTAATGGCCCATCTGCGCCGCCGCGCCGCGCACCGCGAGGTAGTCCTCCTCGTTCGCGACGGTGACGGCGCCGAGCAGCACGTCCGAATGCCCGCCGACATACTTGGTCAGCGCCTGGATCGAGACGTCCACGCCGTGGCGGAAGGGCTGGAAGTGGTGGATGCCCCAGGTGTTGTCCATCAGCACCTTGGCGCCGCGCGCATGGGCCGCGCGCGCGATCGCCGGGACGTCCTGCATCTCGAAGGTGTGGCTGCCCGGGCTTTCCGTGTAGACCACCTTGGTGTTCGGGCGGATCAGCGCGGCCATGCCGGCCTCGTCCACCCGCGGGTCGTAGAAGGTGGTCTCGACGCCCCAGCCCTTCAGCAGCCCGTTGGCGAGGGCGCGCGCCGGGCCATAGACCGAGTCCGGCATCAGGCAGTGGTCGCCCGCCTTCAGGTAGGCCATGAGCGGCACGGAGATCGCCGCGAGCCCGGTGCCGACGATGACGCAGCGCGTGCCGCCCTCGATCTCGGCGACCACGTCCTCGAGCGCGTAGTGGGTGGGGCCGCCGGCGGTGCCGTAGGTCATCACCCGGTTGAAGCGGTCCTTCTGGAAGGTCCGCCGCGCCTCGCAATTCGGATGCAGCACGGTGGAGCCGCGGTGCACGGGCGGGTTGACGAAGCCGTGCACGTGCGTGCCGGCGCGGCCGGCATGGGACATGCGGGTGGCGAAGCCTTGGCCGCCGCTCTCGGCGAGCCTCCGGTCGGTCCGGGCGCTGTCGTCGGGCATCAGATCTATTTCGTCACTTTCGGGGTTTCGGGGCGGCTCGCCCACTCGGTCCAGGAGCCGTCATACACGGCGGGCTCCGGGAAGCCCGCGCGGACCAGGCCGAGCGCCAGGGCGCAGGCGGTGACGCCGGTGCCGCAGGAGGTCACGACGGGGCGCTCCGCCTCGACGCCGACCGCCTCGAACATCGCGCGCAGCGTCGCCGGGTCCTTCATGGTGAGGTCGGGGTTGAGCAGATCCGTGGCGGGCAGGTTCGCCGCGCCGGGCATGTGGCCGCTCGGCATCCCCGGGCGGGGTTCCGGCGCCGTCCCGTCGAAGCGCCCGCGCGCCCGTGCGTCGAGGATCAGCGCCTCGCCGCCGCCCTGCCGCACGATCCGCTTGATGTCGCCGATGCCCTTGACCCGCTCCGCGCGGAAGTCCGGGACGAAGGTCGCCGACGCGGGGGCAGGGGGATCGCCGCTCTCGACCGGGCGTCCCTCCCGCCGCCATTTCGGCAGGCCGCCATCCAGCACCGCGGCCTGCTCGTGCCCGAACAGCCGCATCATCCACCAGCCGCGGGCCGCGGAGCGCAGGCCGTGCTGGTCGTAGAACACCACCCGCGTCGCGTTGGAAACGCCGAGCGCGCCGACGAGCCTCGCGAAGCGCCCCGGCGTCGGGATCATGTGCGGCAGGTCGGTGTCCGGGTCGGCGATCTCGTCGATGTCGAACAGGCGCGCGCCGGGAATGTGCGCCTTCCGGAACTCGTCCCGCGCGTTCCCGGGCTCGTTCGGCAGATAGGTCGAGCAGTCGAAGACCACGAGGTCGGGCTTGCCGAGCTCCCCGGCCAGCCATTCGGTCGAGACGAGAACATGCATGGCCGTCACCCCTCTCCGACCAGCGCCACATAGACGCGCCGGTTCTGCCGCCCCTTGCTCTCCATCTTCGTCACCTCGACGCGGCCGATCTCGCCCGTGGAGCGTACATGCGTACCGCCGCAGGGCTGCAGGTCCACCGGCGCATCCTCCGGTCCGATGCGCACCAGGCGCACCCGTCCCGCACCACGCGGCGGCTTGACCGAGAGCGTGCGCACGAGGCCCGGATTCGCGTCGAGTTCGGCCTCCTCGATCCACCGCTCGCCCACCGGGTGGTCGGCGGCGATCAGCGCGTTCAGGCGCTCGGTCAGCCATTCCTTCGCCGGCGGCTCGGGCAGGTCGAAGTCGAGGCGCGAGCGGTCCGGCCCGACCTGCCCGCCCGTGACCCCGGCGCCGGGGATCAGGCTGCACAGCAGGTGCAGCGCCGTGTGCATGCGCATCAGTCGGTGGCGGCGCGGCCAGTCGATCGTCGCCGCGACCTCGGCCCCCACCGGCGGCAAGGGGGCGCCGGGCGCGGGGAGGTGCAGGATCGTCTCCTCCGGCCCCTTCACCGCATTCGCCACCGCCATCTCGCCGCCGTCCCAGCGCAGCGTGCCCTGATCGCCGGGCTGCCCCCCGCCCTGGGCGTAGAACACGGTGCGGTTGAGCACCACGCCCTCGGGCCCTGCCGCGAGGACCCGCGCGACGCACTCGCGCGCATGGGGATCGGCGCGGAAGATCGCTTCCGTCGGCATGGTCAGCCTCCCTGCGCCACGCCGGCCCATTCCCGGCGCAGCCGGTCGCGATGCGTGCGCAGCCAGAACAGCGCCAGCGCGGCGGTGGCGTTGTTGATGCGGTTGTCGTCCAGCATGGCGAAGGCCTCCTCGGCGGGCAGCACCATGAGGCGGATATCCTCCTGCTCCTGGTCCAGGCCGTGATGCGCGACGATGCCGGGGACAGGGAGCGGCATGCAGGCGCAGTAGCAGGTCATCGTCTCGTCGCAGCCGCCCTGGGTGAGGATCCAGCGTCCCATGCGCTCCAGGCGCTGCGGGTCCAGGCCTGTTTCCTCCTTCGCCTCGCGCCGCGCCGCCTGCTCCGGCGTCTCGCCGGCATCCACGAAGCCCGCCGCGCACTCGGTCATGACCGGATCGAGGCCGGCGGCGAGCGCGGGCAGGCGGAATTGCTGGATCAGCGCCACGCGGTCGGCATGCGGATCGTAGGGCAGCACGGCGACGGCGGCGCCGCGCCGCCACAGTTCCCAGGTGCGCAGGCCGCTCTCCCGCCCGTCGAAGCGGCGGTGGTGGAAGCGCACGCGCTGCAACGGGCAGTATCCGTCCCAGACGATCTCGTCGGAGACGATCCGCAGCCCGGGATAGGGGGGGAGGGGCGGGGCCTTGGGCGGTCTGGCCTTCATGCGCCGCGGACCCTAGCCTTGCCGGAAGCGCCCGTCCATGTCCGCCGATCCTCCCCGCTCCGGTCCACGCACTGCCTCGGCTGCCCAGGATGCCCTCCGGCTGTCCCGCCGCCGGGCGATCCTGCTGGTGCTCGGCGCCGCCGGCACCTTCTCGCTCGCCGCGGCCTGCGTGAAGACGCTCAAAGGTGAGGTGCCATTGGCCGAGGTGGTCCTCTGGCGCAACCTCTTCGCCATCCCGGCCCTGCTGCCGCTGATGGTCCGGCACGGCGGCCTGGCGGCGCTGCGCACCACGAACCCGATGGGCCATGCCGCGCGCATCCTGTTCGGGCTGCTCGGCATGTTCGGCACCTTCTACGGCCTGGTGCACCTGCCCTTCGCGGTGGTCTCGGCGCTCGGCTTCACCATGCCGCTGTTCCTCACCATGCTCTCCGTGCCGCTGCTCGGTGAGCGGGTCGGGTGGCGGCGCAGCATGGCGGTGGTGGTGGGCTTCCTCGGCGTGCTGCTGATCGTGCAGCCTAGCGGCGGCGGCGGGACGGAGGGCGCTGCCGCCGTCACCGGCTCCACGACTCAGCTCCTTGCGGCCGGCGCGGTGCTGCTCGGCGCGGTGGGCTGGGCGCTCGCCATGATCACCATCCGGCGCATGGGCGAGGCGGGCGAGCGGTCGGTGACGATCGTGCTGTGGTTCGCGATCGGCTCCTCGCTGGTCGCGGCGCTCGCTTCGATCCCGGTCTGGGTTTGGCCGAGGCCTCAGCAGTGGCTGCTGCTCGCGGGCGTCGGCCTCATCTCGGCGGTCGCGCAGGTGATGATGACCAACGCTTACCGCACCGGGGAGAGCACGCTGCTCGCGCCCTTCGAGTACTCCGCCATCATCTGGACCATGGGCATGGGCGTGGTGTTCTGGGGGGAGGTGCCGGAGCTTCGGGATTTCGTCGGCATCGCCGTGCTGGTCGGCTCCGGCCTGTATATCTGGCACCGGGAGGTGACGCTCGGCGTGAAGCGCTGAGCGGCCTCCGCGCGGCCCGCACGGCGCGCTGCGGAGGGCAAGGAAATCCCGCCGATGGAGGGATGGCGCGGTCGCCCCGGTCGCGTCAGTGCCCTGAGCCTGGTGCGGCGGGCCGCCCGTTACAGCGCCTTGCGGAACCAGATGCGGGCATGCCCGGCGGGCATCCCGTCCAGGCGGCCGAACTCGACATAGCCGCAGCGCTCCCAGAAGCCGGGGGCCTGGAAGCTGAAGGTGTCCGTATAGGCGTTGGTGCAGCCGCGCTCGCGCGCGATCGCCTCGGCGCGGCGCAGCAGCTCCGCGCCGATCCCCTGGCCGCGCAGCTCGCGCGAGAGCCACAGCCAGTCGATGAACAGCCAACCCCAGAAGGTCAGGCCGAGGAGGCCGCCGGCGGTCTTGCCCTCCGCATTGCGCACCAGCAGCGTCACCGGCTCGCGGTCGTAGGGGCCGCCCATCTCCTGGTTGAAGGCGTGCAGCCCGCGCTGGATCGCCGCGACGTCCTCGAATTCCGGCGCCGCGTCCTCGATGATCTCGATCCCCGCCGGCAGGTCGCCTTGCGTGCTCATCCGCCGAACCGTCCCCACGCTGCCACCGCCACCGTCAGTAGTCCAAGCACCAGGTTCACCATCACGAGCTGGCGGATGCGCGCCGCCGCGCCGGCAGCGGTCGTCGCCCCGCCTCCCGCTCCGCCCGCGGCGAGCGCCGCGCGCATCTGACGCCACGGGCCGAGGGCGATCGCCAGGTAGATCGCCGCCATCAGTAGTCCGGTCAGGTGCATCAGGTGCACATGCCAGCCCACGCCGCGGAACCCGCCGTACCAGACGAACAGCAGCGCCCAGCCCGTGAGCAGCACGACCGGCATGGCGTGCCAGACGATCATGAAAAACCGCCGGAACACGCCGGCGAGCAGCGTCAGGCGCTGCGGCGGCTCGAGCGCCCCGAGCGAAGGCGCCAGCGCCAGGATTGCGAAGGCCATGCCGCCGACCCAGAGCACCGCGCCCAGCACGTGCAGCGCGTAAAGCAGGTTCCACACCTCTTCCTCAACCTTCTTCCCTGAGCGCCGCGACCGCCCTGGCCAGCCGGCGCGCTTCCTCGGCCGCGGTGCTGCGCGGCGCCGCCTCGACCACGCCGAGCCCCTGGGCGAAGGCGCTCGGATAGGCGCTGCGGTTGCCGAGCGCCTCGTTCAGCAGCGGCAGGCGCCGGCGTGCGATCTCGTCCACGATCTGCGGCGCCAATTTGCCCGTCGCGGGCACGCGGTTGAGCACCAGCCGCACCGGCCGCCTTTCGCCCGCAGCCAGCGCCAGCGTCGCGTCCGTCGCCCAGAGGTCGGCCGGCGCGGGCTGCAGCGGCACCAGCACCAGGTCGGCGTTGCGGATGGCGAGCCGCGCATCGGTGTCGTCGTGCGGCGGGGTGTCGAGCAGCACGAAGTCCACCCCGCCGCCGCGCCGGAGCCGGTCCAGCGCGCCGCCGAGCCGCCAGCCGGAGGGGGAGTCGAAGGCGATCGGCCGCGGCGCATGCGCGGCACGACCGCTGCCATCGCCGCCGCCTTGCGCCCGCCGCTCGGCATACCAGCGGACAAGGGACTTCTGGGGGTCGGTGTCAAGCAGCGCCACCCGCGCCCCCTCGGCCGCGAGCGCCGTCGCGAGCGTGGCGGCGACGGTGGATTTCCCCGCTCCGCCCTTGCGCTGTGCCACCGCAACCACGAAGGCCATGTCGAATCAGGCTCCCGCCCCGTAGCCGCCGTCCTATAGCAGCGCCGGAGGCCGCGATGGCAGCCGGGGCCACACAGACGCAAGGGCGCGGCACGGCCGTGCCGCGCCGTCGCCCCGCCGGCTCCGCTACACGCCCCGCGGCCGCAGGGGAACCGAAAGTTTCGGATGGCGCTCTGCCGACGACTGGCCAGCCAGCTCCGATCCTTGTGTCCCTACGGTCGTGGCGGCGGCCCGGCCGGTGCCGCTCCGCCCGACTCGCCGCCTCCGTCATCGTTGCCTTGCGGGGCCACCGGGGCCCCGGTCCGCAGGTCGGTCACGGGGGCGCCCTGCGCATTCGGGGGTTGCTGCGCCCCGGCAGCCGCGGTCCCGCCCTGGGCCGCCGGTGGGACCGGGTGGCCCGGCGCGGCCTCCACCGGGGCCGCCGGGGTCTGCGGCGGAACATGGGCGGTCGAGCCGGGCACAGGAGCGGTCTGCGCGGCTTCACCGGAACGGCCTGCGGGCGCCGCCGGCGCACCGGAGGAGGCGGTCGGCAGCGCGGAAGGCGGCACCGGGTTCGGCTCCGGCCGCGATCCAGGGGCTGGCGTGCCCGCGGGGGCCTGGCTCGTCTGAGCCGGCGGGACGCGCGCGCTGGTTGCCGGCGGTCCGCCCGCGGCCTCACCGGTCGCCTGCTGCCCGCTCGCAGCGGTCCTTTGGGGCGAAGGTGCCTGGGCAGTGGCCGTCGAGGGCGGCCCGCCCGGATTGTGCGAGCGTCCTCCCCATAGGCCGCCGCTCCAGCCGAACAGGACCACGATGGTTGCGATCAGGGAGCCGGCCAACACGGCCGGCAGGGACAAACGGGGCATCGCAAGAGTCTCGCTGAACGGATTCGCGCCCGCAGTAGCGCGGGAC
>ERZ777003.3901-NODE-3901-length-13425-cov-25.482498_pt1 | contig 13425 bp, 10 predicted proteins | sample MGYA00374956_ERZ777003 | MGnify/ENA primary metagenome ERZ777003 (study PRJEB29302, sample SAMN06268252) | bioreactor metagenome | isolation source: Joint BioEnergy Institute, California, USA | place: USA:Joint BioEnergy Institute, California, USA | collected... | reverse complement strand
ACCGGCTCGATCTGACAGTCGTCGAAGACCACAACATCGCCCGGCCGTTGAAGCTGAGACAGCGCCGCGCCCTCGTAACAGACCTGCTCATACGTGTGCTTGCCGTCGACGAACGCGAAAGGCACGCGCTTGTGCTGCGTCAGCGCCCAGTGCAGCCATGACGTCGACCCGCCACCGAAGAACGTGACCCTCACCCCAGACGACACGTGCCCGGCTACGAACTCGTTGACGGTCTTGAGCCCGTCCAGTTCGGCTACGCTGTTGCGTGGGACGCGCGCATTGGGATCAATGACGTCGAGCGACACGACCTCGCAGCCGGCGCCTGAGTCCTCGAGCGCGTGGCTGATGACGCACGCCGAAAAGCCTTTCGCTGTACCAATATCAAGGATTACCTCGCCACCGACAAACCCCTGCAACGCCTTACGTAGAAAGTAGCGCAGCGTCGTATAGATGATCCGCCCATGCTGCCAGTTCGGCGGGTTGGCCTTCAGAGGACACGCGAGCGTTCTCGCCATCGACTCGAGCTTAGCCCTGTCGATCGCATACCCGAGCATTCGCTCATATGCGTCGACAACAGGGTAGTCGCGCCGACGCTCCCTCTCAAAGATCGCGTCATACTGATTGGCCGTTAGCATGGCACATATACCTCGTCGCTGTGCGCGGTGAACGCCAGCTTGTAGCCGCGACTCGTGATCCACTCGCGAAGCTCGTCCGCGGTGGCGTCATAGAACTCGATGTTACGATTTATCTCGACGCCGATCACCGGTCTAAATCGCTCGATAGTCCGAGCGGCTCCACGCAAGGCTCGCAGCTCGTAACCTTCGATATCGAGATAAATGATGTCGCAGGCGTTCAGCTTCAGATCGTCGATCATGAGCTGCGGGATCGGGCCTTCGCCGGAGATGTGGGTGAGTCCTTCGTGGACGGGACGTCCGCTAGGATCGCGTCGACTCGTCTTGACCGAGACCGGCCTGTGCGTGTCGCCTACCGCAGCGTTGAACGCCGTGATGTTCGTCTCCGGCGCATTGTGCGTCATGAAGTCGAACAGCTCGGGGTCAGGTTCGAACGTGTAGACGTTCTTAAACTCCTCGGCGAGTCGCTTCGGAAACAGACCGAGGTTGCCCCCGGCCTGCACGGCGACGTCGCGTCCGGGCGTCAGCTGCAGCGCGCGGTCAAGGTTCTGAAGATCCCTGAACGCCCACTTGATGCAGCGGGCCGACCCCTTGAACGTCTCCCAGGGCCACCCGCTCCTGTACTCCCGGAGAGGCCCGAGGTCCATCGTCAGGATGTCGTTGCGCTGCGTTAGCTGTCTCACCGAAGACCTCCTCGAGCGTCGCCCGTCTGAAGCAACGCAACGCGGTGACCCTCGAGCAGTTCACGACGTCGACCCCCATCCGCTTCAGGTCGGTGGCGAGCGGCGCCATCTGCCGTATCCACGACGCGAAGCCGCACCCGTTGGGCAAATTGCCCTCGTGCTTACCGTGCCAATGCTCTCGACCACCTGTGCGCTGCATATCGAATCCCAGCAGCACGATCTTCTTGGCGCCGAATGTCGCGGCCAGGTGGATCGCCTGAAATCCCGAGTTGCCGCCCCCATTTATCGTGTCGGGCTCCGCGCAGAAGCCTTGACCGGTTCCGCACCTAATCCAGTACGTACCGAACTTGTCGCGCGCCATCTCGCTGACGCTCCACATCTCGCCTTGGAAGTTCGGGAAGATCTTCGGCGCGTAGACCTCCCAGAACCTGTAGTCCGCGGCGTAGAGCACATCTGCCCAGGGGGCGAGCTTGAACGTCGCGTTGACGACGATCAGCTTCGCCTTGCCCCGAACGAAGTCTAGGTCCTGCTGCGTGAGCGACGGCCCGCTCGCGGCGACGACGACCGTTGCCCCCGACCACCGCCCCGCCGGCCCGCCGACGAATCTCCCGTCGACCCAGACTCCTGGTCGCGCTGCGATTCGGTCTCGTCCTCCTGCACCTCTTCCTCCGACGAGCCATCCTGGTCGTCGGCTTCGGCGTTTCCCTCGTCGCCGTCCTTCGTGCTCTGAGGTCCGCCTAGATCGGTGTTCGACTTGGGACCAGGTTGAGACGCGCTGTTCGGCCCGTTCGTTCTCGGGACGTGAACCTCGGCAAGCTTGTTCGCGATGAGCTGCCTGCCGTAGTGATCGTCGACCGTGATGACGACACCCGCTCGGATGAGACCGAGCCGACCGTTGAATGTCTTGAGTGCCCTGACCTGCATTGCCGTTCTCCTTGGAACGTTGTTCTATTGATCGAAAAAGGGAGCGGACGCCGAAATTGACGTCCGCCCCTGAGCCCAATCAGCCCCGATCAGGTGGTCGAGCCTGCCGGGAAGCTGCCGTGCACGAATGCAGCGGGACGGGCAACCGCCAGAGCGAGGCGCTCTTCGCAGAGGATCGTGACCATGTTCTTGACGAAGTTGTCACGGTCCTCCGTCGACACGGAGATCGACGCCTGCTCGCGATCGAACAGGGTCGCGCCCATGCGGAACGCGCCGACCAGGAACTGATCGTTCGGCATCGCGTCGGACTCGACGACCGGACGACCCCACAGCATCGGCGGGAGATTACCCGACGGATTCGCCATGAGATATCGGTTCTCGTTGTCCTTCGTGAGCTCGATGTTGTGCCAGTCGGTCGGCGTCAGAACGATGCCGCTCGCCGGATAGTACGACAGGCGCACCTGCAAGATCGCGTGACGGATCACATCGATCATGGTGTCGCCCGGCCGGTTGAGCGCGTTGTTGTACGGCGTCGCCTGCGGCAGGAGACCCAGGATGTTATTGCCCGTGCCATCGCCGAGCAGGATCTGGTTCTCCTCGGCGATCGCCAGACCGTAGCGCAGACGCCCGTTGATCAGCGAGGCGAGCTGCGGGAAGTCGGCGAGTACCTGACGGGTCGCGTGAATCCAGTGAGCGATCGTGCGAACCGGCACGTCTTCGCGCTCGTAGGTGATGTTCGACTGGGGCTTCTGCGCGCCTTCGCTGACCACGTCCGCGTTGTTCGTGAACACGTTCTCGCGAATCCACTCGATGAGATTCGAGGAGGTCGTGCCCGCGTCGAGCAGCGAGCGGATGGTGAGCGGACGCAGCGGCTCCTCGACGACGCCCGGCAGGCGATCACTCCAGATACCCGCGCCGCCGGAGTTCGGCAGCGACGTGATGGTCTTGAGCTGGAACGCATCCGAGTGCCCCTTTCCGCCGCGCTTGACGAAGTCCTTCAGAGCGTCGGACTCGACGAACATCTCGCCCGGGCTCTTCTGCTGACCCTTGCGAGGGTCGCTCTTCTTCGCGTCGTCGGCGAGCTTCTGCTCGAGGTCGTTGATGCGCCCGTGGAGTCGCTGGTTCTCCTCGGTCACCTTGGCCATCGCGTCCTTCAGGCCTTCGCTGACCTTCTCACCCGCCTGCACCTTCTCCTGAATCTGCCTCAGGATCGTGTCGGCCTCCTTCGTCTTCTCGTTGATCGCCTCCTTGATCGACGCGATAAGAGCCTTCTTTTCCTCTTCATTCATGATAGCAACTCCTGCACCGAGATCGGTGACTTCGTAGTGATAGATTTGATTTCGGAAATGATCTCGTCTAGCACCGACTTACCGATGCCTTTTGCGCTTCGGCTCTCAGCGTCGCGCAGGAGCCCCGCATAGCCATGGCCGACGAGCGCCTTGGCCTGCGATCTGGAGAATCCGGCGTCGCGCAGGATCTCCTCGATTTCTCTCATGGAGGGCACGCCTTCGGCGAACATGCTCCTCACCTCGGTGATCAGCGACTCGGAGTTCGCCGGGAAAGTCACGATCGAGACCTCCCACAAGTCGATCTCCTTGAGCGTCAGGATCTTCTTCTCGTTGTCCCACTCCTCGACGACCGAGTTAAAACCGATGGAGAGACCGTCGATAGTCTTGCTCTTCATCAGCGCCCACGCCTCGCGCGCCCGCTGCACGTCGTTCACGAGGAGCTGGCCTTCGGTGTACAAGCCTTTCTCGTCCTCGACCATCTTCGTAAAAGGACCGACGGGCTCGCCCGAGCGATGCTGCCAGAGCGCCGGCGGGAGACGACCGCGCGACTGCCACTTACGCAGCGTGTTGGCAAAAGCGCCAGGCGCGACGACTTCGCGGTACGCGTCGATGACGTTGTACACGCTCGCGTAGCCCGAGAAATACCCCTTCTCGTCGACCTCTTTGACGTCGAACGTGAAGTTGCGAACCTTACGCCTCATCTCTGTCACCTCTGCTGTCGTCGAGTCCCAACCACGCACGCAGCGCGTCGCGAACCTGAACGGCGTTGTCGGGCATTGTACCGAGTTTGTCGATCGGAGACATGTTGGACTGGATAGTCAGCTTATCGGCGTTCGGCTCGTCGATTCTCGGCAGGTTCTCCTTCGCCCGCGCCTCGTTGCGCGTGTAGATACCGTTCTGTGTCATCTGGCTCAGGAACGCGGCGCGCGCCTGGCTGTCACCGCGCAGCAGCTCGTCGAGGTTGAACTGGGCGTAGTACCCGGTCGCCTGCTCCTCCGGCGTGAGCAGCTGGCGATAGATCTCCTGCTCGATCGTAGTGAGTACCGGGCCGAGCCCGAGCTTCAACCACCCGAGGATGATCTGCTCGACGCCGCTCCCCCACATCGTCTGCCCGTCGGTCGCGTGGTGAACGAGAATCGGGGGAACGTCGTACCAACTGCAGATCTCCTCGAACGAGTACTTCCTCGAGGCAAGCAGCTCGACGTCGATAGGCTTCAGCGACAACGGTTCGAACTTCGTCGCATTCTCCGCGACCATCACGCCGAACTGCTTGTCGCTGTCCTGCCCTGTGCCCGTACCGACGAACTCGTTGACGATCTGCCTATACGCCGCGCGCTGGTCCGGCTTGAGCCACTGCGCGATCGTGAGAATACCGCTCGCCCGCAGGCCGTTCTTGTACGAGAGGCTCGCCGCGCGGTCGCCGGCCATCGACAGGCCCAGGGTGTTCGCCGCGTACTGGATCCGTGACAATCCTGTATAGCCATCCATCGATCGGTCGATGACGTAGAACACCTCGTCGGCAGAAAGGTCGAGGCTCTCCCTCGCGTCCGTCATGCCAGGCGGCGAGTAACGGAAGCGGATCCGTCCGTTGTCGTCGAGGTACACCGTCATGTACTCCGGCCGCATGGGCTTGAGCCCGACGATACGTGACCCGATCTTCAGCTTCCGCGCGTAGCACGCGCCCCACGTCATCATCGACGCGACCATCGACTGCCAGAACTTCGCGCTCGACATGTCCTGGTTCGGTACATAGCGCAACACCCTGTAGAGCGGGTGCGTTGTCTCCTTCGTCGACGTCAGGCCATCCGGGCTGCTACGATAGAGGTACAGCGGGAGCGACATCACGGTGTTTGCGTATCGCCACACGCACGCCCACACAGCTCCGATCGACAGCGACAACTCAGGCGTGATGTTGATGCCGCCGTACGACCGCGCGAGGTTGACGGGCCCCTGCGCCTGCCCGCCACCGGGCCAGAGGCGGAACGTTCGCTTGCCTGTGTCGAACGGAAACCACGTGAAGATCGGAGCGAAGAACTGCCGAAGCCTGCTCGGCGCGGGGGCGTCCCGCTGCAAGATCACGAGCTGACCCTGTTTCGCGCTCGTCAGATCAGGGACACCGAGTGTTCTGTCTGTCATGCAGTCACCGGTTCATTGAAGAATCCAGCCGAATCGTCGCCCGTGTCGACGATGGCCAACCCCATTGCCATGAGAAGCGCGCACATCCCGTCGATCTTGTCCGCGCTTCTCTTTCGATCGGGAGCCATGTTCAAGTTCACGTCGTACCTTGGCACCAGGTTAGCGGCGTTCCACCGTAGCACCGGGTTCCCGCCGTGGCGCAGGTTCCCCGTACCGTATGCGATCTCGAGAGCCTGCATCGCGGGGTGATAGCTCCTCGGGCCCTGGATGAAAACCTCGAGATCGACGCCTTGATTCGCCAGTCGTGTCGAGAACTGCTGCGCGTTCCACGGATCATACGCTATTTTGACCGGTCGGAACATCTCCACGTCGGCCATGATCTGCTTCTCGATCACGTCGTAATCGACCCGGTCGCCTTCCGTCTGCGTGACGTAGCCGCTCTCCACCCAGGCCTGATAGGGAGTAGTGCGCCGCTCCGTTCTCTGACGCACCGCCTCGCGCGGCACCCAGTAGCGCATGTGCACGTACCACACGCCGTCGACGCACCAGACGAGCGCCCATGCGACCATGTCCGTCGTGCTCGCGAGGTCGAACGCGCCCCAGCAGGGATGGCCTCGTAGCCATTCGAGATCGACCTCCCCGGCGCACTGGTTCCACTTCAGCATGTCGATCCACGTCTTCGCGCTGGAGCTCGGCCGATTGAGCCGTTTGATTCGGAACTCGCCGAGCTTACCCGGGATGTGCTTCGCGTCGATGGCGAGCTTACGCATCGTGTCGCGGAGCTTCTCGTTGTAGTCGTAGAGCGGATTCGCCTTGCGCCACTTCGTCTCGTCGAAATCATCATCCTCTTTCGTGCCGAGGGTTTTATCCTCCTCGTCGAGCGCGTAGTAGACGACGAGGAAATGATCGGCCTCGACCGCCCCGAGCAGCACGTTCTTGGCGAACTGTCTCACCTCCGGCCACGGCCCGGGAGTCTCGAACCCCTCGGTCGTCGTGTACAGGAAGAGCGGGCAGTCCCTCGCGCCCGCCGCGTCAGTGAGCACGTTCATCAGGTCGTGCGTCTTGTGCGCGTGCAACTCGTCGAGCGTGAACGCCTGCGGGTTCAAACCGTCCTGCGTCGAGGCTTTCGCGTTGATGGGTTTGAAGAACGCGCCGTTCTTGTGACGCTTGATCGTGTTGGCGTAAGGCTCGACGCCGTAGTAGCGCTGTAGGTCGTGGCACTTCTCGAGCATCGCCTTCGCGATGCGCCACACGACTCGCGCCTGGTCGCCCGTCGTCGCCGCCGCGTAGAGCTGCGCGCCCGGATCCTCCTCCTCGCACATCACGTAGAGCATGATCGCCGCCGCCAACGTCGACTTCGCATTCTTGCGAGCGACGGCGAAGAGCGCGGTCGTAAATCGACGAAACCCCTTGCTGTTGCGAAAACCGAAGAGGTTCACGATGAAGAAGATCTGCGCCGGCACCAGGACGATGTTGGGCGTCTCCCACTTCCCTTCGACGTGCGGCAGCAGCTCGATGAACCGGCACGCCTTGTTCGCCTCCTTCGCGTCGAACGTGAACGGCGCACCGGCCTGCTTCGCCCGCTCGAGGTCGTCGAGGAAACGCCTCGCCGCCCGGCGAATCCAGTACCCGTAGCGCTCGCCGTCGACGTCCTCTACGGCCTCCCTGGCGTACGCGATCGCGATCGGGACGAAGTCCTTCCCCTTGTCGAGTTTGCCGAAGGGATTCTTCTTGACGCGCTCCTTCTCCTCGCGAATTCTTCTGCGCATTCCCTCGCTGATCTTCTTTCGCATCTCCTCCCTGAACTTCGGATCCTTGCGCAACTCGCGTATCGCGGCGTTCGCCTTCGCGGTGAGCGCGCGACGCTGTTTCTCGTCGAGATCGAGCGTTCGAACCTTGGCGCCGCGATTCGAGCGATTCAGAACTCGAGATTTGCGCCATCTTTTCTGCGCAGCGACGCTCTTCTTGATGCGCTCGAGTTCGGCAGTTTTCTTCGACGTTGCCATTATCAAGTCTCGATGTTAAGTCTCGCTCAGAGTGCCGCGATTTTTTGCCGGGGGGCGCGGTGTCCGACCCGGCGCGGCTGAACTTTTGCAGCACCCCTACCCCTGCAAATCACATAATGAGCAAATATGATGAACATCGTATTCATTTACCGAATCCTCCATCCTCGATCGCGGTCTTTCGATCGTGGCATCGTTTGCAGAGAGGCTGCCAATTCGATCTGTCCCAGAACAGGATCATGTCTCCCTTGTGTGGGACGACGTGGTCGGTGACCTGAGACGGTGTTCGTACTCCCCGCCTCAAACACTCCGCGCACAGAGGGTTCTGCGCCAGGTACTCTTTGCTAGCTCTGTCCCATTCCTTCGTGTACCCTCTCTTCGACCTGCTCACGACGAGCTTGGCCCTCGCCCTCTGCACCAGCCGTTTGGGCACCGGCCGATGGATCTTGTTACTCCACGGCATGGCGCTCGCCCCGGCATGATGGATCGACCGCGCGGGCGGCATTGGCCATCTGGCCATCAGGATCTATTCTTTCTTCTAGTTCCTCGCGCGCGCTACACGCACGCGTACGTGCAGGAAAAAAGTTGGGAAACCTGATGGCCAGATGGCCAATGTTGTCGCGAAACAGCGCTCCTGAGCGCTCTAAACGATTGGCCATCTCTATTGGCCATCTCAGTTTCCTGATGGCCAGATGGCCAATGCCTCTAGAAGCGCTCTCGCCCCGCAAATTAAAGGACATCGTCGCTCTCCGCGGCCCTGTCATCCCCGAAACTCAGCTTCGCCATGAGGTTCTGGTGGATTCGCTCCCGTTCTCCCGGCTTCTTGGCCAGAAACGCCCTCAGGCGCATCGTTCCGCCCGGACGTGTCCAAAACGTGATGCGCCTGTTCCCGATCCTCGTTCGGCCTTCTGCGCCGGGCAGACTCGTCCATCCTCGCCGCGCCGCGATCAGGCCGATTCGCTTGTCGCTTATTTTGCAGTTGTTCTGGAGCAGATATTCTGCGACCATCGCCGAGGAGATGATGTCCTGATTGTCGAACACGTCGCACAGGTCGACGGCGTGCTCGAAGTCGGTCTTCGACGCTTCGACGATCAGCTCCTTGAGCTTCGTGTTCGGCGCTTCCATCGTGGGCACGAAGCCGGAGACGTCGCGTTCGTTGAGCCAGTGGGCGATGCCTCCGTAACCGACCTCCTCGAGCCACTTGTGAAACGCTCGCATCCTGGGCCGGCGAATTTCCTCGGGCGCCTCCACGCATTGCACCAGCATGTACCGCCGGTCGCCCTTCTCGATGGGCAACGCTTGCATGTGATTCGTCGAGGCGCAGACGTTGGCGAAGTTCGGGATCACGAAGCCGGTCTGGTGCATCCTGCGCACGCTCACCGTCGGGTTCGCGACGACCGGTTTGAGCTTCTCGGCGACGTGGTACTTGTCCCCGCTCATCAGCTCCTCGATCTTCACGAGCAGCTTGCCGTAGCACCAGTCGTTGAACTTGTCCTCGAGCTCCGCCTGCGTGGGCTCCGACACGTGGCTCAATCCGATGCAATGGGCGAGGCAGTTGAAGACCGTCGTCTTGCCGACGCCGTGAGAGCTGCTGTAGAGGATCGGCGCCCATGTGATCTTCTCGCCCGGGCGCTGATACACCCACGCCAGCCAGTCCGCGATGTGGTCGCGCTCGACGGGATCGGGGATGAGCCAGTTCAGGTGATCTTCCCACATCGAGACGTCGATGTTCGGATCGGGCTCGATCCGCATGTCGATGTACGTGTTCAGCACGACCAGCTTGCCGCGCCTGACGAATCGGTCTCTCCCTGGGAGGAACTCCGCGATGTCGGCCTTGCGCGTGGTCTTCTTTTTCAAGAAGATCTCGGTGGGCGTCCCCTTCTTGCCCCTGCCCCCGTGCGTCGAGTCGTAGACCTTCGTGTCGACGAGCGTCCCGTCTCTCGCGTCCCAGAACTGATCGAGTCGCCTGACGAAGACCCAGTTCGGGCTCGTCTCCTCGTCGTCCTCGTCGCCGCCTCCCTCTCCCATGAATTCCAGGACGTGGTCCCACCACTTGTCCTCGCACGAGGCGTGGTGACACTTGAACCGAGGCTCCGCGTGCCCGTTGTAGTTGGGCTCGAAGTAGAACGTGTCGTCGTCGCGCTCCTCTCCCGTGTGGTTCTCTTCCCAGGGACACCGGATCATGTGCTGTCCCGGTCTGAGCCTCCCGATATAAAGGCCCGCGTCCCTGAGCTTCGCGATGTTCTCGTCTTCCTCGCCCGTTTTCTTCTTCGTCCTCGACGACACCTTCACCTTGAGCGCGTCGCCGTCGATCCAGCCGACCCTCTTCTCCACGGGATCGTCGACGCCCTCCAGGATCGGGTCGCCGGTGTAGATCGGCTGCGCCGGCCGGTAGACCGCGAAGTCGACGATGTGCTTGATCTTGCCGTCGACCTCGACCTTGTCGTCGCCCCACTTCGCCTTGGCGTACTCCTTCATGTCTGCGCAAGTGGCCGGGCGCTCGAGCTCGACCCACAGCCGCGCCCTGTACTTGCCGAAGAACCCGTGGCTGTTGGTGAGATGCCACACGCATCGCACGCCTCTGAGGGAGAGCCGGTCGAGCAGTTCAAGGGCGAAGGTCTCGCCGTCGTCGATCGACGCTAGGGGTTCGAAGTCGATCTGGTCCACGTCGATGGGCATCCACAGCCGGGGCACGTCGACGAGCGTGGCGTCCGCCCCGTCGCGCGCGGAGCTCAGTCGCCTTTTCTTCTCTCCCTTCTTCCAGTCTTTCGGCGCGCCTAGCACGACGAACGACTCGCTCTTCGGTCTCAGCTTCTCGAGCCATTGGCCCCGATCGTCGATCTCGATCTCCTCCGCCGTGAACGTTTTCGCCCGCCCGTAGCCTTCCACTTCGATCGAGCCGCTTTTCGTTTTTCTAAACGTTTTGACTGCTTTAACGCCACGCGTTGTGAGTACGGTGAGTCGATTGGAGACGTCGAGCATGAGCGCAGAACTCCGCGTAATTATCGGTTTTGCAGAAAGTTTTTACAAACGGAAGGTTCTTGTTGTACATTCCCCTTCGCCGGTTTGTAAAACCCGCATCTACATTTAAAAGCAACCATACCATTCGAGGTGTCTCTAATGAAAACAACGGCGCTCGCTGCGTTGATCGTCTCGATTTTGAACAAGGTCGTCTCCGTTCTGGACAACGCGGCCCAAGAGATCGAAACGGCGATCAGCGAAAGCGGGGAGGAGAATGAGGGCGAGGAGACTCGCTCCGGCAAGGGGTCGACGGGCGCGAAGGAGAAGGGCGCCAAGGGCGCGAGCAAGGACGACGACCGCGACGGCGACGACGACGACGACGGCGACCGTGATACGCCGAGCGAAAGCGATATCATCGAAGCCGTTCGCGCAGCGCTGAAGGTCCTCGAGAAGACGAAAGTGGCGAAGATCATCAAGAAGTACGGCAAGGCGGACCGTGCCAGCGAGGTCGACGAAGAGCTGCGCCAGAAGGTGATCGACGAGCTCGAGAAGGCCATGGAAGCCGCCGGCGAGGCGAAGTAGGCACTCCCGAGGTCGAAGAACCAGAACCGCGCCCGGGGTCGTCGAGGCCCCGGGCCTTCGGAGGAGTCATGATTACCGACGATTTCAGGCGACGCATCGGCGTCGTCCCCATCTTGTACTCGCAGTTCGTCGACCGCAACGGGTGGTGGGCGAAGGACTGGCAGCGCGTGGCGTTGGTCAGGGTCGTCTTCAACGACGGCTACAAGGCGTCCCTGACGGTGGAGGACTACAAGTCCCTTCCCACCGACCAGCAGACGTTCATCAAGCACGCAGAATCGAGCTCGCCGCGATGACGCCGGGCGAGATCCTCACCGTCTGGGGCAGAGCTCATCCGCCCGTGGCGCTCGAAATGGAGACCCCATGAGAAAGAGACCCGAAGCGAATCACGAGGATCGCGCTCACGCGCCCCTCCCTCCGTCGGCCTCGAGCCGGTGGCTCGTGTGTTACGCCAGTCAGGGCTACATCAGGCGCCTGATCGAGGAGGGCACGATCCAGAAACGGGAGAGCGGTCCGGCCGCGCAGCGAGGCACCCGCATCCACGAGATCGCCGAGCCCTGGCTCCGCGCCTCGATCAGGGGCAAGAAATACAAGCCGCCCGCGAAGGCCGCGAAGGACGAGGTGGCCGAAGCGAAGGCGTACGTCGACTTCTGCATGCGGCGTTGGGAGGAGGCGCTGCTGCTCGATTCCGACGCGACGTACTGGATCGAGGAGCGCTGTGTCGTCACCGAGGAGAACTGGGGCAGCGTCGACTTCGCCATCCTGGCCGCCGGGCGTCTCACAGCGATCGACCTGAAGAGCGGTCGCGAAGGCGTCGACGCGAAGGGTAACACGCAGCTCGTCAACTACCTTTTCGGGATCGCTAAGACGCTCCCGACGTGGCCCCGCGAGTTCGAGGCTGTTATCTGGCAACCTAACGCCCAGGACGGCGGGCCTCCCGAGCGAGCGCACGTCTATACGACGAAGGAGTTCGGCGCTCTGTGCGACCGTCACATGGAGGGAGTCGAGAAGGCGACTCAGTGGCTCATGAAGAAGAAGGGCCACGAGGCGGAGCTCGTTCCCGGAGATCACTGCCGCTACTGCGACGCGCTGGGCGTGTGCCCGAAGGCGAGGGAGCGGCAGCTCGCCATCGCGACGAAGAACTTCCAGCCGGTGCCGGTCGAGCGGATCGAACCCCCGGCGCCGGAGACCCTCGAACCCGATCAGGTGGCCGAGATCATGAAGCGCGCTCCGGCGTTCATGAAATGGCTCGAGGCCGTCGAAGTCCGAGCCCTCGAACTCGTGCAAAAGGGGTATCGTGTGCCGGGTTTCAAGGTGGTCCAGAAAGTGACGCGTCGAGTGTGGGAGCCCAAGCACACGCCGGCGTCGATCGCCAAGGGTCTGGGACTGACAGTCGATCAGATCACGGAGACGAAGCTCCTCTCACCGTCGAAGGTCGAGGAGCTCCTGCCCAAGGAGCGGCGCAAGAAACTCTCGCAGTACGTGTTCAAGCCCATCGGGGCTCCGACCATCGTACCCGAGTCGGATCGACGCGAGGCGTTGCCTAGCGCGAAGATCTCGTTCAAACCTGTGTCCAACGAAGAGGAGATGGACTGATGGCGAAACAGAAGAGCCCTGAGCGGCGAGTGCGGAACACGCCGCGTGCTCGGGTTATTTGGTGCCGACTGTTCGAGGCTGAGGCGATGGAGGAGGGCAACGAAAAGAGCTACTCCGTCGGTCTGCTGTTCAAAGCCGGGACGAACTTCAAGGCGCTCTACGCGGCCGAGAAGGCGGCGATCAGGGACAAGTGGGGCGACAAACCGCCGAAGCGTCTGAAGTCGCCCTTCCGGAACGGCTCGGAGTTTTCGGACGAGTACGACTACATCGAGGACGATGACGTGATCATCGTGGCGCGTCGACAGGAGAAGTACGGTCGGCCTGCGATCGTGGATCAGAACGTCGAGCCGATCGAGAGCCCGAGCGAGTTCTACAGCGGGTGCTGGGCGATCGCCGATGTCGAGTTCTACCCTTACGACCGCCCGAGCGCAAAGGGCGTCACGGTGATTCTGAACGGCATCCAGAAGGTGAAGGACGACGAACCTCTGGGCGGAGGGAAGATCGACCCGAAGGACTCGTTCAAGCCCGTCGAGATCGACGACGATGACGACGATGACGACGATGACGACGACGATCGTCGAAATCGCCGAAATCGGGGCAAGGCGCGTCGCGACGAGGACGA
>ERZ777003.3899-NODE-3899-length-13428-cov-3.994766_pt1 | contig 13428 bp, 10 predicted proteins | sample MGYA00374956_ERZ777003 | MGnify/ENA primary metagenome ERZ777003 (study PRJEB29302, sample SAMN06268252) | bioreactor metagenome | isolation source: Joint BioEnergy Institute, California, USA | place: USA:Joint BioEnergy Institute, California, USA | collected... | reverse complement strand
AGAAGAGAGCCGACACCAAAGTGGTTCCCATACCCTCGAGATTGGCGTTCGGCTCTTTGCTCGCGGCATACACCCGCCGGCTCGCCTCTTCATAGCCTTGGGAAAGTACGACCCTGGCATTCGGTTTGCGGCTGCCGTTCTGAAGAATCGCCTTCCTTACGACTTCCCGCAAGGTCTCCGCCGCCATTTTCGAAGCGACTTCACCACCGCGATGGCCGCCCATGCCGTCGGCAACGATGTACAGTCTGACTTCATCGTCGATCAAAAAATAATCCTGGTTGGATTCCCGGCGAAGACCTACGTCGGTTTCACACCAAGCCCGAATATTCATATCTCACCCGCACGTCATTCATACATATCGTGACATATTTTTTCCTCGAATCGCGATCGAAATCGTTACGGATCTAAGAGCCGTCGCTGGAAGACGGCCATTGGGCCCGTCAAGGGAATAACAGGCCTCGCGAAAGGGCTGGAAAGAGTTCAGTTCGCTCAACTGCGGCCTTTGGACAGCCGATAGGAAGCTGAGGCTGGAATATAATTAATAGAGAGCGCGCAAACGGCGGCGATCGAGAGATGAATCAAAACGATAAAAACGAAAAAAAACCTGTCCGCGAATGGCGCGGTCTCCATTTCCTTCTCTCATTAATTCTGCACGGGCTCGCCGCCGCTTTGCTAGTGTTCCATCCCACGCTGGATTCAAGCCGTTTCACGAGAAAAATCACCGAAGTTGAACTCGTCGATCCGGAAGAACTCATGAAAGCCCTGAAACAACAAAAACAACAAAAAGATCTCCAGGGCCAAATCGTCGAGCAGAGCGAAAAGCCCATCAACGACGAAGTGCCCGAAAACGCGCGATTCCTCTCTCGGCATAACCAAAAGGTGATCCGCGAAACCCAGGCCGCGCTTCGCGGCAAGTTCAAAAACTCGGACGGTTCAAACGGAGGGAACCCACACCCACAACCGGGCCATCAGCGACTGCAGGCTGAAACCGCTGACGAAGTCATGCGCGATCAAAACGGCGTAGGCCGTGCCAAAAAGCTGAAAGTTAAAGATCTGCTCCCCAAATTTAAACCGGTTCCGCCGCCGGTGGACCACAGCACGGACGTAGCGGGCGGCCGCGGCGACGGCCCGAGCACGACCGACGATCATTTGAAAAACGTCGAAACGGGCATTCAAACCCTGCTTTCATCAAGAGAGTTTGTTTACTACACGTATTACAACCGCATCAAAGACAAGCTTCGCCAATATTGGGAGCCGAAGATCAAAGAAAAAGTGGAAAGAATCGTCCGCCAAGGCCGATCCATCGCCTCCGACACGGACCGGATCACTCGTATCGTGATCATCCTCGATAGACATGGCACGCTCTTAAAAGTGCAGGTTGTCGGCCCGAGCGGCGTGAAGGATTTGGATGACGCCGCCATCGAAGCTTTCCGCGCGGCCGCCCCCTTCCCGAACCCGCCGCAGGGAATTATCGACGAGGACGGAACGATCAAAATCCGTTGGGACTTCATTTTGGAAGCGAACTCTTCAAGCATTTTCAATTCATTTCGTTTAGCCAGGACACAGCAATGACAGCTCCGAGCGTGATCATCTTAACTTCCGGCCTAGTCCAAACTGGCAGCGGACAAGAATTGAGCCGCCTTATTTCCACCATTCGCCAGCTCAAGAAGACGCCCATCGTGGTCCTCGGGCCTGATGGTGATGAGCTTCTGCGCGAATGCAGTGAAATCATCGACGACTGTGAAATCGTCTTTGACCCAAATTTCGAGGGTGGATTGTTCTCGAGCCTTAAAGCAGGCCTCTTCGCGCTCAGGCACGGGGGCGCGTTCGTTTTGCCTCTCGGCGCCCCTTATATGAACGCGCCCGCTTGGCGAAAACTGGAGGACGCCCTCCTCACATCTGAACAGGAGCATATCATCCGCGCCGCCCCTCAAGACCAGGGAGGTGCGATGACTTTCCCCCTGCTTGTCACAGCGCGAGGCATGTCCCATTTGAGAAATCAGCCCGCGCAATCGCCGTGGCCTCCGGAACGTGAAGTTATTTTCCGTGATCTTCCGCCGGAGGAAGAAGCTGGGTCCCCTGCCTCACCCCCGCTTTGACTTAGCTTTACCTCGGCAATCGAAGATGCTAGACCAGGACTCTATTGGGTTACTGCAGAAGAACGAATAAACGCGCGATACTGCATTGCGCCGAAAGACTCGCCGATTTCCAGCAAATGACGAGGCGAGAGCCGAAAGGATGCGAAAGAGATGTCTTCGGTAAAGAAGTACAAGGTCAGTAAGGAAACCCTCGATCGTATTTGCGGTCGCGTTCACTACTTGACGACCCAAATGATCTACCTTGCCAACCATCGCGATGACGTCGAAAAAGGCGATCCGAAAGTCGGCGGCCACCCGTCGGCCTGCGCGAGCGCCTTGCACATCACGGGCGCGCTCTCGCTGCTTGTAAAAACCGGGTTCGATTTCATCGCGAACAAGCCGCACGCGGCTCCGGTCGATCACGCCTGGAACTACGTGCTTAACCTTTTCCTGAAAAACGATCTTTCGCGTTTCTCGCAAGAAGAAGCCGATCAGGTCATGTATAACCTGCGGAAGTTCCCGAAACACGGGGAACCAGTGTTCCAATCGTACCATTCTCCATACGATCCCGACCATCACGGCTTCTTACCCTCGGGAACGGTCGGTATTCCCCCGGTCAATGTCGGGTACCTCGCGCACGCTTACCGTTTCGCAAAAGAGCACGGATACGACGTGCCCGAGAACGTGCACTTCTGGGCGATCTTGGGCGACTCGGAGTTCCGTGAAGGCTCCGTCTTCGAAGCCGTCCCCGATTTCGCCGAACGCGAGATCGGAAACCTGACTTGGATTCTCGACTACAACCGTCAATCACTCGACGGGCACCGGATCACCAACAAGGAAATCATGAACGGTAACGACGACCGCCGGATCGAGCGCACGATGATCGACAACGGTTGGGACGTCATTCAAGTCCGTCACGGGCAAAAGCGCTTGGAACTCTTCAAACGCCCTGACGGCGAAGTCTTCAAGAAGTTCCTCGAAGAAGATCTGGCCGACTACGAGTTTCAAGCCCTCTTGCTCGTGAAAGACATGCCGGCTCTGCGCAAAGGGCTTGAAAAAGCTCACCCGAAGCTGAAGAAGTTCCTCTCGAATGTCAGCGACGAAGAGCTTTTCTGGGGACTTCGTGACCTCGGCGGCCACGACATCTTTCTCCTCGCCGAGGCGATGGAAAAGAGCAAAGAAAACAAGCGTAAGCCGACATTGATCATCGCCCACACCCTTAAAGGATGGGGCCTGCGTTTGGCGGCGGCCCCCGGAAACCACTCGGCACTCCCGAGCGGCGAGGAAGTCGAGGAGCTCCGTAAGGCGCAAGGCCTGCCGGACGGCGTGTTGTTCGCGAACTTTGACAAAGACAGCGACGAAGGACGTTTCCTCTCTCAACGCGGAAATGAACTCTACGATCAAATCCGCGCCCATTACGAAATTCGCGACAAAAACTGGACGACTTTCCAAAAGCGTTTCCAAGAACACGGCGAAATCCCGGTTTCGTTGGGCATCAACCTCAAGATGGCGACTTATCCGCACACGCAATGGATGCTCGGTCAGTTAACGGCTAAGCTTACGCGGATCGCGAACACACCCCTCGAAGGGAACGAAAAGCAAAAAGGCCTCGCGCCCGAAGAAATGCCGTGGAAAGCTCCGGCCGAAATGCTCGTCACGATGGCTCCGGACGTCGGGACTTCAACCAACTTGAACCCAGCGATGGACGGGAAGATCTTCGGCGTTCCGGTCACCCCCGACTGGGAGTCGGATTTCGGCGTGAAAGACAGAAAAACGCCGGACCTCGTCCCCGGCGAAGAAAAGTCCGACCGCTTCTTGCGCTTCGAAATCGCGGAAAGCAACGTGATGTCGTGCGTGGGTTCGTACGGGAAAATGCGCGACTTCATCGGCGTTCCCATACTGCCCCTGATGACGGTCTACGACTTCTTTATTAAGCGCGCGCACGATCAGTACTTCTACAACTTGTACTGGAAATCGAGCTTCATCCTCGTCGGTACACCCTCCGGCGTCACGCTTTCGCCTGAAGGTGCCCAACACGGATGGAAGTCAGACTTCCAAATTCCGAACCAAATCACGTGGGAACCGTTCTTCTGCCAAGAACTCGATTGGATCTTGTGCGAATCGATCCGGCTCCATATGACCGGCCAGAACGAAGGCCGCACGGGCGTTCTCATCCGAGGCGTCACCCGCGGCGTCGAGCAGAAGTTGTTCGCCCACTATCTAAAACGCCAAGCGCGTTTCAAGACCGACGCCTCCCGGCCCCTGCATCCGACTGGTCTTCCGGTTGAAGGCGCCGTTGACGAATCCACCGTACCTTCGATTTCGGAAGAGGAAATTTTCGAACAGGTCCGCCAAGACGTCTTGGCGGGGGCTTATTACCTGATCGATTACCGGGGATACGCGGGTTACGAGCCTGGCGACAACGTGGTCAACATCTTCGCCATGGGCGCATTGGGCACCGAGGCGATCAAGGCCTCCGACGAACTGCTCAAACGCGGCATTTACGCGAACGTGATCATCGTCACCAGCCCGGACCTCGTCTGCGGAATCCAAGCGTACAACGACGATTACCGCGTCCTCCGGGAGCGCCTGGGCATCGACGGGTCGCTGATTCTGCACCCGGCTGCGAACGGCCAAATGACCGGCGCCGAAGTTCTCACCCTGTCGGGCCGCCGCGTTCCGATCGTCAGCGTCCACGACGGCGAAGCCGGCTTGCTCGACAACCTCGGCTCGATCGTCGGCGTGCCCCATGAAGCGCTCGCGGTCCGCAAACACTCACGCTCGGGCCGCCCGTCGGAAATCTACGCTTACCACCACATCGACTGGATGGCGGTGGTCGAAGCGTGCGGTAAAGTGCTTTCGCGCACGGCGCTGGAAACGGTGCGGATCAGCTCGCAAGTCATCGCGCAAATCGCGGGCGAGCAGCCGGCAACCAACCGGTTCACGAACTGGCGCGATCTGTGGCCGCCGCAAAGCCCGAAAGAACATCACTGACCCCAGAATAACGGCCCGGAGGTTTTTCCTCCGGGCATGGAGATGCCATGGCTTACGCAACTCAGACCTTCCACGAAAAAGCGGTTGTCGTTTTCAATTTGGAATCTGAATTGTCTGCCGAAGAGCTGTCCTCCATCTCGAAAGAAATCGTCTCGATCTGTCAAAGCGCTCCGGCCATCGAATTTTTCGCGATCAATATTGCTTCGCGGAGTCTCGAATTTAAAATGCTTCGCCCCCTAACGCTCTTGGGGACCGAACTGAAATCGAAAAAGAAGAAACTTTTCCTTTTGGCGGAATCGAAAAGCATTCACCACATGATCATCTCGGAAGGTTTGTCGGGCGTGATCCAGCCGGTCTTCAGCTTGGATGAACTCCCCGCTCCGACAGGCGCATCCGCCTCGGCGGGCGCTCGGAAAACGACGATCGATGTGGGATTCATCAACCCATTTATCGACGGGGTTATCCACGTCTTCAAAGTCCAAGGCAATCTGGAATGCGTTCCGGGCAAACCCTTCCTGAAAAGCGCGGAGAAACCTCTGCCTGACACCGACATCGCGGGCGTCATCGGCATATCGAGCCCGAGCTTTCGGGGCACGATCTCGATTTGCTTCCCGGAGAAAACGTTCCTGCTCCTCATCTCGTCCATGCTTCGCGAGACTTACACGGAGATCACGAAAGACGTCGAAGACGGTGCCGGCGAAACGCTCAACATGATTTTCGGTTACGCGAAGAAGATCCTGAACGAAAAGGGTTACGCTCTCGATAAAGCGATCCCGACAGTTGTAAGAGGAAAGATCGTCTCACTCAACCATCTGAGCCCGCAGGGCACGATCGTCCTTCCTTTCACCGTGAACGGACTCGACTTTTACATGGAAATTTGCACGGAACGGAGAATCTAATCTCCGTACGCAAGTCCAGACGCTATCAGGGTATAACAGCTGCTTCATCACAGAAACCTCGTGAGTAGCGGTCCAGTCTTCATATGTCTTTACGGAAATTTGTTTTAAATCACCTACTCCCGAAGCATCATTAAGAAAACGTTTAGATCCATCATTCCCATATGAAACCGTTCATTCAAGTTTTTGCGACGCAGGCTTTTCCTCCCTCAGTCTCCGGCCGCAAGTTACCTTTGAACGCCAACTGTCCCAGGAAAGAGAAAAATGTTCGCGGCCGATACGAGATTTCTTATCGTCGATGATATGATGGCCATGCGCCGGCTCATGATCAGAGCCCTCAAGGAACTCGGCTACTCCGATTTCCTCGAAGCGGCGGACGGAGCCCAAGCATGGGAAGCGCTGATCAGTTCGAAAATTTCCGTCGGAGTCATCCTGGCCGATTGGATCATGCCCAACTCGAACGGTCTTGATCTTCTCAAACGCATCCGCTCCTCGGAGCGCTTTCAAGACCTGCCGTTCATTCTTGTCACGGTCGAATCCAACGCCGAGCAAGTCGCGAAGGCCAAAAAAGCGGGGGTCACGGGCTACATCGTGAAACCGTTCGACCTTGAGGCGATTAAGGCGAACTTGGCAACAGCCTATAAGAAAGCCGCGGGTTGAGGGGCGTATGCTGCTCGTTCTCTTTATCGGCGTCGACCCCAAAGTCGCACAAATCGCTCTCGATATATTGAAACCGGATGACGCGAAATACGTCGACAACGACGAAGAGTTTTTCCGCCTACTCGATCATCCGGAAGACTGGAAATACGACGTGGTCATCGCGGGCCCCCTTGTTGCCGAACTGGCGGTTATTGAAATCGGCCAATCGCTCCGGACCATCGCCTCCTCCACCCCGATCTATTTCTGCCACCATTCTCGGGATGCCGGTTTCGAGAGGAACACGTTCATCAAAAACGGATTTTCGGACGCCTTCCTGCTCCCGTTCGAAGCGGCGCCTTTGCGTGAAGCACTGGAGGATGCCCTTCCCCAGCTCAACGACAAGGCTCTTCGTCCTGTCAGGATGATCGACATCTCGGCGGGCCACGCGCTTCCTTTCGATCTTTACATCTTTCTCCCGCTCAACCAGAAGTACATCCAGTACTCACGGGCCGGCCATCCGATCGAGCGCGAGCGCGTGGCGAAATTGCTGAATCACCACGTCGGCTCCGTTTTCGTTCCCCAAAAGCAAATGCAGAAATTCTTCGAATACACCGCGCTCAAACTGAAAGAACTTAATGCGGGCGACGGCGGACTCAGCGAAACTGAAAAACGCATACGGGCGCAGTCCGCCATCCGAAATCTTCTTTCCGACATCCTTTCCAGTTCGCCGAGCGCGGACTTCAACGAAGGAAAACAATTGCTCGCCGAGGCGGGAGAAATCGTCAAAGCTTTCATGCAGATGAGCGGTGTCGGCGAGCTCTACAACAAAGTTTTGGCGATTCTTAACGAGAGCGGCGATTCTTATTCGCACCTTATGAACGTCTCAACGTTCGCCGCTCTCTTCTCCATAGCCACTGGAATCGGCGAACCCGAAGAACTAGCTCTCGCCGGCCTCTTTCACGATCTTGGGCTATCGGTCATTCCGCACGAGACCCAAGTCAAAGATCCTGACCAGTGGACGGATGACGAGCGCAGGGCTTACCAACTTCACCCCGAGTTCTCGTTACGACTGATCAAAGAAAAAAAGGTCGCACTGTCTTCCAATATTCAGACCATGATACTGCAACATCACGAACGGATCGACGGCAAGGGGTACCCAAAGCAAATCGAATCCCACCGCTTTCGCAAAGACGCTCAACTGCTCGCGGTGGCGGACCGCTTCGACGAGCTGACGCAGGTTAAACCCGGCCAAATGCGCGTCACTCCGCTTGAGGCCATCCAGCGGATTCAAGCCGAAGGCGCCGTGGATTCCGATGTCATCGAAAGACTCGCGCCCATTTTTGAACCGTCGGTTCTCAACGGCAAAATTCAAACGCACCCGGATCAGCAACCGGCGGATTCATCTTGGCATGAATGATTTCGCGGACCGCCTCCGCCTGCGTGATCTTGCCGGAACTTAAACGTTTATAAAGATCGAATTCGAGGTTCTTCCTGAGGGCTTTGATCGATTTCGGTTCGGGCCACAGGTTATTGAACTCGTTCGTCCCGCCCAGGGAAAGCGGGATGAAATGATCGATTGTGTATTCCGATTTGCAGTGCAAAGAAACACCGTAACGCCGGTAAACGGCATCCTTCATCCGCGACGAAACATTACGCCTGCAATACGGAATCCGTTCTTTGTACCGGTAACGATCGAAGTCGGGATTTTCGGGCGTGCAAAGAGAGCCACTCGTAATTTCGGGATCGGGCACGAACGGAAAGCTGAGCCGGGCCGAAATCCCCGCTGGAGCTGCCGCTTCGAAGTCCCGCGCGAAGGTCGTAAATCGAAAACCGACGGCGACCGAAAAACTCAACAGAAGCGCAACGGCCCGTACCCGCGAACGCGACATTTCCACCCCCCTTGGCTGATCGCGCTGAAACAGGTCCTCTTTTGGGAATCCGTTCCCGACTTTCCTTTATAAACGACAACACGAAGTCAGCCCGAAGAAAACGAAAAGATGTGTTTTAATTTACGAATTCGCGCCGTTTACGCTCACTGTCCAGGCAACGCGTCCGCCGGAGGCGGGTAATTTTGGCTTAAATAATCGGCAAGCAGTTTCAAATCCAACACACGCCCCTCTTGAATGAATTCGGTCAATTGGGGACTCCGATTGGCAGAGTTGAGTAGGATCCTTTCAATAATCTGCGGCGAAATTTCATACCCGTAGGTTTTGAGCCATAAAATAGCCAGTGTCGCCGCGCCCGACACAAGAGGTGCCGCCATCGACGTGCCCGCCAGCTCGGCGTAACGGTTCCCCGGCATGGTTGAAAGCAGTCCGATTTTAATATCCGACGTCACCGCCCCCGGAGCCGCAAGCTCCACCAAACGCTTGCTGAAGTTCGAAAACGAACTCAACTGGTTCGTCGCGACGTCGATCGAACCGACCGCGACCATGCCGTCGATTTCAGCCGCGTAGGCGGCCGGCGAGACAAACGTCAACTGCTCCGGATCGTCGCAAATCTCATGGCCGAAATTGCCGGTGGCCGAAACGATGAAGCTTCCCTTAGAAACCGCATATTGAAGAGCGTCGCGCATCGTACGGCTGTACTCCCGCCCACCGAGACTGAGATTGATGACGTCAGCCCCTTGATCAGCCGCGTAGCGAATGGCGTTCTCTAGCATCACGCTCGAAGTGGAGCTTGTCGGACCGAAAATATTGAGAGACATAATACGGGCCACGCCGTTTACGCCGAGGCCACCGATTCCGTTATCGATGCGGGCGGCCGCCAATCCCGCCACATGTGTTCCATGTTTCGCCTCCGGAAGAACGCCTTGCGGTCCCGAGTCACCGATATCGCTGGCGAAGTTGTAACCATTGACGTCGTCGACGTAACCGTTTCCGTCGTCGTCGATGCCGTTGCCGGCGATCTCGTTCACGTTGATCCACCGGTTCAACTGTAAATCAGGATGCGTTAAATCGACTCCCGAATCGACCACCGCGATCGTGATCTTCTTCCTGACCAAAAGCGGGATATAAAACTTCTCCATGGCTTCGTAGAAGCGAATCGCGTGCAAATGTCTTTGCCGGATCGCCAACGGGTCATTGAAATTCATCGAGAGCATCTGATACGTCGCATTAGGAGATGCTAAGCGGATGCAGGGCTCAAGATTGAGCACATGTTGCAGGTGTTCGAAATCCCAGTCTTTTTCAAGCCGCCACGAAAACGATCTCAGCCCGAGGCCCGAAGCACTCAAATTCATACCTTGTAGTTTCGCCCTGAGCTCATTCAGCCAAGGTAATTCGTCACGCCCCGGTTGGGATTGAACGAGGCACGCCACATCGACAAGCACGCTGAGATCCGTCCCAGCAGAGAGGATCTTTCCGTCGGACGAACTCAACTGCATTCGCGCACTAAACTCGGAGCGGGAAATCTTATGGAGCTCGTCCGTCAATCGTTGCGCTCCTTCGCCGCTGAAGAGCCTTGTTGAGCGCGGCAAACAACTGGAAACCGGAATGCTCGGTTGCGCGCCCGCCTCCACAGTCAACATGGTTAAAGCCAGTAACCATATGAAACTGCAGATGCCTTTTGATCTCTTCGTCATGCTTTATCTCCTTGCCCTAATGGGAGATCGGTTTGACAATTACCGGGCAGACCACTACACAACGAAGAGCCTAAAACCTGCTTCTGTGACAGTGAAGGGGATGAGGATGATGTGCTCAAAAGTACATAGGTTTTTTCAACTAACGACGTTTATCAAAGGCCTCGCCCTTTGTGTCGCGGTGAGCCTTGTTACTTTCGGCCTCACCGGTTGTACGAAAAAAGTTGACGACACGGATACGACGATCAACATCCCCCTGCGGGCGAATGTCAAAGGCCTCGATCCCATAAACGCCAACGATCTTTACTCGAGCATGGTGATTCAAAACATTTACGAAGGCCTGCTCGACTACCACTATCTGAAACGGCCGTACGAACTCAAGCCCCTGCTAGCTGAAGAAATGCCCACCGTCAGCCCGGACGGCCTCACGTACACATTCAAGATCCGCAAAGGCGTTCGCTTCCACGATAACCCCGCGTTCCCCGACGGGAAAGGACGCGAAATCACCGCTGAAGACTTCATCTACAGCTGGAAACGTTTGGCCGATCCTCGCAACGCAAGCGAAGGTTATTGGATTTTTGAAGACAAGATCAAAGGCCTCACCGAGTGGGTGAACGCCATTAAAAACAAAACCGGCGACTTCGACGCGCCCATCGAAGGCTTGCAGGCTCCGGATAAGCACACGCTTGTGATCAAACTGACGCAGCCTTACTACCAACTGCAATACGTGCTCGCGATGCCGTTCGCCGTCGTCGTGCCCAAAGAAGCGGTCGAAAAGTACGGAGCGGAATTCCTCAACAATCCCGTCGGAACCGGCCCGTTCATGCTTGAAAAACCGTCCGACTGGATCCGTAACTCGAAAATCACTCTCAAGCGGAATCCGAACTGGCGTGGCGAAACCTATCCGACGGAAGGCGAACCCGGCGACAAAGAGGCCGGCCTTCTTGAAGACGCCGGCAAACCGCTGCAGATCGCCGATCAACTGGTCTTTATCGAGCTGACCGAAGACCAACCGCGCTGGCAGAATTTCATGAAGGGCAATCTCGAGTGGGTCGAGATTCCCAATGATAACTTCGACTCAGCCGTAAAAAACGACAAAATCGTTCCGGAGTTGGCCGCAAAAGGCATCAAACTTCAAATCAGCAGCGCGATCGAGGTCGTCTACACGGCGTTCAACATGAACGATCCGATTCTAGGTAAAAACAAAGATTTGCGCCGCGCCTTCGCCCTGGCGTCAAACATTCCCGTTCGCATCCAACGTTTCTACAACGGCCGGGCGCTCCAAGCGCAAGGCCCGATCCCGCCGGGACTCGACGGATACGATCCCGACTTCAAAAACCCGTGGGGACAATTCGACCGTGAGAAAGCGAAAGAATATCTCGCGAAGGCGGGGTTCCCCGAAGGCAAAGGCTTGCCCGAGTTCACTTACGAAACACTCGCGGATTCGAAGTCTCGGCAAATCACGGAGTTCGAAGTGCAGAACTGGGCCGCAATGGGAATCAAAATGAAAATCTCAACGAACACTTGGCCGCAGTTCCAAGAAAAGATCAAAAACGGCCAAGCACAGATCTTCGGGCTCGCCTGGGGCGCCGATTACCCGGACGCGCAAAACTTCCTGCAGCTCTTCTACTCGAAAAACGTGAGCCCCGGCCCGAACGACTCGGGTTACAAGAACCCCGAGTACGACAAGCTTTACGAAGCATCGCTCAAACTTCCGCCGGGCAAAGAGCGCACCGAGCTGTACAAGAAGATGCGCGACATCCTCATCGAGGACATGCCATGGATCTTCGGTTTGCACCGGCTGAACTACCGCCTGACCCACGGCTGGCTGCGCAATTTCAAGTACAATGAAATGACCTACGGCATTTATAAATATGTACGGGTCGACCCTAAGAAACGCGCGGAGCTGAAGCCGAAGCTTTAATAAAAGCGAGGTGAGCCATTCTGAATTATATCGTCCGTCGCACTTTGCTGATGATCCCGAATTTGATCGGGATTACTCTACTCACATTCATTCTCTTTCACGTCATGGTCAAAGACCCGGCGACCCGTTTCGCCGGGAAATATGCGACGGCTGAACGGGTTGAAACCATCCGCGCCGAACTCGGGCTCGACCGCCCTCTCCACGAACAATATCTTTTCTTCCTTAAACAAATCGTCACTCTCGATTTCGGCCGCAGCTGGGCTACCAAGCAGAAAATCACGACGATGATCGACGACGGCTTCAGCGCGACTCTCTCTCTGACGATTCCTCCGTTCATCGCCTCCATCATCTTCAGCGTGGGACTCGCGATGTTCGCCGCCTACCATCGAGGCGGATTCGTCGATAAAGCCGTGGTCGTCACCTGTCTGGCGATGATGAGCATTAGCTCGCTCGTTTACATCCTCTTTCTGCAAAACGTCTTGGCGTTTCAATGGGGCCTTTTCCCGGTGAGCGGATGGGATCCGAGCTGGACGGGGCGGTGGGAATACCTTCTCCTCCCCTGGATCATTCTCTTCGTGCTGCTCCTCGGTTCCGACATCCTCGTTTACCGGTCCGTCATTTTAGACGAGGCATATCAGGATTACGTACGCACGGCTCGGGCCAAAGGGCTCTCCAACCGCGCCGTCTACACGAAGCATATTTTGAAAAACGCGATGATCCCCGTGATCACGATGATCGTGATCGGGATGCCTTTTTTGATCACCGGCTCGTTTTTGATTGAAAGCTTCTTCGGCATACCGGGCTTGGGCGGAATGATGCTCAAGGCCCTGAACGAATCCGACTTCCCCGTCATTAAAGCCATGACGGTCATCATTTCGATCGCCTACATGTTCTTTAACCTTCTGGCGGATATCGTGTACAGCCTGGTCGATCCGCGAATCAGGTTGCGTTAAGAGGGATGGAGAGATGGAAACGCACGCCCAGCCGAATGCTCAACCCAATTCTTCAGAGCTCTCCGCCCCTCAAAGCACCAACCGGAGAAACTCCCTCTGGTGGGACGCCTACCGCCGCCTGAAACGCGATAAAGTCGCCGTTATCTCGTTCTGGATAATCGTTGCCTACGTGATCATGGCGATTTTGGCCAAAACGGGTCTTCTGTTTCCCGACGTGAACGCGTCGGTCGGCGACCAATACATGCCCTTTTCCCTGGAACATCCCTTCGGCACCGACATCCAGGGACGCGATATCCTGGCCCGAGCCGTTCACGGGTCCGCCACAGCCCTTTCCGTGGGCTTCATCGCCTCGGGCATCGCCCTC
>ERZ777003.3896-NODE-3896-length-13443-cov-4.899537_pt1 | contig 13443 bp, 6 predicted proteins | sample MGYA00374956_ERZ777003 | MGnify/ENA primary metagenome ERZ777003 (study PRJEB29302, sample SAMN06268252) | bioreactor metagenome | isolation source: Joint BioEnergy Institute, California, USA | place: USA:Joint BioEnergy Institute, California, USA | collected... | reverse complement strand
GCCGTGGGGGCGACGGTTCGCCGGTGGCGCGCCCCGAGCCGTCGCCTCGCCGCCGTCCTCGCCGCCGCCGACCTGGTCGTGGCCGAGACCCCGGAGGCGGCCCGGCTCGCGCTCATGCTCGGCGTGCCCGGCCGGGCGGTGTGGCCGATGGCGGCGCCGGCGCACCCTCTCCTGACCGGAGCCGACGACCCGGACACCCGGCTGGTCGCCGCGCTCGCCACCCGGGTGGGCGGGTTCCTCGTCCTCGACGAGGCCGGGCGGGAGTCGGTCGAGCGCGCGGCGGCGGCGACGATTCGCCCCCGGGTCGAGGTCTTCCCGCCGGTCGCCGGTGACCGCTCGTGTCCGGTGTGTGGCGGACCGCCCGGACCGCTGCCGCCCGGGCGTGACCGGCTCGCCGCCCCGCCCCGGGCGGGGTGGGGCGGCGGCCCCGGACCTGCGCCGGCGCCGACCGGGATGGCGTCGGGCGAGGCGGCGTCGAATGCGGCGGCGTCGAACGAGGCGGCGAGTGAGGCGGCACCGGCCGCGACAGCGGCCGACCAGGAGCGGGTCGCGGCCCGGATCGTGCGCACGGCCCGGCCGGACCGGCCGGCCGACCGACCGACGCGGGACGTGGTGGTCAGTGGGTACGACCTCAAGTTCGTCCGGGAACTCGCGGCCGCGCTCGACGTCACCTACGGCCTACGCATGCAATTGGACGAATGGCCGGACCTCCACCGGCGCTCGCCGCGGACCCGGCGCCTGGCCGCGCGGGCCCAGACGATCCTGGCCGAGTGGGCTCGGCCCAGCGCGGCTTGGCTGGCGCGGCACAAGCGGCCCGGGCAGCTGCTGGTGGTGCGCCTGCATCGGTACGAGCTGACCACGAACTATCCGGCGGCCATCGACATCGAGCGGGTCGACGCGGTCGTGCACGTGTCGCGCCACATCGGACGGGAGATCGTCGAGCGCCTGGGCTGGCCCGAAGCCAAGTTAATCTATATACCAAACTATGTCGATATCGACGGCTTCGATCGTCCCAAGCTGCCCGACGCGCGCTTCGGCATCGGCGCCGTCGGGATCGACCTGGCCAACAAGCGGTTCGACCTCATGCTCGACGTGGTCGCGGCGGTGCGCCGCCAGGACCCGCGGTTCACCCTCTTCGTCCGCACCACGCCCCCGTGGACCAACCGGTTCGGCTGGGCGCGGGCGAGCGAACGGGAGTACGTGGGCGCCTGGCTGCGCCGCATCGACGCCGACCCGTGGCTGCGGGGCGGCGTGGTCTTCGACCCGCCCGGCCGCGACATGGCGCGGTGGTACCGCCGCGTCGGGGTGGTGCTCTCGACCAGCGACGTCGAGAGCTTCCACCTGGCGGTGGCGGAGGGCATGGCCTCCGGCGCGGTCCCGGTCATCCGGCCCCGGGAAGGGGCGGCCGAGATCTTCGGTCCACAGTGGATTCAACCGACGGTCGACGACGCGGTGGCCACGATCCTCTCCTTCGCCGACGAGGACGTCTGGCGGGCCCGCTCCGCCGCCGCGAAGGAGTGCATCCGCCAGGTCGCCGACCCGTCCGCGGTGCTCGCCGCCTGGGCCGACCTGCTGCACGGGGACATCGCCGCCGCGCGCCGCCGGTTCGGATGATGCCCGAGCCTCACCCTGGCCGCCGGCCAGGCGGGGCGGGGCCCACCGGTCAGCTCTGGGCGGCCGGCTCCGCCGCCACGGTCGGCTCGCTCAGCCGCTCCTCGAGCTGGCGGATCGCGGTCTCCCGGTCGACCTCGGGGCTCTCGGTCAGTCGCAGCCCGCGGTCCTGAAGCGCCCGTCGGCGGAACAGCACGGGCGGCGTACTGGCGAGGTCGGCTGAGCCCCGCACCACGTCCCGGCCCGAGTCGTCGGCCGCGGTGACCAACTGCTCCAGCGTGTCCGGGGCGAGCGTGTCGCCTGGACGGACGAACAGCACGTAGCGGCCGCGCGCCACGTCCAGCGCCACGTTGTAGGGCGCCGCCGGGGCTCCGGACAGGCGGGCGTGGCGGATCGACCGGACCCCCGAATGGCGCCGGGCGTACCGATCCATGCGCTCGCCGCTGCCGTCGGTGGAGCCGGTATCCACCGAGATCACTTCGAAGCAGTCCTCGCCCATCGTCTGGCGCAGGAGCGACCGCATGGTCTCCTCGAGCCGCGGCATGTCGTTGCGCACGGCCAGGACGACGCTCACGTCCGGCACCTCGCCGGGGATTCGCCGCGGCCGGGCCGGGGCGAAGCGGGAGTAGACCGAGTCGAGGATCTTCGCCTGCGAGCGCCAGGTCCACGAGTCCAGCAGCCCGGGCCGGTCGTAGGCGCTGCGGTAGCGGGCCGGGTCGGCGAGGACCATCTTCACCGCGCGGATGTAGTCCTCAAGGTCGCCGGCCCGGAACACCTCGCCCTGGCCGATCTCCCGGGTGGCCCGGCTCATCGCCCGGACGTCGCTGACGACCATGGGCAGGCGAGCGTGAGCGTACTCGAAGAACTTCGTGATGAGGGCGATTTCGTGGTTCGGCCAGTGGTGGATCGGGATCACCCCGGCGTCAGCCCCGCTGAGGTACTCGACGACCTGGTTCGGGGGCACGTAGGGCGCCAGGTGGACCCGGTGGCCGACGCCGAGGTCCATGGCCCGGTTCACCAGGCTTTCGACGTACTTCGATGGTGGGTGGGCCACCACGAAGACGACGTGCACGTCCGGGATCTGGGGCAGCGCCTCGACCATGATGTCCAGGCCCCGCTGCGGCGCGGCGGCTCCGCTGTAGACCAGAAGCGGCGTGTTCGGCCCGATCCCACAGATCTCCCGAAGGCTGGGGGCCGGCTCGGTCGACTTCGCGTGGACCTCCGGGGTGTTGAGCACCACGGTCGGGCGCTCCGGCAGCCGGTGGGCTCGCTGGAGTTCCTCGGCCAGCTCCTCCGACACGGTGATCACGGCGTCGGCGTAGCGCGAGTACTCCCGTTCGTACGCGAGGTGGGCCGGCAGCCAGCGCAGGTTGTCGGAGCGGGACTTGATGCCGGACAGCAGCTCGTGGGCGTCCCAGATCAGCGCGACCTGGCGGCCCGCCTGGCGGGCCCGCAGCGTCGCCCGGGCCCCGACCGCGAGCATGTAGAAGTCGTTGGCGTGGATCAGGTCCGGCTGGAGCCGGTCGATGACCTCACCGAAGGCCAGTTCGAACTCCCACAGTCGCGGCTCCAGCCGACGCCAGGCGCGGTCGCCCAGCACGGTCAGCCAGAACCAGAGGAGGAATCGGTCCCAGGGGCCCGACATCTGTCGGCGGGCCCGGCGGGCGCGACCGAGCTGGCCGTTGCGCAGCCTGACCCACAGGTAGCGCACCTTGGCCGCCAGGGCTTCGACCCGCAGCAGATTGCGGCGCAGCGCGTACCGCCAGCCGGTGAGCTCGCCCCGGTCGCGCCGGACGTCCAGGTCGGCGAACCGGGCGGTGAGGTCGGCGCGCCAGGCGGCGACCCGCCGCATGTAGTACTCGGCGATGCCGTTGGGCGGGTAGGCCAGCGGCCGGGTCCAGTAGCGGTGGAAGTCGTACCGGCGCCGGTTGAGCACCTCGATCATCGGGATCAGGCGGACCTGGGCCGACCCGATCTGCCAGCGCTCCTCCTTGGGTTCGGTCGTGCGACCCAGGAGGATGACCTCCCACCCGGCCTCCGCGGCGGCGGCGGCTTCCTTCTGCACGCGCGAGTCGTTGCGTACGCCGTTGTCGACGAGCATGACGACGCGACCGCGGGAGAACCGCGGCTTGGCGTCCGATTCCGTGACCCGAGCAGCAGTCGATCCCTGGCCGGCCTCCACTGTCTGCGCCCCCTGTCGCTGGTCGTGGGTCGGAACCCGGTGAGTCTACGGCAGCCGGGGAGTCCGGCCATGGACGCGTGTCGTGGTGCCCGGGTGCTCAGCGGTCCGTGCCCAGACCGGTACGGTCCGTGGCGGCGCCGCCCCATGGGTGTGTGGCGGCACCGCCCCATAAGTGTGTGGTGCCGCCCGTCGTGTGGCATTGATGTGGCCCGATCCCGGCGGCCCAAGCCGGCGGGTGGCGGGGCAGGTGCCGGGGCCTCGCGGTGGTAGCGTGTGCCATCCATCTCAGGAGACCGCGATGACCAACGCTGCCACGTCACCCCATCCGACCCTGGACGAGATCTGGGCCCGGCGCAGCGCACCGACGGCCTTCCCCGCCGCTCTCGTGGAAGGCGCCACCACGGCCGCCTCCTTCTTCTCGGCGTCCTTCTATGGGCGCAACGACGTGATCTACCTGGACTACCTCAAGGTCCCGGACATCGTGCTGGTGGACATCGACCGCGACAAGCTCGCCGTGATGGCGAAGCTGTACCCGACGGTCATGGAGACGTTCGCCGAGGACGCCTTCGAGGTGGCCGCGCGGCTGCGGGCCAAGGGCCGTGTCTTCGATGTCGTCGTGTGCGACCCATACGAGGGGTTGTCGGCGAGCGTCCTCGAGGACCACTTCGACACGTTCGCGGCGTTGGTCGGTCGCCACTGGGTGACCGGAGTGAGCCTGGACACCCTGGCGGCGCTCGGCGCGCGGCCGACCCTGGACGGGGTGCAGCAGTGGCTCGACGAGCGTGGGCGGCGCGAGTGGGCGGCGGTCTGGCTGGAAGTTCGCAACCCAAGGACCGGCTTGGCCTGGCTGGGCCTGCGTCGGGTTCAGCCCGCGCCGTCCCCGGTGCCTCAGCCGGCGCAGCCGCCCGAGGCGGAGCCGGCCGTGGTGCCGCCGAGCCCGGAGTCCGTAACCGTCTCCGATGCACCGCCGGAGGACCTCGCCGCGGCGGATACCCCGGCTCCGGTGGCCGGGGGCTCGATGTGGTCACTCATCGACGGCGGTATCCGGTCGTACCTGGTCCGCGCCTTCGTCGAGCTGGAGTTGGCGGACCGACTCGACGGCGGTCCGCGCGACCCGGCGACGCTGGCCGATGAGGTCGGCGCACCCGTCGACACGCTGCGCCGCTTCCTGCGGGCCGCCCAGACGATCGGGCTCTGCGCGCTCGACCCGGCCGGCCGGGTCGCTCTGACGTCCGTCGGCTCGGTCCTGCGGCGCTCCGATCCCCACTCGATGGCGAACTGGGCGTTGCTGTCCACCTCCCGGTGGTTCGTGCGGCCCTGGGAGCGGCTGGCCGAGGCGATCCGGACGGGTCGGGCGACGTTCCCGGTCGAGTTCGGGGCCGGCATGTGGGAGTACATGGCGACCCACCCGGAGTTCGCCACGCTCTTCGACAACGCCATGACGGGCAGCGCGGGGGAGCTGGCCGACAGCCTGCTGGCGGCGGTCGACTTGTCCTCGGCCCAGACGATCGTCGATGTCGGCGGCGGGGAGGGTCAGCTGGTCGCCTCGCTGCTGGCCCGGTTGCCCCAGGCGCGCGGCATCGTGGCGGACCGGGCCGAGGTGGTGGCCAAGGCGCCCGAGGTGCTGGCGGCGGCCGGCGTGGCCGACCGGGTGCAGCTCGTGCCGACCGACTTTCGGCAGGCCGTTCCGGGCGGCGGAGACGTCTACATCCTGTCCCGCATCCTCCACGACTGGCCCGACGCCGACGCCCTGGAGATTCTTCGGGCCTGCCGACGCAGCATGCCGCCCACCGCTCGGCTGTACCTGGTCGAGATGGTCGTCCCGCCGGACGCCCACGTGCCGCCGGCGGCCCGCTACGACCACGCGGCGCGGGACCTGCTGATGCTCGTGCTGATGGGGGGCAAGGAGCGGAACTTCGCCGAGTACCGGCAGTTGCTGGTCGAGGCGGGCTTCCAGGGCGTGCGGCTGCTCGGTGAGCGGGGCATCGTCATCGAGGCGACCCCGTCCGTCGGCCCCACGGCGCCGTCCCTGCCCCAGGCCTTCCCGACCCCGTGGGTGTGCGGCGCGGGGTCGCTGGTGGCCTTCCTCCCGGACGCCGGCCGGGGTCCGCTGCCGGCGGTGCCCGGGGTCGACCCGGGGGTGGTCGAGGTCGTCACTGACGACCCGGTCGCGGCCGCGACCCGCCTGGCCGAGCAGGGCCGGCGGTTCGACGTCGTCGTGTGCGACCCGGCCGACGACGCCGCCGAACGGGTCCTCCTCGAACACTTCGACACATTTGGCTTGCTTGCGGATAAGGTCTGGGTCACCAGCATCCGTCGGGACGCCCTGGCGCGGCTGGGCATCGATCCGTCGCTCGGCGGAGTGCAGGTGTGGCTGGACACCACGAACCGCTGGGACTGGGAAGCGGCGTGGCTGGAGGTGCGCGATCCCGCGACCGACCTGGCGTGGCTGGCCCTGCGGCGGCAGGCGGAGGAGGACAAGCGTAACGAGCGCCCGGACCTGGAGGAGCTGGGTCGGGGCGGCGGGGCCGGCCTGACCGTGGAGCACATCTGGCAGGCCCGCACGTCACCCGCGGCGTTTCCGCGCCGGTTGGTCTCCGGGGCCCGCACCGCGGCCTCGTTCTTCTCCGCGATGTTCTACGGCCGCAACGACGTGATCTTCCTGCACCGCGAAGGTGTCCCCGAGATCCTCATCAACGACCTCGACGAGGAGAAGCTGGCCGTCATGGCGCGGGTGTACCCGTCGGTGACGGAGGTCGTCGCCGGCGACGCGTTCGCCGTCGCCGAGCGCATGGTCCAGCAGGGACGGATGTTCGACGTCGTCGTCTGCGATTCCTTCGATGGATGGACAGTATTTGACAAATATTTCGAGACTTTCGCTGCGCTCGCTCGGCGCGTGTTCATCACCGGTGAGTTGATCCCCGAGCTCCGGGAGAAGGGCATCGACCCGACGTTGGCCGGCATCCAGGCCTACCTCGACGCCAAGGGCCGCCACGACTGGCAGATCACCTGGCTGCAGCTTCGGCGGGAGAACACCAACATCGGCGCCCTGTGGATGGGCTTCGAACGTCGGGCCCGCCCGGGCGGTCAGCCCGCCGGACCATCGGCGGACGAGCGGTAGCATCCCGGGCGTGTCCGTGTCAGCTGACCTCGCCAGCCTGCCGCTGCTCACGCTGAACCTGGAGCACGGCGACACCGACCACGAAGCGTGCCACGTCCTACCGATGGCGCAGTACGAGGAGATGACCGCGCCCATCGGTCCGTACCCGGGGTTCGCCCAGTTCGAGACGGACATCGCCCTCCTGGTCGTGCCGGACGACCCGGAGACCCAGTGGTGGGGAGCGCAGTCGTCGCGCTGGATGCGGAGCAAGGTGAACCGGGCGCGGCGCCTGGGCTACGAGTTCGCGCCGTTCGAGCACGACGACTACATCGACGACATCTACGCGATCAACACGTCGTTGCGCGAACGCCAGGGCCGGCCGATGACCGCGAACTTCTTCGAGCGGCCGGAACCGCGCGGACCGTTGCCGGCCGAGCAGCCCTGCCCACGCCACCGGGAAGGGTGGTACGGGGTGTTCCGCGACGGTCACCTCTACGCGTACATCCACGCGTACCAGATCGGCGAAGTGACCTTCACCCCGAACCTGCTGGCCCACGGCGACCACCTGGCCGCCGGCATCATGAGCATGCTGTTGTACGAGACGACGCTGCTGCACCACCGCATATCGAAGACATCATATGTGTATTACTACTATTACGAAGGCGGTGGCACCGAGGGCCTGCGCTTCTTCAAGGAGAAGATGGGCTACCGGCCCTACCGGGTGCGGTGGCGCCTGTCGCGGCGGGAGTACCCCGAGCAGCCGCCGGCACCGAACCAGACGGCGACGGTTACGGCCGCCTGAGCGTGATCCTGCGGCGGACGCCGCGCCAGACCCGACGCAGCACGGCGACCGGACGGGGCCGGGCCGTGGCGGCTCGATCGGATGACCGCCGCTCGGGCGGCGGGGTCGCGGCCTTGGCGCTGGTCGGCGTGGCTGGGGCGGCGGGGAGGGGTCCAGTCGCGCGCCGGGCCAGCCGGTGCAGGAGGTTGGTGGTGGCCGCCTGCACCCGCTTGTCGGCCTGCTCGCCGGCGAGTCGGCGCCACCATTCCTCGGTTCCGGCCGAGAAGACGAACGTGCCGGTGTCCCACTCGTGGATGGTCGTCTGCTGGACGTGCTCGGTCCCCTTGCCGAGCAGCCGAAACGGCGAGGCGGCCAGGATCGTGCGCGTGCCGCCCGGGCCGCCCACCGCCGGGTCCATCCCGTCGCACTGGCCGTTGACCAGCCCGGCGATGGTCGTGCCGTCGTCGACGCCGACCCCGGCCCACACCCAGTGCTGGGCGGCGCTGACCACCAGGTCGGTGGGCCCGGCGGCCCGACCGATGAGGCCGGTGCCGGTGAGCAGCTGCTCCGGGAGGTTCGGGCCGGGCCGCGCCCGCCAGCGCGTCGTCGCCTCAGTGGCCGGGGCGTGCGGGTCGGGGTCGAACTTGTAGCAGGCGAGGATCCGGTTCGGCCGACCGTCCGCGGCCGGCTGGAGTCGGGCGTGCCAGTAGGCCGTGCCGGCGCTCGAGAAGACCAGGCTGGTGCCGCGGGCCAGGGCGGCGGTGACGCGCGCCCGCATGGCCCGGGTCCAGTACTCGTGCTGGCCGACGAAGAACAGGCCGGAGAACCGGTCGAGGTCGACGCGCCCCTCGTGCAGGTCGACGTCGGTCAGGTAGGCCACGTCGTGGCCGTGTTCCTCCAGCCACGAGACCACCTCGACGTCGACGAGCATGGCCTCGGTGAGCCCGATTCCCCCGTACTGGGCGTACGGGCGGTCGAAGCTGACCTCGACGGCGCGGGTGCGGAACGTCGCCTGGTCCGGGTTCCCGGGCACGTACCCCAGGGCCAGGCTGGTGCCGTGGACCCCGTCCAGCGGCCACCGGTTGGTCGCCTGGTAGGTCAGGAACGGCAGGACGACGCCGACCGGCGCCGAGGGGTGAGGATCGGTCACCACGAACGGGGTGAGGATGCGCCGATTGCTCACCGTCGTGAAGGCGGCCAGGTACAGGCCGGTGGTCCAGCCCTCGGAGATCTCGACGTGCCACGACGGACGCCAGGCGCACTCGCTGCGGCGCGTGGCCTCGGCGAACGTGGGCTCCGGCTGGCTCGTCGGCGGCAGGACCGGACTGGTGACCACCAGCCGCGATCCGAGCCCGCCGTAGTGCCCGATGCGGTGCACGGCGATTGTGAACGGTTCCCTTGACCGGACAAAGAAGTCCAGGCGCTCGCCGGGGGAGACGCTCGGTCGGGAGGCGTACCCCTCGATCTGGGGTGGGTAGCCCGAGGTCGGGTGGGCGTCGCCGGTGCCGACCAGCGCCCCGAACCGCCGCGAAGGTTCTCCACCGCCAGGCTGACCTTGAGGCTGTGGTTCCACAGCTTCGGCAGCAGGAGCATGCGCTCGACGAGGTTCGCCGTGGCCCGGCGGATGCGCTCGTCGCGGTGGTCGGGGTCGCCCAGCGCTCGGGCCCAGCGCGGCGTGCCGGCCGTGAAGACGAGCGGACCGCCGGTGCCGTCGTCCGGACCGCTCGTCGGGCTCGGGGTCTCGCAGACGCTCGTGTGGTGGATCCGTTGCTCGCCCTGGTCGGTGATGAACAGGGGCGAGGTGGCGAGGAGGGTCTGGGTCATCCCCGGCGGGGTGGGGTAACGCCGGTCGTGGCCGTCGGCTGCCTCGACCACCAGGTCGTCGATCGCGTCGCCGTCCCGCACGCCGGTGCCCGACCAGAACCAGTGGTCGGCGGCGCTGACCACCAGGGGCGTCGGTCGCCGGACGGGAGCGATGAACTGCGTCCCCAGCAGCTCCTGCTCGGCCTGGCCGGGACCGGGGTCCGGGATGCGCCACTTGATGGTCGCCATGCCGATCCGGGGGTCGGGATCGGGCCGCTCCTTGTAGCAGACGATGACCCGGTCCGGTCGATCACCGGCCGGCTCGAACCGTATGTGCCAGTACAGGTTTCGGGACGACAGGAACGCCGCGCTCACGCCCTGGCCGATCGCCGCGGCCAGGGCGTCCCGCATCGGCCGCGACCAGTACTCGGTCCGGCCGGGGAAGATGAGACCGACGAAGCGCGACAGGTCGACGCGGCCCGTGTGAATATCGAAGTCGGTGACGTAAACCGCGTCGTACCCCTGCTCCTCGAGCCACGCGATCGCGTGCCGGTCGTCGTCGAGCCGCTCGGGCCGTCCATCCCCGCTGTACGGGCGGTCGAGACCGACCTTGACCGCCCGGTGGTGGGTCGACGGGACGCCGTCGCGGAGTCCGTAGCAGAGGCTGCGGCCGATCTCCCCGTCGGGCCACCGGTTCTCCGCCTGGTAGGTGAGGAAGGGCAGCACGACACACAGCTCGGCGCGCCGGTCGTCGTCGCGGACCACGAAGGGGGCGAAGGCGCGGCCGTCCCGGGCCTGGAACTCCGCGAGGTACAGGCCGGAGGACCAGTCGGTGGGGATGGTCAAAGTCCAGGTTGGACGCCACGCGCAGGTGACCAGTCCGGTGTCCGGGTCGACCTGCGGTGGGGCCTGGGGGTAGCCCTCGACCGTCTCGCCCGGGTGCACCGTCCGCCGGCCGGCGCCGTCGTACCAACCGACCCGGTGGACCGTCACCGTGACCGGCCCCGGCTCGGCGAGGCTCACGCGGAAGTCGATCGTCTCGCCCAGACCGACGCTCGGCGCCGACGCGTATCCCGTGACTCCCGACACGACCACCACTCCTTGGCCGACGCAGATGGGCCATCACCTTACTGACCGGTGCCCGGGTGGACTGACCGGCGCCCGCCTGAGCTGGCCGGTGTCGCACCGACCGGCGTGGACCGCGCCCGGCGGACCGGTGCCTCCGCAGCCGGGTGAGCGCGCGAACCGCACCTGGCCGCGGCCGCTCGCACGGTGGCGCCGGCACCGATGGCGCTGCCTGGTCGCATGCCGCCGCGAACGCGACCGCCGCAGCGCGGGCCATCAGTGCGGCGACGCGAGCGGCGTCGACGTGAGCGTGTCCCAGCCGTAGAAGTGGCGGGCGGGCTGCGGTCGGCCCGCCTCGACGAGCTGGGCGGTCCGGGGAAGCGGGAGGCCGACCCGGTTGGCGTAGTGGTTGTAGGCGAGCTCGGGGATGGGGTCCAGCCGGCTCTTCAGCGAGCCGCCGCACAGCCAGCCGGGGACGGGATCGCCGAGGCTGAACCCCGCGTGCAGCTCCAGGGCCGCCACGAGCCGCGCCTGCGCCTCGAACCACAGGTCGACGCCCTGGATCCAGGCTGTCTCGGCCGCCTGGGACATGGCGGCGAGTCCCCAGCCGGTGTGCTCGAGGTCGCGGCAGGTCTCCTGGGTCAACCCGTCGACGTAGGTCCGCTGGCCGTGCCAGTAGCCGATCTGGCCCAGGTTGCCGTAGCCGTTGGGTGGCGGCACCGGATTGGGGCCGTCCGCGCTGTGGTAGATGAACGCCGGCAGGCGAACCCGCCACCGCTGGACGGCCGTGTCGAAGAGCGTCTCGTCGTCCAGGAACACCGCGATGGCCATCATCGCGTTGACCGCGATCAGGTCCCAGTTCCCGTTCGGGCGCGCCGGCCCGCCCTCGACGATGCGCGGCAGCATGACGTCGCGGAACATCGACTCGGCGCGGGCCACCGACTCGGCGGGCCACCCGGCGTCGGTGTGGCGCAGCAGCTCGGCCGCGCGCACGAAGGACGACGCGGCCTTGGCCGCCTGGAGCTGCGCGTTCGCCCCGGTGTGGTCGCGCAGCACGGCCGACCAGGCGTCGATGATCTCGGCGGCCTTGCGGGCGTGGCGCTCGTCGCCGCTGATGACCCACAGCAGGACGTGCGCGTTGGCCGCCGTGGCGTCGCGCCATTCGTCCGTGCAGCCCAGGTCCGGGTTGGAGTAGGCGCCGCACTCGACCACGTCCCGCGGGCTCGGGCTCCAGCTCAAGCTCCCGTACTCGCTGCGCTGCAGCACTCGGTAGGCCTCAGCCCAGGGCTGCCGGCCCACCGCGACCTGGCGGCGGACGTAGTCCAGTTGGGCGGTGGTGGTGACCACGCCCGGGTGGACGAAGCGACCCTGCGGGGTGGGCGACGGGGACGGCGTGGGTGACGGGGTGGGCGAGGGGAACGGCGACGGGGACGGGGACGGCTCCGGTGCGTCGGTCGGGGACTCGGTGGCGAGGGCTTCGGACGCCGCCGCGTCCACCGGCTGGCTCAGCACGGACCGAGCGGTCGTGACCGCCCCGATCAGGGCGACGAGCGCAAGGCTCGCCAGGGTCGCCTTGAGGAGGGTTGCGGCGGCCCGGTCGGGCGGCTGGGCCGGGCCGCGGTTGGCTGGGGGACGGTGCCGCCGGGTCAGCCGAGGAGGACGAGGCAGGCGTGGGAAAGGAGGGGCCGTTCCACGCACTCGGTCAGGTTACGGCACTGACCACGCCAGCGCACGGTTGTCGGTTTCGTCCGAAGTGAGCGGGTCGTCGGTGAATCGAAGGCTCGTCGCTGCGGTGACCGGGTGGTCGGGCTCTTGACCGGGTGGCCGGGATGGGTCGCGGCCCGGCGCCTGGCGACGATGCGACGTGATCGGGACGGCGGTAGGTTGGGCCGGTGACCGACCCCATGTACCTGGCCACGATTCCCAGCCCGACCCGGAGCGTGTGGCATCTCGGGCCGATCCCGATCCGGGCGTACGCGCTGTTCATCCTGCTCGGCATCGTCGTCGCCTGCGTGATCACCGAGCGGCGGCTGCGCCAGCGGGGGGCACCGAAAGGGCTGGTCCTCGACATCGCGCTGTGGGCGGTGCCGTTCGGATTGATCGGCGGCCGCCTCTACCACGTGATCACGGACGCCCAGCGCTACTTCGGCCCCGGCCAGAACCCGGTCCGGGCGCTGTACATCTGGGAGGGCGGCCTGGGCATCTGGGGCGCGGTGGCGCTCGGCGGCGTCGGGGCGTGGATCGCCTGCCGGCGGATGGGCATCCCGCTCACGTTCTTCGCCGACGCGTTGGCGCCGGGCCTGCCGGTGGCCCAGGCGATCGGCCGACTGGGGAACTGGTTCAACAACGAGCTCTACGGATCGCCGACCAGCCTGCCGTGGGGCCTGGTCGTCTACGACTGGGACTTGAGCGCCGGGCGCCCGAAGATCGACCCGGCCACCGGGGAGCCGAAGCTCGTGGCGGGCGGACCGTTCCACCCGACGTTCCTCTATGAGCTGGTGTGGAACCTCGGGGTCGCCGCCCTGGTCCTGTGGGCCGACCGCCGCTGGAAGCTGGGCCGGGGCCGCGCCTTCGCGCTCTACGTGGCCGGTTACACGTTCGGCCGGTTCTGGATCGAGGCGTTGCGCATCGATGACGCCCACCACCTCCTGGGCCTGCGGCTCAACAACTGGGTGGCGCTGTTCGTCTTCATCGGCGCGGTCGTCTACCTGCTGCGTGTGCGCGGGCCGCAGCAGCACCTGCGCATCGACGAGGACGGCACGGTGCACGTGGTGACGGCCGACGGGACGCCCATCGAGGGTTATCCTCCGGTGAATCCGGCCGAGGGGGTCGTGTGGCCGGCGTGGATGCGGCGCGTGGTGCAGGGGTGGCGCTCCGTCACCGGCCGGTGGGCCGGCGAGG
>ERZ777003.3894-NODE-3894-length-13446-cov-4.438952_pt1 | contig 13446 bp, 8 predicted proteins | sample MGYA00374956_ERZ777003 | MGnify/ENA primary metagenome ERZ777003 (study PRJEB29302, sample SAMN06268252) | bioreactor metagenome | isolation source: Joint BioEnergy Institute, California, USA | place: USA:Joint BioEnergy Institute, California, USA | collected... | reverse complement strand
GACCCGCTCCCGCAGCCGCTCCTCCGTCCGCTGCCAGGCGGCCCGCACGTAGGAGCGCAGCCCGCGGCTCAGCTCGCCGGAGGCCGCGAACCGGGCGTCGCTGCGCAGCACCGCCTCCCACTGGCCGCGCTCGTCGGCGATGCGGCGCAGCTCGCCGAGGAACACCGCGCCCAGGTCCACCGGAGTCAGCGGGTAGGCGGCGGCCAGCAGCTCCGCCACACCCGGCAGCTGTCTGCCGCGCAGAGTCAACGCCAGGAAACCGCCCCGGCGCAGCGACTCGCCCAACTGCTCCTCCAGCAGCGCCACCGGGTCGCGTCCCGCCGCGGCCGCCGTCACGGCCAGGTCGGTCGCGATGTCGGTGTGCCGCCCGGTGGTAAGGGACGACAGTCCGCTGCCGGTCAGCGTGACCGCGGGCGGCAGGAAGCGGCGGCTCTGCGGGTCGTACTCCAGCGAGAACCCGGCCTCGCGCAGCGCGTCCTGCACCTCCATCCGCGTGGGCTCCCCCAACTCCAGGTCGGGGAAACGGGACCGGATCCGCGCCAGCAGCTCCTCCGCACTCACCCCGTGCCCGGGAAGCACCCCCGCCGCAGCCTGCGAGATCCGCAGCGCCCGCACCAACCCCAGGTCCTTCGGGTACAGCTCAAGCCGCGGCGAGTACCGGGCGTTCCCGGAGACCGCCGCCGCCAACGCCACCAGGCGCGTGTCGGCCAGCGGCGCCATCCCCTCCGGAACCGGCACCTGGCGCAGGTTCCGCAGCACCGCCGAACGGTCGGGCAGCGGATCCGCCGCCACCAACCGGGTCGCGACCCCCCCCAGCCGCTGTGCGTAGTCGGCGAGGTCCGCGGGAACCGGGTCGGCGGTGCCGGGCAGCGACTCGGCGGCCACGAACACCCGGCCGCCGCGGCGCAGTACCGCCAGCCGGGGCTGGTTCTCCTCGTCCTTGTTCTTCTCCCACAACTCCGTGTCCAGGGCGGCGCGCACCACCGCCGACGCCAGGGCGGCGACCCGCCACGGATCGTCGGCCCCCTCGCGGGTCCCCCGGCGCATCCTCAGCTCGGCCGCCAACTCCTCGACGACCACCACACCGCCGGCCGCCCGCACGTGCTCGACCAGCTCGTCGCAGACCTCCCGCAGCTCCGGCAGCGCCGCCCACCGCTCGATCGCGCCGCGGTGGTACGTGGACACGGTCGGCTGCTTGACCCCGAGCCGCTCCGCCACTTCGAGCTGCGTGCACCACGGCGCCAACGGCGAAGGAGACCCGTCCGCCGCGGGCAGCCCCAGCAACAGCCGCACCGCCTCCGGCCTGCGGCCGCGCTCCTCCGGCTCGGGGGCGACCAGGGCAGCCAGCTCCTCCACGCCCAGACGGCGTCCGGCCCCGGCCTCGCCCGCCTGGTCCGCGGTCGCGTGCGGGGCCGCAGCCGAGGCGGGCTGCTCCGGGCGCTGCCCCAGCCGGGTGCGCCACTGGCGGTGGCGGCGGTTCAACTCCCTACGGACCAGCGTGCCCGTGCCGCGCGCCCGGGAGATCAGGTGTGGCGGGATCTCCAGCAGCTCGCCCACGGTGGTCGCGCCGAGCTGGTGGGCCGCCGACTCGGCTGCCGGAGACAGCCCCGCCGCCCCCAGCGGCGTGTCCAGCTCGGCGGCCTCGGCCGCCCGGTCCCGCGCCTCCTCCACCGACACCGAGGGGGAGGCGTCCACCGTCGCGGGAGTGCTCGGCGGAGCGGTCGCGTCGGCGGTGGCGAACACCTTCCGCCACGCCTCCCGCATCTGCCGGAGATCTTCGAAGCGGCGGTGCGCGTCGCGGTGCAGGGCTCGCTCGAAGAACTCGACCAGTCCCGGGCGCAGCGCCGGGTCGAACAGCTCCACCGCCAGCGTGGGAACCTCGTCGTCCCTCATGGCCGGGTTGGCGGTCTCGTCCCCCCAGCGGGGGCGCTCCCCCGACGCCATCTCGTGCAGCGTCATCGCCGCCGCGTACCACTCGGCGTGGTCGTCGTAACGGCTGCGGCGCGGATCGGCGCCCAGGAACGGGTCCACGTAGCCGGGGGTGCCCGCCCGCAGGTTCTCGTCCGACGCCTTGGTCAGCGAGAAGTCGAACAGCTTCAACTCCCAGGAGCGGTCCGCGCGGCGAAACAGCCCCAGGTTGTCGGGTTTGATGTCGCGGTGGCGCACCCCCTGCCCGGCCAACTGGTCCAACGCCACGAACAGGTCGTCGCCGAACCGGGCCAACTCGTGGTAGGTGAGCCGTCCCTCCGAGCGCAGCCGCTCGCCCAGCGACCGCTCCCCCGCGTACTCCAGCAGCAAGACGGTGCGGCCGTGCATCTGGCGGGGGCCGTCGATCAGCCGCACCACGCGCCCGCCGCCGACCTTCTCCAACGCCTCGGCCTCGTCGCGCAGCCGCGCCGCGCGGGCACCCTCGTCCAACGCCACCTTGAGGACCCGCGTCTCCGAGCGCATCTCCCCCTCGGGGGTGACGACCTCGGCGCGCACCAGCAGCACCCGCGACGTCGCGCCGGTGCCGAGCACCCGCTCCACCGTCCACCCGTCGGCCACCTGCTGGCCCGGCAGCACCTCCAGCGGGTCCACACCCGCCGACGCCGACTGCTCGACGGCGGTCCGCTGCTGCTCGAAGGCGTCCAGCTTCTCGAGAAAAGCCGCCACAGATGTGAGGCGGTCGGCCACGTCGGCCCGCGTCACCGAGAAGACCAGGTCGTTCAGCTCGTCCGGCACCTCGTCGGCCACCGTCTGCGGCCGCAGCCCGCCGTCCACCCGCAGCCGCTGGAGCAGCTCCGAGCGGTTCGCCGCGGGCGGGCGACCCGTGAGCACCAGATAGGCGACCGCGCCCAGCCCGAACAGGTCCAGGTCCCCCGGATCGGCGTAACGCTGGTCGAACTCGGGGGCCAGGTACACCTCGGCGGCGTCCGCCACGTGCTCGCTGTGGAGGCTGGACCTGCCCACGGGAGACAGCGGCGTGGTGTCGAAGTCGCGGGCCGCGACCTGCCAGTCGGTGACCCGCAGCACGGGACGGGAGCCGTCGTCGCGGCACGACACGTACACCGACCGCGCCGCGAGCGCCCGGTGGTACAGGGACCGGTCGTGGGCGTACCGCAGCGCCTCGGCGAGCTGGCGCACCAGGTTCAGGCGGTCCGCCAGCGACAGCGAAGTGCCGTACGTGTCCAGGTAGGAGTCCAGGCGCAGGTCGGAGGAGCGGTGCCGGAACAGGATCGCCGGGCAGCCCCGGTGGTCGCGGAACTGGAGGGCCTGGACGATGCCCCGGTGGTTGATGCCCTGGAGGACCTGGTACTCGCGTTCGGCGGCGCGTTCCACGGCACGCCGGGCCTTCTCGTCGGCCTGGTCGCCCACCGGGTAGATGCGGACCCGCCCCTCCTCGCGGATGGGGTGCTGTCGCACCGCCAGCCGGTCCTCCCAGGTGGGGCCGCCGTCGATCGGGCTCTTCGACAGCTCCCAGTCGTCGTCGAACCGGAGGTGGGCGGTAGAGGCGCTCACCCCGATCTTCTTCATCAGATCGGGCAGCAGTTGCGCGAACCGGAACAGTTCCCGGCGGGCCGTCTCCGAGGAGGACTTCGGCGGCAGTGCGAGCAGGTCGTCCCAGATCCGGGGCAGCCCCGTGTCGCGGTCGTTGCGGCCGTAGACGTTGATCCGCTGCTGCTCGTCCAACTCCGAACGCAGGTCGCGTGCGGACAGGAACACCGCGGCCTCGACCCGGGGAATGACGACGTGGGACCCCGACGCCTTTGCGGCCCAGACCAGCCGGTCCTTCAGCTCCCGGGCCTTCATCTCGGTCAGGTGCAGCGGGTTGCGGAGGGTGCGGACCCGGTCCGCGTAGTGGAAGTTCCAGGTGCCGCCGTTGTTGACCAGACGGCCGGAGTGCGCCTTCAACTCCAGCAGGAACAGGCCGCGCGGCACCAGGATCAGCAGGTCGCACTCGTTGACCCGGCCGCTGCCGGCGGTGAAGCAGAAGGTGGCCCAGGCGCGGAACGGCTCGGCCGGAGGCATGAGCTCGCGGATGTGGTCGAGCGCCTCCTGCTCGTGCGGGTAGGGGGAGGGGCGCTCCTGGAACCAGCGGATCACCCGCGGCGGGGCGGGCTTGGGGATGCGCTTCAACCGGGAGGGGTCTCTGCTCGCTGCCGCCATCGTCCGTCCTCCACGAATGCTGCGACCTGCTGCCGACCGGCGTGAGGGAGCCTACCGGCCCGGCCGGACAATTCGCCAAGAACAGACGGCAGCCCGGTGACGGGCGCGGAGCCCCGGGACGTTCGGGGCCCGGGGCTCCAATGGGGCGTCTGTGCTGAGGGCGTCGGGGCCTGGATCACCCCAGCCGCACTTTGCGGCGGGTGACCCGGTAGATCGCCCGCCGCCACCGGGCGCGCGGCAGCGGGGGAAGGCTGGCCAGCCTCCGCTCGTACCCGGGACGGTTCAGGTCCCACAGGTCCTCCGGCGCCGAGGAGGCGACCGGGTTCGGCACGACCGGGGGAGGCTCCGGCAGAAACCCGGTGAACTGGACCGTCGTCGGGATGTCGTCCGGCTCCGGTGCCGGGGAGACGGCCTGGAAGGGCTCCTGGGCGGGTTCCGGCCCCGGCGTGGAATTCGGATCGATGACCCGGGCGAACTCCTGGACCAGCCCCGCATCGGGCTCGGGGGCCGGTTCCGGTTCTGGAGCGGGGGAGACGGCGTGGGGCGCTTCCTGGACGGGCTCCGGTCCGGGTTCCGGCTGGGTGGCCTGGGCCGTGACCTGGGCGGGCTCCGCTTCCCGTTCCGGTTCCGGCAGCGGCGGAGCGGGCTCCGGCTCAGGCTCCGGGGGAGGAGCGGTGATCCGGGCGGTCTCCCGGACAGGCTCCGGTTCGGGCTCCGGCTGCGGTTCGGGTTCGGTGACGGGCTCGGGAGGCGGCGCAACCGCCCGGGCGGGTTCCGGCTCCGGTTCCCGTTCGAGAGCAGCCTCCGGTTCGGGAGTCGGATCGGTGACGCTGACGGTCTCCCCGACCGGGTCCGCTTCCGGCTCGGGGGCCGGTTCCGGTTCTGGAGCGGGGGAGACGGCCTGGGCGGTCTCCTGGACGGGCTCCGGTTCGGGTTCCGGTGCGGTGGTCTGTGCCGTGACCTGGGCAGGCTCCGCTTCCAGTTCCGGTTCGGGCGTCTCCAGGGCCGCCGGGGCGGTCTCCGGCTCCGGTTCCGGCTGCGGGGCAGGCTCCGGCTCGGCGGGCTGCGGCGCAACATCCTGGACCGGTTCGGGCTCCGGCTCCTGGACCGCCTCCGGCTCCGGAACAGGGACGGGAGGCGGGGCAGGAGGCTGCGGCACCTGCGGGGGTTCCGGGGACGGCGGCACGTCCGCCACCGGCTCGCGGACCGGCTGCTCCACCGTCCTCGGCGGCTCCGGGGGCCGCGGCGGCGTGGGAACCGGCGGCGTCGGGACCGGAGGCGGGAAGGCCACCGGGGTCGGCTGCGCCTCGACCGGCGGGCTCGGCGGAGGAGCGGTGTGCGCCGCGGACCGGGGGTACCGCGGAGGCTCGGGAGACAGCGGCTCCGGCGGCGACAAGGGGTGCCGCGGCACGGCAGGGCCGGAGAGGAACGCCTCCGCCGCGGAGTCCGCGGGGACCGCCGTGACCGGGGTGAAGCCGAGAGGATTCGCCGCCCCCCTCGCATCCTGGGGGCCCGAAGGCTGGTCGGAGGCACCCCGGCGGTGCGGGCGGGGCCGCGGCGGCGGCTCGGGCCTGCCCCACGGCGGGGGCAGCGGAGTCACCCGCGGCCGGTTGCCCGCCCAGGACGCGGAAGGCCCGGTCGACCAGGAGGACGCGGAAGCGCGCGGGCCGGTCTGCGGGCCGGTGTCCGCTCCTTGCTGGTGGCTCGCCTGCGGCCCGGTCTGCGCCTGCTGCGGCCGGTTGCCCGCCCAGGACGCGGAAGGTCCGGTCGACCAGGAGGAGGCGGAAGCCCGTGGGCCGGTCTGCGGGCCGGTATCCGGTCCCCGCTGCGGCCCGGTCTGAGGTCCCGTGGGATACGGGGGCACCGGTTCCGGGGCCGGGTGGTGGATCGGAGGGGGCGGGGGAGGCGGATACGGTCCGGGGACGCGCGGCGCGCCCTGCGGGCCGGTGTCGGACGCCGCCCCCTGCTCCCGGCCGTGGCGGCGGGGCTCCTCGGGACGCGGCCGCCGGCCGTCGGGCTCGGACTGGTCCGGCGGCGGACCAGCGGGAGGACGTGGCATCGTCTCCTTCTCCTTCCGGAACTTCCCCCGACCGGTCGTCACATCGACCGGCGGAGCACCTCCGCGGCCACCTGCGTCACGGTGGTGTGCGTGGCCCGGGCGAGGCGGCGCGGGTCGATCACCGAGGTCGCCGACAGGTGCCGGTCGCGGCCCAGCCGGAAGACGCCGATCCCGTCCCCGCGCAGCAGGTCGACCGCGCCCGGCAGGTCGTACGTCGGGTCCGTCCCGACCTCCGGGGCCACGAGGACCACCACGGTCCGCCCGGGCGCCGAGTCGTCGGCGGCGACCAGGCGGTCGAGGATCCGGCCGACGCCGACCACCCCGTCCCTGGTCTCCTCCGCCACCAGCACGTGGGCGTGCGCGTCGGCGGCCACGGAGTCGCGCAGCTCCGCGGGCAGGCCGCTGCCGGAGCGGATGACGGTGACCCCGAAGAACCGGGACAGCGGGAGCAGCGCCTTCCGGTAGGCGCGCACGTCCAGGCCGACCCTGCCGCCCGGGCTGCCCGGGAGCAGCCACAGCCGGTCCCGGACGGCGGACAGCAGCGGCTCGACGGCGTCGAACGAGTCCGGCGGGGCCTCCCGCGCGATGTCGACGAGCGACTGCCGCGCCTGCGCCCCGAACCGCCGCGCCAGCGGGGCCTGGCCCGAGGCGACGTCCAGGGCCAGCACCCGGTCCTGTCGGTAGTGCGCGAACACCAGGGACAGCAGCGCGGCCACGGCACCCCCGTCGGCGGCGTCGTGCGGGCCGTCCACCGCGATCCGGCGGCCGGTCACGATCGGCCGCTGCACCGCGACACCCGTCTCGACGGCGGAGAGGACGTCGTTGACGGGGCCGAACGCGCGGACGAGCCAGCGGCCGGCCCGGCGGGGCAGCGGGTCCCCGTGCACGGCCGCCGGAGCGGCGGTGTCACGCGACTCCAGGACCTGGCCCATCTCGTCTTCCCTCCCCGGCGGCGGATCAGAACGTGTCGAGCAGACGCTGGTAGGTGCCGAACACTCCGAGCGCCACCGGCACGAGCACGACCAGGGCCACCGCCTCGCAGAGCCCGGCCAGGCGCCGCAGCCGGGCGCGGACGTGCTCGGGCGGGTCCGTCATGAGCGCCAGGACCGGGAAGACCAGGGCGGCGCCCAGCACCCCCGCGGCGGGCCACACCGTCCACCCGGTCGCACCGGCCCAGGCGAGCGCGGGGGCCGCCAGGACCACCACGGTTGCGGCCAGCAGGGACGCCTTCTCGACGACCAGCGGGAACATGCGGGAGCGGCTCGCCACCACGATCGCGAGCAGTCCGGCCAGCGCTGCCGTCCACCCGTTGAACTCCGCGGCCAGCCCCACCCCGGCGGTCGCCGCGAACACGGCCACGGCGACGGTGGCGAGCGCCATGCTGCGGTGCACCTCGGTCAGCGCGCCCAGCACGTCGGAGCGGCCCACCTCCGTTCCCGCGCTGAGCCGGTCGTCGAGCCCGGACAGCCCCGACAGGGCCAGCGCGGGCCGCAGCAGCACGCTGAGCAGGGCCACGCAGGCCACGGCCGTGGCCGCCGCGATGTGCGCGGGCTCCAGGCCCAGCAGGTGCCCCGCCGACCACAGGGCGGACAGCAGCAGTGCCAGGCCGCCGCCGACCAGGCCGGCCCGGCCGAGCGGGCCGAGGCCGAGGCTGAGCACGAGCAGTGCCGCGAGCGCGGTCCACCCGCCCCACAGCGTCCAGGAGGGCAGGTCGTTCAGTTGCGCGGCGTACCACAGTGCGAGCCCGCCCAGGGCGCTGCCGGTGAAGGACAGCGCGGTGCCCAGCGGCTCCCGCCAGAACCGGCCCAGCAGCGGTCCGAGGAGGAACAGCGCCGCCGCCGCGCCCGCGACCGCTGCGAGGCCGGTCGCGCCGCCCCACCCCGTCCAGACGACGTCGGCCAGGGCGAGGGCGAGCACCGTCGCGGCCGCGGTGGCGGTCCACCGGGCGGCCTCCGGGGTCCACCGGCCGCGGTGCTCGTCGAGGGCGTCGCTCACCGTCTCGGGGACCTCGTGCACCACCGGGGCGGGCAGCGGTTCGTCGGCGCTGACCAGGCGCAGCACCGCGCCGTCCGGCACGCCCTTGTCGGCGAGCGTGGTGTCGCCGTCGAGGATGACCCCGGAGGAGGTCGTGAGGTGGCGCAGCCGGGGCGGGTTCTCCACCGGGTCGCCGAGCAGTTCCAGGACCTCGGGCAGCAGCGCGCCGATCGGCTCCTGGGAGGGCAGAACGGCGTCGACCCGCCGCCGTTCGCCGACGAGCGTCACCCGGCTCCAAGACGTCATCGGGCTCTCCCAATCTTCTTCCGGGCGCTGGGCCTCGGGGACTCCTCGGATGTCGGTCTAGTCGGGAACACCGGTCACCTCGACCCGCTCCAGGTAGCCGTTGCGCAGCAGCCAGCGGATGCTCGGCAGCGGCACCACCTGGGTGAAGCCGCTGGAGTCGATGGTGTAGCGGACCGCGCCGCCCGGGTTCGCCCCGGAGGCGGGGGACAGCGAGGCGTTCACCATGAACGGGTAGATGACGCGGTACCGATGGTAGACCGGGGAGACGGTCGCGGGGCCGGCCGTTGCGGAGGGGGAGGAGCCGACCTCACCGGAGGGGGAGGAGCTGGCCTCTGCGGAGGGGGTGGCGGAGGGCGAGACCGAGGGGAGGACGGAGGGGGTGCGGGCGTACTCGGGGAGGCCCCGCTCCGCGAACGGCGTCCCGTCGGGGAAGAGCACGGAGCCGCTCTCCGGGCCGAACGCGTCCACGAGCAGTCCGGGCTCCAGCGTCACCTTGGCGGAGTTGCCCGGGTTCTCCGACAGCCGCATCTCGACCTGCGCGACGAACTCGGCGCCCTGCGCGGCGGCCTGCTGCTCCTCCTCGAAGGTGAGCCGGTCGGGTGCGGACTCCACCAGCGCCAGCTCCTGGTGGAGCCAGCGGGCCGTCTCGTCCTCGGTGAGGAACTCCGCGCCGGTGCGGCCCTGCTGGAACTCGATGATGCTGACGGAGTAGCCGTCGACTCCCCCGGTCACCAGGTAGTAGCTCGCGACGCTGTCGGGGGCGGGGCGCGGTTGGTCCGGCAGCACGTACAGGTCCCTCGGGACCCCCGCCCGGTCGAGTTCTTCGGCGAGCATCTCGAAGGTGACCTGGGTGCCCACCCAGTCGGCGGGCAGCGGCGCCGTGGCGGTGCTGGACGGCCCGGTCGCGAGCTGCTCCTGCTGTTCCTGCTGGCTGCGGAGCTGGCTGCTGGCGAACGACCAGCCGACGGTGCCGGCGCAGGCCACCGCGGCCAGGCACACGCTCGCGACGATCTTGGAGATGCCCTCGTCCAGGCGTCGGCGCGTGCGCTGTCCGCCGAAGAGCACGGCCTCCCGGAGGCGCTTGCGGCGGACCGCGACCGACTCCAGCAACTGGCTGTCGTAGTCGCGGGCCATCGGACCTCCCTTCCGGGGACGTGCGGGCCGTGGGACGGGCCGGACAAGGCTGGGGAGGGGCGCGGTCGGCCCCTCCCGGAAGTATGGAGTGAGAACGGTGTGGGTGTGCGCCCCGGTCAGATGGCCTGCACGGCCGAGCGCGCCTTGCTGAGCGCGTTCTGTGCGGTGCCGTCGTTGGCCTCCAGGGTGCTGCGCACCAGGTCGATGATGTCACGCACCTCGTTGGCGGCGCTGTGCCACTTCAGTTCTTTCTCGCTGTACTCGTCGGAGACGCCGGTGGCCTCGAAGTCGGCGAGCGCCCGGTCGACGTCGGCGTCGCGCTCGCCGATGATGGCCTCCAGGCGGCTCATGATGTTGTGGAGATTGCCCTGCGCCTCCTGGGAGGCGCCGACGTCGTAGCTGTTGCGTCCGTCGCTCATCGGGGGTCCTCTCTGGTCGACGGGTCAGGCCGTGCGGAACTTGGCGGCGTCGAAGTTGGCGGCGCTCATGTTGCGGTTGGCCTCGTCGGCCATGGTCTGGCTGCCTTCGGAGAAGGCCGCCTGCATTCCCCGCTGTCCCTGGTTGATCGACCCGAGTCCGGCGTTGAGGTCCGCGGTGATCTGGTCGGCGCGGGCCTTGAACGAGTCGAACGCGGCCTTTCCGGGGCCGTTGAACTTCCCCGACAGCGGTTCGGCGGCCTGGATCAACTGCTTGATCAGGTTGCCCAGTTCGTCCTGGGAACCCGAGGTGTTCTGCGCCAGGGTGACCAGGGTCTGGTCACCGAAGTCCCAACGGGATGACGACATCTGCTCACCTACTCCTCGCTGAACCTGCGGCGGGACGTCTGCCGGGTGAGACGCTCGCGGGGAGCGTTCGGTTTCCGGAAAACCAATCAGATTTTATCGGAGGGAGATGAGACAGTAGAAGGAGGTTCAAAGGACTGCATAATACATGGAGAAAGCAGATCGGAGAACCGGCGGCGGAACGGGAGCCCGGGGGCGGTGAAATGAAGTTCGAGCTGGTGGAGCCCGCCGACTGGGACGGCGGGGAAGAGCAGGAGGAATCTGCTGACGAGACGCGAGAGGAGGAAGAGAACTCTTCCGAGGAAAACGTCGAGGCGGTCGGCGAGGAGGCCGAGCCGTCTCCGATGGACCGCCTGAGGGCCGCCACCGCGGAATTGAAAGCCGATGTCAGAGCAAGTGCGGCGCAGCTCGGCCCGGTGTTGGCCCGGTTGCAGGAGTGCGTCGCCTCGTACGACTCCGGTGCGGCCGTTTCCGGCCACGGCTCCGGGGTCCGTCCCCCCAGCAGTTTCCGGGCGGAGAGGTTCGGCGCGCCGGGCCGGTGAGACCGCACGTCGGGCACGGATCCGCGGCACGGCCGGACACGTCGGAGAAATGAGCGAAAGGAGACGGGCGCATGTCCGGATGGGATCTCAACCCCCGGGAGATCAGCGTAGTTCTGCAGAACGTCGGAAACCACGTGGGCGGTGAGGACGGCAAGGGCGGTCTGGTCGGCCTGCTCGAGACCTTCGGCACCCATGTCGAGGAAGCGGGAACCGCGTGCGAGAGCGGTCCCATCAGCATGGCCCTGGGGGAGTTCGTCGAGGAGTACAGCGGAAAACTGAAGGGGATGGTCAACAAGAGCATCAGTGCCATCACCGGTTGCAGTGACGCCACCATGGCGTACGTGAACGGCAACCTCGAAATGGCGGAAAGGGCCCAGCAGAGGGTCAGTCAGACTCCGGAGCAGCTTCCGGTCTGATCCGGTCGACCGAAACCCGCTCCCGCGGTTCCGTGTTCTCCCTGGTCATCGGGGATGTGAAAACAAAGGGCGGAAAAAGGGGAACCTCGCGGCAGCGGAGAGTGTCCAAACCTGGCGAAGAGAAACGCCGGCCGGGGCGTGGCCCGGTCGGTTGACGGGGACTCTGGGGTGCGGTGATGAGCGACGGAGTGATCGATCCGGACAAGATCTCGATCCCGAACGCTGATCCTGACGCGATCGAGGCCGTGGGGAAGGCGCTCAAGGACGACGGTTCCGATATCGGTCAGGCCGGTGCCGACATCAAGGCCGCCTGGTCGGGGTTGGAGGGGAACTACATCGCGCCGGAGTCCGAGGAACTGCTCGCGGCGGTCAACCCGGTGGCCGACGACGCCGATGCCATGGAGACCAACATCCGGACCGTCGGGCAGGCGCTGGTCGACTTCGCCGCCGAGATCCGCCCCATCCTGGAGCGGTGGCGGTCGCTGAAGGCCGACGCGGTGACCCTGGCCAACCGGATCAGGGGCGACGACGACTGGCGCAAGGACGAGGACACCGTCGAGGAGCACAACCAGCTCAACGACGACCTGCTGGCCGTGCAGAACGAGTACATGGCGGCCGAGCGGGAGTGCGCCAACAAGATCACCGCCCTGTTCGGCGGCACCCGGTTCGTCGCCGCCAACCCGGACGGCTCCACCACGGTCCGCGACGGCGAGCAGCTCTACGGCTTCACCGAGGCCCCCACGGGCATCGAGACGCCGTGGGCTACGCCCCAGGAGTACGACGCGCCGTGGTGGGAGGACGTCTGGGACGGCATCGCCGACTTCGGTGTCGGGATTGCCCAGGATCTGGCGGGCATGGTCGGCCTGTACAGCGAGGAAGGCGGCTGGGGCGTCAGCTCGTGGAGCGAGTGGGGCTCCAACCTGGGCGAGTACTGGGGCGGCACCCTGGAGGGCCTGGGCAGCCTGGTCGGCTTGTACGGCGAGAACGGCTGGGGCGTGGGCTCGTTCGGAGAGTGGTGGGGCAACTTCTCCACCGGGTGGACCGAGTTCGCGCACGCCATCGTGCCGTGGCGGGAGTGGGGCGACCGGCCCGGCTACGTGATCACCCAGACCGTGCTCAACATCGGCAGCATGTTCGTGGGCGGCTCCGGCGTGGTCAAGGCGCTGGCGCAGGGTGCGCGCCGCGTCGGCGGCCGGGGCCCGGACGCCCCGGACGTGGACGCGCCGTCGTTGAGCCGGGTGGACGCCTCCGACCTGTCCGGCGGCCTGGACGCCAACAGTCTCAAGACGGACCTGGGCAAGGCCATGGACGGGCTGAACATCGACACCTCCCGCCTGGACGGCCTCAACGACGCGCTGGACAGGGCCGAGTCCTTCGGCGACTCCGGTTCCCCGTCCCGTCCCACCGGCGGCACCACGTCCTCGCCCACCGGCACGGCCACCGACAGCCCCTCCTACACCCCGACCTCCTACAACAGCAGCAGCACGCCCAGCGGCACGGGCGGCACCGGAGACACCCCGGGCAGCACGAACGCCGACGCGCCCGCGCCGTCCCGCGGCGGGGACGGCACCCCCACCCCGGACACGGGCGACAGCGGTGCGGGCTCGCGCGGCACGGACACCCCCGCCGTCGTCCACTCGGACGCCCCCGGGGCCGACCGTTCCGGAAGTGGCGACCGCACCGGTGACCGCGACACCGCCGACACGGCGGCCGACCTGCCCACCACCGAATGGATCGAGAACCAGGTCAGCCAGTTCCGCAGCGAACTCGACCTGGCCGAAGTGGACGGCGGCATCGCCAACCGGCTGGCCGAGGACCGCCAGCCCGCCCTGGTCCACGCCGGAGCCCCCGAGGCCCGCATGGAGATGGGCGGTCACAACTCCGGCGGCAGCAGCTCCCACGACCTCTCCCCCAGCGCCCACCACACGGACCCCGGCGGTTCCGGTGGAGGCGGCGGGTCCGGTCCCGACGGCCCCGGTGGAGGCGGCGGCTCTGGCCCCGGAGGCGGCGGGCCGAACGGTCCCCATGTGCCGGACGGTTTCCACGGGTCGGGCGGAGACGGCGGCCGTGGCGGGTCCGGCGGT
>ERZ777003.3893-NODE-3893-length-13452-cov-5.083302_pt1 | contig 13452 bp, 10 predicted proteins | sample MGYA00374956_ERZ777003 | MGnify/ENA primary metagenome ERZ777003 (study PRJEB29302, sample SAMN06268252) | bioreactor metagenome | isolation source: Joint BioEnergy Institute, California, USA | place: USA:Joint BioEnergy Institute, California, USA | collected... | reverse complement strand
GCCCTTGTTACCGTTCGGGAACGGATCGTGCGGTCGGGCGTTTGCAGAGAGCCCGGGCAGAGGGAGAGTGACGATGCGATTAGGCGGACGTCGCGCAAGCACGAATATCGAGGACCGCCGCGGCATTCGACTTGGACGGGCAGGCGGCATCGGTATCGGTACCGTCGTGCTGGCCTTGATCGCGGCGTATTTCGGTGTCGATCCCGGAATCGTTTTGCAGTCGACGCAAACCGGCGTTCAGGAGCAACGCGTTCCTTACGAAGAGTCCGCGGGCGAAGCGAGTGCGCGCGAGCTCGTCAGCGTCGTGCTTGCGGATACAGAAGATACTTGGGGACAAATCTTCGCGGCTGCCGGACGCACGTACGAACCACCGACGCTCGTGTTGTTCTCCGAAGCCGTTCAAACGGCGTGCGGGATCGGGCAAGCGGCCTCCGGTCCTTTCTATTGTCCTGTCGATCGCAAGGTCTACATCGATCTCACGTTCTACGACGAGCTGCACCGCCGCTTCGGCGCTCCAGGAGATTTTGCGCAGGCCTACGTCATCGCCCATGAAGTCGGCCATCACGTGCAGACGTTGCTCGGTATTTCTCAGCGCACGCAGGCAGCTCGCGCCCGTGCATCAGCAGCCGAAGCCAATGCAATATCGGTACGCCAGGAATTGCAGGCCGATTGTTTCGCGGGCTTGTGGGCGCACTATGCCGAACGTTCGAGACCGTTCCTGGAAGAGGGCGATGTCGAAGAAGGCCTCAACGCTGCGAGCGCGATCGGCGACGACCGGCTCTCGCAAGGTCGCGCGCCGCCGGAATCGTTCACGCACGGAACATCGGCGCAGCGCGTGCGCTGGTTCCGGCTTGGGCTCGAGGGCGGATCGCTCGCGCAATGCGACACGTTTTCCGCACAGTCTCTATAGCCTCCCGCCCCACCAACGGCGGCTCTGCCTTCTCGCTGCATCGCCTCGCGAGGCCGGCGTCGCAGTTCTTTACAGGCTAGATGCAGACTGAGCTTAGGCCCTTCGGGCATCGCCTATCTGCGGCGCTTCTGTGCTAACGTTCGGTACAACAAGAAATACGAGGGGCGAAGGGTGCCGGAGCGATCGCTCGACGGTATCAAAGTGATCGAAGTGCCGACCGCTGAACGGCCGATTGCGCGTACCAGCGCGCAACGAACGGCCTTCGTCGGCCGTACGCTGCGCGGACCGCTGAACACGCCGGTTCTCGTGCGCAGCTTCGCCGATTTTCAACAAGTGTTCGGCGGCCTTTGGCAACCGAGCCCGCTGTCTTATGCGGTCGAGCAATTCTTCGAACAGGGCGGCCGTCAGGCCGTCATCGTTCGCGTTGCAAACAGCGCAGCGCCCGTCACGGTCTCGTTGCCCTGCGAAACGGGCACGCTGACGCTCGAGGCGGTTGCCCCCGGAACCCGTGAATTCCTGCGTGCGGCGGTCGATTTCGATCGGCTCGATTTAGGCGATCAGCTGCGCTTCAACCTGACCGTACAGCGCGTGCGCTCGCCGGGGTCCGAGCGCATCGAGGCCCAAGAGAGCTTCCTGGGCGTGTCGATGGATCCGAGCGATGCGCGATTCGTGAAGGCCGTACTCGCCGATTCGACGATGGTGCGCGTTCGCGGCGAAGTGCCGCTATCGCGACCGAAAGCAACGCTCAAACCCGGAACGCAGCTTCCCGGCTATGCGATGTCGAATCCTGATGGCGACGACGGCAAACCGCTCACCGACTACGACATCATCGGGTCGGAATCGGAGCGCACCGGGCTCTTCGCGCTGCGCGACGTCGATGAGATCGCCTTTCTGTACATCCCGCCGCTCAGCCGCACGACCGACGTCGGCGCGAGCACGTTGCTCGCTGCGGAGCGGTTGTGCCGCGAGCAGCGCATGATTCTCATTGTCGATCCGCCCGAGAGCTGGGATTCGCCCCAAGCCGCGATCGGTGGCATTTCCAAGCTCGGGTTTCACAGCGACTGTGCTGCCATGTTCTATCCCCGCATCGTCTGCATGGATCGTTTGCGCGGGCGACCCGAAGTCTTCGGCAGCGGTGCAGCGGCTGCAGGCATCCTGTCGCGCACTGGCGAGCTCATGCCCATGGTCACGCACCTGGGCGATCCTGAGATGGTGCTGCGTGCGGGGGCCAAACTTCAGCGCGAGCTGACGCCTGCCGATCGTGCACGGTTGGCGACGCACGGCATCAACACGCTGCTTGCCGTGCGCAGCGCGGACCGGCGGCGACCGCGGTTGCGCACGATGGCTTGCGGCGCGAGCGCCCATCACGATTGGGCCTATCTCACTCCGCGACGCTTTGCGCATTTCATCGTCGATGCGATCGTCCGCGGCACGCGTTGGGTGTGCTCGGAACCTCGTACCATCAATCTGTGGTTCAAGTTGTCGAAGCAGGTAACGCAGTTCTTCACGGAGCTGCGCGCCGCGGGTGCATTTACGGCCGCGCCGAAGGATCAGGCTTTTCTCGTCATCTGCGACGAGCGCATCAACGAGCCGTCGGCGGATGCGGACGAAGTGAATCTCTTGATCCAATTCGCCGCGGATCACATCGACAGCTACCACAGCTTCATGATCACCTACACCTCTCAGGACACGAAGGTGCGGCCCATCGTGGTGAACCGCCTCGAATCCTCGCTCATCATCTCGAGCGAGCTCGAGCGCGAAGTCACGATGCGGGTCGAGCACGGCATTGGATTCCTGAGCCTGGCGGGCTGAAAGCCCGGCTTCGTTTTACCGCCGCATACGGACGAATTGCGCTTCGCGTGCCGGCGCGCAACAGTGCGCGAATTCTGCAAGCGCAACGAGGGAGCGATTCATGCTGCGCATCCTCTGCCGCACTTCGGTTTTGGCGGCCTTGCTCGTCTGGCTCGTAAGTCCCGCGATGGCTGCGCAATCGGCGGACGACGCCGAGCGTGCGATCGCCCACGCTGCGCGCTGGCCGCGGACGCGAAGCGTCGGGCTCATCGATCCCAAGATCGAACGCTGGATCGACGGTGTCATTGGTCAGATGACGCTCGAAGAAAAAGTCGGGCAGATGATTCAGGCGGATATCTCGACGATCCGACCTGAGGACCTGAGTATCTATCCGATCGGTTCGATACTCGCAGGCGGCGATTCGCCGCCGCTCAACGGCGAGGATCGGTCGAACGCTTCGGCGTGGCTCGAGACTGCACGCGCCTTTCGTTCTGGCTCGGTCGAGGCACGCCCAGGCCGCGCCGCAATTCCGATTCTGTTCGGCATCGATGCGGTTCACGGCCACAACAATGTCGTCGGCGCGACGATCTTTCCGCACAACATCGGACTCGGTGCAACACGCGATTCGCGCCTGATTCGCCGCATTGGGGTCATCACCGCGCGCGAGACAGCGGCGACGGGCATCGATTGGGTATTTGCGCCGACGTTGGCTGTGCCGCAAGACGATCGGTGGGGACGCACCTACGAGGGATATGCCGAATCGCCCGAGCTGGTGCGCCCATACGCGCGTGCGATGGTGCTGGGCTTGCAAGGCGAACCGCGGAAGCGCCGAGGTGTGCTCGATGGGTACGTCGCAGCGACAGCAAAGCATTTTGTCGCCGACGGCGGTACGCGCGATGGAATCGATCAGGGCGATGCCGACATCGACGAGAAGGAGCTCATCCGTATCCACGCCGCGGCCTACGAAGACGCCATCGAAGCCGGCGTGATGACGGTGATGGTGTCGTACTCGAGCTGGCAAGGCGTCAAGAACCACGCGAACGAATCGTTGATCACAGATGTGCTCAAGGGGCGCATGGGCTTTGCGGGCTTCGTGATCGGCGATTGGAACGGCCACGGACAGGTGCCGGGCTGTACCGACGATAGCTGTCCTCAAGCGATCAATGCCGGGATCGACATGCTCATGGCGCCGACGGCGTGGCGACGCTTGTTCGAGAACACCGTGCGACAAGCGCAGAGCGGCGAAATTTCGCTAGCGCGCATCGACGATGCCGTGCGGCGTATCTTGCGGGTCAAGGCGAGACTCGGGTTGTTCGAACGCGAGCGCCCGTTCGAAGGTCGTCCGGTAATCGGTATCGCCGAGCACCGCGCAGTGGCTCGCGAAGCCGTACGAAAGTCGCTCGTGCTGCTCAAGAACAATGGCGGAGTCTTGCCGATCAAGGGCAGTGCGCATGTGCTCGTTGCCGGCGCTGCCGCCGATGACATCGGCGTGGCGTGCGGAGGATGGACGCTATCGTGGCAAGGCACTGGAAATACGAACGCGCATTTTCCGAACGGCCAGTCGATTTACGGCGGCATCCGCGAAGCGGTGACTACAATGGGCGGCCGCGCGGAGTTGAGCCCCGACGGCAATTACAGCGTCAAGCCCGACGTCGCGATCGTCGTGTTCGGCGAGCGGCCCTACGCAGAGATGAAGGGAGACATCCGCACGCTGGGGTATCAAGCGACCGACAAATCTGACTTGGCGCTGATGAAATCGCTGAAGGCAAATGGCATTCCCGTCGTCGCGGTGTTCCTCTCGGGGCGACCGCTGTGGGTGAATCCGGAGCTGAATGTCGCCGATGCGTTCGTGGCCGCGTGGCTGCCGGGCACCGAAGGCGGCGGTGTCGCTGATGTGTTGATCGGGGATGTCGCAGGTCGTTCGCGTTACGACTTCACCGGCAAGTTGTCGTTCTCGTGGCCGAAGCGTGTCGATCAAACGCGGCTCAACATCGGACAGACGCCGTACGAACCGCTCTTTCCGTACGGCTACGGGCTCACGTATCGGAAACGGGCGGAGTTGCCGCCCGTTCCTGAAGACTAAGACCGTAGGCTGTAGGCGGAGCGAGCATGCGCGCGATTCCTGCTGTTGCCTGTTGCCTCAGCTGCCTCCGGGATATTGGCCCCAAGTCCCGAGCCCCAAGTCCCGAGTCCTCTGTCAGTCACGCGACTTGGCTCCTCGATACGCAATCCCCACAAACGCCGTTCGATCCTGCGTTCGATAACCGCTGACGAGCTCGTAGTCCTCGTCCAGCAGATTCTCGATTTGGGCGGTGGCAAACCATCCTGCGCCGAGATCGATTCGCGCAGTGAGGTTCGTGAGCACATAGGAATCGAGCTCGATGTCGCCGAAGTCTTTTCGATCGCCGGCGGCGAGAAGGTGCACGCCGAGCTCGAACCGACCGAAACGCCGCCAATAGTTGAGAGTGAAGTTCTCCTTTGCGCGTCGCAGCAGCTGCTCGCGAAGAACGAGATCTTGCGGATCCTGGTAGATCGCCTCGGCAGTGAGTCGCCATGAGTTGCGGACGATCTCGTACGAAAGCTCGACGCCGCGAATGCGCGCCCGATCCAGATTCTGGAGCTGCCCATCGAACGTGGTCGGATCGGTGATCACGAAGGTAATCAGTTCGTCGATGTCGTTCTGGAAAGCGCTCAGACTCAACCGTTGATCGCGTGCAAGCGCGTGTCGGATAGCAATTTCGTAGTGGCGGGATTGCTCGGGTTCGAGATCGATGTTGCCGCCGAACCCGAAGCGATCGGTCGCGTCCGGTGCCCGAAATGCAGTTCCCGCGCTCGCCACCAGCCGCCACGCCGGTGCGATTTCGAGGCCGTACTCCGCATTCCAGGTCGTGTGGCCGCCGGCAGTTTCATGATCGACGTAGCCCAATGCGAGCGCGATATCGTGGCGGCCGAGGCTGAGTCGATCCTGAACGTAGAGATTCGTAACGTCCGTGTCGATCTCGCCGAAGGTTTCGTTGCGCGCAGTTTCGTCCGCGACCGAAATGCCTGCCGAAAGACGCTGCCAGTCGGACAGATCGAAATCGTTCTGCCAACCGAACGTCGTGCGATGCGTCGTCGAGTAATCCCCCGATTCGAACGAGCCCAGCGAATCGCGCACGAGCCGCTGGTCGATGTCGTCGACCATGCGGCCGACTTCGAAACGCGACTGCCACGAGCCGAGGCGCCATTCGTAATGCACGACGCCGGCCTCATTGAGGAAGTCCTGCGTGATGTGTGCGTTGCCGAAATCTCGCGCAGAGAAGCCGATGTAATCGACCGAGCCTTCGGCTCTCCAGAACGATGCGCCGAGCGATCCGGTGCCGACATCGATCGAACCGGCGACATTGAAGCTGAGCTCGTCGTAGGCACCTCCGCGCGGATCGGAGATGCGTGGCGGAATGCCGTCCGTTTCGGTGTAGTTGACGCCGAATCCGACGCGCGCCCGCTCGCCGCGCCATCCGGCGGTCGCGCTGCCGTTCATTGTCGCGTTGCTGCCGTAACTCGCCGAAGCGCTGAAATCCTGCGCATGGTTCGCCTGCGTGAACACCTGGATTACGCCGCCGATCGCATCCGTTCCGTACAGCGTCGAGCGCGGGCCTTTCACGATTTCGATGCGTTCGACGAGCTGCGGCGACAGGTTCTGCAACGCTGCACCGCCGACGGTACCTGGGTTGATGCGCACGCCGTCGACGAGCACGAGCGCATGATTGCTGTCGGTACCGCGCAGGAATACCGGGCTCGTCTGACCTGGGCCGCCGTAACGGCCGATCTCGAACCCGGTGCGGAATCGAAGAATGTCCGTGATGTCCGGCGAGAGACTGCGCTCGAGCTCATCGCGCTCGATCACAATGCTTGCCGGTAGAACTTCGTCGAGCGGCACGGGATAACGTGTCGCGGTGACGATCATCGTGCCGAGCACATTTGCGTCGTTGTGTTCGGCAGCGCCCGCAGCGGTAAGACTCAACGCAAAGACGAGACCGGCATGCGCCGGCTTGATACGGAACATCGAACCAACCTCCCCATGCACGCCCGCATGGCTGAAAGTCCCAGAATGGCGTGCGCAGTGAGAGAGGAGGCGTGGAGTACACGTACGCCCATCGCCCGCCGCGACGCCGCACGACCGCAGGCCAATGCCGCGATCTGGCCGACAGGCCGGTCTCCGGGCTCTCGAGCGAGCGTGAAACCGCTCGTTCGCATCACCTTCCCACGCCGAAGAAGCGCAGTGGTCGAGATCGGATCTCAAATGCGAGGTTGGACTCGATTACCGTTGCGGGGGCAGCGCCGGAATTGAGGCTCGAGCCTCTCACCGGCTTCCCGTTCGCGCAGCCCAGTCGAGGCATGCGCTCACCCGTCGGTGCCGCGCAAGTTAGGGAAGCGCATTGACGCTGTCAATGCACAATTCAGAATGGAGAATGCGTAATTGAGAATTAGGCGCTGAATCAAGAGACTAGCTGCAGCCACTGATCCGAGTGTACGCTGCGGCCATCGAGCAGCAGGCTTTCGGTTCCCGCTTTCTTCAATTCTCAATTCTCAATTTCTTTATGGGTCATTCTGTTTTCTTGGTGACAGCACTCGAGGCGGCGCGCGCGGCGGCGGACGTGATTCGGCGCTACTACCAGCACAACCTCGAAGTGACGATCAAGGCGGATAAGTCGCCGGTCACGCAAGCCGATGTGGAGACCGAGAAAGTCATTCGCGAGATTCTGAGCCGCCAGTTTCCGCAGCACGGCTTCTATGGCGAAGAAACGGGCAAGAGTGCGCTAGACGCGGAGTACCTGTGGCTGGTCGATCCGATCGACGGCACTAAGGCGTTCGTGCGCGAGTATCCGATGTTTTCGACGCAGATCGCATTGATGCATCGTGGACGGTTGATCGTCGGTGTGTCATCTGCCCCCGTGTACGGAGAGCTCGCTTACGCAGAAGCGGGTCGGGGTGCATGGTTGAACGATAAGCCGCTCAGAGTGAGCGATATCGATACGCTCGAAGACGCAGCGATCTCAGCAGGCAATCTGAAGACCCTCGCGAAGAGTCCGCATTGGACGAGCTATGGGCAGCTCGTTGCCCGGACCAACCGCATCCGTGGATACGGCGACTTCCTTCACTATCACTTGCTAGCGGCGGGAAAGATCGACGTCGTCATCGAATCGGACGTCAATATTCTCGATATCGCAGCATTGTCGGTCATCGTCGAAGCTGCTGGGGGCAAGTTCACGGACCTGGAGGGTAAGCCGCTAACGCTCGAGACGACGAGCGTGCTGGCGACGAACGCGAAGCTTCATGCGGCCGTGAGCGAGGTGCTGCGTTATCGCGCGTGATGTTCGTCAGCGTCGTCTTCGAGCGCAATGAACGTTCTTCCGCCCGGCCACTGCACTTCGCGGGCTCGCGTTCCATAAAGCCTCGAGATCGATGCTTCATTGAGCACGTCGGTTGTCGCGCCGTCCTGCCATTCGCCGTTGCCGAATAAGAGCAGCGCGCGATCCGTAAACCGCGCCGCCAGCCCCACATCGTGCAAGCTCATGACGATCGTGCGTCCTTCTGCAGCGCGCTTGCGTAGCAATTGCAGCACCGAGAGCTGGTGATGCGGGTCGAGGTGATTGAGCGGCTCGTCGAGGATCAGAATGTTTGGATCCTGCGCGAGGAGGGTCGCGATCGCGACCCTCCGGCGCTCGCCGCCGGACAGCGTTCCAAGCTCGCGTTCCTCGAGCTCGCTCAGTCCCACCAGTGCAAGCGCTTCGCGCGCAATCTCCTTGTCGCGCTCGCTTTCCCATCGCCAGAAACCGATGTGCGGATGGCGGCCGACGAGCACGGCATCGAGCACGGTCGACGGAAACGGATCTTCGGTCGTCTGCGCCAACAGGCCCAATTCGCGCGCCAATTCCTTACGATGCCAGGTGGAGAGATCCCGACCACCGACGCAGATCGTGCCGGCGCTAGGGGCTCGCAGGCCGGCCAATGTGTGCAGCGTTAGCGTCTTGCCCGCGCCGTTGCAGCCGAGAACGCTCGTAATGCTCCCCTTCGGTAGCGACATCGTGAGGCGATGAACGAGCACGCGACCGGCGACCTCGACATCGACGTCGGTGCAAGTAAGCGGCGGAACAGGCATGGTGTGAACGGCCGCGCTCATGGCGATGCTGCACTTCGGTTCGTCACGGTGTGCGATTTCAGTTGCGCATCCAACCGATCTCGCTCGCGGTGAGCGGGCCAATCACGACTTCGTGCAGCGATTCGGGAATCTCCGAGCTCGCTTCCGAAATCGCAATGCGTCCCGCCATCAGCTCCGCGTACGTTTGCGGATATAGCGGCTCGCGCTCGGGATCCGCAAGGCCGATCGGATCCAGCGGTTGATTCGTGCCGGGTGCGTACTTGTCGATCGCGCCGAGCGTATGCAACAACTCGTGAGCGATCACGATATCGTTCGAGCCTTCCATCGTGCGATCGGCGAAAGCATGCACGATCCCGAACAATCCCTTCTGTAGGCCGACCGAATGCGGAAGCGCAGGCGAAGTCGCAGGGTCGTAATAGAGCACGAACAATTCGATGTCGGGTTTCGGCGCATCGCCATGATCCGCGACGCGCCACGCCCAATAGCGGGTCCGGAGGCTCCACCACATCGTTCCGAGCAGCCCTGTATCCGGTGCGAGCATCGGCGGGATCTCGCGGATCTGCGGGCCCCGCGCGAAGCGCACCGGGTGTTCGAGCTCGACCCCGTAACGGCGCGCCTGCCGCTCGAAGAACGATTCGAGCGTCGAAAAATCGGCGTTCGCCGACGCTGCGATGTAACGCTCGCTCGTGGGACTCCCGTCGCCATTGATCGGAAAGAGCGTGACGTACAGGGGACGATCCCAATCCGTCGTGTACACGCGATCGAAGTACGTGTTCAACGCGACGAACAGCAGGATCAGAAGGAGGATGAGGATGCGGAGGCGCTTGAACATCTCTCGGGTGAATTCTTAGGTAAATGAGAATTGAGAATGGAGAATTGAGAATTGGCTGGTGCGCTACCGCGCTCCTTACTTCCCCCGCTCGCACGCCTTCGCTCTGCGACCTGTCCCGCAAGGCGAGAGGGATTGGTCGCGCGCTGCGCGCGAACTGTAGCCTGTCGCCTGTGGCCCGTCGCCAACCACAGGTTCACCTGTCCGCCGTAAACGCTGCCTTCAACCATTCGATCCGAGGCGCCTGAATGTTTCCGTCTATGGCGACGATATCGAACCGCCCCGGCAGATGGCTCAAGCCGCGGTGCGTCATCAGAAAGTGTCGAGCGGCGAAAATGATCCGGCGTTGCTTGTGCCAAGTCACCGAGTCTGCCGCTCCGCCGAAGTTCGACGTCGCCCGAAATCGCACTTCGACGAACGCGAGCGTCTTGCCGTCAAGCATCACGATATCCAGCTCGCCGCCGCGGCAGCGGTAATTTCGCGTGATCGGCTTCAAGCCTCTCGCGAGCAAGAAGTCGAATGCAGCTTGTTCGGCTGCAGTACCTACGGCCTTGCGCATGCTGTCGTCCATGACATTGTTCCTTCCTTGGATCGTCCGAGATCTTTGCGGGCTCGTCAGCGCAAGGATGTGGCCACTTGCGGCATGTCGAGCGGAATCGGATGTCCATCGACGACGCGCGCCCAGCCGAGCTCGCGCCTGACGCGGCCTTTCGAGTCGATCGATAGCAGGCCGGTCATGCCGGGTACGGCATTCGCAGCACCGAACCGTCCGGCCTTCAAGAGCGGTATGAGCCGATAGGCGTCGAAGCCGAACGCATACAGTCGCGCATTGCTGCGCGCGCGTGCGGGCCAATATGAGCTCAACGTCCTGCGCATCTCCATCGAAACGGCGTCAGGCGAGATCACGAGCGGCATGTGCGGAAACTGCACGCCATTGATGTCCGTGTTCGCCTCGGCATCGGGCTCGAAAATGTGCGACGTCGCGTAGATGGGCAAGTCTTCGGTGAGATGGAAGCGCAAAGCCGGACGCAGCGAACGACCTTGTGACGGGAACGCGCCGATAAAGATGAATTGCGCATCGCCGCGTTGACGCGGCTCGAACTCGAGTCGCTGCCCAATGATCGCGGTCAATGCATTGGCGCGCGCACGGCTTTCGTCGATCAGCAGGAGCTGTGTGATCGGCGTCGTGTAATCGCGCGAGTTGGGATCGTAGAAACGCAACGCAGCGATCGTGCCGCCGAGCGTCTTGAACTCGGTATCGAACGCACGGAAGATGCGTTGACCCCAGTCGTCGTTCGGTAGCAGCACGAGACCACGCATGCGCCCTTCGGCGGCGAGGCGCTGCGCCACCTGGCGCGCTTCCTCTTCGGGATCGAGCGCAAATTGGAACATGAGCGCCGGCGTCGATGCCGTTTCGTCGGCAACTTGATTCAACGCCAGCGTCAATACGGCGACTTCGTTCGAAGCCGCGAGCGCCGTGACTTCATCCTTGAGCAACGGACCGACGATGAACTGCGCGCCGTCGGCGATGGCGCGACGATAAGCGGTCGTTGCACCCATCGCCGCCGAATCGTAGACGTTCACGACCGGTCGGCGACTTTGCTCCTGTTGTAACAACGCAGCGAGAAAACCGTCGCGCACCGGAATTCCGTTGACTGCCTGCCGTCCGGAGAGCGGAAGCACGAGGGCAATCTGCGGCGGATACTCGAGCCCGACACCGAGCGCCGGCAGCACTTCGTCGTTCAACAGCTCATTCGCCGGGTGCGTCGGAAAGCGAGAGCGCCATGTGTTGAGGTCGGTCGTTGCCGTGAATGGGTTGCGAGCTGCGACGAGCGCTGCGCGTCCGAGCTCGAGCCAGCCGGTCACGATCGAGTTGGCGCCCGGCGGCGGCGTGAAGTCGGCGTTCGTGCTCGCACTTCGTTGCAAGCCCTCCCAGATCAACCGTTGATTCGCGCGCTGTTCTTCCGGCGTGTCGAGCAAGCGTTCGCGATCGAGTGCAGCCATGATCGCCGCCGCCGGCCGGTTCAACGCAAACAGCGCGCGCGCGCGCAGCGCGAGAATGTCAGGAAGCGCTTCCTGCGGCAGCGGTTGCGGAATTTGATTCAGCTCCGTGAGCGCTCGCTCGGCTCGCTGAGCGCGCAGCGCAAGATCGGCAGACACGATCGCTCGTGCGGCGAGATCGCGTGTCGGCAGTGTCGGATTGACTTGCCGGAGTGTTGCAGCAGCCTGATCCGTCTCGTCCGCTCGCAGATATTCCTTCGCGGCGCGCAAGAGCATGCGATCGCGGAGCTCGCCGGGCGATTGATATGCGAGCTGTTCGAACATGCGCGCGGCCTGCGATGCATTGCCTTCGCGCGAGAGCCGCTCCGCTTGCTCGAATTGGCGATTCAGCGCCGGCCGCTCGGGTCCGCGATCGACGGTCGTTTCGCACGCGCTCAACGCGAGCGCCAGCCATGCGCACGCGAGCGCTCGAAGGAGGGATGTCGGCTGGTAGTGCATTACGTTCCGTTCTCCGTTTGCGAACCCCGCGGTACGCTTGGGCTCCCGCATTATAGGACCTCGCCCATGCCGATCCGATCCGAGGACGCCATCGTCTCGCCGAGCACGCTCTACGTCGTGGCGACGCCGATCGGCAACTTGAGCGATTTGACGCCGCGCGCCAGAGAAATTCTGGGCGCTGTGGATCTGATTGCCGCCGAGGATACGCGGCACACGCGACAATTGTTGCGGGCATTTGGACTCGATACGCCGACAATTGCGTTTCACGAGCACAACGAAGCGGAGAAGACAATCGAAGTGCTCGGTGAGCTTGCGAAGGGTAAGTCCGTCGCGCTCGTCTCGGATGCGGGGACGCCCTTGATCAGCGATCCGGGCTTCAGCCTAGTCGCGGCTGCGCGTCGCGCGGGATATGCAGCGATTGCAGTACCCGGTGCATGTGCGGCGATCGCGGCGTTGTCCGTATCGGGCTTGCCGACCGATCGATTCGCGTTCGAAGGATTTCTTCCGGCGAAAGCAGCGGCACGCCGCGAACGACTTGCCGAGCTCGCGAACGAGCCGCGCACGTTGGTCTTTTACGAGGCGCCGCATCGTCTCGTCGAAACGCTCGAGGACATGGCGCGCGAGCTCGGCGCCGATCGCGAAGCGTCGATCAGCCGCGAGATCACCAAGCATTTCGAAACGCATTACGCAGGTACGCTCGGCGAGCTTGCGCAGCGTGCCGCCGCCGATGCGGACATGCAGCGCGGTGAGCTCGTCATCGTCGTGCGCGGTGCGCGCACGGAAAATCAACGCGGCAGCATCGACACCGAGCGTTTGTTGCGTGCGTTGCTCGAGGAAGTTTCTCCCGCCCAAGCCGCAAAGATCGCAGCGCGCGTGACCGGCGAGAAACGCAGCGAGCTGTATGCGGCGGCGGTGGCAATGGCGGGGAAGGGCCGATAGCGTGAAGCGCGGGGACTCGTGACTCGAGACTGTTCGCTGGCTCGCGAGACGCGCAGTCCACGGCCTCTTCCTTGGAGAGAGGCCCGCAGAGCGTAGCGCGGGCGAGGGCAGAGCCGGCGCGCGAACGCGCGCTCAACCTGCAGCCTACAGCCTGAAAGCAAGGAGTCGGCCGATAAGCCGGGTTCTGTCGAGGACAATCATTCATCTGGGATGCGCGTCACCGCGCACCTCAAGCGACCTACCCGGAAGCCATGCGGGCCGCATGTGCGACGCATCCGAAGATGCTGCCGCGTGCTTCCCTATTTGGTCTTGCTCCAGGCGGGGTTTGCCGTGCCGTCGAGT
>ERZ777003.3892-NODE-3892-length-13453-cov-16.162636_pt1 | contig 13453 bp, 11 predicted proteins | sample MGYA00374956_ERZ777003 | MGnify/ENA primary metagenome ERZ777003 (study PRJEB29302, sample SAMN06268252) | bioreactor metagenome | isolation source: Joint BioEnergy Institute, California, USA | place: USA:Joint BioEnergy Institute, California, USA | collected... | reverse complement strand
CCCCTTCCGGCGGGGGAGAGCGCGAGAGGGGTCGCAACCCCTCTCGCCCTGAAGCACGCTGTGACGCACCGCGTACCTCCTGTCGTGTGACAGGAGCGGGCCGCAGGCCCTCCGCAGGGCTTTCTCCGCGGGTCTGTGGTAGCTTCGCTGCCGCAGGCCCGCCCAAAAGTAATGCCGCCGCTACAACAGCGCATATAATGGGCGGGAGAACGAGCGAGAGAAGAGGCAGGGAGCGAGCATGAGCAGAAGAGTACCGGTAGCAGTACACTGGAGCGCGACGTCCGTCGCGCGGATCCTCGGCCCGATGCGCGAGTTCATCCGCCATGAGCAGACCGGCGGCATCCTGCTGCTGGTCGCCACGGCCATTGCGCTGTTCCTGGCGAACTCGCCGCTGGCGGCGGCCTACGACGAGCTGCTGCACACCGATCTGGCGATCGCGCTCGGGCCGTTCGAGCTGCGCGAGACGCTGGCGCACTGGATTAACGACGGGCTGATGGCGATCTTCTTCTTCGTCGTCGGCCTCGAGATCAAGCGCGAGATCCTGGTTGGCGAGCTGTCCAACCGGCGCGCCGCCGCCCTGCCGATCATCGCCGCGTTCGGCGGCGCCGTCGTGCCGGCCCTGATCTACCTGGCGCTGAACGGGGGCGGGCCGGGCGTGCGCGGCTGGGGCGTGCCGATGGCCACCGACATCGCCTTCGCGCTCGGCTGCCTGGCGCTGCTCGGCAGCCGCGTCCCGTTCGGGATCAAGGTGTTCCTCACCGCGGTGGCGATCGTGGACGACCTGATCGCGATCGTGGTGATCGCGCTGTTCTACGCCGGGGAGCTCAACTTCACCGCGCTGAACATGGGCTTCCTGGTGCTGGCGGTGCTGGTGGTGTTCAACCTGCTCGGCTTCCGGCAGACGCTGATCTACGCGCTGCTCGGCGTGCTCGTCTGGCTGGCCTTCCTCCAGTCCGGCGTGCACGCGACGATCGCCGGCGTGCTGGTGGCGATGACTGTGCCCGGGCGCTTCCGCATCGACGCGCCGACCTTCCTGGCGCGCGCCCGCGGGCTGCTCGAGCAGTTCGAGAGCAAGGGCCGCAACGCGACGCGCATGCTGACCGACGAGCTGCAGCAGAGCGCGGTGCTCGAGCTCGAGGATGCCTGCGAGCAGGTCCAGGCGCCGCTGCAGAAGCTCGAGCACAAGCTGCACCCGTGGGTGTCGCTGGTGATCATGCCGGTGTTCGCGCTGGCCAACGCCGGGGTGCCGCTCTCGGCCGACGGCTTCCGCGGCGAGGGGCTGCCGGTGGTGCTGGGGGTCGTGCTCGGCCTGGTGCTCGGCAAGCCGATCGGCCTGGTGGGGGCCACGTTCCTCTCGGTGCGGGCCGGCCTGGCGGTGCTGCCGCGCGGCGCCCGCTGGATCCACGTGCTCGGCGCGGGCATCCTGGCCGGCATCGGCTTCACCATGTCGCTGTTCATCGCCGCGCTGGCCTTCCAGAACGGGGCGCTGCTCGCCTCGGCCAAGCTCGGCATCATGATCGGCTCGCTGATCGCCGGGGTCGCCGGGATGCTGTTCCTGAGCCGGGTCGGCGCGGCCACGGGGTCGGACGATGCGTAGGCGCGTGCGCCCCGAGCGCGAGATCGTCGAGGGCGCCCCGGCCCCGCTCGGCGCCAGCTGGGTCGCCGAGGAGCGGGCCTACAACTTCGCGCTCTACTCGCGCCACGCCGTCGGGGTCACGCTGCTGATCTACCGCGAGGAGGACCCGGCCACGCCGGTGTACCAGTACCGGCTCGACCCGCGCATCAACAAGACCAGCCACATCTGGCACTGCCGGGTGCCCGAGGAGCGGCTCGCGGGCGGCACGCTCTACGGCTACCGCGTCGAGGGGCCGTACGAGCCGCGGCGCGGGCATCACTTCGACTGGCAGAAGGTGCTGCTCGACCCGTTCGCCACCGAGGTCTTCTTCCCGCCGGCCTACAGCCGCGCCGCCTGCAGCCGCCCGGGGCCCACCGACGGCCGCGCGCCGCTGGGGGTGCTGCCGCCCCGCAGCCCAGCCCCCGCGTGGAGCCCGCCGTCGCGCCCCTGGCACTGCCACGACACCGTCGTCTACGAGCTGCACGTCAAGGGGTTCACCGCCCGCGCCAACTCCGGCGTCAGCCCCGAGAAGCGCGGCACCTTCGCCGGGCTGGTCGAGAAGATCCCCTACCTGGTCGAGCTCGGCGTCACCGTCGTCGAGCTGCTGCCGGTGCACCAGGCCGACCCGCAGGAGGGCAGCTACTGGGGCTACATGCCGCTCAACTTCTTCGCGCCGCACCGCCAGTACGCCAGCACCGACGACCCGCAGGCCGAGTTCCGCGAGATGGTCGACGCCATGCACCGCGCCGGCATCGAGGTCTGGATCGACGTGGTCTACAACCACACCAGCGAGGGCGACGAGAACGGCCCGACCTACAGCTTCCGCGGGATCGACAACCGCAGCTACTACCTGATCCGCGAGGACGGCTCCTACGTCAACGACTCGGGCACCGGCAACACCATGCGCTGCGGCCACCCGATCGTGCGCACGCTGATCTACGAGAGCCTGCGCGCCTGGATCGAGCGGATGCACGTCGACGGCTTCCGCTTCGACCTGGCCTCGATCCTGACGCGCGACAGCTACGGGCGAGTCGCCCCCGACGCGCCGCTGATCGCCGAGATCAGCGCCCTGGCCTACCAGTCCGGCGTGCGGCTGGTGGCCGAGGCCTGGGATATCGCGACCTACCAGCTCGGGCGCAGCTTCCCCGGCGAGATCTGGCGCCAGTGGAACGGCATGTTCCGCGACGACATGCGCGCCTTCGTCAAGGGCGACCCCGGCAAGGTCGGCGCGGTGATCGCCCGGCTCTACGGCTCGGACGACCTGTTCCCCGACCTGCTGACCGACACCTACCGCCCGTACCAGAGCGTCAACTTCATCACCGCCCACGACGGGTTCTGCCTGTACGACCTGGTCTCCTACAACCGCAAGCACAACGAGGCGAACGGCCACAACAACACCGACGGGATGGACTACAACCTGAGCTGGAACTGCGGTTGGGAGGGGGACGACGGCGCGCCGCCCGAGGTGCTGGCGCTGCGGCGCAAGCAGATCAAGAACTTCTTCGCGCTGCTCATGCTGGCGAACGGCACGCCGATGTTCTGCGCCGGTGACGAGTTCATGAACACCCAGCGCGGCAACAACAACCCGTACAACCAGGACAACGAGATCACCTGGCTGGACTGGGATCTGCTCGAGAAGAACCGCGACATGTTCCGCTTCTTCAAGGAGATGATCGCCTTCCGCAAGGCCCACCCGTCGATCGGGCGCAGCACCTTCTGGCGCGAGGACGTCCGCTGGTACGGCGTCGACGGGCCGGTGGACTTCTCGCCGCGCTCGCACAGCCTGGCGTACTTCCTGTCCGGCGCGTCGCTGGGCGACGGCGACCTGTATGTGATGATCAACGCCTACTGGCAGCCGCTGCGCTTCCGCGTGCAGGAGTGGGGCGCGGGCGGGTGGCTGCGCGTGGTGGACACCAGCCTGCCGAGCCCGCAGGACATCCTCGCGCCCGGCGATGAGGTCCCGCTCGAGCTGCCGGAGTACTGCGTCGAGGCGCGCTCGGTCGTCGTGCTCTACCGGCCGCCCGAGGAGTGACGGCCGGCGGTTCCCGAAAGATGCGGGGAGGCGAACGCTTCCCCGCTTTCTTTTTTGGCAGGAAGAGGCGTGTCGCGCGCCGCCACGCCTCCCCGCAGCGTGGCACGTTTGCTGCTGAGGAATCGCGTGCCGCGCTGCCGCCTGGCGAGCGCCTGGACCGAGGAGGGCCTGAATGACCGAAATGCTGTCGCACCTGAAGAAGAACTGGCAGGCGCAGCCGGAGGAGAACATCGGCGAGGACGAGCGCGCGATCTCGGCGCTGGCCGGCGGGGCGCTGGCGCTCTACGGGCTGCGCCGGGGGCCGGGCGGCCTGCTGCTCACCGGCCTCGGGGCGGCGCTGGTGTACCGCGGCCTGACGGGAAGAAGCGCCGCCTACCGGGCGCTCGGGCTCACCAGCGCCGGGCCGGACGCCCTGCCGGCGCCGCAGCCGCTGACGGTCACGCGCGCGGAGACGGTCGAGCGCCCGCGCGAGGAGCTGTACCGCCACTGGCGCAACTTCGAGAACCTGCCGGCTTTTATGCAGCACCTCGAGTCCGTCACCGCGCTGGACGAGCGGCGCTCGCGCTGGGCGGCCAAGGCCCCGCTCGGCACGCGCGTCGAGTGGGACGCGGAGATCGTCGAGGATCGGCCGGGCGAGCTGATCGCCTGGCGCTCGCTGCCCGGCGCCCAGGTGCCGAGCGCCGGCCGGGTGGAGTTCCGCGAGGCCACCGGCGGGCGCGGCACGGTGGTGCGGGTGCAGATGGAGTACACCCCGCCGGGCGGCGCGCTGGGGGCGCTCGCCGCGCTCGTCGCCGGCGAGGAGCCGCACAAGCAGGTCGCCGACGACCTGCGCAACTTCAAGGCGCTGATGGAGGCCGGGGAGGTGCCGACGACCAGGGGCCAGCCGTCCGGCCGCGGCATGGACGAGCCGGACCCCCGCGCGGCGAGGCTGCTGGCGCGGGCTGGCGCGAAGAAAGGGAGCGTCGCATGAGAGCAGTGTGCTGGGAGGGCGCCGGCAAGGTGCGCGTGGAGAGCGTGCCGGACCCGCAGATCATCAACCCGCGCGACGCGATCGTGCGCGTGACGTCGACGGCGATCTGCGGCTCGGACCTGCACCTGTTCGACGGCTACAACCCGACCATGATGAAGGGCGATATCCTCGGCCACGAGTTCATGGGCGAGGTGGTGGACGTGGGGCCGGGCGTGCCGGGCCTCCGTCCGGGCGACCGGGTGCTCGTGCCGTTCAACATCGCCTGCGGCAGCTGCTTCTTCTGCAAGCAGGAGCTCTGGTCCTGCTGCGACAACTCCAACCCCAACGCGCTCCTGGCCGAGCAGGTGATGGGCTACAGCCCGGCGGGCCTGTTCGGCTACTCGCACCTGACCGGCGGCTACGCCGGCGGCCAGGCCGAGTACGTCCGCGTGCCGTTCGCCGACGTCGGCTGCTTCAAGGTGCCGGCGCACCTCTCCGACGAGCAGGTGCTGTTCCTGACCGACGTCTTCCCCACCGGCTACATGGCCGCCGAGAACTGCGACATCCGGCCGGGCGACACGGTGGCGGTGTTCGGCTGCGGCCCGGTGGGCCAGTTCTCGATCAAGAGCGCCTTCATGCTGGGCGCCGAGCGCGTGATCGCGATCGACCGCTTCCCGGAGCGGCTGCGCATGGCGCGCGAGCAGGGCGGCGCCGAGGTGGTCGACTATGAGGAGACCGACCCGCTCGAGGCGCTGCGCGAGCTGACCGGCGGGCGCGGCCCGGACTCGGTGATCGACGCGGTGGGCATGGAGGCGCACGGCACCGGCATCGGCAACCTGTACGACCAGGCCAAGCAGGCGGTGCGCATCAGCACCGACCGGCCGACGGCGCTGCGCCAGACGATGCTGGCGTGCCGCAAGGGGGGCACGCTCTCGATCCCCGGCGTCTACACGGGCCTGCTGGACAAGATCCCGTTCGGCGCGGTCATGAACAAGGGCGTGACGATCAAGACCGGCCAGACGCACGTTCACCGCTACGTGCGGCCGCTCATGGAGCGGATCGAGCGCGGTGAGATCGACCCCTCCTTCGTGATCACCCACCGCATGAGGCTCGACGAGGCGCCGCACGCCTACCAGATCTTCCGCGACAAGCAGGACGAGTGCATCAAGGTAGTGCTGGCCCCGTAGCGGCCCGCTGAAGGCCGGGGGCGGCGAAGCCGCCGTCGATCTGTGGTACAGTAGGCTCTGCTGTGGCAGGGTGGCCGGGCGGGGGCGCAGCTTCCCTGCCCGGCGCCAAGGTGCGGCCTGCATCACAAAGGAGCCGCTCGATGATCGAGCAGACCTATCTATACCGGGAGATCCACGAGCAGCCGGCGGTGCTGAGCGAGGTGCTGCGCCACGAGCAGGGCGCCGCCGAGCAGCTAGCCGCGGAGCTGCGGCGGCGCGGGGTGGACCAGGTGGTGATCGCGGCGCGCGGCACCAGCGACAACGCGGCGCGCTACGCCCAGTACCTGCTCGGCGCGACGAACGGCCTGAGCGTCTCGCTCGCCACGCCGAGCCTATTCACGATCTACCGGCGGCCGCCGCGCTTCGGCAACGCGCTGGTGATGGGCATCAGCCAGAGCGGCAAGAGCCCCGACATCGTCGAGGTCGTCGCCGAGGGCCGGCGCCAGGGGGCGCTCACCGCGGCGATCACCAACTTCCCCGAGTCCGACCTCGGCCGGACGGCCGACGTGGTGCTGCGCCTGCACGCCGGCGAGGAGCGCTCGGTCGCCGCTACCAAGACCTACACCAGCGAGCTGATGGCGATCGCGCTGCTCAGCGCGGCGCTGAGCGGCGACGCCGGGATGCTCGCGGCGCTGCGGGCGCTCCCCGAGGCGGTCCAGCGCACGTTGGCGCTCTTCCCCGAGGCGCTGCGCTTCGCCGAGCGCTACCGCTACATGCGCGCCGGCGTGGTGATCGGCCGCGGCTTCAACTACGCCACGGCTTACGAGCTGGCGCTCAAGCTGAAGGAGCTGACCTACACGATGGTCGAGCCGTACAGCAGCGCCGACTTCCTCCACGGCCCGATCGCGCTGGTCGAGGAGGCGTTCCCGGCGATCGTGATCGCGCCTTCGGGGGAGATGCTGCCGGAGATCCGGCAGTTCATCGGCACGCTGAAGGAGCGCGGCGCCGAGACGATCGTCATCAGCGACGACGAGGGGGCGCTGGCCGAGGCGCGCGTGCCGCTGCGCCTGCCGGTCAGCGTGCCGGAGTGGGCCTCGCCGGTGACGGCGATCGTGGCCGGGCAGCTGTTCGCCATGTCGCTCGCCCACGTGCGCGACCTCGACGTGGACCGGCCGCGCGGGCTGCGCAAGGTCACCGAGACCCGCTAGCCGCAGCAGGCGCGGCGTCGCTGCCCTCGCTACTCACTGGTGCTCATGATGGACGCGATACCCTCGACCGAGCTCCGCAACCCGCGCACCGCCGACATCGACGCCCTCACGACGCTGGAGATCGTGGAGCGCATCAACGCCGAGGACCATCTCGTGGCGCCGGCGGTGCGCGAGCAGCTGCCGCAGATCGCCGCGCTGGTCGACGCGGTGGTGGAGGCGCTGCGGGCCGGCGGGCGGCTGGTGTACGCCGGCGCCGGGACCAGCGGGCGGCTGGGCGTGCTCGACGCCTCGGAGTGCCCGCCGACCTTCGGCACCGACCCGGCGCTGGTCGTCGGCCTGATCGCCGGCGGCGACCGCGCGCTGCGCTCCTCGGTGGAGGGCGCCGAGGACGACGAGGAGCAGGGGGCGGCCGACGCGCGGGCGCTCGGGCTCGCGGCGCGCGACGTGCTGGTGGGCATCGCCGCCAGCGGGCGCACCCCCTACACGATCGGCGCCATGCGCCACGCCCGCGCGGTGGGCGCGGCCGTCGGGTGCGTTGTCAACACCCCCGGCTCGCCGATGGAGCGCCTGGCGCACTACCCGGTCGTCGTGCCGGTCGGGCCGGAGGTGATCGCCGGCTCGACGCGCATGAAGAGCGGCACGGCGCAGAAGCTGGTGCTCAACACGCTCACCACCGCCGCCATGATCCGCCTCGGCAAGGTCTACGGCAACCTGATGGTGGACGTGCAGCCGACCAACCGCAAGCTGGCCGAGCGGGCGGTGCGCATGATCTGCGAGGTGGCCGGGGTGGGGCGGCGCGAGGCGGAGGAGGCGCTGGCGTCCTACGGCTCGGCGAAGGCGGCGATCTTCGCGCTGCTGAGCGGGCTGAGCGGCGCCGAGGTGCACGAGGCGCTCGTCCGGCACGGCGGGAGGCTCGGGGAGGCGCTGCGCGCGCTCCGGGCGGGCTAGCGCTCGCTCAGGCCTCCGGCCGCGCGTGAGGCCTGTCAGGCGCCTATGAAATCCGCCAGAGCGGAGGCCAGCGCCTCCGCCTCCACCGCGTGCGTCTGGCCTTCCAGCGTGCGATGCTGCGCGTGCGGCAGCATGTTCGCCAGCGCCCGCGCCGTGGCGTGGATGAACGGGAAGCTCGCGCCGCCGTCCAGGACGAGCGTCGGCACGGTGATGCGGGCGTGTCTGGCGGGGATGGAGTTGTCCTTGCCCAGAACGGCGATGTCGTACGCCAGCGTGTGGGCGACACCCTCCAGCATCGGCCATAGCGGGCTGCGGCGCATCTCGGCGATCTGCTCGTCGGGTGTCCCGACTTGTCTCATAAACAGCGCCAGAGCATCGCCGCGGCGGTCCGCCGCGAGCAGGGAGCGCAGCTCGGCGGCGAATCGCTCCCAGGATGCGCGGGCGGCTGCATCGTCGTTGTACGGGACCTCGTAGAGGACCAGCTTCGTTATCTTCGGGCCAAGCGCGTGCGCCGCTTCCAGGGCGAGCGCGCCGCCGGAGGACATCCCCAGCACAACAGCCTCGCCCCCGGCGCTGTCGATGATCGCCTCCAGGTCTTCGATCTCGCGCTCAACGGCGTACGGCTGGGTGTCGCCGCTGTCGCCGCGCCCCCGGCGATCGTACTGGATGAGCGTGCAGTGCTGGGCGAGCACCTGCGCGCGCTGCCCGATCACCCGGTCCAGCGCTCGATGCTGGAGCGCTCCGCCGACGAGGACGACCACCGGCCCCTGGCCGAGCCGGTCGAAGGCGATCGCCGTGCCATCCTTTGAAGCCACTGTCCCCATGTGCAGTCTCCTTCTCTGTGGTCTCGTGCTGTCGCCGATCGCCGGCTCGGCCAGTGGGGATGAGACGTCGAGCGCAGGCGCTCGTTCAGCCGCTGGCCGCGGCGCGCCTGCGCGCTGAGCGGGCTGGCATCGCAGGGGGATGTGCGCGGGGCGCTAGCCGGCCTGCAGCGCGTCGGCCCAGAAGGCGTCCACCTTCTTGCGCAGCAGCGCGTGCTCCGGCCGCTCGAGCTTGGGGTCCTCGGACAGGATCTGCTGCGCCTCGAGGTTGGCCGCGTGCAGCAGGCGCGTGTCCGCCAGCTGGGCCACCTTCAGGTCCGGCGTGCCGCTCTGGCGCGTGCCGAAGAACTCGCCGGGGCCGCGCAGCTGCAGGTCGATCTCCGCCAGCTTGAAGCCGTCGCGGGTCTGCTCCATCGCCTCGAGCCGCTGCCTGGTCTGCTCGTTCTCCTTGTCCGAGATCAGGATGCAGTAGCTCTGGTGGCTGCCGCGCCCGACCCGGCCGCGGAACTGGTGGAGCTGCGCCAGGCCGAAGCGCTCGGCGCCCTCGATCACAATCGTCGTCGCGTTCGGCACGTCGATCCCGACCTCGATCACCGCCGTGGCCACCAGGATGTCGTACTCGTGGTTGCGGAAGGCCAGCATCACCGCGTCCTTCTCGCGCGGCAGCATCTTGCCGTGGATGAGCGCCACTCGCAGGTCCGGGAACACCTCGCTGGCCAGCTTCTCGTACATCTCCTCGGCCGAGGGCAGGTCGACCTTCTCGCTCTCCTCGACCAGCGGGCAGATCACGAACGCCTGGCGGCCGCGGCTGATCTCGCGCCGGATGTGCCGGTAGGCCTTCTCGCGCTCGCTGGAGGTGATCCAGCGCGTCTTGATCTCCTGGCGCCCCGGCGGCAGCTCGTCCAGCACCGAGGTGTCGAGGTCGCCGTAGATCGTCAGGGTGAGCGTGCGCGGGATGGGCGTGGCGGTCATCACCAGCATGTGCGGGTTGAAGCCCTTGTCCTTCAGCCGCTGGCGCTGCTCCACCCCGAAGCGGTGCTGCTCGTCCACGATCACCGTGCCGAGGCGCGCGTACTGGACGCTCTCGGTGATCAGCGCGTGGGTGCCGACGATCAGGTCGACGTCGCCGCGGGCGATCCCCTCCAGCACCTTGCGCCGCTCGCGCGCGCCGAGGCTGCCGGTCAGCAGCGCCACGCGCACGCCCTGGCCCTCCATGTCGTCGTCCTCGGTCATGCCGAGCAGGCGCTTGATCTCGGCCAGCTGCTCCTGGCGCACCCGCGACTCGGGCGGGGCCTGGTCGCCGGGCGCCTCGTCCCCGCTGCTCTCGCGCGGGACGCGCACGCGGCCGAGCAGCGCCTTCAGCCCGCGGTAGTGCTGCTCGGCCAGGATCTCGGTCGGCGCCATGATCGCCGCCTGGAAGCCGTTCGCCACCGCCTGCAGCGCCGTGGCCGCCGCCACCGCCGTCTTGCCGCTGCCGACGTCGCCCTGCAGCAGGCGCGCCATCGGCACCGGGCGGCTCATATCGCGGAAGATCTCTTCGAGCGCCCGCGCCTGCGCCCCGGTCAGCGCGAACGGCAGCTGGCGCAGGAACTCCTCGTGGACGGCCTGGTTGATCTGCATCGGGTAGCCGCGCTCGGCCTGCCAGAGCACCTTGCGCTGCAGCACCCCCAGCTGGATGAACAGGAACTCGTCGAAGCCGATCCGGCGCCGCGCCTGCTCGAGCAGCTCCTTGCTGTCCGGGAAGTGCATCTGCGCCAGCGCCTGCGCGAGCGGCAGCAGCCCGGCCCGCTTGCGCACCGCCTCCGGCAGGTGGTCCTCCACCAGCGGCGCGGCGCGGTCCACCACCTGCTTGATCAGTGTGCGGGCGCTGCGCTCCACCAGGCCGCGCGTCAGCGGGTGGACCGGCACCAGCCGCCCGGCGTGCACCAGCTCGTCCTCGGTGTAGGGCTGCCAGTCCGGGCCGACCATCGAGCGCATGCCGGTGCGGCTGTCCGCCGTGACCTTGCCGCTCAGCACCAGCCGCGCGCCGATCTGGAACTGCCGCGCGAGCCACGGCTGGTTGAAGAACACCACCTTCAGGTCGCCCGTGCTGTCGCTCACCAGCACCTCGATCCCGCCCCGCCCGGCGCGCGTCCCGAAGGTGCGCACGTCGCTCACCGTGCCGACGGTCGTCTCCACCTCGCCGAAGGTCAGCTCGGCGATCGTCTTGTGGCGCGTGTAGTCGTCGTAGCGGTGCGGGAAGTGGTACAGCAGGTCCTCGACAGTCTTGACCCCCAGGCGGCGGAAGGCGGTCGCGCTGGCCCTGCCGATGCCGGGCACCTCTTCGATCGGCGAGCTGAGCGCCAGCGGCTTGGGCGGGCTCTGGACCTTCGGCTTCGGGCTCTGGACCTTCGCTGGGGCTGTGCGGGTCGCCGGCGCGTCGGCTCGGCCCCCGGCGGTCTGGCCGTAGCGCGCTGCGTCGTGCGTCCGGAAGAGGTTCCGCAGCCCCTCGATCGCGATCCCCAGCCGGGCGCGGCGCGTCGTCAGGTCGAAGACGCCGTAGCCGGCGAGCAGCTCGAGCGCGTGGCGCACCGGCTCGTAGCTCAGCGCGCCGTTGGCCTCCAGGCGCCAGGCGGTGAGGAAGCGCTCCAGCCCGCCCGCCACAGCGCCGTCGTCGCACCCGCGGTCTAGCTCGGCGCGCAGCACCTTGCCCAGGCTGATGATCTGGTCTCTGCCTTCCATAGCATCCAAACGTCGCGGCCCGCTGGCCCGCGCGGCGCGCCCGCTCCCTCCCGCGCCTCGGCCAGCGCCCGGGGAGGCCCGGAAGGGCGCAGCCCTCCCGGCTCCCGACCTCCAGGCTAGTCGATCCCCTCGAACACCGCCACGCCCATCGCCCCCGGGCCGAGGTGCGCGCCGAAGCTCGGCCCGAACTGCGCCGACTGCACCCGGTCGCGCGGGAAGATCGGGTCGACCTTCTCCAGCAGCTTCTCGACGTCCTCCGGCGTCGTGGCGTACAGCGCCGTGACCTCCTGGACGCGCGGGAAATCCTCGATGAAGGTGTACAGCCCCTCGATCGCCTTGGCCCGCGTGCGGGTGCGCTCGTAGGGGACGATCTCGCCCTCGTCGAGCAGCATCAGCGGCTTGATGCGCTGCATCGAGCCCAGCACCGAGGTCGCGAGCGAGAGGCGCCCGCTCTGCTCGAGGTACTCGATCGTATCGACGAAGAAGACCAGGTGCGAGTGCTGGATCAGCATGTTGATCAGCTGCGCGGTCTCCTTCGGCGAGATGCCGTCGCGCACGGCGCGCGCCGCGTGCAGCACGACGGTGCCGAGCGCCATCGAGGCCAGCTTGCTGTCGATGATCTCGATCCGCGTCGCCGACGCGGGCAGGCGGCTGCGCGCCTGCTGGGCGGTGCGGTAGTTCCCGCCCAGCCGGCTCGAGAGGTGGATCGAGAAGATGTACTCGTACTCCAGCGCCAGGCGGCGGTAGGTCTGCTCGAAGACCGTCGACGGCGGGCTGTTCGAGCTGACGCGCGAGCGGTTGTCCTGGATCAGCTGGTAGAACTGGTCGTTGGTGATATCCAGGCCGGCGCGATAGATCTGCTCGCCGACCTGCAGCTGCATGGGGATGATCTCGATGCCGAGCTCATGCGCGAGGCTGAGCGGTATGTCGCACGAGCTGTCGGTCACGATCTTGATGTTGCTCATTGTTCTGTTCCTCAGCGCAGGCCCTGTACGCGTACGCGAACTGCGGCAGGCGGCTGGCCCAGCGCCCGGTGCAGCGCGGCGCGCACCCGCTCCTGCACGGCCTCGGCCACCGCGGCGATCGGCGCGCCGTAGGCCACTAGAATATACACCTCGAGCACCAGCCCGGCGCCGTGCAGCTGGATCTCCACCGAGCGACGCGGGTCATCGCGGCGCAGCGGGCCGGGCGGCGGCCCGGGCGCCGGCGCGAGCCCGGCCACCCCCTCGGTCTCCAGCGCGGCGCGCGCCGCCACCGATGCGATCGCCCGCGGGAGCACCTCGACCCGCCCGGCGGGGAGCGTGGGGGATGTTTCTGTCACGTGTTGCATCTCCCTACCCTACGCAAGCCTGAGGTTGCAGACGGCCGCACCATGCGGTATAATGCGCCCTCAGTGTGTTCAAACAATGCGATGTAACTCGGCCGCAGCCGAGGAGGTCCAGGGATTATGGCAAAGTGTGAGATCTGCAGCAAGGCTGTTTCGTTTGGCCGGAACATCCGCCACCAGGCATCGGGCGGGTGGGCGCGCCGCGCCCCGAAGACTAACCGCACCTTCAAGGCGAACGTCCAGAAGACCACGGTGACGCTGGCCGGCGGTGTTCAGGTTCAGATGAAAGTGTGTACGCGGTGCCTCCGGACGCTCTACAAGGCGCGCTAGCGGTTGCGCTTCTTCGACACGAGGGCCAGGGTCCTTGAGGACTCTGGCCTTTGTCGTTGGGGCTGCTGGCGCCCCCGGCGCTCTGACGAGCGACATTATATGTGATACGACTACGTCGCGCAATAGAAATTTTACCTCGTCGCTCCAGCGCCCCGGCGATCGCATTGCAGTGCGCTCCCGCGGGCATGGGCCCGCGCGGCCGGAGGTGTGGAGGGGACCCTCCACGGTTTTTTTCCGCCGCTCTGCGGCGACGAAGTCGCCGCAGAGCGGCGGAAAGAGGAAGATTCTGGGGAGGCTTCGCCTCCCCAACCCCCTCCAGGCGATGCGATGGTGAGG
>ERZ777003.3891-NODE-3891-length-13454-cov-6.654900_pt1 | contig 13454 bp, 13 predicted proteins | sample MGYA00374956_ERZ777003 | MGnify/ENA primary metagenome ERZ777003 (study PRJEB29302, sample SAMN06268252) | bioreactor metagenome | isolation source: Joint BioEnergy Institute, California, USA | place: USA:Joint BioEnergy Institute, California, USA | collected... | reverse complement strand
ACGCCCCCACATGGCCAGCGACGGCGCCAGCCGCTCCGGCATGGCCAGCGTAAAGGAATTGGTGCCCAGCAGGAGCCCGTACAGAGCGCTCCAGACTAGCGGCGGCACGTAGCCCAAGGGATAGCCGCCCACTTCCAGCAGCCGGTTGGGCACGATGACCATGAGCGTCATCACCGCCCCGTTGATGGCCGCGATGCGCAGAAACTCCAGCGTCACGGTGGGCGCGGCGTCTGCGCCGGCCAGCAGGGCCGCTCCCGTTCGGCCCCTCAAGGTCCCGTCGGGCAGCAGGGCGTATCCGGCCGCCCATGCCACGTAGCACAACACGACGGCCAGCCCGTACAACGCCGCGAAGCGCACCACCACGTGCTTGTGGCAGAGCAGCCCCTTCATGAGAAACCAAAACCTGCCTTCCCCGCGAGCAACTACCGTCCGGGCTTCTCCGCGCGAAAACGGAGCCGGACGTAGTCGACGACCCAGCGGCCGCCGGGCTTAAGCGCCCGCCACACCCCGGCGATGACGTCTCCGGGCCGCGTCATCCAGTGCAGCGCTGCGTTGCTGAAGACCGCATCGAACTCTTCGTGAAAGGCCAGCGCGTGGCCGTCCATCTCCACCGCCGGCACGCCCCGGCGCCGGGCGGCCGCGACCATTTCGGGGCTCGCGTCCACGCCGAGGACGTCGCATCCACGCTCCTTGAGGCGCGCCGTGAGCGCTCCGTCGCCGCAGCCCAGGTCCAAAACGCGCTCGCCGGGCTTTGGGGCAAGCAGCTCGACGACGGGCTCGCCCAGCTCGGGGACGAAGTGGGCATGGCGCTCGTACGACGCGGGACCCCAGGCCTGTCCCACCCGCAAACTCCGCCTCCGCAAGACGAAATTGAGAAAACGCCCACAAGGGGTTTCGTTGCACGGGCACGAAAGCCTGCTGGCCGAGTTTTCCTCCGGAAGGCCGCGGCTTGCGGGCGCCGGCAACGCCGGCGGCCGGCGGTGCCCTGAGGAAATCATCCGGCGGGCCAAAATAGGAAGGGGCGGCGGTTGCTTTTTCCTAAATTCATGCCGTCACCGCATGGACGGAACGGGCTGCCGGCCAGCAAGGAGAACGGGGACGCAGCTTAAGGCATTCGGGAGGCGATGGACGCATGGCGGAGAGCGATGCCGGCACGCAGGTGGCCACCTTGGGCGGGGGCTGCTTTTGGTGCCTGGAGGCCGTATTTGACCAGCTAAAGGGCGTCGTCCGGGTCGTCCCGGGCTACTCCGGCGGGCATGTGCCAAACCCCACGTACGAACAGGTGTGCACCGGCACCACGGGCCACGCCGAGGTTGTCCAGATCACCTACGACCCGGCGGTCATCACGTACCCGGAGCTGCTCGAGGTGTTTTTTGCCATCCACGATCCGACGACGCCCGACCGCCAAGGCAATGACGTGGGGCCGCAGTACCGCTCCGTCATCCTGTATCACAACGACGAGCAGCGGGCCGCCGCCGAGCGGGCCATCCGGGAGCTGGAGGCGTCGGGGCGGTGGCCGGACCCCGTCGTGACGCAGGTCGTGCCCTTCGAGGCGTTTTACCCCGCGGAGGAGTACCACCACGACTACTTCCGCCGCAACCCCAACCAGGGCTACTGCAGCCTCGTGGTCGCCCCCAAGGTGGCCAAGTTCCAAAAGCAGTTCGCCCACAAGCTCAAGGCCTGACCGGCCGGTCTAGTCCGCGCCGCCGCCCCGCGCCCGGAGCTGCCGGACTCGCGGCGGCGGCGCCTTTCGTCAAGGAAACCAGGCCCTCTCCGGCGTAGTCAACGGCGGGAGCGATGCCGAATGCGGCGGTCTACGAAAACGACGGCCTTTGGATCGTCAAAGCGGGAGAGCCACGACTCCTCGGCCTTTTACGAGCGCAACCTGTACGGCGGAGCCGGGCTGGTGGACTTATTCAGCCCGGCCCCGGCGAGCGGGCGGGCGGCGCACGGCGTGACGCCCGCTGGCGCGTCCGCGGACGGGACGCCGCCCGGCAGCGCGGCAGCGGCCGGCAACGGGCAACATCCGGAGCCGCACCGGGCGAGACCGCCGGGTTCGCCCGGGGACTGGGCCGACCGCATCTACTGCCACACGTCGGAGGATATGCACCACATCCCCGACGCATCGGTGGCCCTCGCTTTTACCTCACCGCCCTACAACGCCGGCAAGGAGTACGACGAAGACCTCGACCTCGGGGCGTACCTCGACCTCATCACCCGGGTGGCGGCCGAGGTGTACCGGGTGCTGGTGCCGGGCGGGCGGTACGTGGTCAACATCGCCAACCTCGGCCGCAAGCCGTACATCCCCCTCCACGCCTACTTTTACGCCCGCCACCTGGCGGTCGGGTTTCTCCCCGCGGGCGAGATCATCTGGCAAAAGGGCAAGGGGATGAGCGGCAGCTGCGCTTGGGGCAGCTGGATGTCGGCCCGGGCGCCGCGGCTTAGGGACATCCACGAGTACCTGCTCGTCTTTGCCAAGGAGTCGTTCGGGCGCCCCGATCACGGGGAGAGCGACATCTCCCGGGAGGAGTTCATGGCGGCGACGCTTTCGATCTGGGAGATCCCGCCCGAGTCCGCCCGCAAGGTGGGCCATCCGGCGCCGTTTCCCGTCGAGCTCGCGGCCCGGGTCATCCGGCTCTACAGCTACGTGGGCGACGTGGTGCTGGATCCCTTTAACGGTTCCGGCTCCACGTGCGTGGCGGCGGCCCAAAACGGGCGCCGCTACGTCGGCTACGACATCTCCGAGGAATACTGCCAGCTGGCGCGGGCCCGCCTTAAACAGCTCGAGGCTTCAGGCGGCACGGCGCCGGGCTTCGCCGCGCCCGGCGGCAAAGGGCGGGACGGCCGGCGGCCCGGCGGCAAGGCGCCCGGACCGTAGCTGCCCTCAGGGGGGTTGACCATGGAGCGATGCGGCTGGAGCACGACCGATCCCCTCTACGTCGCCTACCACGACGAGGAGTGGGGAGTACCCGTCTTTGACGACCTCAAGCTATTTGAGTTCCTCATCCTCGAAGGCGCTCAGGCGGGCCTGAGCTGGCTGACCATCCTCAAAAAGCGGCCGGCCTACCGCGAAGCGTTCGCCGGTTTTGATCCGGAGCGAGTCGCTGCCTTCGACGAAGCCCGCATCGCTGCCCTCACGGCCAACCCCGGCATCGTGCGCAACCGGCGCAAAATCGAAGGCGCGGTGCAGAATGCCCGCGCCTTCCTTGAGGTTCAAGAGCAATTCGGGTCTTTCGCCGACTACGTCTGGCGTTTCGTGGGCGGCGTGCCCCGGCAAAACGCCTGGCGCCGCCTGGAGGACGTGCCCGCCCGCACGCCCGAGTCGGAGGCCATGAGCCGGGACCTTGTCCGGCGCGGCTTCCGCTTCGCCGGGCCCACCATCTGCTACGCCTTTATGCAGGCCGTGGGCATGGTTAACGACCACCTGGTGACGTGCTTCCGCCACCGGGAGGTGGCCGAGTTGGCTAGCGCCTGCCGACGCCCCGTCAACCCGCCCGCGCTGCGGTCGGCGGCGCCGCCTGGCGTCCCCTCTCCGCAGCCATAACCCCCGCGAAGACGAGGGCCACGCCGATCAGGTTGGAGACGGGGATGGCGCCCTGGATGCCGAGGCGGCTCGTAAGCGTGCCGCCCAGGATAAACACGAGCGCCCCCAGGAAGATCTGGCGGTTGTACGCCAGCTTAAACCGGAGCCACGAGTAAAGCGCACCCAAGAGCATAACCATGCCGCCGACCGCCGACATGAGCACGCTCCACGGGCGGCGGGCCGAAACCGGCAGGATGTCGGCCGCCTGAGGCGCCACGCCGCTTGCCGCCAGCGCCTCCACGTTGATCTCCGCGCCTGCGACGGCGACCAAGAACACCAAGGCTACCAGCACCGTGGCCGCCGCGTACATGTGCCCGAGGGCGGGCCGCTGCCGCGTCATGAGGTACACCGTGCCGGCGCCCAGCATGCCCGGCAGGGCGACGCCGGAGAAGTAGTACAGCTTGTACACAAAGGGCGTCCAGCCGAGCGCGCCGCCGTAAAACTCACCGAAGGTGGCCAGGACGAACATAACCATCCCGGCCGACCACATCAGCTGGTGAAACCGGCGGCGCTGGCGGAACTGGCCCAGGAGCACCAGGGCGAAGGCCAAGCCGATTACGCAGGAAACCAGCGGGATAAGCCACGTCACTTTCGGATCCACCCCTGCCCTGCTCAGCCGCCCCGCCGCGGAACCAAGCTGCACGCCGACGTACCGCGCGGCGCTCCGCTAGGCTCGGGCGGCCCAAGCGGACGATTTTTGCTTCTCTAAATGTCAGTTTACCTGCACCCCGACGGCTTGTCCACAAGCCATCCGGTCGTGAGGCGGCCCGGGTTCCTCGCGCGCCGCAGGCTTCCGCCGGCTACGCCCGGCCTTGAGGGGGGGATACGCTAGCCCTCAAGGGGGGAAACGCTGGCGCTCACAGGAGGAAACGCTAGCCCTCCTCGCCTCCGAGCAGCTCGAGCAGTTCCCGGGTTTTGGCCGCGAGCAGCGCCCGGTCGCCGCGGGTTTCCACGTTGAGGCGCACCAGCGGCTCGGTGTTGGACTTGCGCACGTTGAAGCGCCAGTTGTCAAACTCCATGCTCAGCCCGTCGATGTCATCGATGCGGCGGGCCTGATCCTTGTAGGCCGCCTCAAGGCGCGCCAGGGCGGCCGCGGGATCGGCGAGGCGCCGGTTGATCTCCCCGCTCACGGGGTACTTCTCAATCCGCTCCGCGACCAGTGAGGACAAAGGCTGGTTGGCCTCGGACAGCAGCTGCGCGATGAGCAGCCACGGGATCATGCCGCTGTCGCAGTAGCTGAAGGCGCGGAAGTAGTGGTGCGCGGACATCTCGCCGCCGTAGGCCGCGTCCACTTCCCGCATCTTTTCCTTGATGAAGGCGTGGCCGGTCTTGTACATAAACGGCCGGCCGCCCATGGACTGAACGATGTCGACGGTGTTCCACACAAGGCGCGGGTCGTGCATGATGATCGCGCCGGGGTGCTTGCGCAGCACCGCTTGGGCCAGCAAGCCGACGATGTAGTAGCCTTCGATGAACTCGCCCCGCTCGTCAAAGAGGAAACACCGGTCAAAGTCGCCGTCCCAGGCGACGCCGAAGTCCGCGCCGCTCTCCCGGACCAAGTCCGCGGTGGCGGCCCGGTTTTCGGGCAGGAGCGGGTTGGGCACGCCGTTGGGGAAAGTGCCGTCGGGCTCGGCGTAGCGGGTGACGAACTCGAAAGGCAGCCGGGGCGCAAGCCGCTCCAGCACCGGCCCCGCGCAGCCGTTGCCCGGGTTGCACGCGACGCGGAAAGGCTTGAGCCGCTCGACGTCCACGTAGCTCAAAAGGTGATCCACGTACTCGTCCGTAACGTCCATGGACGTGCGCTTGCCGCGGCCGGCCGCGGGCGCAAAGGAGCCCGCCCGCGCCAGGGCCTCAATCTCCAGCAGGCCGCTGTCGCCGCTGATGGGCCTTGCCCCGGCCCGCACCATCTTCATGCCGTTGTATTCGGGCGGGTTGTGGCTGGCGGTCACCATAATCCCGCCGTCGAGACCGTAGTGGAACGTGGCGAAGTAGACTTGCTCGGTGCCGACGAGGCCGATGTCGACCACGTCGACGCCCGCGTCCGTGAGCCCCTCGGTCAAGGCGCGCACAAGGCCTTCGCCGGAGGGCCGTACGTCCCTCCCGACGCACACCTTGCGGGGCGCCACCACCGCCGCGTACGCCCGCCCGATGCGGTAGGCCAGTTCGTCGCTGAGCTCATCGGGGACGACGCCCCGCACGTCATACGCTTTGAAACACTTGAGCGTCTCCGGCATCCTGTGCCGCCCACCCTTTCCCGGTGTCAGCCGCCCTGCTGGGCGCTGCTTCTTCCGTTCATGGCCTCCACCAGCCGCTTGATGTCTTCGGCCCGGTCCTTTCGGGCCACCAGCGTCCGGTTGCCGGCCCGCACGACGATCAGATCCTCAACGCCGATGAGGGCCACCACCTCGGTCCCGTCCTCGCAAAAAACCACGTTGCCGGCGGCGTCCAGGGCATGGACGACGCCCCGGGCTGCGTTGCCCGCACCGTCCTGGTCCAGGAAGTCCGCCAGCGCCGCCCAGCCGCCCACGTCGCTCCAGCGAAACGGCGCCGCGATCATGTACACGTCGTCCGCCTTCTCCATGATGCCATAGTCCACGGAGATTTTGGGCACCCGGCCAAAGGCGGCGGCCAGCTGCTCCTCCCACGCGGGCGTGTCCACGTATGCCTCCAGGGGAAACAGCCGGCGCGCATGCTCGGGCAAGTGCCGCTCCACGGCGGAAAGCAGCGTATCCGCAGCCCATACGAACATGCCGCTGTTCCAGTAGTAGTCGCCGCTGGCTACGTACTGCGCCGCCGCGTCGCGAGAGGGCTTTTCCCGGAACTCGGCCACCCGGAAGTGCTGGAGGTCGTCGCTCTGCGCCGCATCGCCCGTAGGAACCGCCCGCGCCGCACGTCCGCCGCCCTCCCCCGAAGGCGCCGGCTCTCCGCCCGGCTCCCGGGGCGCTGGCACACGCTCCCCCGCCCGCAGGTATCCATAGCCGGTGGCCGGATAGGCGGGCGTGATGCCAAAGGTGTACAGCCGCCGGCCGTGCCGGCTGGCCGCGGCCGCCGATCGCACGGCGCGGTGAAACGCCTCCGCGGGCTCGATGACGTGATCCGCGGGCAAGACGACCATCACCGGGTTTCCGAACCGGCGCCGGCAGACGATGGCCGCGAGGGCGATGGCGGCCGCGGTGTCCCGCCCCTGGGGCTCGCCGATGATGTTGGCAGCGGGGATATGGGGCAGCTGCGCCTGCACCTCCGCGGCGAAGCGGGCCGCGGTGACGATGATGGTCCGCTCAGGCGGCACGAGCCCTTCCAGACGGTCCACCGTCGACTGGAGGAGGGTCCGCCGCCCAAGCAAGGGCAGGAACTGCTTGGGGCGGTCCGCCGTGCTCACCGGCCAAAACCGCGTGCCGCTGCCGCCGGCGATGACCACCGCCACCATGTCGGACCGCATCGTAGGTTTCACCTCGTCGCACATTCTCGGGCGGGACGGGCCGGCCGGCCGTGCAGGGAGCGGCCGGGCCGGCGCCGGATCAAAGTATGCAGGGGGTGTGGAACGGAGCCTTAGTCCCCGTGCTTCTCCCGCAGCCGGGGCGACAGGCGCAGCATGAGGTGGACCCGCTCAAACTCGTCCACCCAGTCGCTGACCGCTTCCCGCAGCAGGTCTTCGCCGGGCGGCACCACGCCCACGGGGCAGGCGGGACCGAGCTGGTCCTTGGCCATCTGGCGGTAAAAGGCCAGCACCCGATCGCCGTAGCGGGCGCACTCGGCGAAGTCCTCGCTCAAGAAAACGACCACCGGCACCCGCCGGCCGCCGTTGATGCGCAGGGCCTCGGTCAGATCGGGATTGGTTTCCTGATCAATAAAGCGAAGGTCGATGCGGGGCGACTGCTCGGCGATGCGCTGGAGAATCGGGCACTGGTTGGCGCAGTCGCCGCACCACGCGCCGGCCAGCACAAGAACGTTCATCCGGCGGACGAAGCCCGCGACCAACTCCTTTTGCTCGGCGGTCAGGGAAACCCGCTCATACACCCGCTGCCACCGGGCGCGGTGGGCCTCGGTGCCATGGGCCTCCAGGTAGGCGTCGTAGGGCAGGCTTTGCTCAAAGACGGCACGCCAGTCGATGCTCATGGTCGGCACACTCCTCTCCTCGTCGGGGAACTCGGCCGCTCCTGTCCTCGGCTTCCCCCGGGGGGTGCACGCTCCCCTCGCGAAGAGGGGCTTCCAGGCCGGCCGCCCGTCGTCCTGCTTTACGGGCTAAAGTCGGGCGCGTCCAGCGCGAGCGTCAGCTCTTCGATGCCCTCGATGAAGTCGAGCTCGATGCGATCGATGATGCGGAACCCGAGCTCCTGCAGGAGGCGGAGCCCTACCTCGTCGTTGCCCGGGACCTCCATCGTGATGCGTTGCAGGCCCTTGTCCTCCAGCGCATAGCGCAAGGTCGTGACCAGCACGTCCCGGCGAAACTCCCCCGCCCAGCAGGCCTTGTCGCCCAGCATGACCGACAGCGCCGCCTCCCGCCGCACCCGATCGATGGAGTGCAGGTCGACGTCGCCCACGTAGCGGCCGTCGGGCGTCTCGATGGCCCACTGCTCGCTGTAGGGGTCTTCCTTGACCATGTGGTACCAGACCTGGAGGTCCTCGAGGGTGTTGGGGTCCCCGGGCACGCCGTGCCACAGCCGCTGCACGTCCGGGTCGTTGATCATCTCCAGTCGCCGGGGCAGATCGTCCCGGCGCAGCGGCCGCAGGCGGCACCCGCGCCCCGTGATCTCGCCCTCCGTCATCTGCGCGTCCTCCCTCCGCCCCCGGTAAAGAATTCCTGGCCAAGCCCGCAACTCCTGGCGCCGCGCTGCGGCAGGCACGGGGACCTCCTCCCCCGCGTAAATTGACAGCGGACCGGCTCTCGTGGTACACTAACGCGGCAACCAAGCGACGCGGAGGAGTACTCAAGAGGCCTACGAGAGCGGTTTGCTAAACCGTAGCGGGGGCTTAAACCCCTGCCGAGGGTTCGAATCCCTCCTCCTCCGCCACGCACAGCCGGCGCTCCAAAGCGCCGGCATTTTTCTCCAGGCACACGGATGAGCCCCCGGGAGGTGAGGCAACGTTGCCGGCGGAGATCAACTGGCCCGTCCTGGGCGGGCAGCTCGCCCTGGGCACCCTCCTCGGGATCGCCATCGGGTTCACTCTGAAGAAGGCCCTCAAGATCGCCCTGCTCGCGGCAGGCGTCCTGGTGCTCACCGGCCTCGCCCTGCAGCACTTTGAGCTCATCACCATCAACTGGGCCAACCTGGAAACCCTCTACAACCGTGCCATGGAGGAAACGGGCGGCGCGGCGGCGTTCCTCACCGCGTGGGCCAACCAGCTGGAGACCCTCATCCCCGTCGCGGGCAGCTTCGTGGTGGGCTTTTTCATCGGCCTGCGGCTCGGCTGAGCGCGGCCGTCGCCGGCATGCCGGGCGGGCCAGGACTTCCGAGCCCGGAAGGCGCGCGATCACGGCTTCAGCGCCAAGCTGAGCGGCGGCAGTTTGTACCGGCCTTCCCGGTCTTTGCGCTTGGCCCCGGCCACGTCGGCGCACGTCTCCAGCAGGCGGATGAGCTGGTCGACGTCGAGGCCCGCGTGCCGCGGCCGGTACTCCTCCAGCAGTTCCCGGGCTCCCCGGAACAACGTTTCGGACCAGTAATAGCTTTCCTCTTCCCAGTGCTCGACGGCCCCTGCCAGCTGGATCAAGGCCTTGTAAAAGCGGTTGGAGCGGTCGGCGTTCCACGCCTCCATAAGCGCCTCGTGGCTTTCGGCGTAGCGCCCCTCGTTGAACAGGCTGATGAACTCCAGGTACTCGGGCGGGTACGGGCTGCGCACGGCGATTCCCCCTTGTGGGTCACCCTTCGCCTTCAAGTTCCCGCAGCCGGCCCGGCGTCCCTGCCCGCGCCTCCTCCTTTGCGGCACCGCCCGACGGCTCCCGCGCCCCCTCCGACCCGCCCGGCCGGCCGCCTGCCCGCTCCCCGGACGACCCGTGCTGGCCACCTGCCCGCTCCCGGGACGACCCGTGCTGGCCGCCGCCGGCCTCACCGGTGGCGACGAGCAGTTTGTCCGGGGCAACGAGCCACCAGCTCACCGCCATGACCAAGGCGGCCAAGGCCGCGGCGCCCCCCAGCATGAGCGTCCTCCCCGCCCCGAGCGCGAGGGCAAAGGCGGGCGGCCCGATCGCGACGCCGATGAAGCGCACCGCGCCGTAAAGAGACGTCACCAGGCCCCGCTCCTCCCGCCGGGCGGCGCTCGTCACCAGCATGTTGACGGCCGGCAGCATGGCGCCGATGGCGACGCCGAGAAACCCGAGAGCCGCCATGAACGGCACAAGGGCGCGAAAGGCGGCCGCAGCCGCCAGCGAAGCCGCGGCCAAACCGGCCCCCGCCACGATCACGGGTTTCAGCAGGCGGAGGCGGTCTTGGAAGTACGAGCCGGCGATGTACGCGGTGGCGGCCATGGTGCCCACGGGGATGGCCAGCACCAGTCCCGCCGTAAAGCCGCGGACGCCGTAGCGGGGGCCAAGCTCGTCGGAGACGTACGATAGGACGCCAAAGAGCAGAAAGAGAGCCGCCATGCCGGCAAGATACGTCGCGGCCAGGGGCACGCCCCGATCCTGGAAGATCCGGAGCAGCGCCCGCCCGTACTCGCGCAAGCCCCGCTCGTCCTTGACCGGCGGCTCTTCGATGAATAGCCACACCAGCAAGGCGGCCGGCACCGCGAGGGCCCCGTAGACGAAAAACGGCGCCCACCAGGCCAGGAGCGCCACGGCGGCGCCCAGCACGGGGCTGACCACCTTGCCGACGCCGTTGGCCGCCTCCAGGATGCCCAGCACCCGCGTGCGGCCGCTTCCGGCGAAGATATCGCCCGCCAGCGCGACCGCGAGCAGGTATGTCCCCCCGGCGCCGATGCCCTGGATGATCCGCCCCGCCAGCACCAGCGGGTACGGCTCCCTCATCAGCAGCGCCGCGGCGCCGGCGATGAGCCCGCCCGCGCCGTAGACGACCAGCGCCGGCGCGATCACCTTGCGCCGGCCGATGTGGTCGGAAACGATGCCCGCAAAGGGAATGACGATGGCCGCCGGGGCCGAAAACGCCGTGACCAGCAGGCCGACCTGGAACTGGGTGAGGCTCATGGCCTCCTTGAGCTGGGGAAAGACGGGGATGACCATGGAGTTGCCCAGCACCATGATAAAGGGCACCGCGCCCAGGATAACGATGTGCACGAGCCGCCGCCGGTCCATGTCCACCCCGCCGCTCATGGGCTTTCCCGCGGCGGCCCGGCGCGGGCCGCCCGACCGCCGGGCCAGCGCCGTCGTCGCTCGCCCCCCGGCACCGCTAGCATTGCCCGGGGCGTCCGGCGCGATACCGGGCCGACGAAGCGCCTCCGCCCGGTCGGACCTGCGCCCGCGCAAGGGATCCCTGGGCCGCGGGTATCCCGCGCCGGGGAGCCGGTGGACACGAGGCGGCGCGCCGCGGTACAATGCCAGTGCGCACCGCAACAGGCGGGCGTGTCCCGCGCGGAAGGGTGGCCGAGCGGCCGAAGGCAGCGGTCTTGAAAACCGCAGGGTGATGAGCCCCGTGGGTTCGAATCCCACCCCTTCCGCCAGCCTGCTCCTTTCACATCATTCCTTCATCCCAGCACGAAGCGCCCCATCCGAGGATGGGGCGCTTCGCCGTTTCGTTCCATCTGCTGCCGACCGCTCAGCGGGGCTCGATGCGGGCCATGCCGCCCATGTAAGGCCGGAGAGCGTCCGGGATGGTGACGCTGCCGTCCTCGTTTTGGTAGTTTTCGAGGATGGCGGCGACGGTCCGGCCGACGGCGAGCCCGGAGCCGTTGAGGGTGTGCACGTACTCCGGTTTCGCCTTAGGAGTGCGCCGGAAGCGGATGTTGGCCCGCCGGGCCTGGAAATCCTCAAAGTTGGAGCAGGACGAAATCTCCACGTACCGGCCGTAGCTGGGCATCCACACCTCGGGATCGTACTTTTTCGCCGCGGTGAAGCCGACGTCGGCCGTGCACATCATGCTCACCCGGTAAGGCAGCTCCAGGCGCTGCAGGATCGCCTCCGCGTTGGCCACGAGCTTCTCGAGCTCCTCGTAGGAGTCTTCCGGTTTCACGAACTTGACGAGCTCGACCTTGTTGAACTGGTGCTGCCGGATGAGCCCGCGGGTGTCGCGGCCGTACGCCCCCGCCTCCGCCCGGAAGCAGGCCGAATAGGCCACGTAGTAAAGGGGCAGCTGGTCGCCGTCGAGGATCTCGTCGCGATGCAGGTTGGTGACGGGCACCTCGGCCGTCGGGATCATGTACAGGTCCGTGCCTTCGCAGCGGAACATGTCCTCCGAGAACTTGGGCAGCTGACCCGTGCCGGTCATGCTGTCGCGGTTTGCCAGGAACGGCGGCAAGATCTCGATGTAGCCGTGCTCCTGGGTGTGCACGTCCAGCATAAAGTTGATCAGCGCCCGCTCAAGCCGCGCCCCGGCTCCCTTGTACACGGTGAAACGCGCGCCCGTGACCTTGGTGGCCCGCTCGAAATCCAGAATCCCGAGGGAAGTTCCGATGTCCCAGTGCGCCCTGGGCTCGAAGCTGAACCGCCGCGGCTCGCCCCAGCGGCGCACCTCCACGTTGTCGGCGTCGCTTTCGCCGTAGGGCACCGACTCGTGGGGGATGTTGGGAATGACCAGCAGGAGCTGCTGCAGGCGGCTTTCCACGTCCCGGACCTGGTCGTCGAGCTCTTTGATCCGGTCGCTGACCTCCCGCATGGCTTCGATGATGGCCGTGGCGTCCTGCCCTGCCCGCTTTGCCCGGGCAACTTCCTCCGACACTTGGTTGCGGCGGGCCTTGAGCTGCTCCGCCTCGGTCAGCAGGGACCGGCGCCGCTCATCCAAAGCCAGCACCTCGTCGATGGGCGCCGCGTCGTCGCCGCGGCGGCGCATGGCCTCCCGCACCTTGTCCGGTTCGCTGCGGATAAGCTTGATGTCCAGCACGATACAGGCCTCCCTGCCCGGACTCGCCGGCGCGCCTTGCCGCGGCCGGCCCGGACCAATCCCACACTTGCGCTTATGGAAACACGCTAGCAACAAAGGCCGGATCCCGTCAAGGATCAAGCGCGGCGCCCGCTGCCCTGCCCTGCGCTGAGCCCCCGTCGCGGCCGGGCCCCGGCGGAAGCCGGCGCCGGGACGGGCGGCGCCCCGGCGTGCGGCGCTTGAGGCGCAGGCGCGCAAGGACGGCGCGGGTGCCCATCTGGCGCCACCACTTGAGCCACAGCGGCAGCAGGTCCGCAGGCGCCATCGGCGGCATAGGCGCATCCACGCTGCGGCCAAAGAGCCACAGGCCGACGCCCCGCAGGACGCTTGAGAGGACAAACACCAGCGGGATCCCGGTGAGCGCGGCCATGTACCCTCCCAGGAGCGGCCCCGCGGTGGCCCCGAGGCCAATGGTCATGTTGTAGATGGCCACGTACGTGGTGCGGCGCACCGCGGGCGCGAGCGCCAGCAGCAGGTTAAAGCTGGCCAAGTTGTAGCCGGCCCAGGCAAAGCCGGCGACGCCGTTGGCCACGATAGCCAGCGACGGCGCCGGCAGCCCAATCCAAAGCAACGGCAGGATGCACGCCCCGGCGCCCGAGAGGAGCATGATCCGCTTCTCGCCCAGCCGCTGGCTGAGGTACCCCCAGTAGCGCTGGGCCATCACCGTGCAGGCGAAGTTGGCCGCCGTGACCAGGCCCCACATGGCCTCGGGGCCGCCCAGGTCCTGGACGAAGTAGACCGCGAACAGGGGCGCGGGCAGGTTGACGGCCAGCGTCCACAGGAAGGCGGTATAGCAGTACCGCTTAAAGATGGCCGCCGTCCCCGGCGCGTCCTGCTCGGCCGGT
>ERZ777003.3888-NODE-3888-length-13459-cov-5.174799_pt1 | contig 13459 bp, 10 predicted proteins | sample MGYA00374956_ERZ777003 | MGnify/ENA primary metagenome ERZ777003 (study PRJEB29302, sample SAMN06268252) | bioreactor metagenome | isolation source: Joint BioEnergy Institute, California, USA | place: USA:Joint BioEnergy Institute, California, USA | collected... | reverse complement strand
GGGGGCAACGCGCTCAAGTTCTACGCGTCGGTGCGTCTCGATATTCGCCGTATCGGCTCCATCAAGAAAGGCGACGAGGTCATCGGTAATGAAACCCGCGTGAAGGTGGTCAAGAACAAGGTGGCACCGCCCTTCAAGGAGGCCGTGTTCGACATCATGTACGGCACCGGCATCTCGCGCGAAGGCGAAATCATCGACCTGGGTGTGTCGGCAGGCATCGTCGACAAGGCCGGTGCCTGGTACAGCTACAACGGCGAGCGCATCGGGCAGGGCAAAGACAACGCTCGCGACTTCCTGCGCGAGCGTCCCGAACTTGCCCTCGAAATCGAAAACAAGGTGCGCGAAGTCCTGGGGGTTACCACGCGCTCGGGGGGCACCACGACCATCTCCATCGACCCGGACGCACCCGAACCCGAGGGTGAAGAGTAATCCGTTCGCACGCCCCGGCGCGGCACCAGTCGTTACGGTGTAGCGTCGGCAGTCCGACCACTGCAACCGGCATGAAATCCCGTTCGCTCAAGGCACGCGCCGTCGAGTACCTGTCGCGCCGTGAATACAGCCGCACCGAACTCGGGCGCAAGCTGGCCCCCCACGTGGAGACGGCCGAGGAAATCGAGGAAGTGCTGGACTTTCTCGAAAGCAAAGGGCTGCTGTCGAACGAGCGTTTCGCGGCCAGCCTGGTACATCGCAAGGCGAGCCGTCTGGGCACTACGCGCATTCTGCACGAACTGCGCCAGCACGGCATCGAGGGGCAGCAGCTGGGCGAACTCAGAAGCGAGCTGCGTGCTACGGAGGTGGAACGCGCCCGCGCAGTGTGGGAAAAGCGTTTTGGCGCGGTCGGGTTGCCACAAGACGAGAAAGAAAAGGCGCGGCAGATCCGCTTTCTGGCCGGCCGTGGCTTTGATCACGAAACCATACGCAAGGTGCTGGCGCACCGCGACGATAGCTAGGGCGCCGGTGGGCGGGCCCGCGATTGCCGGGCGCCGCACCATGATCAGCGCAATGTGCTGCTGGAAGCACCCGTGTGCTTACATGCCCGTATAGACGGGCCCTTCGCCACCTTGGGGTGGTACCCACACGATGTTCTGGGTGGGGTCCTTGATATCGCAAGTCTTGCAGTGCACGCAGTTCTGCGCGTTGATCTGCAGCTTGTCGTTGCCGTTTTCGTCTTTCACGAACTCGTATACACCGGCGGGGCAGTAGCGCGATTCAGGACCGGCAAACACCGTGAGGTTGACGTCCACCGGCACGTGAGGATTCTTCAGGGTAAGGTGGACGGGCTGGTCTTCCTCGTGGTTCGTGTTCGACAGGAATACCGAACTCAGGCGGTCGAAGGTGAGCTTGCCATCGGGCTTCGGATACTCGATGCGCACACAGGCGGCGGCCGGTTGCAGCTTCTCGTGGTCGGCTTTCTTGCGATGCAGCGTCCAGGGCACGTTGCCGCGCAGCAGCCATTGTTCGATGCCGGTCATCACCACGGCCACGGTCTGGCCTTTCGAGAACCATTGCTTGAAGTTGCGCGCCTTGTTCAGTTCTTCGTATAGCCACGACTTTTCGAACGCCGCGGGGTAGGCGGTGAGTTCGTCGTGGCTGCGGTTGGACACGAGGGCGTCGAACATCGCTTCGGCGGCCAGCATGCCCGACTTGATGGCTGCATGGCTACCCTTGATGCGTGAGGCGTTGAGGAAGCCCGCCTCGCAGCCTACCAGCACGCCGCCGGGGAAGGTGAGTTTCGGCAGCGACAGGAGACCGCCTGCGGTAATGGCGCGCGCACCGTAACCGATGCGCTTGCCACCTTCGAAGAAGGTGCGGATGACCGGGTGGGTCTTGTAGCGCTGGAACTCTTCGAAGGGCGAGAGCCAGGGGTTGGCGTAGTCGAGCCCGACCACCATGCCCACGGCCACCAGATTCTCGCCGTAGTGGTACAGGAACGAGCCACCGTAGGTGTCCGCGTCGAGCGGCCAGCCAGCGGTGTGGATGACGAGCCCGGGCTGGTGTTTCGACGGATCGATTTCCCACAGTTCCTTGATGCCGATGGCGTAGGTCTGCGGGTCGCGGCCTTCCGCCAGCTTGTAGCGTTCGATGAGCTGGCGCCCGAGGTGGCCGCGCGAGCCTTCCGCGAACACCGTGTAGCGCGCGCGCAGCTCCATGCCAGGCTGGTATTGCGGGCCAGGCTGGCCGTCGCGTCCGATGCCCATGTCGCCGGTGATGACGCCACCGACCGAACCGTCGTCGTTATACAGGATGTGTGCTGCTGCGAACCCCGGGAAGATGTCGACGCCCAAGGCTTCGGCCTGTTCGCCCAGCCATTTGGTGACATTGCCCAGGCTGACGATGTAGTTGCCGTGGTTCTGGAAGCAGGGGGGCAGCAGCCAGCCGGGGGTGGCCGTTGCCCGCGTGGCCGACAGAAAGAGGAAGCGGTCTTCCGTTACAGGCGTGTTCAGCGGTGCGCCTTTCTCTTTCCAGTCGGGGATGAGTTCGGTGAGCGCCCGTGGATCCATTACCGCGCCCGACAGGGTATGGGCACCGATTTCCCCGCCTTTTTCAAGCACGCAGACGCTGATGTCGTGCGAGCGTTCGTTGGCCAGCTGTTTCAGACGGATGGCGGTGGCAAGGCCGGCCGGACCTCCGCCCACCACGACCACGTCGTATTCCATTGCCTCTCGTTCGGCCTGGGACATTGAAGACTCCTCTCGATTCGATTGCTGTCAGCGCTGCCGCCGCACGCAACGCCGCACAGATGTCTGTTGAATTTCTGGACCGGCTCGATTGTATTGCAGCTTTGTACCCTTTCCGGGCGATTGGTGGGCCGGAGGCGGCCTTGGAAAGACGTTTCCACGCATGGCCCGGTGTATCTGGCCAGGCAGGGCCATGGCAGCGCCGAACGACGCCACTGAAGGGGCTGGGGCTGCGGCCTGCGGATCGTCGACAACGGATGATAGCGCGTTTCCGTATTTTGCATGCCACAGGATATACGTGGAATACTGAATTTTCGGAGCGAACGATGTTCGCGGGTATCGTGCGCGCGCCCACGCACCCAACAGAAGTCACCATCTGGTGATAGGGCCGGCGGGGTGGCTGCGCTACCGTAGCGCGTCTCCAACCGGCGGATAGCAGGCGTGCACAAGGCTTGGGGCGCCCGCAACGCGTGGTCTAAAATGGTCGCGACTTCCGCTGCCGGTTGGTAGCTCTAACGCGGACTTATAAGGACTTCATCTATGAATAAAGTGTTTGGCAGTGCGCGTGAGGCACTCGATGGCATCGTTGCCGATGGCCAGACGATTGCCGTAGGAGGTTTCGGGCTGTGCGGCATTCCTGAACTTCTCATCACCGCTTTGCGCGACTCCGGCGTCAAGAACCTCACCTGCATCAGCAACAATGCGGGCGTGGATGGCGCTGGCCTGGGCCTGTTGCTGGAGACCCGGCAGATCAAGAAGATGATCTCGTCGTACGTTGGTGAGAACAAGGAATTCGAACGCCAGTATCTGGCTGGCGAGCTAGAGCTCGAGTTCACGCCTCAGGGCACGCTGGCCGAGAAGCTGCGCGCCGGCGGTGCTGGCATTCCGGCCTTCTACACGCCCACCGGCGTTGGCACCATCGTGGCAGAGGGCAAGGAGACCCGCGAATTCGATGGCGTTACCTACGTGCTTGAGCGCTCGCTGGTACCCGACGTCTCGCTGGTGTACGCGCATACGGCAGACAAGGCGGGCAACCTCATCTTCCGCAAGACGGCACGGAATTTCAATCCGGTGGTTGCCATGGCCGGGAAGATCACCGTGGTCGAGTGCGAGAACCTTGTGGAAACAGGCGAGCTCGATCCCGATGCCATCCATCTGCCTGGTATCTACGTTCACCGCATCGTGCACAACCCCTCGCCCAACAAACGCATCGAGCAGCGCACCACGCGTCCCGCGTAAGGAGAAAACCGATATGGCCTGGACTCGCGAACAAATGGCGGCGCGTGCCGCGCAAGAACTGCAAGACGGCTTTTACGTCAACCTGGGCATCGGCATGCCCACTCTGGTGGCCAACTACGTGCCCGACGGCGTCGAGGTGTGGCTGCAATCGGAAAACGGTCTGCTGGGCATCGGGCCGTTCCCGACGGAAGACGAAGTGGACCCCGATCTCATCAACGCAGGCAAGCAGACGGTCACTACCATTCCTGGCTCGTCCTTCTTCTCGTCCGCCGATTCTTTCGCCATGATCCGTGGCGGCAAGATAGACCTGGCCATCCTGGGCGCCATGCAGGTGTCGGAAAAGGGTGACCTCGCCAACTGGATGATCCCGGGGAAGATGGTGAAGGGCATGGGCGGCGCCATGGACCTGGTTGCCGGCGTGCGTCGTGTGGTCGTGCTCATGGAGCACGTGGCGCGCCGCAAGGATGGCGGTTTCGACCTGAAGATTCTCCCTGAATGCACCCTGCCGCTTACCGGGGTTGGCGTGGTCGATCGTATCATCACCGACTTGGGCGTGATCGACGTCACCGAGAATGGCCTGAAACTGGTCGAGCTGGCGCCAGGCGTGACGGTAGAAGAGGTCGTGGAAAAGACCGGCGCCAGGCTGGATACCTCGGCGGTGGTGGCTGCAAGCTGATCTGTCAGATCCTGCACACGCCATCCGGCCGCGCTACGACGGCTCAGACGCCTGCCGATGCTGCATCGGCAGGCGTTTTTCTTGGCAGGCCGGCCCCGGCAGTAAGCGTGTCGACCGTGGTGGCGGGCGGCCGGCTCTGGTGCGGGGCGCTGTGCCCGTTGCAGCCCCGCCTTTCCTGCGTGCGACACGGCACCCTCTGCATTTGCCGGGGCTTGTGGGCGCTCTACGTTACGGGTTGTCGGCCCGGACGATGTGCGGACGTATGCCCGTCTGCGTGTAGATGATTTCCATCATGGCAAGCGCCACTTCGGGGTCGGCAAACGGCCCCAGCTGGACGCGATAGAGGTGGTCGCCCCGGTTGACGACGGCAGGCGTTCCGGCGTGGGCGATCTGGCGGCGCAGTCGTTCCGCCAGCGCGTGGGCATTGGCCGATTGGCCGAACGCGCCGAGTTGCAGGAACACGCCCGAGCCATTGCCCGAGTCGGCACGCTGCGCCTGGGAGGACACTGCCGGCGTGCTCATGGGATTGCCCTCGACAAGCGCACCGGTGGCGCCTCCAGCCAACGAAGAAGGGGGCGCGATGGTCGTGGAAGCCGCGGGGTAGGCCGACGGGGAAGCGGGCTGAACTACGGACCGTAAGCTGACGAGCTGTGCGATGGCGTCGCTCCCTGTTGTGGGGCTGGAGGGCGCTCGTGCCACGGGCGGTCCAGCTCCGTCGCTGGACCAGATCACGGGCTTGGGTGTGGCCGGGTAAATGCGGCCAGTGCTGGTGGACGTGGTGGCGGTGGTTGTCACCGCTGCAGTGCTGGCAGAAGGTACCGTGGCGGAAAGGAGTGTGGCGGTGGCGGAAGAGGCTGGCGACGCCGAGGCCCTGACCATTCCGGACCTGCTGGTGTCGAACGAGATCTCGCTGAAACCGCTGGTGCCGGGTGCAGTGCGCTCGAAATCGTCGTCTGGCGGGGCGGGCAGCGAGCTGGCGCGGGCGATCAGCGCTTCAAGCTGATCGGCATCCCTGGCGGGCTCGCCGGCGGTGCCGCTGGCGTCGCCGGAAGCAATCATGACCGGGTCGGGGGCCGGAACCCCACGCCGGATCTCGTCGGGCAGGATGCGCTCGACGATGACTTCCGCGGTGCCGTGTTGCAGAGTGCCGAGCTTGTAGGCCGCCACGTAGGAAAGATCGATGACGCGGCCGTCGATGAACGGGCCGCGGTCGTTGATACGGACAATGACCGTGCGTCCGTTGCGGGGGTTGGTGACCCGTGCGTAGCTGGGGATGGGCAGGGTGGGATGCGCCGCCGTCATGGCGTACATGTCGTAGATCTCGCCGTTGGAGGTAGGGCGGCCATGAAACTGGCGGCCGTACCAGGATGCGATGCCACGAACCTTGTAGGGGCGATTCGACACGTCGGGCACGTAGCGTTTGCCCATGACGGTGTACGGACGGTTGGGGCCAACGGCCAGCGGTTCGATACGTGGCACGGCGTCCGGTACGGCATGCAGGTTGGGTGGTGGTGTGTCGTGCGGGCCGTCGCGCCGGTAGTCGCCATCGCCTGCGCCGTACCCATGACCGCCCCCTGCGGTGCCAGGCTGCCGGGTGCCGCAGGCCGATAGCAAGGCGGCCAGCGCGAGCACGGTGCAGGGCGCGAGGCGGGCCACCGTGCGCCTGACCCGGCCTGCTTGCGGATTGGTAACGACAGCCATGCGCGATTACCGACTGGACTGTATGAAATCAGGACCTGTCTGGGCACGGTGGCGTACGAGTACCTGGCCGTGGCCGCGGAAGCGGCGCGCGAGCTCTTCCACGATGTAGACCGACCGATGCTGGCCACCGGTGCAGCCGATGGCAACCGTGAGGTAGGCACGGGTATCCTGTGCGTAGTGCGGTAGCCATTTTGCGAGAAACTGGGCGATGTCATCAACCATCTGGCGCACGATCGGGCGTTGCTCCAGCCAGGCGATCACTTGTGGGTCGCGGCCGGTGAGGCGCCGCAGTTGAGGGTCGTAGTGCGGATTGGGCAGGCAGCGGGCGTCGAAGACCAGGTCGGCGCCGATGGGCGCGCCCGCCTTGTACGCGAACGACTCGAACGTGAGGACGAGGGGCATCGGCTCGACATGGACCAGTTCGCGGATCCAGGCTCGCAGCTGGCCGGGCGTGGTGCCCGTGGTGTCGATGACGTATTCTTCATCGCGCAAGGGCCCCAGCAGCTCGCGCTCGGTCGCGATGCATTCCTGCAGCGAAGGCGGGCACCCGCTGTCGGTGGCGATACGGTCGGTGAGCGGATGGCGCCGACGGGATTCAGAGTAGCGCTGGATGAGGGTGGGCGTGCTGGCATCGAGGAACACGACACGCAGCGGAATGCCCATTGCACGGACGGCGTTCAGTGCTTCGGGCAGCTGGGCGATGTCGTTGGGGCTGCGGGCGTCGATGGCGACGGCCACGCGCTGGATACCGTCGGTTTGAGCTTTGGTCAGGAATTCGCAGAGAAAATGCACCGGCAGGTTATCTACGCACAGATAACCTGAGTCTTCCAGCATGCGTAACGCGACGGATTTCCCGGACCCGGACGTACCGGTAATCAGAACGGCGCTCATCATGGACGATATTGTGGCACGGCTGACCGGGAACTGCACGGGCAGGCGGGTTGCAGTAGATCCTGTGGTATTGATTGCCGTTGAAATGATTTGGCAGCGGGGCTGGCGCGGCTGGCCCCATGGCCGTGGGTGTCATAGGTCTGCGGCGGTTTACGTGGAAGTGTTTCGGGGTGGGTCGGCGCTGGTCCAGCTGTTCTGGGCGTATATGTCCTGCCTATGCTGGGCCTGAGGCTCAGTGCCATGACGGCGGCTGTGGATACTGGGCCTGAATGCCGGCGCATATGGTGCGGAAGTGGTGTGCGGGGCCGTTCAGGATGTTCCTCGCCCTGCGCCTGCTGGCTGCATGGGTTGTGCGCTGGCTGGAGAGGCGGTACTGGCCCCGAGCGGGCCTCGCCCGATTCATGCGCGCCGGGGCTACTTGCGCCCCGTGCTGCCGAAGCCGCCTGTGCCCCGCTCGGACTCGGGGAACTCGTCGACCACATTGAAGCTTGCCTGCTGGACCGGAACGATGACCAGTTGTGCGAGGCGCTCGAATGGTTCGATGGTGAACGGCGCGGTTCCCCGGTTCCAGGTGGAGATCATCAGCTCTCCCTGGTAGTCGGAATCAATCAGCCCCACGAGATTGCCCAGCACGATGCCATGCTTGTGCCCGAGCCCGGAGCGCGGCAGGATGAGCGCGGCGTATCCGGGGTTACCGATGTGGATGGCCAGGCCGGTGCGCACCAGCGCGGTGGCGCCGGGTCGCAGGGTGAGCGGTTCATCGAGGCAGGCACGCAGGTCGAGGCCAGCGGCGCCGGGGCTGGCATACGCGGGCAGGAATTCGCGCATGCGCGCGTCGAGAATCTTCAGGTCAATCTTCATGTCAGCAGGTGTGTGGCGGTGGGGCTCGATCGCATAAGGGGCGGGCGGCAGGCACCCGGACCGTGGTGGCGTTTCATGCGGGCGGGATGCGCCGCGCCACTTCCTGGACCAGGCGTCGCGCGGCTGCCAGCTTCGGCAGCCGGGGCAGCGGGTGATGTCCGTCATCGTCGAGCAGCACAAGCTCGGTGTCGTCTGCGCCCAGGGCATGTTGGGCCAGATTGCCTACCAGCAATGGCAACTTCTTGCGGCGACGCTTGTCTTCCGCGTGCTCCTCGAGATGATCGGTTTCGGCGGCGAAGCCCACACAGTAGGGAGCGTCGGGTCGCGCAGCCACCGTGGCCAGGATGTCGGGGTTGGGGGCAAGTTCGATTACCGGCGGACCGTCGCCCTGATGTTTCTTCAGCTTTCTGTCGCTGGGCTGCTGTACGCGCCAGTCGGCTACGGCCGCCACGGCGATGAAAATGTCGGTACCTTGCAGATGGGCTTCCACGGCCTGCAGCATGTCGATCGCGCTGCGCACGCTGATGCGCGTGACGCCGCGGGGGGCAGGCAGGGCGGTTGGCCCCGACACCAGCACGACGTCGGCACCAGCCTCCGCCGCGGCGCGCGCGATGGCATATCCCATTTTTCCCGACGACAGATTGGTAATGACGCGTACGGGGTCGATCGGCTCCATGGTGGGGCCGGCGGTCAGCAGGACGCGCTTGCCGGCGAGCACCTTCGGCTGGAAGAAGGCACTGAGCTCGGTGAGGATTTCCTCCGGCTCGAGCATGCGGCCGTCGCCGGTTTCACCGCAGGCCTGAGCACCGCTTCCAGGGCCGAACACGCTGACGCCGTCGGCCCGCAACTGCTCCACGTTGCGTTGCGTGGCAGGGTTGAGCCACATCTCGACGTTCATGGCGGGTACCACGATCAGCGGGCAGGCCCGGGCCAGGCACAACGTGCTGGCGAGGTCGTCGGCAGCCCCGTGGGCCAGCTTGAACATGAAGTCCGCGCTGGCAGGGGCGACGATGATGGCGCTGGCACCACGGGTGAGGTTGATGTGTGCCATGTTGTTTGCCGGCCGGGCGTCCCAGGCGTCGGTGTATACGTGGCGTCCCGAGAGTGCCTGCATGGTCACCGGCGTGATGAAGCGGGTGGCCGCTTCGGTCATCACCACATCGACGGTCGCGCCATGGTCCTGCATTCGGCGCACCAGCTCGGCAATCTTGTAGCAGGCGATGCCGCCGGTCATGACGACGACAAAGCGCTTGTTGGCGAAGTCGGTGGAGAGGGTCATGGCGGGCGTCCCTTCAGGAGTGTCGGATTCGGCTAGGAGTGGGGCGCATGGTCGGCTGTGCCGTCACGCTGGCGGCGCTTGCGCAGCAGCTCATCGATTACCAGCAGGACCGCCCCGCAGGTAATGGCGACGTCGGCCAGGTTGAATGCCGGGAAGTACCAATGGTTCCAGTAGAAGAGCAGGAAATCGATGACGTGTCCGTACAGGACGCGATCGACGACGTTGCCTACGGCGCCACCCAGGATCAGCGTCAAGGCCAGGCAGAACAGCGGCTGGCGCGCGTTGCGACGCAGCAGCCAGATGATGAACACCGAGGCAGCGACTCCGAGGGCCGTGAACAGCCAGCGCTGCCAGCCGTCCTGGCCGGCAAGAAAGCTGAACGCCGCACCGCGGTTGTACACCAGGGTGAAGTCGAAGAACGGAAGCACATGCACGCGATCGGCAAAAGGGATGAACGCGTTGCAGGCCATCTTGGTGGTCTGGTCGAGCACCAGGATGCCGGCGGCCAGCGCCAGCCAGCGCGCCCAACGGAGGCGCGGCTGGCGAATGTCGGTGGGCACTTCAGTCATGGGGCGCGTTCAGGCGGCGCTGCGCGCTTCGCCGTCGCCAAAGAGGTTGCTGACACAACGGCCGCAGATGGTCGGATGCTCGGGGTCGCTGCCGACGTCGTCGCGCCAGTGCCAGCAACGCTCGCACTTCTCGTGGGACGACGGCGTAACTTCGATGCGCAGCTCGCCATCGCCCGCGTGCACCGTGGCACGCGACACGATGAACACGAAGCGAAGGTCATCGCCCAGGCTGGACAGCAGTTCGAGATCCGCGCCGCTGGCGTAGAGATCGACTTCAGCCTGCAACGACGAGCCGATTCCACCTGCGCTGCGTACTTCCTCGAGTTTGCGGGTCACCTCGCCGCGCAGCGTGCGCAGGCGCGTCCAGCGCTCGAGCAGGGCGGGGGCGTCATCGGGCAGCGGTACGGTGTGGAACAGCTCGGTGAAGATCGTGGGCGAGTCGTGGTCCGGACCATGCGGCAGCAGGGCCCAGGCCTCTTCAGCGGTGAACGACAGGATAGGCGCCATCAGCTTCAGCAGCGTCTGGGTGATGTGCCACAGCGCCGTCTGGGCCGAGCGGCGCGCGTGGCTGTCGGCGGCGGTGGTGTACAGGCGGTCCTTGAGGATGTCGAGGTAGAACGCGCCAAGGTCTTCCGAGCAGAAGGTCTGCAGGCGCGCCACGGCTGGATGGAATTCGTACCGGTCGTAGCAGCGGCGGACCTCGTCCTGCATGGTGGCGGTCATGGCCAGCGCATAGCGGTCGATCTCGAGCATGTCGGCGAGGGGCACGGCCTGCGTTGGCGCCGAGAAGTCGCTGATGTTGGCCAGCAGGAAGCGCAGCGTATTGCGGATGCGTCGATAGCTTTCGACGACGCGCTTCAGGATTTCGTCGGAGATCGACAGTTCGCCGGAGTAGTCGGTGCTGGCCACCCACAGACGCAGGATTTCCGCGCCGAGGGTGTCGGACACCTTTTGCGGGGCGATCACGTTGCCGAGCGACTTGCTCATCTTGCGGCCCTGGCCATCGACGACGAACCCGTGCGTGAGCAGCGCCTTGTAGGGCGGGCGGCCGTACAGCATGCAGCTGGTGAGCAGCGACGAATGGAACCAGCCGCGGTGCTGGTCGGAACCTTCCAGGTAGAGGTCGGCGGGCCAGGCCAGATCGGCGCCATGCGAGCCCTTGCCGTCTCCAACGCCTTGTCCATCGGGGCCTCCCAGTACCGTGGTGTGCGTGGTACCGGAGTCGAACCAGACGTCGAGCGTGTCACGGTTCTTTTCATACAGGTCGGCCTCATCGCCCAGCAGTTCACGTGGATCGAGCGATTGCCAGGCTTCGATGCCGCCCTGCTCGATCCGGCGGGCTACCTCCTCGAGCAGTTCCGGCGTGCGTGGGTGCAGTTCGCCGGTTTCCTTGTGCACGAAGAACGCCATGGGCACGCCCCACTGGCGCTGGCGCGAGAGGGTCCAGTCGGGACGGCCCGCAATCATGGCCGCCAGGCGCGCCTTGCCCCACGCCGGGTAGAAGCGGGTGGCTTCCACGCCGTCCATGGCGAGTTCGCGCAGGGTGGGCCCTTCCTTTGGCCTGACGTCCATGCCGGCGAACCACTGGGTGGTGGCGCGGTAGATGATTGGTGTCTTGTGTCGCCAGCAGTGCATGTAGCTGTGGGTGACCTTCTGGGTGTTCAGCAGCGTGCCCACGGAACGCATGGCTTCGATGATCCTGGGGTTGGCTTCCCAGATGGTGAGGCCGGCGAACCCGGGCAGCCAGGACGCGTAACGTCCGTCGCCCATGACCGGGTTCAGGATGTCATCGTCGGCCAGGCCGTGTTCCTTGCAGGAAATGAAGTCTTCCACGCCGTAGGCGGGGGCCGAGTGCACCACGCCCGTACCGGTATCGAGGGTGACGTAATCTCCCAGGTACACGGGCGAACGACGGTCGTAGCCGGCATCGAAGCGGGCCAGCGGGTGCTGGAACTCGATGCGGTCGAGCGCGGCGCCCTTGCACGTGGCCAGCACCGTTCCGGAGAGGCCCCAGGCCTCGAGACAGGGCTTGACACGTTCGCTGGCGAGGATGAGCAGCGGCCCGGTAGCTGGAGCGGGTTCAACCTGTACCAGCGCGTACTCGAACTCGGGGTGCAGGTTGAGCGCCTGGTTCGCGGGCAGTGTCCAGGGAGTGGTGGTCCAGATGACGATGGCGCCGTCACCCGGCAGCCGTTCGAGGCCGAATGCACGCGCCACGGCTTCGGGCTGCGCGATGGGGAAGGCTACATCCACCGATGGGTCGACCCGATCCGCATATTCCACTTCGGCTTCGGCCAGCGCCGAGCCGCAATCGAAGCACCAGTTCACCGGTTTCAGGCCACGGAACACGAAGCCTTTCTCCATGATGCGGGCCAGCACCCGCAGCTCGTCGGCTTCGTTACGGTAATTCATGGTGAGGTAGGGATGATCCCAGTCGGCCAGCACGCCCAGGCGCTTGAAGTCGCGGCGCTGGCGTTCGATCTGCTCGGTGGCGTATGCACGCGCCTTGGCCTGGACTTCGCTGACCGGGAGGTTCTTGCCGTATTTCTTCTCGATCTGGATCTCGATGGGCATCCCGTGGCAGTCCCACCCGGGCACATAGTGGGCGTCAAAGCCCGACATGTTGCGGCTCTTGACGATAATGTCCTTGAGAATCTTGTTGACTGCGTGACCGATGTGAATGTCGCCGTTGGCATACGGGGGACCATCGTGCAGCACGAAGCGGGGGCGTCCTGCGCTGGCACGGCGGATGGCCTGGTAGATTTTCTTCTCTTCCCATTGGGCAACCCAGCCGGGCTCGCGTTTTGCGAGATCACCGCGCATGGGGAACGGCGTTTCGGGCAGGTTGAGCGTGTTCTTGTAGTCCATTACCGTAAGACGAGCGTCGCGGGTGCGCGTGCACCCATTGATCAAAAACCGGAGAAAGGCGCTGGTGGGCGTGCGGGGCGACAAAAAGAAGGGCAATCGACCTTGCACGCCGGGTGACGGATGAGAGCGAGCGTCAAATTCGGTCGGTGGCGGCAGTGGCCTGTGCTGCGGTTGCCGGATGCGTGGCGTTGAAGTAGGCGCGGGCCTGCTCAACGTCCCGTGCGATGGCAAGGGTGAGAGCCTCGAGGCTGTCGAACTTCTCTTCGTCGCGCAGTTTTTTCAGGAATTCCACGCTTACGAGTTTACCGTAAGCCTGCCGGTTGTAATCGAGCAGGTGCACTTCGAGCAGCATGCGGTCGGAGTCGGACACGGTGGGACGCAGCCCCAGGCTGGCCACACCGGGCAGGGCGTGGTCTGCAAGGCCGTGGACGAGCACCGTGAAAATGCCTTTCAGCGCCGTGCATTGCGGCGGAACGCGGATGTTGAGGGTAGGAAACCCCAGGTTGCGCCCCAGTTTCAGCCCGTGCATGACATGACCGCTGAGATGGTAACGGCGCCCGAGGAGATCGGCCACGCGGTCGAGGTCGCCGTCGGCCAGTGCAATGCGCACGTCGGTGCTGGATACGCGCCGACCGTCGCGGTCGGTGATCGAATCCATCGACTGGATCTCGAAGGCATGGTACTTCAGCAGCATGTC
>ERZ777003.3887-NODE-3887-length-13459-cov-5.986422_pt1 | contig 13459 bp, 11 predicted proteins | sample MGYA00374956_ERZ777003 | MGnify/ENA primary metagenome ERZ777003 (study PRJEB29302, sample SAMN06268252) | bioreactor metagenome | isolation source: Joint BioEnergy Institute, California, USA | place: USA:Joint BioEnergy Institute, California, USA | collected... | reverse complement strand
TTACAGCCCCGTCTTCTCCAGCCGGAGGATCGCCCGCGCCAGCGCCTGCGCGCGCGGCACCATGCTGTCCACCATCAGGAACTCCTCCGGGCTGTGCGCCTTGCCGCCCACCGGGCCGACCGCGCAGAGCGTCGGCGCGCCGACCGCCGAGGTGAAGCCGGAATCCGCGCAGCCGCCGGAGAACTCCCCGCCGGCGGTGAAGCCGGTATCCGCGGCCGCCTCCCGGTACAGATCGAACAGCTTCTCCGAGGCCGGCGTCTGGGTCAGCGGCAGGAACTCCCCCTTCACCGAGAGGGTCGCGCGCGTGCCGGGCACGAAGCTCTTCGCGACGATCTCGTGGATCTTCCCCACGATCTCGTCACGGTCCGCCGGCTCGACATAGCGCAGGTCAATCTGCCCCTGAGCCCAGGGCGCCACCGTGTTCACGCTCTGCCCGCCGGAGACGAGCCCGACATTCAGCGTGATGCCGCGCTCGAGGTCGGTCAGTGCGTGGATCGCCTGGATCTTCCGCGCCAGCTCCTCGATGGCGCTGATGCCCTCGCGGAAATTCCCGCCGGAATGCGCCGCCTTGCCCTCGATCTCCATCACCATGAAGACGCCGCCCTTGCGCCCCGTGACGACGTTGCCGGAGGGCCGGCCGGGCTCGGAGTTGAACACCGCGCGCGCCTGCCGCGCCTCGGCCTCGATCACCGGCCGGCCTTCAGGCGAGCCGATCTCCTCGTCCCCGGTGAACAGGCCGACCAGCGGCCCCGGCGCGCCGCCGAATTTCGCGAAGGCGGCGAGGACGAACATGTTCATCACGATGCCGGCCTTCATGTCGGCCACGCCAGGGCCGAAGGCCTTGTCGCCCTCGATGCGGAAGGGGCGCCGCTGCGGCTCGCCCTTCGGGAAGACGGTGTCGCGGTGGCCCATCAGCACGATGTTGCGCTTCTGGTTGCCGCCGCCGGTCGCGGCCGCCGCCGACTCGTTCGCCACCGTGGCGCGCAGGCAGTCGCCGTACTTCTCGCGCGGGATGGTCTCGACCGGGATGCCGTGGGATTCGAGGAAGCGACGCACCTGGGCGCCGACCGCATCCACCCCGGCCTTGTCGTAGCTGCCCCCGTCGGTGTCCACCATCTGGCGCAGCGCCTCGATCATCGCCTCGCGCTGCGTGGCGAGCCAGGCGGTGATCTGCGCCTCGATCGTACTATCCCGGTCCATCCGGTCGGTCCTTTCAATCCACCTTGCCGATGCGCTGCACGGCGCGGACGAGCCGTGCGGAATCCTCGCGGAAGAAGCGCTCAAACGCTTCCCCGTCGCGGTAGTCGATCGGGCTGCCCGCGGCCTCGAGCGCCCGCTTGAGCTCAGGCTCGGCGACCGCCTGGCGCAGCGCGGCGCGCAGACGGTCCTGGATGGCTGCGGGCGTCCCGGCCGGGGCGAAGACGCCGGCCCAGATGTAGAACTCGACGTCCCGGTAGCCCTTCTCGATGAAGGTCGGCACCTCCTCGAAGCCCGGCGCGCGCCGCGCGCCCCAGCAGGCGAGCGGACGCAGCTTCCCGTCCCGCACATGCGGTAGCGCCGGCCCGGGGCCGGTGGAGAGCGCCTGCACCGTGCCGGAAAGCAGCGCCGTCATCGCCGGACCGCCGCCCTGGTAGGGCACGTGCAGCAGGTCGAGCCCGGCCGCCCCGGTGAACATCGCCATCGCCACGTGGAGCGTCGAGTAATTGCCGGCGGAGGCGTAGGTGATCTGCCCGGGCCGCCGCTTCGCGTCCTCGATGAATTCCTCGAGCGTGCGCCAGGGCGCGTCCGCCCGCACCACGAGCAGCGTGGGATCGGCGGTGATCAGCGCGATCGGCGCGAACTGGTCCACCGTGTACTGGGGAGGCCGGCCGTGCAGCCGGTCCGCCTCCGGCAGCACCGCGAGCGACGAGAGCGCCATCAGCAGCGTGTACCCGTCCGGCGCCGCGCGTGCGACCAAGGCATTGCCGATCGCCCCGCCCGCCCCGCCGCGGTTCACCACCGGCACGGGCTGGCGCCAGATACGCTCCAGTGCCGCCGACACCGGCCTGGCCACCGTGTCCGCCTGCCCGCCGGGCGGGAAGGCGACGATCATCTGCACGGCGCGCGAGGGGTAGTCAGGCGCCGCGCCCTGCGCCAGCACAATGGCTGGCGTCAAGGGAGCGAGGGTGGCTGCAGCGAGAAGGTCGCGTCTCAGCATCTCGGCTTCCTAGTCTCTAGGTGATGCACTCGGCCGGCATGTTCGATGCGGCACGCCGGAGCAAAGACGGTGGTACCTCAGATGGGCACCCGACCTCCGGAGTTGCCAATGCGAAATAACATGAGATCGAGGCAACGTCGGCGCATCCAATCCTCGCTGGGTGGTGTTGGCGCCTCGGCCCGGCCGCCTGCGGCACCGCCATGCTGAACCTGCTCGTGTGGCTGCGGCAGGGCAATTGGCACCCCAGCGTTCGCCGCCAGCAGCGCAGCGCAGGGACGATGCCAATCGTCGGCGTAGTCACCGGGGCGCAGCCCAGTAATGCGGAGGGCCTTAGCCGCATACTTATCGTAGATGAAAACCGGCAGATCCGGACGCAGGAAAAACAAAAGCTTCGTCGCGGCGGAAATCCCAAGGATGCGCTTCGTCCCGCGCGCACTTTCTAACTCGATACCGCCAACCGCTTGCACCAATGCGACAACCCGCGCGACCTGCTCCGGCCTGGGCAGTGGTGACGGGTCGAAGCCACCCTGACTACGAAGGGCAGTGTGGATGGCCTGCGCCGCCTGCTCTACACCACCGAGGAAACGCCGGGCGATGCTGTAGCCGCCGGTGCGGCGTCTGGCGTCATTATCTTTATTCGGCGCGGCAAAGGCCCGCAGCAACGGCCCCGGTAGCTGTCTAGTACCAGCGGCCGCACGCAGATGTCCAAACTCAGTGAAGAAGGCCCCGTCTGACCAACGATAGCGATGGTCCTCGGTAGCCCCGACGCCGTACCATTTCTGTAGCGCGAGCACCGCATCCTCTGCCTCTATGCGTGCCATGCCCCTCCCTATCCCCTGACCCGGGCGCTTGGCTGATGTTCCCGCCGCTACGCGCCATCATGAGTAGTCAACGGCGGCACGGCTAGCCCACCGGATTCTCCAGCACGCCGATGCCGGAGATCTCGATCCGCACCACGTCCCCGGCCTTGAGGAACTTCGGCGGCTGGAACCCGATCCCGACCCCCGCCGGCGTGCCGGTGGCGATGATGTCGCCCGGCTCGAGCGTGATGCCGGCGCTGATCGTCTCGATCAGGGTGGGGATGTCGAAGATCAGGTCGGCCACCGCCGCGTCCTGGCGCAGCTCGCCGTTCACCCAGGTGCGCAGGCGCAGCGCGCCGGGATCCGGCACCTCGTCAGCGGTGAGGATGGCAGGGCCCATCGGGCAGAACCCGTCCAGGCCCTTGCCGAGGATCCACTGCCGGTGCCGGTGCTGCAGCGTCCGTGCCGTCACGTCGTTGACGATGGTGTAGCCGAAGACGTGCCCCATCGCCTCGGCGCGGCGGATGCCCCGCCCGCCGGCGCCGATCACCACCGCCAGCTCGCCCTCGTAGTCCACGGAACCGGTCGGATCGAGATGCGCCGGGATCGGCTCGCCCGGCCCGATCACCGCGGTCGGCGGCTTGGAGAACACCACCGGCGCCTCCGGCACCACCTCCCTCGCCGTAGCGTCGAAGCCGGAGCCGGCGAACTCCTTGGCGTGCTCGTGGTAGTTCTTGCCGACGCAGAAGATGTTCTTCGCCGGGCGCGGGATCGGCGCCAGGACCCGCGCCCCCGCCACCACCGGCGCGGTCGAGAGGCGTGCCGCGACACGCGCCAGCGCCGCCGGGCCGGCCGCGATCACCGCGCGCATGTCCTGCGGCAGGGCCGCGTCCACCAGTGCGGGGTCGCGCACCAGCCCGTTCGCGTCCAGCACGCCGACCCGCGTGCCGCCCTGCGGATCGCGGAAGGTGACCAGCCGCATCAGCTCCCCTCCCCTTGCCGCGCCGCCGCCGCATCGGGATCGGCGAGCGGCACCGCCGCCGCCCGCTCGATCGCCCGCGCGCCGCGCAGCGCCAGATCGTCGCGATAGAGCGCCGCGACCACCTGCACCGCCCTCGGCATCCCTTCCCCGTCGAGCCCGACCGGCACCGTGACCGCCGGCTGGCGCGTCAGGTTGAAGGCGAAGGTCCAGGGCGCCCAGTCCCGCCACAGCGCCTCCGCCGGGCGCAAGGTCGGCGCGTCGGCGTCAAACGCCGCGGTGGGCGTGGCGGCGGTCAGAACCAGGTCGTAGCGCTGGTGGAACCGCGCCATCGTGTGCGCCGCCTCGAGCCGCATCGCCTCCGCGGCGAGGTAGTCCGCCGCGCTCATCGCGCCGTCCCGCTCCGCCACCTCGCGGATGCCAGGCTCCAGCAGCTCGCGCTTCTCCTCGGGCGTCGCCGCCACCACGCGAGCCAGCGCCACGGCCCAGACACGGCCGAAGATGGCGCGCGTGTCCGGCAGGCCGGGATCGGCTTCCTCCACTGTCGCGCCCTGCTCCTCCAGCAGCCGTGCCGCGGCCGTCAGCGCCGCCTCGCCATCCTCGTCGAGCGGTGGATCGAAGCCGAGGCGACGGACCAGCGCGACGCGCAGGCCCGCCACGCCGTCCTCGATGCCCTGGCGCCAGTCGCGCGGCTCGTCCGGCAGGCAGTAGGGGTCGCGCAGGTCGAAGCGCGCCATGGCGGAGAGCATCAGCGCCGCGTCGCGCACGCTGCGCGCCATCGGCCCGGCCACCGCGACATGCCCGAAGGCCCCGAGCGGCCATTGCGGCACCCGCCCGAAGCTCGGCTTCACGCCCACCAGCCCGCAATAGGCCGCCGGGATGCGGATGGAGCCGCCCGCATCCGAGCCGATGTGCAGCGGACCGAAGCAGGCCGCCCCCGCCGCCCCCGCGCCGGAGGAGGACCCGCCCGGCGTGCGCCGAGGATCCCAGGGATTGCGCGTGATCCCGTGCAGCGGGCAGTCGCCCGGCGACTTCCAGCCGAATTCGGTCGTCGTCGTCTTGCCGAGGATCACCGCGCCCGCCGCCTTCAGCCCCAGCACCGCCGGCGCGTCCTGCGACACCGGCTCCGGGTCGGTCGTGCGGCTGCCGCGCCGCGTCGGGAAGCCGGCGAGGTCGAGCAGGTCCTTCACCGTGGCCGGCACGCCGTCGAGCGGCCCCATCGGCCGGCCGGCCATCCAGCGCGCCTCGCTCTCCCCGGCGGCGACCACGGCGCGCGGATTCATCACGGCGAAGGCGTTGACCCAGGGGTTGTAGCGCGCGATGCGCTCCATCACGGCCTGCAGCGCCTCCACCGGCGACAGCGCGCGCCGCGCGTACAGCGCGAGCAGCGTCTCGGCCGACATCAATGCGGGATCGGTCACGTCCATCTGGGAGCCTTCAACATCCGGGCGCAGCATGACGGTTGGCCCGCGCGAGGCAACCCCTGCCTGTCCGAAGGCATGACCGCCCTGCGCCGGCCCGCACGCGCATTGCCCGGCGGCATGGGGGAAGGATGCATCGAAGCGGGCAGCCATCGTCCCACGCCGTACCGCACAGGGCCGCGAGATGGACAGTCCTCCCCGCAGGCGGCGCGCGCGCCGTCCCCTTCCCGTGATCGCCAGGGCCGCCCACATCGCGCCGGTGGCGGCCCGACCGGCGGGCCGCTCGCCTGCCGGACTTCCCGCGCGCCCCGCTTCGGCGCAGCATCGCCGCGCACGGGCGAGCGCCGCCCGACGCACACCGGCGCCGCCCGCCCCAAGGAGCGAACCCATGTCCGACACCCGTCCCGACGCTTCCAGGCCCTGGGAATGGCCCGAGCAGCATTGGCGCAAGATCGTCGGCCGCGCCCGCGCCGGCCGCTCGCTGCGCCCGGCCGCCTGGCCGAACGGCGCCCGGTGCTGCGTCGCCCTTTCCTTCGACGCCGACCACGACACGATCCCGTTGCGTGACGGCGACGAGAGCCCGATGCGCATCAGCCAGGGCCAGTACGGCAGCCGCCAGGGCGTGCCCCGCATCCGCGCTCTGCTCGCGCGCCACGGCATCCGTGCGAGCTTCTTCTACCCCGCCGTCTCCGCCCTGCTCTATCCGGAGGAGGTCCGCGCCGTCGCCGCCGAAGGCCACGAGATCGGCATCCACTCCTGGATCCATGAGGCCAACACCCGCCTACCCCCGGGCGTCGAGCGCGACCTCACCCTCCGCGCCGCGGACGTGCTGGAGAAGCTCTCCGGCCGCCGCCCGGTCGGCATCCGCACGGCGAGCTGGGACTTCTCCGTGGATACCCTCTCGATCATTCGCGAGATGGGCCTGCTCTACGACTCCAGCCTGATGGCCGACGACGATCCCTACGAGCTGCTCGAGAACGGCGAGCCCACCGGCATCGTCGAGCTGCCGCCGGAGTGGATCCGCGACGATGCGGTCTATTTCAACATGGTCCGCTTCTCGGCGCTGCGCCCCTACACCCCGCCCTCCGCGGTCGAGGAGATCTTCCGCGCCGAGTTCGACGGCGCCTATGCCGAGGGCGGGCTGTTCCTGCTCACCATGCACCCCCATGTGATCGGCCATCGCAGCCGCATCGCGCTGCTCGACCGCCTGCTGCGCCACATCAAGAGCCACGCCGGCGTGTGGTTCGCGACCCATGAGGAGGTCGCGCGCCACTGCAAGGAGAGCGCCGGCGCCGCCGCGCGCTGAGCCGCGCTTCGGCCGGCCGGCCGGGCGAGCGGCCGCCGGCGCCTCGCGCTGAGCGGCGCTTCGACCAGCCAGGCGAGCGGCCGGCCGGGCGAGCGGCGACTGGCGCCGCCTCGCCCGGCCGCGCGTCATGCGGCCTGGGCCACCGCCGCGCTCCAGGGCGAGACCACGTCGCTGATCCCGACCCGCTCGCCATCTGCCCGGACCTGGATCAGGTTCGGGCAGGCGAAATTCACCGGCAGCACGGCGTGCTCGACACGCTCCACCGGCGCACCGTCGGCGGCGATCGCCTCCACCACCGCCGGCGGCAGGCGCCGGTCCGCGGTCACCGCATCCGGGCCGGAGACGTCGATCCGCGGATGGTGCGCGGCCCGCTCCGGGTCCATGCCGAAATCCGCCACCAGCGACAGCATCTGGAACACCGAGGCCATGATCCGCCGCCCGCCCGAGGCGCCGCAGGCGATCTCCGGCCCGCTACCGCCGCGCTCGCTCGTCGCGATCACCGGGCACATGTTGGTGAGCGGCCGCTTGCCGGGGGCGATTGCGTTCGGCGTGCCGGGGCGCGGGTCGAACCACATCACCCCGTTGTTCATCAGCACGCCCGTCCGCGGCAGCACCACCCGGGAGCCCATCGAGGAGAGCAGCGTCGTGGTCATCGCCACCATGTTGCCCTCGGCGTCCACCACGGTGAGGTGGGTGGTGCAGCTCTCCGCCGCGCGCGGCTCGCTCTCGCCGAGACCCTCCAGGCGTTCGGCATAGGCGGCGCGCATCACCCGCGCGAGCTGGGCGTACCAGGCCGGGCTCGGCTCGGCCCCGTCATAGGGCGCGTCGGCCATGCCCTCCAGCACGCGCCGCAGGGTCGGCGTCGCGGTCAGGCCATTGGCGAGCATGAGCCGCCGACCGCGCCAGGGCACCTCCACCGCCGGCAGCACGCGCGCACGGCATCCGGCGAGGTCGGCGGCGGACAGGACGCCGTCCATCTCCCGCACGTCCTGCGCGATCGCGGCCGCGATCTCCCCCTCGTAGAAGTCGCGCAGCCCCGCCCGCTGAAGACGCTCGAGCGTCGCCGCCAGGTTGCCCTGCGAGAAGAAGCCCGGCGTGCCCTGATAGGGCGGCACCGGCGGCAGGCCGTTCGGCAGGTAGATGCGCGCGCTCTCCGGATAGAGCCGCAGTATCGCCGCCGAGCTCGCGATCTTCAGCGTGGTGAACCAGTCCTGCGCCAGCCCCCGCTTCGCCAGCGCCACCGCGGGGGCGAGCACATCGGCGATCGGCAGCCGCCCGTGCCGCTCGTGCAGCAGCGCGTAGCCCGCCACCGCCGAGGGGATGCAGAAGGAGAGCGGCCCGTGGATGTTGCGGTCGCCCACCACTTCCGGCCAGGCGAAGAGGTCGAGCTTCATCCGCCCGGTCAGCGGGAAGGCGGAGGGATCGAGGCCGCGCGGCGCGACGGGGCCGAAATCGAAGGTCTCCGCCTGTGCCGCGCCGGCCGCCATGTACTGCGCGAAGCCGATGCCGCCGAGGCCGCTGTTCCAGGGCTCCACCGTGGCGAGCGCGAAGGCGGTGGCGACCGCGGCATCGGCCGCGCTGCCGCCGGCATCGAGGATCGCAACGCCGGCCTCGGCAGCGGCCTTGGACTGCGCCGCCACCATGCCGCGCCGTCCGCGCGCCGAGGGCTTGGCCAGCGCCCAGTGCTGCGTGGTGTGGGGGGAGGGGGTGAAATCGAGCGCCATGCGGGTCCGCGTCCTCTTCTGGCAGAGCGCGCCCGCCGGGGAGCGGCGGCTGCGCGCGCCGGCCATCGTCGGCCCGATGCCTGGCGCCCGCAAGCTGCCAGCCAACCGGCCAGCCAGCCCTGCATGGACCTTATCCGGCGAGCTGCTCGCCGCCTGCCGGCACCGCAAGCGAAAAGGGCGCCGCCCGCTCACGCGGACGACGCCCTTCGCCGGGATCGCTCAGTACGTCACATGGAGGAGGACGACTCGCCGCCCTCACCGTTGCTGGGCGGCGCAGCGGCCGCCGCGGCGGCAGCAGCCGCGGCCCGGTTGCGGGCCCGGGTGGCAGCGGCCTTCTTTGCCGCCTCGGAACGCGAGGACGTGCCCGCCTTCGCGGCAGCGGCGCGCCGGGCCGGAGTCTTCCGCGTAGCGGCCGCGGCCTTGCGCGTCGTCGTGCCCGCGGCCTTGCGCGTCGTCGCGCCGGCGGTCCTGCGGGTCGCGGTCTTGCGGGCGGTGGTCGTCGTCCGCTTCGCGCCGGCACGCGCCTTCGTGGTAGTCGCCCTGCGGGTCGCGGGCTTCCGCGCCGCCGTGGTGGTGCGCTTCGCCGTCGTCCGCTTCGCCGCCGTCCCGCGGGTCGTCGTCTTGCGCGCCGCCGGCTTCCGCGCCGCCGCGGTGGCGCGCTTCGCCGTCGTCCGCTTCGTCGCCGTCCCGCGGGCCGTCGTCTTGCGCGCCCCGCCGGTGCTGCGGCTGGTGGTGCTGCGGCCGGTGCTGCGCCCGCCGGCGCTACGGCCGCCGGTGCGGCGGCCGCCGGTGGACATCGCCATCGCCTGGGCGCGCGGCGCGCCTTCGGCGCTTTCGTTCGTGTCGTTCGTCATCGGATCAGGATCTCCGTTTGCGTTCCCTTATGGTGCGGGGAGATTCGGCCCGGCGGGCGCCGCCTGGCCCCGATGGGCCGGCGGAGTGCGCCGTGGCCGTTCGTCTCTCCGCAAAGCAGCCGGGAGGGGCGTGCTGAGGTCCGGGCGAACCGCGTTTCGCCGCGCGGCTCCCCCATTCGCGGCGGCACGCGGATCCCGAGTCGCGCAGCGCCGCTCCTGTCGCCGTCCAGTGTCGCAGGCGCCGTGAGCGAGCGCGGTCTCCGCGGCTGTGCGTCGCCGCATCGCGCCTCCCTCGGCCTCTCTCCCGCCGGCACGGAGCGCGCACGGTATCCGCCCTCGGGCGGCGTCGCCTCCTGCGGCGGTGCGGCCTCCACGGCTGCGGGGGCCACGAGCCTGCGGTCCATGGACCGTCCTTCCCTGCTGCGCGGCGTCGCCTCGGCGATGCTCGGTGCGGGCCGTCCGACTCGTTGCGGCGGGAATCGCTTCGACGAATCGCGTGCAACGACGCGCGCGCGAATCACGCTATCTGCACGCGCACCACGCATGTCAACAAAATCCGTCACGCACACACGGTATTTGTGTTCGTCACGGCGCACACGCGCGTGCCGCACTCGTGGATGCCGCGCGAACGCCCGATGCGCAGGAGCCGAACGCACGCCGCTGCCGAGCCTCTTCCGCGCGTATCCGAGCGGCACGCCGTCGGCGCTCCGATCGCCCGGCTTCGCCGCGAGGACGGGCTGCGTGCGCGCGCACCTGTCGCACACATCCGCGTGCGCGCTCGGCGCGGCGGCTGCCGCCACGCCGACCGGCAACCGCCCGCCCACGTCGCGGGGCGGGCGGCGTATCGGCGCCGCCGCGCCTCAGCCGCGCTGGGCGAGTGGCGCCACCGGCCGCTGCTCCACGCCGGTGTAGTAGGAGAGCGGGCGGATCAGCCGGTTGTCGGCCATCTGCTCCAGCACGTGCGCGGACCAGCCGGTCACGCGGGCGGCGACGAAGATCGGGGTGAACAGCGGGATCTCGAAGCCCATGAGGTAGTAGGCAGGGCCCGCCGGGAAATCGAGGTTCGGGTGGATGTTCTTCCGCCGCAGCATCTCGGCGGCGAGGATCCGGCTGATCTCCATCCAGCGCCGGTCGCCCACCACCTCGGCCATCTTCTCGGCGTACTTGGTCATGGTCGGCACGCGGCTGTCGCCCCACTTGTAGACCCGGTGCCCGAAGCCCATGACCAGCGCGCGGTGGTCGAGCCGCCCCTCGAGCCAGCCGGCCGCCTTTTCCGGCTCGCCGATCTCCTTGAGCATGTGCATCACCGCCTCGTTGGCGCCGCCGTGCAGCGGGCCCTTCAGGGCGCCGATCGCGCCGGTGATGGCGGCGTGGATGTCCGCCCCGGTCGAGGCGATCGTGCGGGCGGTGAAGGTCGAGGCGTTGAAGGTGTGCTCGGCGTAGAGGATCAGGCTGACGTCGAAGGCCTTCACCACCTCCGGCTGCGGCACCTTTCCGAACACCACGTGGAAGAAGTTCTCGCTGAAGGAGAGCTTCGGGTCCGGCGCGACGGGCGTCTGCCCCTTCGAGAAGCGGTAGGCCGCGGCGATCGCGGTCGGGATCTTGGCGAGCAGCCGCATAGCCTTACGCCGCGTGGCCGGCTCGGAGACGTCGGCGACCTCGGGGTCCTCCATCCCCATGAAGGAGACGGCGGTACGGATCGCGTCCATGGGGTGGGCGTCGCGCGGGAAGCCCTCGATCGTCTTGAGCAGGCCCGGGGAGAGCGCACGGTTCGCCGCCTCCTCCTTGCGGAAGGCATCGAGCTGGGCGCGGGTCGGCAGCTCGCCGTTCCAGAGCAGGTAGGCGACCTCCTCGAAGCAGCAGTTCTCGCAGAGGTCCTGCACCGCATAGCCGCGGTAGGTGAGGCTGTTGGTCTCCGGCATCACCTTCGAGATGGCGGAGACGTCGGCATACACCCCGACGAGGCCCTTCTTGATCTCGGGCTGGCTCGTGTCGCTCATGGCGGGTCCTTTCCCTATGGGTTCTGGATCGGGCGGCCCGGTCGCCTCGCGCTGATGGGAGCGCGAGGCGCCGCGGTCCGCATGCGGGCGGCGTCACTCTCGGAATGCGCGCGCGGCATGCTCGCGCGGGATGACGGTGGCGCCAAGCCCGCGCCGCGCCGGGGCCAGCCGCGACCGCTATACATATATGAGTGTATGAGTACGCCCACCCGGCGTGCGCCGGTGTCGCCGACCGATCCCGGGCGCCACGGCACCAGACCGGTATCGCCCCGCCCTACGCACGGGCATTCAAGACTTCAGGGCCTAGAGGACGACGGTCGGACGCCCCGCATGTCGCGGCGGGCGCCTCCCGCAATCGGCCGAACCACTCAGGCGGGCCAAGTCGGCAGCGTCCCCCATCCGTGCGGAGGACGCGCCAGGCATGGCAGGAAACCGAGCGGTGGGGCTCGCCGGGCCCGCACCAGCACCGTCCGCTTCAGAAGATGCCCGGCTTGCCCTCGACCAGCGCGCCGTGCGGCAGCGCCACGTTCAGCCGGTGCAGTTCTCCTGCCTTCAGGCTCCGCAGCGCCTGCGCCGCCTCCAGGAAGCGATCCGACTCCGCCGGCGTGATCAGGCCCTCGGTCAGGATGCGGAACTTGCGGATGTAGTCCTCTCGGCCGAAGGGCCGGGCCCCGAGCGGGTGGGCGTTCGCCACCGCCATCTCGTCCTCCAGCCGCGTCCCGTCCTTGAAGAAGATCTCAACCCGTGCGCCGAAGGCCTTCTCGTTCGGGTCGTGGGAGTGGTAGCGCCGGGTCCACTCCGGGTCCTCGCGGGTCTCGATCTTGTGCCACAGCCGCACCGTGTCGGGCCGGCCCGCCCGCTCTGGCGTGTAGCTGTCCACGTGGTGCCAGCGGCCGTCCTGAAGGGCGACGGCGAAGATGTACATGATGGAGTGGTCGAGCGTCTCCCGGCTCGCCTTCGGGTCCATCTTCTGCGGGTCGTTCGCCCCGGTCCCGATCACGTAGTGGGTGTGGTGGGAGGTGTGGATGACGATCCGGTCGATCGCCTCGAAGTCCTTGATCTTCTCCCGCATCCGGAAGGCGAGGTCGATCAGGGCCTGGCTCTGGTACTCGGCCGAGTGCTCCTTGGTGTAGCTCGCCAGGATCGCCCGCTTCGGCTCGCCCGCCTCCGGCAGCGGCACCTGGTAGTAGACCGGTTCATAGACGCTGTCGCGCCCGTCCCGGTCGGCCTTGGTGCGGCCGGAGAGGATCCAGGCGATCACCGAGTCCTCACCCTCATAGATCGGGCTCGGCGCCCCTTCCCCGCGCATCGCCCGGTCCACCGCCTCGACGGCGAGCTTGCCCGCATGGGCCGGGGCGTAGGCCTTCCAGGACGAAATCTCGCCCTTGCGGCTCTGGCGGGTGGTGATGCTCACATGCAGCGCCTGCTGCACGGCCTGGTAGATCGTCGCCTGGTCGAGGCCGAGCAGGGTGCCGATGCCGGCCGCCGCTGCCGGGCAGAGATGCGCGATGTGGTCCACCTTGTGCTCGTGCAGGCAGATCGCGCGCACGAGATCGATGTGGATTTCGTAGGCCGTGGCGAGGCCGCGGATCAGCTCCTCCCCCGACTTCTCCATGCTCTGCGCCACCGCGAGCACGGGCGGGATGTTGTCCCCGGGGTGCGAGTAGTCGGCGGCGAGGAAGGTGTCGTGCATGTCGAGCTCGCGCACCGCCGTCCCGTTCGCCCAGGCGGCCCATTCCGGGGAGAATCGTCGGCTGGCCTCCACCCCGAAGATCGTCGCGCCCCCGTTGCGGGGATGCCCGAGCGCCATCTGCCGCGCCGAGACCACCGGGCGGCGGTTGATCGCCGCGATCGCCACGGCGGCGTTGTCGATCACCCGGTTGATGATCATTTCGGCGACCGCGTCCTCTACCGGGACGGGGTCCACGGCGACGCCGGCGATCTTCCAGGCGAGTTGCTGCTCGCGCGGCAGCAGCGCCTTGGACGGATAGACCTTGACGGGATGGAGCTGCATCGGCGGGCGTCCTCCGCATGATTGTCGGCCGCCAGGGTTTTGCCCTCTCACGCCCGCAGCGTCCATGCCGGCCAGCCCTCGCCCACACTTTCCGCTCGTTCTCAGGCTGCGCGCCGCTGGCCGTCCTGGCCGCGTCCGGCTGGCAGCTGCGCGGGCTGCGGTAC
>ERZ777003.3886-NODE-3886-length-13462-cov-10.965167_pt1 | contig 13462 bp, 10 predicted proteins | sample MGYA00374956_ERZ777003 | MGnify/ENA primary metagenome ERZ777003 (study PRJEB29302, sample SAMN06268252) | bioreactor metagenome | isolation source: Joint BioEnergy Institute, California, USA | place: USA:Joint BioEnergy Institute, California, USA | collected... | reverse complement strand
ACCGCCTTAGCCATCACGCAAACCGCGGCACGCAATAGCGTGCCCTACCAGTGGCGCGGGCGTCTCGCCCGCGGTTTCTCCACAAATCAGCAAGACATGGGCTGGAACCCATGTCACGCCAAAGCTCATCCCCCTCGCCGCAGCAGCCGCTCCACAGCCGCGCGATCCGGCAGCGACGGCTGCGCGCCAAACGTCGTACACGCCAGCGCCCCAGCCGCATTCGCAAACCGCAGCGCCTCGACCCCGCGCAACCCCTCTACATGCGCCACAGCCAGCGCCGCCGTAAATGCGTCCCCGGCCGCCGTTGTATCCACGACCTTCACCTTAAACCCTGCAACATGTTCGATCTGCTCCGCCACCAGCATCGAACCCTTCGCCCCGAGCTTCAGCACAGCCGATCGCGCCCCGCGGCGCACCAGCTCCCCGCCGATCGTCTTGGCATCCGTCCGGCGTGTCCGCTTCATCCGCCCCATGCGCGAACCGCCCAAAATCGCCTCGGCTTCGCTCTGGTTGGGCGTCAACACATCCACCTTGAAAAGCCGATCCGGCAAGCCGTCCGGCGGCGCAGGCGCCGGATCGAGAATCGTGAACACCCCATGCCGCCGACAGATCGTCAGCGCATGCGCCACCGTCTTCAGCGGAATCTCGAGCTGCAGCACAACGCACCCCGCCCGCGCGATCAACCGCTCCGCCGCGTCCAGATCCGCTGGCGTGACCTGCGCATTGGCGCCGGGGGCGACGACGATCGAGTTCTCCCCCACCGCATCCACCAGGATGATCGCGCATCCGCTGGACACGCCCTCGCTGACAATCACGCGGTTGGTCCGCACGCCATGCTGCTTGAGGCCATTGAGCAGCCGCTGGCCGAAGTCATCGTCGCCCACGCGCCCGATCATGTGCACCTCAGCGCCCAACTTCGCCGCGGCAACGGCCTGATTGGCCCCCTTGCCGCCGGGCACGGTGACCAGATCGCTGCCCAGGATCGTCTGCCCGGGCTGGGGCATCGCCGCGACGCGGCAGACCAGATCCATGTTGATCGAACCGATGACGACAATCGGCTTGCGGGTTGTGCGAGCCATACAGCTTCTCCTTCACGCAACAGGCACGTCGCTGCTCAGCCGAAGCTGATGCTGTGCCATCCGCCAATACAGCCCGCCGGCAGCCATCAGCTCGCTGTGCGTGCCGCTTTCGACGATGCGTCCGTCGTCCATGACAAAGATCTGGTCACACGCCGCCACCGTGCTGATGCGATGGCTGACCAGGATGATCGTGCGCTGCCCCTTCAGGCTGGCGAGCGTCTGCATGACCAGCTGCTCGTGATGCGAGTCCAGCGCGCTGGTCGGTTCGTCCAGCACCAGGATCGGCGCGCCGCTGAGCAGCGCCCGCGCGATGGCGATGCGCTGCCGCTGGCCGCCTGACAGGTCGGCTCCGCCCTCGCTGATGACGGTGTTGAACCCCTCCGGCAGCTTTTCGATGAAGGGCAAGGCGCCAGCCATCTCGGCTGCCCGGCGCAGCTCGGCATCGGAGGCATCCGGCCGGCCATAGGCGATGTTCTCCGCAATCGTCGTCGGCAGGACCACCGCCTCCTGCAACACCAGCGCCACATGCCGCCGCAGGTCCTGGATCTTCACGCGGCGGATGTCGATCTCATCCAGCCGCAGCACGCCCGAGGTCGGATCGTAGAATCGCGGCAGCAGGTTCAGCAGCGTCGTCTTCCCCACGCCGCTGCTGCCGACGAACGCCACCATCTGCCCCGGCGGAATCTCCGCCGTGATGTCGCGCAACACCGGCTCGCCCGGGCGATAGGCGAAACTGACGCGATCGAAACGCACCGTCCTCGGCTGAACCGTCAGCCGCATGGCATCGGGCGCATCGCGGATCACCGGATCGCGATCCAGCACCTCAAACACCCGCTGCACCCCCGCCATCGCCGCCTGCAAGCCGGCATTCGATCCCGACAGCTTGTTCAGCGGATCGTACAACTGCCCCAGATACCCCAAGAAGATGAGCAGCACGCCGATGTCCATCTCGCCGCGCACCACCTGATACCCGCCATAGCCGAAAAGCGCCACCGTCCCCAGCGACAGGATCATCCCCAGCACCAGCCAGTACAGCACCTCCTGCCAGTGCAACCGCAGCGACGCCCCCACATACCGCCGCACGCCCGCCAGAAAGCGCGCGGCTTCATCCTGTTCGCGGTTGAACGCCTGCACCAGTTCGACCGTCGAAATACTCCGCTGGATCTGCGTTGTCAGCGCGCTGTCGGCTTGCTTCTGCTCAAGGTTGTGCTTCTTGAGGATGCGCCCGTAGCCGCGGATCGTCAGGATCAGCAGCGGCACGACGACCAGCGCGATCAGCGTCAGCCGCCAGTTCAGCACCAGCATGATCGCCAGCATCACCACCAGCGTCGCGCCATGCACGATCGCGCCGATCACGACATTCAGCACCCCCTGGAAGCCGTGCGTGTCGTAGCTGAGGCGGTAGATCGCATCCCCCTGCGGCTGGGATTTGTGATACGTCAGGCTTAGCGCCTGCAGCTTCTGAAACAGCTCCGCCTGCACGCGTGCCCGGCCGTGATAGCCGATGGCAATGTTGAGCTGCGTCTGGAACGTCCGCAGCAGCTCCGCGCCGATCTTGATCCCCGCTGTCAGCAGCGTCAGCACGATCACCTGCCTGACGCCCGGCGTCTCCGGCACGAATGCGAACAGCCGATAGATGAAGTTCCCCTCGAGATCTCCCCCCGACACGCTCGACACCAGCATCGCCAGCGGCACGGGCGCCAGAAGCCCCAGCACCACCATCGCGCCGATCATCAGCAGCGACGCGACGATCTTGCCCAGATCGTCCCGGAAATAGCTGATGGCACGCAGGCAGGTGTTCATGGGTCCTCAGATAGCAGTCGGCGCATCCGCCACACGATCGGCTGACACTTGCGGCTCGCCGGCCGGTGCGGCATCGGCCGGCTTGGCGTCCGCCGGCGCAACAGCCCCGGCGTAGACGGGCGTGAAGCCCGCCTTGATCGCGGCTTCATGGATCAGCCCCAGCACGGGCGCCGTCACCTTCCACCGATCCACCAGGTACATCGTCCATCCCACCAGCGGCAGCAGCACCGCCGGCCGCGAGAACGGCCACAGGTGCAGCAGCAGCAACCCCGCGAGGATCAGCCCCGCGACGTTCAGCACGACCGCGAAACGGCTCATCGACGGCTCGACGCGCACGCGCGTCAGCCGCCCGCGGCCGTCGTGATTTTCGCTGGCGGTCACGATCCGCACCTTCGTATACCGGCTGGCGTAGATCTCGACGTCCCACCGGCTCCAGCCGCTGTCAACGCGCATCCGCCACTCCGCCGCCCGCGCATCGGCGAGAATCTGCCGCAGCAGCACCAGCCGATCCTGCACATCGTGCCAGTAGCACAGCTCGCGCCGCCGGCGCGGATCTACCGGCAGCTCCGCCGGCCGCTGGTAGCCCGATGCCCCCTTGAGGATGCGCGTCTTCAGCCGAACGCTGTGCCGCGCCCAGCCCCGCACGATCGGCTGGCGAAAATGCAGATACGCCACCAGCGGACGCGTCAGCCAGTGCCGATGCCGCGGCGGCGGCGCCTGCAGCGCCGCGATCACCGCCAGCACCGCCGGCGTCGCAAACATGCACAGCGCCACCCACACCAGCGGCCAGAACGCCAACCCCAGCACAGCCACAAACCCCGCCAGCAGATGCCACTCGATGCTCATCAGCATCGCCGCCACCAGCGACGCCGGCCGGCGGTAGATCGTCTGGAACAATCCCGTCCCGAATGTGCCGTGGTAGATCACATCCTGCCCCACGCGCACGCCCCCCTGTTCGGGCCCGTAGATCCGCCCGCGCCAGTGGCTGCCGCCCAGCGCGTTGAACCGATCCGGATGCTTGAACTTCAGCAGCGCCTCGGCTTCGCCATAGCCGCGCTGCTGCGACAGATACGCCCGCACCGTGTTCCGCCGGTAATGCCACACCTGCGCCGCCGGCGCAAAGCCGATGGTGTATCCCCGCTGCTGCAACCGCCAGATGAAGTCCACATCGTCCCCCGCCTTGCGGAACTGCGGATCAAATCCGTTGATCTCCTGCGCCGCCCACTTGTACACCGCCAGATTGCAGCCGGGGACATGCTCGGCTTCGCGATCGTTGATCATCACATGCGCCGGCCCGCCGGGACTCATGCCGACGCATTCCGCCACCCACGAACCTTCATCGGGAATCAGGTTCGGCCCACCCATGCCCACATGGCTGCTGCGCTTCATCGCCAGCGCGATGTAGTACAGCCAGTCCTCATCCACCTCGCAGTCGCTGTCAGTGTAGACGAGGATCTCGCCCATCGCCGCCTCCATTCCGACATTGCGCGCATACGCCAGCCCGCGATTCGGCTGGCGGATGTTCCGCACCTCAGGAAATCGCTGCAGGATCTGCTGGGTTGCGTCGGTGCTGCCGTCGTCGACGACGATCACCTCATACCCCCATCGATAGTCCAGCCGCCGCATCGACCGCAGGCAGCTCTCAAGCGTGCCGGCGCCGTTGTACGAGCAGATGATCACGCTGCATTTGGGCAGCGGCTCATCGATCAACTGCGGCACGCGCGCAAAGACCGGCTGAAGCGCCGCAAACGCCGGCTTGGGCCGGCGATAACCGCGCTCGTCCGTCTCTCGCCGCACGAGGCCGAACCGCCAGTCTTCGATGCGATAACCGTTGACGACCCAGTCGTCCGTATAGCTGAAGACGAACATGCCGCAGCAGCCTTCATCGAAGGCGGTGCGCACATGCTCCGCCAGCATCGTTGCCTGCGTCTGTTCGTCATGCTCCTGGGCTGTGTCGACGCCGTACTCGCCCAGCAGCAGCGGCTTGTCGCCGGCGATCCCCTGCAGGCGCGCCAGGTAGTTGCCGAAGACCTGCGCGTCGTGCAGGTAGACATTGAAGCAGGCGAAATCGATCAGCCGCGGCTGGAGGTACTCGGTTGTCGGAAAGCTCGCGAACGTGACGAGGCACTGCGGCGCCTCCGCCTTGGCGGTACGGACCAGCGCATCGATGAACCGCTCGATGGCGCGCGGGCCGTGATAGCGCACCAGATCCGGCGGGATCTCGTTGGCGACGCTGATGGCGAATGTGGCGGGATGGTTGCCGCAGCGGGCGGCGGCCTCGCGGACGGCGTCGTGGGCCATCTGCGTGAGCTCGCTGTCGCCGATGAAGCTGAGGTTCTTCGGCCAGGCGACATCCAGAAAGATCCACAGCCCCATCTCCTGTGCCAGATCGAGGAACCAGTCCGGCGGCAGGTGGTAGATGCGGATGCAGTTGGCGCCCAGCTCGCGGATCTGCTGGAAATCCCGCCGCACCTGGTCGCGCTCGGGCAGCGGGACGTTCTCGCTGGAGAGCGCAAACGGCCCGTACGTCACGCCGCGCACGTAGAACTTGCGATCGCCCAGGCGGAAGAACTTGCCGTCGCGGCGGATGCGGTTGGATACACCGGCTGGGCGCCGCTGCCGGCCGGCGGGCGCTCGGGGCGCGTCGGCGCGCGGCGCCAGGGGCGGCGCTTCGGGCGGCGAAATCGTGTGTGAGGTCGTCTCCACGAGCGGTCCATCAAGCGATCGCATCCGGCAGGCTGGCCGTCCTGAGCCGGGAATGGCTACAGTCCTGCCATTGTAGCATCCATGATTGGGGCGAAATACCACACCCCCAAATCGCGCGCCGCCGCGGATCGATCACCGTCAGTATGCGATGATCTTACGGAGCAGGCGGTCGTCGATCGTCAGATCCGCCAGGTGCTCGGCGATGATCTTCCCCGCGCCCCCACCGCCGTAGACGTTGTGCCCCCGCCAGCGGAGCGGGCGACCGCCCCGCCACACAGCCGCGACGGCGTCGCGGACCTGCGACACGTCCTCCACGTGACGCACATTGCCGCTGCGCTGCCGGCCGAGCTGACGCGGGCCGATGTCGATCACCGGCGTGCCGAAACTCGCGGCTTCGATGATGCCGCTGGAGCTGTTGCCCACCATCACCGCCGCCTCGCGCATCAGGCCCAGAAACAGCTCGCGCGGCACGGTCTTGCGGATGATGACGCGCTCGTCACGCACCGCCTCCCACGCCTCAATGATGCCCCGGCTGCCCGGGTCGTTGTTGGGATAGACGATGCAGACGCGCTCGACGCCCGCCTGCTGGACGGCACGGAGCGTCTGCTGGGCTCGCTGCCGCTCGGCGGCGTCGTCCGCCTCCGTCGGATGCAGCACCAGCAGCGCAAAGGCCCGCTGCCGAAGATCGGGAAAATGCAGCAGCAACTGCTCGTAGCTGGCAGCCGCCTCGACAATGCCGTCAATCCCCGGCGAACCGCTGACCACGATCCGCCAGGCGTCCTCGCCGAGCTTGCGGATGCGAGCGGCGCTTTGCCGCGTCGCGGCGAAGTGCACGTGCGCGAGCTTGGTGATGGCATGCCGCAGGCTGTCGTCAATCTGGCCCAATGCCCGGTCGCCGCCGTGCACATGCGCGACCACGCGCCCGCAGATATGCGCAGTCGACGCCGCTGCAAAGGCCTCTACCCGGTCGCCCACGACCATCACAACATCGCTGCCGAGACGATCGATCGCCTGAGAGATGCCCGTGATCGCGACACCGGTCGATTTGGCGACGCCCACCGGCTTGCCGCGCGGCGCCGGCGGCCAGTCGACCGTTGCGTCGACCTTCCAGCCGTCGCGGCGGATCAGGTCTATGCTGCGGCCATGCCGGCGGTCCAGGTGCATGCCGGTCGCCACGATCTGCAACTGCAGGCGCGGATGGGCCCGCACGGCTTCCAGCACCGTCTGCATCAATCCGAACTCGGCACGCGTGCCGGTGACGAAGCAGATCTTGCGAGGATGTGCGGGCATGGGGATGGTGTCGGATGTTTCGGGGGCTAGGCGGCTTCGAGGATATCCCAGCGGAGCGGCGAGCCGCGGCGCGCGGGCTGTTTGACGCGCCGGCCGATGGCCAGCGGCATCGCGGCTGCGGGAATGCCGATGCCCGGCCGCTGGACCAGCAGCGATTGCTCATCGAGCACATCGCCCGGCGCGACATCGCGCGCCAGGAAGAGGCTCTGTCGGCTGACACGGCGGACGTCCTGCTCGATGTCGAGCACGCGCTTGGGGCCGCTGCCGCGCATGCGCTCCGCCTGACGGATGAGGCGCACGTATTGGGCGAACTCGTCCGGATCGGAGCTGGCGGCGTGATCCGGGCCGTCAGCCGACTTGTCGTAAGTCAGATGGCGTTCGATGACGCACGCCCCGGCTGCAACTGCCAGCGCGCCGCTGAGTGTCTCGGTCGAGTGATCGGAGTACCCCACGGGCACGGCAAAGGCCTCTGCCAGTTCGCCGATCCACGACAGATGAAGCCGATCGGGCGGCGTCGGGTAGCTGCTGACGCAGTGCAGCAAGGCGAACGGCACGCGCATATCGAACAGCCAGCCGGCGGCCATGGCGACCTCGTCCATCGTCGCAGCGCCGGTGGAGACGAGCATCGGCCGATTGAGCTGCGCAGCGGCCTCCAGGAGCGGGCGGTTGACCAGATCGGGCGAGGCGATTTTGATCGCCGGCAGTGACAGATGGCGGATCGTCCGCACGTCTTCGATGGAGAAAGGCGTCGCCAGCGGGACCATCCCCTTGGCGACGATGGCTGAGACGACCTGCGCCACCTCCAGCGGCGGCAGCTCGTAGCGGCGGAGCATCTCCGCCGGCGTGGCCGCATCGCAGCGATCCTGCTGGTATGCGGCGAAGGCAGACTGTGCGCTCATCAGCCGATCGGCTGAGAAAAGCTGCAGCTTCACCGCATCCGCCCCGCAGGCGGCGGCGATGTCGACAAGCTCCAACGCCCTGGCCAGCGAGCCGTCATGGTTCACGCCGATCTCGGCAATGACCAGCACCGGCTGCCCCGGTGCAACCCGGCGATCCTGAATCTTCAGCTCCGCGATCATGCCGCCCTCGCTGATGCCTGGCGGTCCTGCAGAACCGCCTGTGCCCAGTAAAGATCGCGTCGATGGTCGATCTCGACCGTCTCCCCCATCTCCGTCAGAATGCCGCGCCGATCAACGCCGAAGAACGCATGCGGATCGTCCGGATGCTCCAGCCCCCGCAGCATCGACGCCCGCGAGACTGCGACAACCGCCCCATCGTGCAGGTACAGGGGCGTCAGGTCCTGGCGGCGATGGATGCTCCCCGGCTGGCAGGCGATGACACGATCCCCCTCCAGGCGCGACATCCAGGCTGGATGCCACTTGCCCACCGGGCACAACGACCGCACCGAGTCGCAGCCGGTCTGGCGCAGCAGTTCGATAGCGCGATCGATCACCCCATCGCCCCGCAGCGGGACATTGCCATACAGCACGACCAGCGCATCGGCATGGAAGGACCCATCGTTCTCCACCTCGCGCAGCGCGTGCAGCATCGCGTCCTGTACGGACGCGTCCGACGTCGCCAGCTCGGCTGGCCGTTCGATGGTTTGGAATCCCTCAGCCTGCGCCAATGCGCGAATCCGCGGGCAGTCGGTCGAAACGACCGTGCGCGTGATCAGGCGCGCGGCGCGGGCATGTTGGAAGGTGTACCAGATGACAGGCCGGCCGAGCAGGTCGAGCAGGTGCTTATTGGCCAGCCCCTGGCTGCCGGCGCGGGCGAGGATGACGGCGAGCGTGTTCATACCTATGCAGCGCGATGCAGCGCCTCAGCCGGCTGCTGAGCGGGCATCTCATGCACACCGGTGACGTGGCGCTGCCAAACATCAATGATCGAATCGGTCGCGATATTGCCCAGCGGGCGACGGCCCAGCACGTCCTCGTCGCTGGCGACGATCGCGCCATTGCTCAGCACCATGAGCCGCTGCGGCAGGCGGCGGGATGAGCGGGCATACGGCGTCATGTCGACGACGGCTGTGTCGGGGATCAGCCCGCCAAACGTGCTCGGCCCCTGGATGACGGCACTGCCCAGCACGCGCAGCCAGTGGTCGTACCAGGCTTCCATCTCCGCGAAGTTCTGGCGGCACTTGGGGAAGACCGGCACGACCAGCGGCACGCCGGCATGGTTCTGCTGGCGCGTTGCCAGCAGGTTCGACAGCGCCGTCACCGCATCGACAAAGCGATCGGCGCCCATCATCACGCTGTAGGTCGGACGCGTCAGGCCCGGTATGTGAACGGACAGGATGTCGATCCCGGCATTGGCCAGGTCCGTCACGCGCGACGGCGCCAGATCGAGCAGATCGGTCTCGACATGGATCGCGTTGATCCCCCGCTGGCGGGCATAGGCAATCAGCTCAAGGCAGGCCTCGCTGTGCAGTGGATCGCCGACGCCGCCGAAGGTCAGGCGCATGTCGTCGAACGCGGCGAGTTCGTCGATCAGTTGTCTGGCCAGGTCCATCGACAGGTCCGGTCGATTGATCGGCCCTGCGGCCAGCGGCGAGTAGATCGGCTGGGTCGCGCGGCGCGTGTTGAGCTCGATGACAACCTCGCGCGGAGCGGGGTCGATCGTGGCATCGGCTTCGACGCGCTCGACCAGCGCCTGAGCGGAAATGTCCATCGTCCGGGCGCCCAGATCCTCTGTGAGGCGCGACAGGCGACTGATCTGGCGGTCGGCGTTGAACAGGAAATTGGCCGTGGTGCGCGCGACGCGTACAGGGACATGCACGCAGCCGGGGCCGCCGATCGGGTCGGGCATCGGCTGATCCGGCATGTAGTGCAGCAGGCGGCCGACATGCAGGTTGATCCGCGCCAGGCGTTCAACCAGCGCCTGGCTGAGCACCACACCCGCGAGTCCCGGTGCGGCCTGCGAAAAGGCGATCTCGACGTCGCGGCTTTGCTGTGCATGCTCGACGATCGCGTCGATTAGCTGCGGATCGACCAGGGCCGATGCCGGATCGACCACCAGTGCCTGGGCGGCAGCCCAGTCGTGCACGATTTCGGCCATCCAGCCGGCGTGGAAGCCGGCATCGAAGGCGCACGTGCCGTACGGCCCGCCGCGCCAGCCGTCGGCCCAGCGGCGCGACGCGGTCACCGCGTCCAGGCAGGCCACCGGATGCCGCGCGCCGCGGCTGACGATCTCCACATCGCTTTCGACGAGCGCTTCGCCGATGGCTTGCTCCTGGTCGTCCCAGCAGAGGAGGACGATCTCGCCGACGCTTTGGGCTTCGCGCAGGCGCGCGATGGTCCATGCCAGCACCGGCTGGCCGTGGAACTGGCGCGTGGCGCTGTTGCGATCGGCCGGTTCGTGAAGCATGGAGAGGATCGTAGTCATGCGCGTCATGCAGCCTCCTTCGACTGGTAGACAAGGCGCTGGTTCTGGAGGCGCTCGATGACATTCGCCATGAGCTGCTGGAAATCGGCGGCGGCTGAGACGACGCCGCTGACGTTGTCGATGTCGCGTTCGACCTGCCGGCGCTGCCGCTCGAGGGGATCGAGATCGGCGGCCGCGATGGCGCGGTCGCGCTTGAAGCGTTCCAGTTCGGTCTTCTGCGCGAGTTGCATGACCAGGTCGTAGCACGGACCCAGCTCGTTCATGCGGGCACGCAGCGCGTCGATGCGGGCGATGGCGCGGTTGACGCGGCGCTGGTCCTGCAGGTGATCCCGCACCTCGCGGAGCAGCGGCAGCGTTTCGGAGGCGATCTGCTCGATCTGGCGGGCTTCGCGCAGGCGGTTGTCGAGGCTGGCGATGCCGGCATCCAGGCGATCCCACCGCAGCGGCTGGGGATCCGCCTGCGGCGGCCGCACGGGCTGGGTGCAGTGACGGGCGATGGCCTCCGCCAGCGTCATGTTGATCGCGCCCCGCTTGAGGGCTCCGCCCTCGGTGGCGTCGATGACGGTTCGATCGGTTCGGGCAAAGTCCCGCTCAAACTGCTGAAGGTACGTGAACAGCCGCTGCTCGGTGTACATCGGATTGCCGTGGCAATCCGGGATGCGGCGGAGGATCTGGCGGTCGCGGACGATCTGCTCCCACTGCTTCATCTCCAGCGTACAGAAGCGCGACAGCTCCGGCTGCCAGACGTCTTCGTAGCTGGTGCCGGGCGTGTAGCACAGGCCGTCGCTGAAGCCGAGGTCCTGGCCGATGAAGATGATCGGGTTGCAGCCGAGATACTCAGCCAGATAGAAGGCCAGGTGCGCCACCGTCGCCCCCGCCGTCAGCCGCTCCTTGTTGGGCGGATTCTCGCGAAGCAGCGATTCGGCAAAGTCATTGCCCAGCACCGACACCGATCCGGGATACATCGAGAAGATCCGGTCGCTGGCCTTGGGCTCAGCCACCAGATGCGTGCGGAGCGTCGGCGGCAGCTTCTCGTAGAAGCGGGTGCAGATATCGTGGTAGTCCAGCGACGTGACGTAATGCGGCTCAATGCCCATGTCCAGCAGCGGCTGGAGGGTCGTCTGCACGGCGATGATGACGGCCTTGCCGCAGGCGTCGGCCAGCAGGTGCTTGTTCTTGCGCAGGGACGGTCCGGCTGAGACGATGATCGCCGGCTGGCCGCGATGGCGGTCCTTGAGGCGGGCGATCGACGGCGTGGCCAGATACCAGCCGAGGTTGCGGGCGATGTTCTCGCAGGTGCGCCGGCCGTTGGTCAGCAGCGTGCTGAGGTTTGTGGCGCTGTAGCTGTTGAACTGCTCAACCCATTCGCGCATCTGCTGATGGAACGCCGGCTGAAGCTGCATGCTGGGGGCATGGACGAGCGTGGTGCAGCCGGCGGCGAGCAACGCGATGCAGGGCGCCAGCCGCGTGAACAGATCCGCCTTGTTCAGATCGCAGAAGAACATCAGCCGGCGGCTGGCGATCATGGCGGACAGATCGCGGGCGAAGAAGGCCGTCTTTAGAACAGCCAGGTCCGGCTCGTGGATGCACAGCAGCGCGTCCTCGCTGGCGCGGTCGAAGACCTGCTGCGGCAGATACCCCAAGCCAAAGCCATGGATGTGGAAGACGAAGTTGCTCTGGAAGTCGATGTTTTCGACGAGCTTGGCGGCTTCGTCGAGGGGCCGGTATCGGCTGTGCAGATAGACCCGCCGGCCATCGGCGGTGGTGACAGCCGCCGTCGGTTCGCCGTTGCGGGACGGTTCGATCGGGTAGCATGCGGCGTCATCGACGGCTTCGATGCGCGCCGCCAGGGCCGGATCGACAGCCCAGAGGGCCGCGAGATTGGCCAGGTACGGCGCGTCCTCGGGGAGGACATATCGGTTTGTGGGCGATAGGCTTGCGGTCATCGTATGGCGCCAGTAGCGTCTGGTGAGGATCGGCGGCACGCGGCGTGCGCCGAGGGTCCTGTTACTTGGGTTATCGGACCCACCCGTCCGGAAAGTTGAGCGAAGATGAACTGGGATCTGCTTTTCGACGTGCCGTGGTGGCTGCCGGCGGCACTGGCGGTGGTCGGCGCGGTGATCTGGATGTCGGGCAATCGCCGCCGTGACACGGCATTGATGCGGATTGGCGGCGTGGCGCTGGTCGCCGCTGCCGCGTGGGCGGCGCTGAGCATTTTTGTGCAAACCGACAAGGAGCGGGCTGAAGCCGACACCCGTGCCCTGGTGAAGGCGGTGGTCGAGGGCGACAGCCAGACGCTTGAGCGGATCCTCGATCCGCGGGCGCGGCTGACCGTCTTCGGAGCCGAAACCCCCTACCACAACCGCCAGCAGATCATCCAGGCAGCCAGGGACGCCCGCGAGCGGTTCGGCCTGTCCGCCGCGCAGATCACCTCCATGCATTCCGAGCAGACCGGGCCGGTCGTGACGGTGGAGATGACCGTCATGACGACCCAGGAAGCCACCCTCGCCCGGCCGGTTCCCAGCACCTGGCAGTTGCAGTTCCAGGAGACGTCGGAGGGCTGGTCGTTGTGGACCGTCGCGCTGGTGGAGGTGCGCGGGGTTGGGACAAATCGGGTCCAGCGTGAGCTGCCGCGCATCGAACGGGAGTGAACCATGAACCAGGAGCCCCTGGCGATCTATCGTGAGCGGTTGCTGCAGGTGCGGCGGGTGCTGGCGCTGTATCCCGACCGTATTGAGGTGCAAGCCAAATGGCTGGGCGGCGGGCGGTTCTCGTACACAGTCCGGCTGTCGGATCTGCGCGCCAAGCCGACCGAGGCGCGCATCCGCCAGCGGATCTGGCGCAAGGGGCTGATCGTGGCGATGCTCGCGGCGGCGGCGGCCGTCGTGGTGCAGCGCTATGCACACTGGGGGCAGACGGCGATGTACATCCTGTGGGCCATCGCCGTGGCGGCGGGCATCTTCACGCTGATCGCCTGGAAGAAGGTGCAGTTCATGCGATTCACACAGCACGACGGCAAGCCGGGCCTGGACATCGCCCGCTCCGGGCCGGACGCGGATCGGTTCGATCAGTTCATCGAGCAGGTGCGGCAGCAGATTCGTCGGGCATCGCGATGAAGGGAAAAGCGTCGCAGGGGCCACATTGGCGGACCATGAGGGCGCGTCTAGCCAAGGTAGGGCAGGCTATTGCCTGCCGAAACG
>ERZ777003.3885-NODE-3885-length-13471-cov-5.318500_pt1 | contig 13471 bp, 11 predicted proteins | sample MGYA00374956_ERZ777003 | MGnify/ENA primary metagenome ERZ777003 (study PRJEB29302, sample SAMN06268252) | bioreactor metagenome | isolation source: Joint BioEnergy Institute, California, USA | place: USA:Joint BioEnergy Institute, California, USA | collected... | reverse complement strand
AATCGGTGCCGTTGCGACAGGCGAAGTCGGTCCGTTCGACACAGATGCACCGTTGAAGCCGATCGTGATCCAACGAGTTTCCATCCTCGAATAGCCGGCCGCTCCGTGACGACGCTCTTCATTTCCGATCTCCACCTGGACGGCTCGCATCCCGAGATCACCGACCAATTCCTCGAGTTTCTCGAGAACGAAGCTGCCAAGGCCGAGCGGCTATACATCCTCGGAGATCTATTCGAGGCTTGGATCGGCGACGACGATCCGGATCCGGACAAGCAGCGCGTCGTTGCAGCTCTGCGGAAGCTCACCGCAGGCGGCGTCCCCTGCTTCATCATGCACGGTAATCGTGACTTCCTGTTGGGACGCCGCTTCTGTGAAGCCACGGGCGCGCAACTGATCGCTGACGGCACGGTGATCGACGTTGCCGGACGCAAGGTCGCACTCATGCACGGCGATACGCTGTGCACTGACGATCATTCCTATCAGCGCCTACGACGCATCGTTCGCAACCCGCTCGTGCAATGGATCATGCGGTCGCTCACGCTGTCGCAGCGGCAAGCGCTAGCCGCCCGCATGCGCGCCGGCAGCAAGGCCCACATCGAAGCTTCCGACAAGACCGCGCCGTACATCATGGACGTGAACGCCGACGCAGTCGCGAATGCCTTCCGCGCGCTTGGCGTGGATTGCATCGTGCATGGTCACACGCACCGCCCAGCAATTCACTCCTTGACCGTCGACGGCAAACCCTGCACTCGCATCGTGCTCGGCGATTGGTACGAGCAAGGCAGTGTGCTGCGGTGGGGAGCGGCCGGGTATGAGCTGGTGAGCTTGCTTAGATAGAGCGCTCTGGGCTCTGGGCGCTGGTCAGAATGCGCGCTCTTCCTACAGCCTACAGCCCATACCTACAGCCTTCATCCGGGCTTGCCCGAATGAAACCTAAACTGCTGATCCGGAGAAGTCGCTAGCTCTGCTTCTACTTCCGCGAGCTCCATCAAGCGACGCTGCCAATCTGCACCGCGCGCACGATTTTCGGCCAAGCGTAAGTACAAGGACTGATGGCGCGCTTCGGAGCTCGCAAGCCCGCCGTAAAACTCAGCGAGAGGCGATGCGAGCCTGGGCGCCAAGCCGACAAACCGTTCGCATGAACGCGCTTCGATCAAAGCTCCACACAGGAGCAGGTCGAGTTGTCGTTGCGGATCGTACGTGCGCACGCAACGCCTCAGGCCTTCGGCGTAGCGTGAAGGCGTGAGCCGCATGAACGGCACGCCGAGCTCGCGCATGTACTTCTGCACTTGCTCGAAGTGACGCAGCTCCTCGCGTGCGAGGCGCGATAGCTGGTCCGCGAGCTGCATGTCTTCCGCATACGTAAACATCAGGCTGAGCGCCGTCGACGCGGCCTTTTTTTCGCAGTTCGCATGATCGACGAGGAGCTCCCGCCACCGCACGACGGCAGCCTCGTACCAGGCCTCGGGTGTGGGAGCGAGCAACACATGCTCCGAAAGCACAGATGGCAAGGCGCTCATGCGAACTCCCCGATCGCATCGATCAAGTCCCTCGCGCTTGCAAAACGATCCGCCGGATCCTTTGCCATCAACCGATCCACCAGCGGCTGGTATTTCGTCAGATCGCCTTCCAACTGGGGCAGAGGCGCATTGCCGTGCAAGTAAATGACGCCCATCGGCGTCGGCGCAAGGTAAGGTTTCTTGTTCGTCAACATCTCGTAGAAGATGACCCCGAGGCTGTACAAATCGCTCCGCTGATCGAGCGATTGCCCATGCCCCTGCTCCGGACTCATGTAATAAGGCGTGCCGAAAATCTCTCCCGTTCCCGTAATCTCGCCTTTGAAATCGGCCTCTTTGGCCAACCCGAAGTCGATCAGCGCGAGCGAATTATCGGCACGCAGCATGACGTTGCCGGGCTTCAAGTCGCGGTGGAGCACGCCCACTTCGTGAACGACCTCGAGCGCAGCGGCCATCTGCGACAGATACGCGAGCGCGACGGCCGGCGGTAGCGGTTTCGTGATTTTCGATCGCAAATCGCCGCGGGGAAAGTACTCCATCGCGATGAACGCGTGATCGTCCGCAATCCCCAAGTCGTAAATACGTACGACGTTCGGATGACGGATCTTCGAGATGAGCTCGTACTCCTGAAGGAAGCGCGCAAACTGCACTTGGTCTTCGTTTCCGTCCTGCGACTCACGCAGAACTTTGAGCACGACCATGTCGCCGGCCCGCTCGCTCTCCGCGAGATAGACCATTGAAGTGCCGCCGACCGCAAGCTCGCGAACGAAACGATGGCCGAGAATCGTGACTTCGCCGAAACGCGATTCCTGCCCTGCGACGCCGGCAGTGGCAGCGAGCGCAAGCTCTTGGCGCCGCTTCTGGACCCCCGCACGCAAGGCAAGCGCCAACCGCCGATGATCGATGCGTTCGCGCACGATGCATTCGTGCGCGCCACGTTGCATGACCTCTTCCATGAGCTGCGCTTCGCTGCCCGGAGCGAGATAGATCACGGGCGGAAAATGCGGTCTATGCATGAGGTTTTCGAACCACTCGCGACCGCGCCCGTGCTCGACGCGGTCGTCGAGCAGCACGACGTCGAAACCGATCGCACAGAATGCCCGATGCAATCTCCCGGCAACGAGCGGCGCATGCACGCGGCATTCGGCGTCGGGCCAAACGATTGAGACGTGGTATTCGAGCGCGCGGCCGAGCTCCGCGTGATCGGTGATGATCAGCACGCGCGGCGCAATCGACGATTTGGTGGTGGCCGCCGGCCGAGCGACCGTCGTGGCGTTGGGCGAATTCATGGCGCCTGTCCGCCGCCTGCCGAGCGGCTATACGGCGCGGATGGCTTTCAGCGCGCCTTTGCGCATCTGGCGACGACGCTCCTTGGCGCTATCCGAACGCTCCTCTTCCAGCTTCGCCAAATAGGCCGGCGTGACATCGCCGGTGACGTATTCGCCGGAGAAGCAGGAGGTATCGAATTCCTTGACCTTCGAATCGTGGTGCAAGCAAGCGCGCACGAGGTCGTCCAGATCCTGATAGATCAGCCGATCCGCCCCGATGACCTTCGCGACCTCTTCTTCCGTCCTGCCATGGGCGACGAGCTCCGAGGCCGCCGGCATGTCGATGCCGTAAACGTTCGGGTAGCGAACCGGGGGCGCAGCCGAAGCAAAGTACACGCGACGCGCTCCGGCTTCGCGTGCCAGATCGATGATCTGCGCCGACGTCGTACCGCGGACGATCGAATCGTCGATCAAGAGCACGTTCTTGCCGCGGAACTCGAGATCGATGACATTGAGTTTCGAGCGGACCGACTTCGAGCGCTGCTCTTGGCCCGGCATGATGAACGTGCGGCCGATGTAGCGATTCTTGACGAACCCTTCGCGGTACTTGATGCCGAGGAGCTGAGCGACCTGCACCGCCGCCGTGCGGCTGGTGTCCGGAATCGGAATGACGACATCGATATCGTGATCCGGCCAGATGCGCCGAATCTTCTCGGCGAGCAAATCTCCCATGCGCAAACGTGCCTTGTGCACGGAGATATTGTCGATGATCGAGTCCGGCCGGGCGAAATAGACATACTCGAAGATACACGGCGTGTGACGCGTGACCGGCGCGCATTGCTGCGAATGAAAGCGGCCTTGCTCGTCGATGAACACCGCCTCGCCCGGACCGACGTCGCGAACCAGCGTGAATCCGAGCATGTCCAGAGCGACGCTTTCCGAAGCCAGCATGTACTCGGGACCCTGCGGCGATTCGCGCTTGCCGAGAACGAGCGGCCGAATCCCGTGCGGATCGCGGAAACCGATCAGGCCGTGGCCGACGATCATCGCGACGACGGCATAACCGCCGCGGCAGCGCCGATACACCTGAGAGATGGCCTTGAAGATGTCCGCCGCGCTCGCGCGAGGCTTGCCGGCGCTCGAAAGCTCGCTGGCGAATACGTTCAGGAGCACTTCGGAATCGGAGCTCGTGTTGAGGTGGCGGCGGTCTTCGCGAATCAGTACTTCCGCCAGCTCAGCAGCATTCGTCAGATTGCCGTTGTGTCCGAGGCAAATACCGTAGGGTGAGTTGACGAAGAACGGTTGCGCTTCGGAGGAGCTATCGCAACCGGCCGTCGGATAGCGCACATGTCCGATGCCGATGTTTCCTTTCAGCCCGACCATGTGCTTGTGCTGGAAAACATCGCGCACGAGACCGACCTGCTTTCGCATGAAGATCTCGCCATCGTGGCTCGTCACGATACCGGCGGCATCCTGGCCGCGATGCTGCAACACTGTCAGCGCATCGTAGAGCTGCTGATTGACTGGCGTGTGGCCGACGATACCGACGATTCCGCACATGCACTTAGCCCCTCACGGCGGCGTCTGCGCCGAGCTGATGGGCGCCTGCCGCTCAAGAGCTTCCATTCCCGTCTCTGCGAACGTCTGCAGCCAACTGGCGCATTCCGACGCCAAGGGCAACAACACGGAGTTCTTCCACCAACTCGTCTGATTGAGCTGTACGAACTGGGCCAGAAGAACCACGACAGCAACGACCACGACACCCCGCACCACCCCGAAGAATACGCCGAGGCAACGATCCACGATGATGCTAAGGGGAGAGTGTCGCAGAAAGTAGCTCAAGATGGCGGCAGTCAGCCAACCGACGATCAGCACGGCGATGACGATGACGACGCGCGCAGCCCATGTGGCCGCACGGTCTTCGAGCGCTCCGCGAAACAGAGGTTCAATCAGATATGCGTACCGCCAGGCCAACCACAAGCCGCCGAGCCAGGCGAGCAGCGCAACGGATTCGCGGACGAAGCCGCGAAACAAACCCAGCAGCATCGAGCATGCGAGCACACCGAGGATCAGGTAATCGGCACCATTCATACGCGCGGGCGTACCACCGTGTTCATTGCGATGAGGCTGAGGCTGTTTCGCATCGACAGCAGCGTCGTCATTTGATTCGAGAACTCGACAGCGCTGTGCTCGGGGGACTCAAAGGGCGTGCAAATTCTACCAGCAGCGTTCACGGATGTGTTACGACGGCCGCGTTTGCGACGCGCTTTTTGACGTTCGCGAGAACGTCGTTCGCCTCCGCACGATCGTCAAAAGGTCCGATGCGCACTCTATAGAGGGTCGAACCGCCTGACTTGACGGGCATCACAAAAGCGTTGTGTCCCGATCCCGCCAGATCTTTGGCGAGACGCTCAGCGGTTGCGCGATTCGCGAAGCTTCCTGCCTGGACCGCCCACCCCGGCGTCTTGGGAACGGATGTCGACGGAGCGGCCGGTGCAGGCTCACGGGCGGTACGCGGCTGTGCCGGTGGCGAGCTGGATTTCGGCTTGGCGGTATCGGCGGACCGAACAGGCGCGCTCTGCGGAGACGGTTCCGTCGATGGGCGGCTCTCCGTGACTTCAGCAAATCCCTGAGGGCGCTCGGCCGCCTGAGGATTGCGATCCTGCTGAGCACCGCCATCGGTCTGCGCGGCGGTCGCCGGCGCGGGAGCTTCCGGAGGCGGCGCACGTTCCGCGACCGGCGCGACCGTGGCGGGCGAGCGGCTCAAATCGATCGTGTACGTCTTTAGAGCTGTGTCGCTCTGACGCGGAGTCTCATCGTGCGTGCGTGCGGGACCGGATAGCATCTCCGGGATCAAAATGACCGCGGCTGACATGAGCACCGCGGCTCCGACGAGACGTTCTTTGACGCGACGTTCCACGAAGGTGAGTATAAACGCAGGCAGCTCAGCCGTTGACCCGCTCCTCCAACCACTCCAAAGCGGGGCCGACGGTCAAGAACGAACCGAACACGACGATTCGGTCGCCGCTTTCCGCCATCCGATCTGCAAGCTCGCACGCTGACCGTACCGACGTTGCGGTACCGACGATGGTTGCGCCTTCGCGGGACAAACGTTCCGCGAGCTGCTGCGGATCGAGCGCGCGAGGCCCATCGAGACCAGCCGCGATCCATCCGACGAAACAGCCTTGCAGCTCACGCGCGATCCCTTCGATGTCTTTATCCGCGAGAATTCCGCAAACGGCCCATGTGCGCCGCCCGCCCTCCTTGCGCAGCTGCTCCGCCAGCGTTCGTGCAGCCGCCGGATTGTGTGCGACATCCAGAATCCACTCGGCTGCACCCGGCAATCTCTGAAATCGACCCGGTAGAGCGACGGTTTTCAGACCGCTTTCGATCGCTTCTCGCGACGCGGGCAAGCGCTCGTTCAAGCAATGAAGCGCTTGCAAGGCGGCAGATGCGTTGTCGTATTGCGCATCGCCGGTTAGCGCGGGCGCAGGAAGGTCCGCGATTCGAGTGCCGTCGCGCAGCGAGCGCCAAGTCCACATGCCTCCCGCGCGCTCGAAATCGAAGTCGACGCCCAGACGCAACAAGGTTGCGCCCATCGCATCGGCTCGCTCCGCGATCGTCTTCGGCATCGTTCGCGAACCGTAAATGGCCGGGCGTTGCGCACGAAAGATGCCTGCCTTTTCCGCGCCGATCGTTTCTATGTCCGCACCGAGCCAATCGCAGTGATCGAGCGCGACGCTCGTAATCACCGCGACGTCCGGATCCACGACATTCACGGCATCGAGGCGCCCACCCATACCGACCTCGAGCACGATTGCATCCAGCCCCGCTGTTTCAAAGGCAAGCAATGCGGCAAGCGTGTTGAACTCGAAGAACGTGAGCGTGTCGCTTCCGCGTGCTGCGTCGATCCGCTCGAAAGCCGCGACGAGCGAGGCATCCGAGATCTCGCGTCCCGCAACCGTGATGCGCTCGTTGTAGCGCCGAAGATGCGGCGAGGTAAACGTCCCGACCCGGTAGCCCGCATCGCTGAGAATGCGGCTCAACAGCGCGACGCACGAACCCTTTCCGTTCGTGCCGCCGACCGTGATGACCGGACACTTAGGCTTCGCCCAACCGAGCCGATCGAGCGTACGCTCGAGGCGCTCCAAGCCGAGGTCGATCGAACGCGGATGCAGCGTCTCCTGCCAGGAGAGCCAATCGGCCAAGCGAGAGAACCGGGTCATGGCTGGTGGCGCAAGGCAAGCTTCGTTCGCGTGCTTTCAGCAGCTCGCTCGGCGCCGAAGGTCTCGATCAAGTCGGTACAGGAGGCAGCTTCGTGAACATGCGCAACAACGAGGCAATGCGATCGCGCATGTCGCGTCGATCGACGATCATGTCGAGCGCGCCGTGTTCCAGCAGGAACTCGCTGCGTTGAAAACCTTCCGGAAGCGTTTCGCGCACGGTCTGCTGAATGACGCGCTGACCCGCAAATCCGATGAGCGCCTTGGGCTCGCCGATATTTACATCGCCCAGCATGGCCAAGCTCGCCGATACGCCACCCGTCGTAGGATCGGTCATCACGGAAATGTAGGGCAGGCCCGCTTCGGAAAGCTTCGCGAGCGCGGCGCTCGTCTTGGCCATTTGCAGCAGCGACAGCAGCGCTTCCTGCATTCTTGCACCGCCGCTGGCCGAAAAGCAGACGAGCGGTTTGCGATGTTCGAGACAATGCTCCACGGCACGCACGAAGCGCTCGCCGACGACCGAACCCATCGAACCGGCCATGAACTCGAACTCGAAGGCGCATGCGACGATCGGCTGTCCGTGCAGGGTGCCGGCCATGACGATCAACGCATCCTTTTCCCCGGTCGTTTTCTGCGCTTGCAGGAGTCGATCGCGATATTTCTTGCTGTCGCGGAACTTGAGCGGATCCTCCGGCTCGATTTCAGTCGCAAGCTCCACGCCCGATTGCGGATCGAGAAACGCTTCTAGGCGCGCACGCGCGCCGATGCGCATGTGGTGGCCGCACTTGGGGCAAACATTGATGTTGCGTTCGAGCTCCGCGCGGTAGAGCACTGCATCGCACGCAGTGCACTTTATCCACAGACCCTCCGGAACCGACCGCGTGCGGCGCTCGGTCTTGATCCGCGAGGGCATGATCTTCTCGAACCACGTCATCCAGTCATCTCGATTTGCCGACAAGGGCGGCATCTATACGCGGTTCGGCCATCAGCCGGCAAGCCTTGTCGCATACCCGTCGTTGCCCTAGACCCATAGCAAAGCGACCGGACGATCTGGGCGTTCGCTCGGCAAGTTCAACGCCGCGGCGTAGCGCACGCCTGTCAGATACAGCCCACCCGGCGGCGCGGTGATACCGCCGAACCTTCGATCCCGCGCTTCCAGGACCTCGCGCGCCCATTCGATAGGCCGCTCCCCCGTACCGATCTCGATCAGCACGCCGGCGATGTTGCGAACCATGTGATGCAGAAAGGCATTCGCTGTCACGGACAGCTCGACGATCTCGCCCAGGCGGCGCACCTGAATCTCATGAATGCAGCGCATGGGTGTGCGCGCCTGGCATTGGGCGGCACGAAAGGAAGAGAAATCGTGCTCGCCCAAGAGCTGCTGCGCAGCGACGTGCATTGATTCCGCATCGAGCGGTTCGCGGACCCAGCTCAAATAATCCGCGCCGATCGCCGGTCGCACCGGTCGGTTCAGGATGTAGTAGCGGTAGCTGCGAGCTTGCGCGCTATAGCGGGCATGAAAGGCTTCGGGGACTTCGCGCGCCCATAGCACGCTGATCTGTTTCGGCAGGTTGGAAGTGACGCCGAGTATCCAGCCTCTCTCGCTGCGAACCGCCGTCGTATCGAAATGCAAAACCTGCATGAGGGCGTGGACGCCTGCATCGGTACGACCGGCTGCCGTAACTTGAATCGGCTCGTCGGCCACGAGCCCGAGCGCGCGCTCGACGAGCGCCTGGATACCGACCGCGTGGGCTTGCGACTGCCAGCCGCGGAAGGCGCTGCCGTCGTATTCGAGACCGAGGGCGATGCGCATGGGTGATGAAAAGCCGGCAACTCGGGTCGAGCCCGAGTTGCCATTCTGCCGTAACCGGGAGCGAAATCAGCGGATGGATTCGAGCAGCCGCATCGCTTCCTGCTTTTGACTGCTGTTGCCCTCTTGCACCACTTCTTCGAGGATGCTGCGGGCACCGTCCGGATCGCCCATGTCCATGTAGGCGCGAGCCAGGTCGAGCTTCGTACCGACTTCGCTCATCGTGACCGGTTCGAGCTCCGACAGCTCCATCTCTGCGGTGACGACTTTGTTCGTCGGTTCGCGATCTTCGCCGGGCAACGGCTCGCCGACGTCGAGATCCACTTTCGGAAACTCTGCGGTCCTGTCGGTACCGAACACGTCGTCCGAGAAACGGGCAGCGTCGACATCGGCGCCCGCAGGCTGATGAACCGTCTCGCCGGCTTGCGCATCCTCGCCGCCGATGCGATCGAGGTCGACATCGAGGCGCTTAAGCGCCGCTGTCGCATCGACGTCGGGGCGCGGCTGCTCGACCGTATCGCCCGGCGACAGATCTACCTGATCGATATAGATCGTCCCGGTGCTCTCGATATCGAATGCCTCCGCGCGCGGCGCCTCCATCGTGCGATCCAGCGGACCGATCGAGGGCGCAAGCTGCGTCATCTCGTCGTCCCGCAACGGACGTTCCATCGTCGCGTTCAGGTCATCCTGCTGTAACGCAGCCGTCTCCTCGAGGGAACCGGTCGCCTCGAGAGCATCGACGTCCAGGCCGAGGTCGTCGAGCGACAGTTCGGCTGTCTGGTCGGTGCTGTTCTTCGCGAACAGCTCCATATCGATCTTCTCACGCACCGTCGCAGCGCTCGTGTCGAGCGCGGGCGATTCGATCGTCGGTGTCTCTTGCGTCCGCGCGAGTGGATCCAGCATTTCCCGCGTCGGTTCTTCTTCGCGCGCAGGCTTCTCGTCATCCAACAGGAAGTCGAGATCCGATCCGCCAGGACGCTCGCCGGTCGCGAACTGAAGATCGAGACCGGACTTGCTGCTCAAGTCCTCCGGTTCAGCGAAAAGGTCGACATCGACGCGGTTCTCGCCGCCTTCCAGATTGACGTCGACGAGATCGACCGGACCGCCCTCGCCCTTGAACATCGGGTCGTCGGCGGCGATCTGCTTGCCCATGATGAGGATCTTGTCCCACTCGCCGGCCGGTGCCTGATCGCGCGTGGCGTGCAGATCGCGAGCAGTCTCGAGGAACGCATCCTTGTTGCCCCAAACGAAATAGATCTCGAGCAATTTGAGCTTCAGATCGCGCCGGCCGGGTTCGCGATCGATCGCGATCTTCACCAGATCGGCCGCTTGGTCGTACAGGCCGTACGCCATGTGGAAATCGGCTTCGGCGAGCGCGTCCTGCTGATCGAAGCGCACCGCTGTCTCGCTGCTCAGCGTGTCCTCGATCGACTTGGCGACCGGAGCGGGAGCTTCCGTCACTTCCACGGGCCTCGGCGGAGCAGCTTCCTCTCGCCGCACTGTGACCGGCGCAGGCGCTGACGCTTCTTGCTCCGGCTCATCAAAATCATCCGCTGCAACCGGCTCGCGCTGACGCGTCCGCAGGGCGCGCGGCTCGAAGTCCACCGTGCTCGATGTATCGAGATCGTCGAGATCGGAGTGCTCGCGACGACGCTTCACGACAGCGAGCGCGCCGATGACGAGCAATCCGAGAACGACGAGAACCCACCAGAAGTCGAGGAGTCGATCAACGAGCGACGGGCCAACTTCTGGCTCGGTCTGAGCAACAGGCGGCCGGGTCGCACGCCGCGGCTGTGCCGCAACCGGCGGTGCTTCGGCTTCGACTGGCTCGGCCGCAGGTTCGGCTTCGATGTCGGCTGGCTCGACAGGCGCCTCAGCCACAGGCTCCGCCTCGACGGGCGCTTCGCTCACCTGTTGTTGTGCCGCCGCCAGCTCGGGGCTCGTGATTTCCAAACGACGATCTTCAACTGCCGGAGCGGGCGCACCGGTACCTGCTTGCGTTCCGGTCGCTGCAGTCTCTGTAGCGCTAGTGGGTGCTGGCGCAGTCGGAGCCTCTTCCGGCGGCACCAAGCGCAACCGGCCGGCTTCTTCCGCTACGGCTGTGCGCACTGCGCCGCTCCACTCTTCCTGTTGACGCCTCACCTCTGCGGCGGCTTCCGTCGTGGAGATCGCATCGATTTCGGGTTGATCCGGCAGGCGCAGGATGCTCCCCGCCTTCAAGCGATTGATGTTGCCGTCGAATGCCTCGGGATTCGCCCGGAAGATGGCGATCATCGTCTGGTTGATCACCCTCGGGCCCGCTCCAGGTTGCATACGGCTCGCGATCCGCCAGAGCGTGTCGTTGCGCTCGACGGTATACGTGCCGCCCAAAGCGACGGACGCAGGAGCAGCGGCTGGCGTCTCGCGAACAACCGGCTCAGCGGACGGAGCAGGCTCGGGTGCGGGCACCGGTGTTGGACGCGCCGGCTCTGGCACGCGCTCGATGCGTCCTTCGGTTCGAGCACCGGATTGCGGCGCCGCAACAGGTGCCTGTGCCTCGGGCTGCGACGGCATGAACACGGGCGGATCGAGCAGCACCGTGTACTCGCGCAGCAACCGGCCGCGACCGTAGTTCGCTTCGACGAGGAGCGTGACGAACGGCTCTGTCACCGAACGCCTCGAAGTCACTTTGATGGAAGCGCGTCCGTCCCGTCCGCGAGTCACCGAGAACTCGAAATCGGAGAGAAAGGCCGGCCGGTCAAGACCATACCGATCGAACAGGTCATTGCTCGCGAGTCCGACCTTGAGCGTGGCGAGCTCTTCAGCCGTCGGAGAGATCAGCTCGATGTCCGCGTCGAAAGGCTGATTGAGTGCGGAATTCAGGCGAATCTCGCCCAAACCCAACGCATACAGCGTCACAGGGGATAGCAGTGCGCCCGTGAGCACAAGGCGCGGCAAATATCGTCTCATCAGCTCTCCCGGTACCGTGTCCTCAGCACCCTCGGCGGGATGCCTGTCGCTTGTAGTCGGATCGGCGCGGCTGTGGTCTCAAGCCCATGTGCCATAAGGCGACAGTCCCCATGCCTCCCGTGGCCGAATATTTCATGTGCTTCTTGACTTTACGCGCGCAACTATAACTTACAGGTAGTCTTTCACCAAAATCTCGGCGATCTGGACGCTATTTAACGCTGCTCCCTTGCGTACGTTATCGGACACAATCCACAAATTCAGACCGTGGTTATGACTAATGTCCTCGCGGATGCGACCTACGTACACCGGATCGGTCCCCGCCCCCTCCGTCACGGCGGTGGGATAACCCCCAGGCTGCCTTTCATCGATCACTACGACACCCGGCGCCTTGGATAGCAACTCCCTCGCTTCGCCGGCTGTCAGCTTGCGCTCCGTCTCGATGTGCACGGCCTCCGAGTGCCCGAACAACACCGGCACGCGCACGGCCGTCGCATTCACCTGAATCGAGGTGTCGCCCAGGATTTTCTGGGTCTCCCAGTACATCTTCATCTCTTCCTTGGTGTACCCGTTGTCGAGGAACACATCGATCTGGGGCACGCAGTTGTAGGCAATCTGCTTGGCAATGACTCTTGGCGTGACCGGTTCGCCGCGGCTCAAGGCTGCAACCTGCGAAGTCAGCTCGTCGATCGCTTTCTGGCCGCCGCCGGACACGGATTGATAGGTCGCAACATTGATGCGCCGAATCCGGGCGGCATCGTGCAACGGCTTGAGCGCAACGAGCATTTGCATCGTCGAGCAGTTCGGATTGGCGATGATGTTGTGCTTGCGATAGCCCGCAATCGCCTCCGGGTTCACTTCGGTCACGACGAGCGGAATGTCGTCCTGGTACCGAAACTGGGAAGTGTTGTCGACGACGACGCAGCCCGCCTGGCCGGCACGAACGGCGTGGACCTTCGACACGCTCGCCCCGGCAGAGAACAAGCCGATGTGCGCCATCTTGAAATCGAAGGTCTCGAGATCCTGAACCGGAATGTCGCGACCTTTGAACTTGACGGTCTTGCCGACCGAACGGGCGCTCGCGAGCGCAAAGACTTCCGCGACCGGGAAATTGCGCTCCTCGAGAATCGACAACATCGTGCGGCCGACCAATCCGGTCGCACCCACCACCGCGACATTCCAGCTTCTGCTCATGTGATCCCTATACCCAAGGTCTCGCCGCCTGACCATCAGGCGGCTGCTCAACAAGAAAGTTTAGGTGACTTCTTCACTCGTCCGCGCGTGCGGGAATGATCGGAGTGGTCGACTTCACGTCGGCATTCTGCGCGCGGTGGCGCAAGTAATGGTCCATCAGCACGAGCGCAAGCATGGCTTCGGCGATCGGCGTTGCGCGCAGCCCCACGCAAGGATCGTGGCGGCCGGTCGTCACGATCTCGACCTCCTTCCCGTCGATGTCGATCGTCCTGCCCGGAATGGTGATGCTCGACGTCGGCTTCAACGCGATACTCACCGTGATGTCCTGTCCCGAGGAGATGCCGCCGAGAATGCCGCCGGCATTGTTCGACAAGAACCCGCGCGGCGTTAGCTCGTCGCGATGAACGCTACCGCGCTGCTCGACCGAAGCGAAACCCGCTCCGATCTCGACGCCCTTTACGGCATTGATGCTCATCATGGCGTGCGCGATATCGGCATCGAGCCGATCGAAGA
>ERZ777003.3882-NODE-3882-length-13477-cov-4.876248_pt1 | contig 13477 bp, 15 predicted proteins | sample MGYA00374956_ERZ777003 | MGnify/ENA primary metagenome ERZ777003 (study PRJEB29302, sample SAMN06268252) | bioreactor metagenome | isolation source: Joint BioEnergy Institute, California, USA | place: USA:Joint BioEnergy Institute, California, USA | collected... | reverse complement strand
CCTTGCCTTTTAGCGTCGCGCCGTCCGCTGTCGTGAGGACGACGTCCTGACCGATCTTGATGTCGCGCAGGCGCGATTCGGGAATTTCGGCGCGCCACTCGAGACGACCCTGGCGCACGATGCGCAGCATCTCCGTACCGACTTGCGCGACCTGGCCGACTGCGACGTTTCTCGCGGAGATCACTCCGTCGTCGGGAGCTGTCACGCGCGTATATCGGAGGCGCAACTCCGCTGCTTCGAGATCGGCTTTGGCGACTTCGACGCGCGCACGCGCGGCGACTTCCTCGCTGCGCAGCTGATCCAAATCGGACTGCGACAGAACGCCCGATTTGCTGAGCGCCTCTGCACGGCGCAACGCTGCCGCCGCAGTTTCGAGCGCGGCTTCGGCTTGCTGAAGGTTCGCGCGCCGCGAGCTCAGATCCGCGGTCAATAAATCGTCGCGCAACCGCACGAGCTCCTGGCCGCGCTTGACGCGATCGCCGACGTCGACGTGGACGGCAGCGACGCGATACCCGCCGACTTCGGGACCGACGATGATCTCCTGCCACGCGTGAATCGACCCGTTTGCCGTGATGCTGCGGTTGACCTCGACGTTGGCGAGCGTGGCCGTCGTCACGGTCAGGGCAGAGCTCGCGGGCGGCGGAACGTCGCGGCTCTCGCGCACGAGGATGATCGCAACGATGGCGGCGATCGCCAGGCCGCTGAGGACCCAGCCGATCCGTTCGCGGGCTGCACCCAGCAAGCGGTAGAACGTATCCATGAGACTTGGCTCGGAAATGCGAAGAAGTGCGAAGCGGGACAACCTTGCCCGACTGACAGCATATCAGCTTTCTGATATCTTATCAGGAAGCTGATATTGGACCAATGAGTATCGTGTCACGACATTCGAAGCCGACGAGGGCGAAAGCCGCACGGGATCGCGAGCCTCCGCAGGTCGCGATCGGCCGCTTGTTCAAGAACATGCACCAGTCGCTGCGGCAGGCCATGGAGGAATCGCTGCGCCGCGAGCGCGTCGACATGTCGTTTGCGCACTTCGTCACGCTTTACGCGCTCTCCTCGGAGCCGGGGGTCGCAGGCGCAGAGCTCGCGCGGCGGGCGTTCGTGACCGCTCAGACCATGAACGCGATTCTGCGCCGGCTCGAGCGAGATGGCGCGATCGAACGGCGGCCGAATCCGGCCAATCAGCGCGCCGATAGTTGGTATGTCACCAAGGCGGGTCAAGCGCGCATGGCAAAGGCACAGGTCGTCGCAGAGGCGGTATGGTCGCGCATGTTCGAATCGTTCAGCGACCAGGAAGTGGCGCAGCTGCAACGACTTCTGGAGCGCTGTCTCCAAGGGCTGGAGAATCAAATTACTGCGCTGCGCAGTGGGAAGGCCGGCAGATCGCGGACGGCACGCCCGAGCCGCTCGGCGAGGGGGGCTCGCCGAGCGTAGGAACCCTTCAGCCCTGAACGGAACCCAAGTAGTCCGCTTTGCCGAGCTCCACTCCGTTGTGACGCAGCAAGTTGTAAGCGGTCGTTACATGGAAGAAGAAATTGGGCAATGCCCAATGACGCAGGTACGTCTTGCCGTCGAATGTGAACGACCCGCGCGATGTCGTGACCGTTACCGTTCGTGTTTCCGCTCCTTCGAACTGCCCGGGCGTGAACGTCTTCAGGTAATCGATCGTCTTGTCGACGCGCGCAATGAGCTCATCGAAGGTTTTCTCGACGTCTTCGTATTTGGGCGCGTCCGTTCCGGTGAGGCGCGCGGCCGAGCTCTTTGCCATATCGCTCGCAATCTGCACTTGGCGCGTCAATGGAAACATGTCCGGCGCAAGGCGGGCGTTCAGAAGATTCGCTGGATCGAACTTCTTCGCTTCGGCGTGCGCGGCGCCTTTCTTCAGGATGTTCTTCAAGCTGGTCAAGGTGTGGATGAAGGTCGGGATGGCAGCGTCGTACATGGAAAAAGACATAAACAACTCCGAAGTCGTGTGATACCCACATGTACCTTCAGCCTTCAGCCGCAAACGAGCGCTTGGGGCTGTGGGGTGGCAAGAGGCTACAGGCGACAGGCTACAGGCGACAGCTGTCGCGCTGATGCGCGCTCTACCTTCAGGCTTCAGCCTTCAGCCTCACGTTCAGTTGCGCGCCAACACGTTCGTAACGGCCTGGCGACCTAGCTCGACGAGGCGGATTGAGTTCGGACTCGTCTCGATCACGGTGATCGAAGCGTGGTCCGGCCGAAAACAAACCACATCGTCCGAGCCCGTCGCCGCACCGACGAGCGCGTTGATCGCGATGAAATGCGTATAGATCACAGCAGGCTCGTTCAAGGCTTTCACTGCCGCGAGCAGTTCGGCACGCCACGCAATAAAGTCCGGAGAACCTGGCGGGGCAGAGGCTTGCATCTCTCGCCATGTACCGGCCATCGCCTTCTGCAGCCAAGCATGACGCTCGGCGAGTCCCACCGGCGGCGACGGAATCTCAGACACCGCCGGCAACACGTCGGCTCGAGCGCTCCAGAGATGTTCGAGCGGCGTTGCCGTCTCGCGGCAGCGTCGTAGAGGGCTTGTCAGGATGCGTAACGGCGAGGTCCGTTCCTGAAGCGTTTGAGCGGTCGTTCGCGCTTGCGTGTGACCGATCTCATCGAGTCCCGGATCGGGATCCTCTCCCCATGTGGCCGCGGGTTTCGCGTGTCGAACGAGATAGAGCGTAGGCATGCGAATGAGGCCGCCGTGCTTCAACACGGCGGCTCTTGTCACGATGTTGATTGGTTTATTTCGCGCTGTCCGGCGCGAATACGTCGAACGAAAGAGTAACAGTTCGGCCTTCGTTCGGCTGCAATGCGCCTACGCCGATCACGCGGCGCTCGATTTCCTCGCCGCGATCGTTACGGATCGAGACGACGATCGTGTACTCGCATGCGGACGGAGCGTCCTTCGGGTGCCTGAACGTCCCTTCGACGCGCAGCGCCGAAAACGTCGCCTTCTGACGCCGCTCGGCGATCGCTTTCGGATCGAAGCGAAGGTGATGCTGGCAGGCCGGGCAGATGCTCGCACTTTCGAGGATGGTCGCCTTGCAGTGCGGACACGTGCGCGTCCTGCCCGCGACTCGGCTTGCGCTCATGCAGTGCCGGTGCTGGTTTTCGCAGCCTTATCCGACTTCTCGTCCCAGCCGAACTCTGCGCGGCCGCGCATCCTCGAGCCAGCGGCCACGATGAGCGAACCCGCTTTCAAATCGCCGTTCAGTACGCCGGTTTGCAGCAGCTCCACTCTGGACGCGGCGTCGATGTTGCCTTCCAGCTCGCCGCCAACGACCACCGTGTTGGCGCGCACACCGCCAGTTACGCGCGCACCCGCTTCGATCGTCAGATTGCCCTGGACGTGAATGTCACCTTTGAAATTTCCGGCGATTCGAACGTGGCCCGATCCTTCGATCTTGCCTTCGATCGTCAGTCCTGCGGCGATGACCGACTCTTTGGCGTCGGTACGTGCCGGCGTTTGCGTCGAGCGCGCGGAATCCAGAGTCGAGACGGATGCCGCTGTCTTGTCCGTGTCTTTCGCGGCGGTATCAGCGGATCCTTGCTCGCGACCGTATTGGTCTTTCCAAAGCGCCATTGGTGGTCTCCTGTGAAACGTGGGCGCACAGGAATACACAGCGCGCTTCGAGGTTGTCAAACATTCCGACAGTTTGTTTCCAAGAGGCGACAGCGTGAGATCGCGTGTGACAGACGATTGCTTACGTGAGTGAGATGATGATGACTCGCGAACTTTGAGTCCGTGATCTGTGATTCGTGATTCGTGGTGGTGTAGTTGAGCGCGGCGCGGATGGCGCTCATGGTGCAGAGGCGCGAACGACGCAAAGTGATGTTTGGGGCGCGGGTCAAATCGACAGCGCCATCTGTCGACCCTAGTGCGAAAAAGGTGGACGCCGCGTCGGCGCGCTTACCTGCGGGCTACGGATCAACGTCGGGATCCGACCTTCCGTAGCCCTTCGCCTGTGCCTGTAACCCGACCTCACCCTTCTATCGTGTTGAGGACCCACAGAGCTACGGTAGCCACTAGAAACACAACCGCGATGACGAACATGGGACGCGCCTCCTTTGCCGCTCTTGCACCGTTTTTGCGATGCAAAAGTAAGGGCGGGCGCCCTATGTATCAATAAGACCTACAACCTATTGCGCAGCGCAAAAATACGGATCGCCGGGTGACAGTGTTGAGGCTGAAGGCAGGGCGCGCCGTCGCGCGCCAACTGTTGCCTGTGGCTGCAGCATCGCCGCCCCAACCCCTCGAACTCGTTTAGCAACACCTCTGCACCCCGCTCCATTTTCGTTGCTGCTCAAGGAGATAGAACGAGCGGCGGTCGAGGGGCGGGGTATTCGGATGGTGCTGCCGGTGGTGCTCGAGATAGCGCTCATAGGCGTCGTCCGCCGCTAGGCGGCGGACGAAGCTCCACCAGGCCCGAAGGTCGATCCTCATCGCGTCTCCGTGACGGTGATGCGTGCTTCAGTGACGGAGATGAAGGTTGCCGGCGCTTCGGAGGTCGGGAGCACGGGCAGGCCCTTCGCAACACGCCAGCACACGCGGGCGGTGTCTACGATCACGACCCAAAGCACGAGCGTCAGAATGATCGCGAGCACGGCATCCAACCGCTGGTTGAAGATCAATTGCGGCGCCACTGCGGCCTGTTCCGGCGGCAAAGTACCCTGAGCCAGTCTCGCGGCGAGCTGATCTGCTGCTGCAAGGAAGCCGACACGCACATCGGGCGAGACGACCTTTTCCCACGTGGCGGTCGTCGTAACGATGGCCAGCCACGCAAGCGGCGCTCCCGTCACCCATGCGAATTTCAGCTTGCCTTGTTTGACGAGGATGCCCGTCGCGACGCATAGCGCGATGCCGGCGAGAAGCTGGTTCGAGATACCAAACAGCGGCCAGAGAATGTTGATCCCGCCGTTCGGATCGACGACACCGATGTACAGGAAGTAACCCCAGCCCGCGACGATCAATGCGCTCGCAATCAGCACCGACGGATACCAGGAAGTTTCGCCCATCGGCTTCCAGAAGTGGCCCATGAAGTCCTGGAGCATGAAGCGGCCGACGCGCGTGCCTGCATCGAGCGTCGTCAGGATGAAGACGGCCTCGAACATGATCGCGAAGTGGTACCAGATCGCGAGCATGCTCTGACCGAACGCAGACGAGAAAATGTTCGCCATGCCGACGGCCAGCGACGGTGCGCCGCCGGTGCGCGCGAAGAGCGTCGATTCACCCATCGCTTGCGCAAGCTCGCTCATTTGCTGAACCGTGACCGGGAAGCCCCAGCTCGAGATCGTTTCGACCGCTGCTTCCGCGGTCGCACCGACGACGCCCGGCGCACTGTTGATCGCGAAGTACACGCCCGGATCGAGCAGCGTCGCCGCAATCATCGCCATGATCGCCACGCCCGACTCGAGCATCATGCTGCCGTAGCCGACCAAACGAACGTCGGCTTCGTTGCTGATGAGCTTCGGCGTCGTGCCGCTCGAGACGAGAGCGTGGAATCCGGAAACCGCGCCGCATGCGATCGTGATGAACACGAAGGGGAAGAGCTTGCCGCCGAAAATCGGACCGGTGCCGTCGATGAATTGGGTCACCGCCGGCATCTTGATTTCCGGACTCATGATCACGACCGCGATCGCGAGCAGGAACACGGTGCCCAGTTTGAGGAACGTCGATAGATAGTCGCGCGGCGCGAGCAGCAACCAAACGGGCAGAACTGCTGCAATGAAGCCGTAACCGATGACGAACCATGCAAGCGACGGACCGTCCCAGTTGAACCATTCGCGGATCGTCGGATTTGCATCGATCCAACCGCCGCCGACGACCGCAAACAGCAGCAACGCCACGCCGATGAGGGATGCCTCGAGCACGCGGCCGGGACGAATGTTCTTCAAATACAATCCGATCAGGATCGCAATCGGAATCGTCGCGAAGACCGTCGAGGTCGCCCACGGGCTGTGGCGCATGGCGTTGACGACGACGAGCCCGAGCACCGCGATCAGGATGATCATGATCACGAGGGTGCCGATCATGGCGGCATAGCCGCCGATCGGACCGAGCTCCTCTTTCGCCATCTGACCGAGGCTGCGGCCGTTGCGGCGCGTTGAGAGGAACAGGATCGTCATGTCCTGTACGCACCCGCCGAGCACGGCGCCGACCAGAATCCACAGCGTGCCCGGCAAGTATCCGAACTGCGCAGCGAGCGTCGGACCGATCAGCGGTCCGGGGCCTGCAATCGCGGCGAAGTGGTGTCCGAAGACGATCCACTTGTGCGTCGGGACGAAGTCCCGCCCGTTGTTCAAGCGGACCGCCGGGGTCGCGCGCGTCGCGTCGACGGTCAAGACGCGTGCCGCGATCCACGCGCTGTAGAAGCGATAGCCGAGTGCGTACACGCATACGGCGGCTACGACGATCCACATGGCGTTGATCGTCTCGCCGCGGCTGATTGCGATTCCCCCGACTGCGAATGCGCCAATGATGGCGACTAGGATCCAGAATAGTTTTCGCATTGACGTCGTCTTCTAGTGTTGTCGGAAACAGGCGCCAGCCTCGAGCCGCAAGCATTGCACAGATGCCGCGCGGCCGAGCACCCCCCGGGCCCAAGTTGCCCCCGATGTCTCGAATTGTCTAATGAGAACTGTCAAATGCGTGGCGCATGAGCGCCGCGCTTTTGACAGTTCTCAGACTGTAGGCTCTAGGCTGTAGGCCGTAGTAGTGCGTTCGTGCGCCAACTGGAGCCCATTTGCCCTGTAGCTGCTCCGGCCCCGCCGCCCCGAGCCCCGAGCCCTTTCTATCGCCTGTAGCCTCTCTTGCCTTAAGCTCCCCCCCTCGCAGCCGGGGAACCCCGAGCACGAGTCACATTACCGAGAGCGCGAATGAAAACGATCCGAGGCAAATCCTTCGTCGGGCAACGCATTGTTCTGGATGGCAAGGTCTTCGTCGATTGCCACTTCAAGGATTCGAATTTGGTCATCGAGGGCAACAACCTGTTCGAGATGCAGAACTGTCGCATCGAGGAGGACTGTCGGCTCGCCGTGGAAGGACCCGGCAAAGTGCTGCTGCACACGCTCAAGATGATGCTGTATTCGGGCGGGTGGATGAGCCGCGTCGCAGAAAATGTTTTGCTCGCTGTGCGCCAGCCGCCCAAAGTGCGTGCGCCTGCAGCCCCGGTGCAGCAGGCGGCTCAAGCGCCGGGGCCCGAGACTCAGTCGCCTCCGCAGCAAGCACCGCAGAGCCAAGAGCCTCAAGCTCAAGCGCCGCAGGGCGACGCACCGCAAAGTTGAATCGCGCGCTAGCGAAAGCGCACCGAGGCCGTCAAGCGCTGCCGAGCCGCGCGGCCTCGACCATCTTCGCGATCGAATAGAGCGTCTCGAGCGTCGGTGCGGCGACACCGACGCGCCGAGCGCTGCGCACGACGTTGCCGAGAATCGCTTCGATCTCCATCGGTCGTCGCTGCTCGTAGTCGAGCGCCATGCTCGTCTTGTAGGCCGGCATGGCGAGCGTCGATTCGATCATCGCGTTCACGAGCTTGGGCGACTGCGGGTATCCGGCGGCCGCCGCGATGTCGCATACCTCTTGCATCGCCTTGGCGACGAATGCCCGATCTTTTTCGGTTCGCAGCATCGCGGCCGTATCGAGCACGCCGCCTAGAATCGACAGCGGATTCAACGGTGCATTCCACACAGCCTTTTGCCAGCGCGCACCGATGACGTTGTCCGTGAGCTTGCACGGCACCCCGCTGGCGTTGAATGCGGCGGCAAGTTTTTCGGCGCTCGTGCTGATTCCCTTGGGATAGACGCCGAGCACGAGCGATCCGTGCGATTGATGCACGATTTCGCCTGGAGCGCTGCGGCCGACGCCGACGAACGCGAGCGCGCTCAACAGCTCGTTTTCCGGAAATGCGTCTGCGATTTCCTGCTCGATATCGACGCCGTTCTGGATGAGCACGATGGTCACGCCCGGTCGGGCGACGGGGCGCAACAGCGCGACGCGGTCGACGCTGGGCACGACTTTCGTCGTGAGCAGCACATAGTCGGGCGTTTCGTCGCAGTCGGCGACATTCCGAAAGACGCGATCAGGCCGAAAGCGGTACTCCCCGAAGCTGAAGCTGCGGATCGCATAGCCTTCGCGGCTGACGATGTCGTAGTCCGAGCGGCAGACGACGCCCACGCGCACGCCATGGCGTGCAAGCGCCGAGCCGAATAGAGCGCCGACTGCACCGGCGCCGACGATGAGAACGGAAGTGTTATCGCTTGCCATCGCAAAAGTATCCCATGCGTGCGGCCTTTCGTGTCATTGTGTCGGGGGGATGCGTTGACTAGCATCGGCCGGGCGTTTGCCCGATCACTCCGACAACGATTGCAGGTAAGGGATGGCCAAGAAGTCTCGAACTCGGCGCACGGCTGCACGCAAGGCGAAATCGCGCAAGCGCAAGGCCGTCGCGACACCGGCAAAGAGCACGATCCCCGCCGACAGCGCCGCCGCCGGATCCGCATCGAGTCCCGACCGCCGCATCGAGCTTGCACGCAGCGCAGCGCTGCCCGCGATGCTCGATCCTGAGCGTCGCAAATCCTGGGGCTTTCACACCGAGGAGGATCAGCCCGATCCGTACATGATCGAGCTGAACCTACGCTACCCGGGCGGGCTCAATGCTGCGGCGAAAGCGTTCAAGGAGCTGTTGGCACAAGTCGTCGACGATCCCGACCGCAGGACCACGAAGGTCACTTCGGCCTATTACCGATGCGAGCTGTCGGTCGAGGAGTGGAGCGAGCTCATCGCGCTCGACGAAAAGTGGGAAGCGGAGCGGCGTGTCTCGAAAGCACGCGGCAACAAGCCGTGGGTGAAGTGCATCTACCGCGTGTGGCCCGACTTCGTCGTCAAGCCGCTCATGGATTGCTCGGTCGTGACGGTAAAGGCCGACGCTGCGTACAGGTCGTTCGCGGCGTCGGGCGCTGGCATCACGTGGGCCGTCGTGGATTCGGGCGTGCAAGCCGATCATCCGCATTTCGGGCCGAGCGATCCGCAGCAGCATCGGCTCAAACATCCGAGCGTCGCCGACCTGCATCGCGATTTCACCCAAGCGGTTGCTTCCGGCGTCGCGGCGGATGTCGATGAGCCGGCGCCTCCTCCGCTCTCGAGCGCTCGCACGGCGCTCATCGACGAATTCGGTCACGGCACGCACGTCGCAGGGATCATTACGGGCAAGGCGCCCGAACGCGGCGTGAGAGCGTTCGAACGCGTCTTCGTCGCGACCTCCGACATCGATCATCAAGTCACGCTCAAGGAGCGCAAGTGCGACCCTATGCACCTGCGCGGCGTGGCGCCCGAATGCAATATCGTGAGCTTGAAGGTGCTCGATGCGGACGGCAAGGGACGCACCAGCAACGTGATCCGCGCGCTTGCCTACATCCGCCATCACGTCAATCGCAATCCCAAGGTCATGCGCATTCATGGCGTGAATCTGAGCTTGGGCTATGAGTTCGATCCCGAGCTGTTCGCTTGCGGGCAAAGTCCGCTGTGCGCAGAAGTCGATCGCTTGGTGCAGTCCGGCGTCGTTGTCGTCGCCGCAGCGGGCAACACGGGCTGGGGCATCGCACAAAGTGCTGCCCGCGTGACGCGCATCGGCTTTACCGCCAGTATCAACGACCCAGGCAATGCCGCAAAGGCGATCACGGTCGGTTCGACGCATCGCGAATCGCCGCACACCTACGGCGTTTCGTTCTTCTCGTCCAAGGGACCGACGGGCGACGGGCGCTTGAAGCCAGATCTCGTTGCGCCCGGAGAGCGCATTACGTCCTGTGCGGCGGGACGCAAGCTCGCAAGCCTCCCGATCGCGAAAGGCAAACGCAGCAAGACAATGGCCGCCTACCTCGACGACAGCGGTACTAGCATGGCGGCACCGCACGTCTCAGGTGCGATCGCGGCATTTCTGTCCATTCGTCGCGAGTTCATCGGCAGGCCCGACGATGTGAAACGAATTTTTCTCGAAAGCGCAACGCCGCTGGGACGCGAACGCTATTTCGAGGGTCACGGCTTGGTGGATCTCATGCGTGCCATCCAATCGGTGTGACGCGCCCCCAGCATCTGACGACTCGAGGACGAGCATGAAAGTCATCGGCGGGATTCCGGTATTCGAAGTCGAATTCGACAAGAAGGGCAAGCTGTTCGATGCCAAGCAATTGAAGGCGCTCGTCGAACATCTGCATGCAAAGCAGACGACCGACCTGATTTTGTTCTCGCACGGCTGGAACAACGATCTCGCAGATGCGCGCAAGCTCTACACGCAGTTCTTCGCCGAGTTCGGTGCCTTCGCGCCGAACACTGCGAATGGACAAACGCGTGTCTTTGCGGCGGCGGCGATCCTGTGGCCTTCGAAGAAGTTCACGGACAAGGAGCTGATTCCCGGCGGCGGCGCTGCCGCACTGACCTCGCAAGAGCTTGCGGCGATTCGTGCACGCCTTAGAGACTTGGCGAAGGAGCCCGTGCGTTTGGGCAAGTTCGAACCGGCGAGCGCGACGCGCAGAAAGAAGGTGGCGAAGGCGGAGAAGCTGCTCGCGAACATCGAGAACGATCCGAAGGCGCAGGAAGAGTTCGTGCGCACCGTGCGCTCGTTGCTTGCGACGGATGCGGCGGACAAGGAAGACGGCACGAATGCATTGTTCAAGATGAACGAGCGCAAGCTCCTCGACAGCTTGAAGCAACCCGTCCTCGAGCCGTTGTCCGTCAGCGCGGGCGGCACGGCGGGAAGTTTCGCCACGTTGAGCACATCGAGCGGAGGCGCAGCCGATCTCGGCAGCAGCATCCATTCGGCGCTGCGCCGCTTCTTGAACCTCACGACGTACTACCAAATGAAGGCGCGCGCAGGCACTGTCGGTGCGCAGGGCGTCGCGGGCGTCATCGCGAAGCTGCGCGCCGAGCGACCGAAGCTGCGGCTGCATCTGGTCGGACACAGTTTCGGCGGGCGCGTCGTGACGGCGGCTGCAGACGCAGCCGGCGGCAAACACAGGATCGATTCGCTGACGCTCCTGCAGGCTGCGTTCTCGCACAACGGGTTTGCGCAGAAGTTCGACGGTAAACGCGATGGCTTCTTCCGCAAGGTCGTGGATGCCAAGAAAGTCCGCGGACCGATTCTCGTGACGTGCACGAAGAACGACAAAGCCGTAGGGATTGCGTATCCGCTGGCATCGCGACTCGCGGGACAAGACGCGGCAGCGATCGGCGACGAAAACGACGTGTACGGCGGCATCGGGCGCAATGGTGCGGTGAAAACGCCCGAGGCGATCAAAGGGACGCTGCTTGCAGCAAATGCTGCCTACGACTTTGTTGCGGGCAAGATCCACAACTTGGTTGCGGACGCGTTCATTGCCGATCACTCGGACATCTGCAATCCGCAAGTGGCCTGGGCGTTGGCATCGGCCATCAGCCGAACGTGAGGAGGGGCGGCTCAAAGTTTCGACGCGCGCTGCCGCCGTCGTGACCACAGCCGCCAATACACCAGACCGTTGATCGCAAGTACGAGCGCACCCACGGCAAACTGCATCGGGCGGGTCAAGCCCTCCGGATAGATCAATCCGGTAACATAGTGATCGATGAAGCCGCCGCTGTAACCGGCTTCGCCGGCGCGTTCGCGGAGCATGTTTTCGAGCGGCGTGAGCGGACAGATCCAGCCGCCGAATTCGATGAGCGCGCCCCAGGCCGCGGCCGGGATGTGCAGCCAGGCCAAGCGCGGCCAGCGCAACACGGCGAGCCCGCCGAGGACGACGAACAGGATGAATGCGAAATGCAGTACGGCGACGGCATCCGCAAGCAGTCGATAGGTCATCGGGACCTCGCGATTCGGATGCAATGTACGCGCGCAGCCGGATTGGAACAATCCAGAGGCGGCGCCATTCTGAAGTGACCTTCGACAACGAGGAAACGTTCCATGTCAATCAATCGATATGTTGCGATCGGGGCGGCCGCTTTGTTCGTGGCCGGTGCAGCTCATGGCCAGAACCGTCCGTCGTTCGAGTCGCTGGACAAGAACTCGGATGGCTTGATCAGCATCAACGAAGCGACAGCGAACGACGAGCTGTTCGTGGCCTTCAAGGAATTGGACAAGGATCGCGATGGCAATCTCACCAGAGAAGAATATGCCGCCTGGAAGAAATAAGCGGCGATAGAAGTCCGCGACTCGAATTCACTGCGCGCGGCCGATCGAGCACATGGCGCATGCGCAATATTGCCGAATTCCCGCTCGATCTAGTCGCGCGATGGCCGGGAGAATGTTGGATATCGAGCCGCTGACGTGCGGGAAGTGATCGCATGCTCGAGGGGGGTACAGCATGAAAAGAACGTCCTTTGTCGCGGTGCTGGGCGCGTTCGCACTGGCGGCATGCAGCGAGCGAGCCGCAAATGAGACAGGGGCGAACAACGTTTCTGCACCGCCATTCAAGCCTGTGGCGACCGCGAAGCAAATCATGCAGGGCATTACGATCCCGGCGTCGAACATCGTGTTTGCGGTTGCCGGCGAGGCGCCGGCCGACGATCAAGCGTGGCAGAACGTCGAAGCGAGCGCGCTTGCGGTGGCCGAATCGGGAAACTTGTTGTTGATGCAGCCGCGTGCGGTCGACGAACAAGAATGGCGGCAGTATGCGCTTGCACTCGTCGACGCCGGAGCTCGTGCCGCCGAAGCCGCACGCGCGAAAGATGTCGAGCAGACGAGCGCTGCGGGCGATGCAATGTACGAGGTTTGCGAGCAGTGCCACGCGAAGTATCTGCCCAAACCTTGAGCCCGCGCGAAGAGCACTTGTCATAAAGACGTAAGAAAACGCGACAGGTGTCAGCGGGCGAAAGTCCCGTTACGCTGCAACCGATGCATACGTGCTCGCTTCGGTGTGCAATGAGAAAAATCTTGGGTTTTGCGCTGGCGATGGTGTTTGCGGCCGCGAGTCTCGCGGCCGATCTCGGCTACGACCCGAGCGCCGATCCTTTCGAGCAATATCGCGCGGCGATCGAACAAGCGGCGGCGAGCAACAAGCTCGTTCTCATCGTCGCCGGCGGCGATTGGTGCCGTTGGTGCCACATCCTGAACCGGTTCGTGTCGAACAACAAGGACGTCGAGCAGGCGCTCAACGACACCTTCGTCGTCATGAAGGTCTACGTCGGCCCGGAGAACTACAACGAGATGTTCTTCTCGCAGCTCCCTGAGGCCTACGGTGCGCCGCATTTCTGGATCGTTTCGCCGCAGCGAGAGGTCCTGGGCTCGCAGTCGACGGCGAAGCTCGAGCGCGGCCGAAACGGCTACGACAAGGAAAGCTTCCTGGCGTTCATCGGCGAATGGCGCGAGCGAATGCGATCGGAGCGCTACGCGAACGTGCCTGCGACGCAATCGCCGGCGCAGCTCTGAGCACCCGCGCGCGTCGGCCGTTCAACCGATTCTGCGCGCGAGTAGGTGCCGAAGCGGCATATCCTCGATGTCTT
>ERZ777003.3881-NODE-3881-length-13477-cov-7.369766_pt1 | contig 13477 bp, 16 predicted proteins | sample MGYA00374956_ERZ777003 | MGnify/ENA primary metagenome ERZ777003 (study PRJEB29302, sample SAMN06268252) | bioreactor metagenome | isolation source: Joint BioEnergy Institute, California, USA | place: USA:Joint BioEnergy Institute, California, USA | collected... | reverse complement strand
TGCGCGAAATCGGCGATGACAAATATGCCGATCAGTTCAAGGGCTTCGACTGGAAGACGGAAGAAGACGCCTTCATGGACGGCTACCACAAGGTCGCCAAGGGCGGCGAGCACGTCACCTACGAACGGCTGCGCGCCATGGGCACCGACGGCTTCCAGGAGCCTGCGGTTGCCTACGAGAATGGCAAGATCATCGGTACGAAGCGCCTCTATGCCGACGGCAAGTTCGACACCAAGGATGGCAAGGCGATCTTCATGGAGGCCAAGTGGCGCGGCTTGCAAGCTCCGGGCAAGGAGGAGCAGAAATCCAAGTTCAAGTATCTCATCAACAACGGCCGCACGAACCTCGTCTGGCAGAACGCGTATCTCGACCAGGACAACGAGTTCGTGATGGATCGCTTCCCGTATCCGTTCATTGAAATGAACCCTGAGGATATGCAGGAGCTCGGTGTCGGAGAGGGTGATATCGTCGAAATCTACAACGACGATGGCTCGACCCAGGCGATGGTTTATCCGACACCCAGCGCCAAACGCGGCCAAACCTTTATGCTGTTCGGCTATCCGACTGGTGTGCAGGGTAACGTCGTCAACGCGGGTACGAACGAGCTCATTCTGCCGAACTACAAGCAGACCTGGGCCGACATCAGGCCGCTGGCCAAGGCGCCTGAGAGCGTGAAGCACCTGAGCTTCAAGTCGCCGCACTATAAGGTGGGCTGAGGAGTTTCGCGCCGCCTCTATACCGGGGGCACGGCCCAAGGCGGGCCGTGCCTCACACTGCCCTCCAGGGGAATTGATGATGCTTTCGTCGGCATGCATGTCGGCCGCTGGCGGCCGTTCACTACGATCGGGGCTACGATATCGACCAGTTCCTCGTGACCGCCTGCACAAAGCTGGCGGCCTCGGGGTTGCGCCTAGGAGGCCTGCTGCAGGTTTCCGAGGGAGTACGCGGCGGCAACTGCGCGGCCAGCGTCCACGTCATTGACCTCAGAACGGGACAATCGTTCGACATTTGGCAGAACCGCGGGGCATGCGCACGCGGGTGCCGGCTCGATGAAGGGGGATTGGCCCAATCCGAGATCGCCATCCGACAGGCGATCACAGATCGCGTCGATCTTCTAGTGATCAATCGCTTCGGTCGTGCCGAAAGCCTCGGCCGCGGGCTGCGCGGATGCTTTGAGGCTGCGCTGCTGGCTGGCATCCCAGCGCTTACGGCCGTGCGCGCCCCCTATGATCTCGCGTGGGCAACCTTCCACGGTGGTCTTGCTGCCAATCTCGCGTGCAATATCGCAGAGGTTTTGGCATGGGCCTCGCGACTCAAAGTGAGGAACGCACGAGCGTACGCAAGTACGTTATGACGAAAACCGTTTGGCGGTTACTTGCCGATTGCTCAACTTACGCGACGCCCGTCGGCGTCAATCAAAAGTGAGCCATCCTCCTTGTAGAACGGCCCAGGCGGCAGACGATCCAAGAGGTCGAGCACTGTCTCACTCGGCCGGCACAGCCTGACACCCTCCACCGTGCAGACGATTGGACGGTTCACAAGCACCGGATGCTCGACCATAGCGCTCAACAGTGTCTCATCGTCGACCGAAGGATCGAGCAGACCCATTTCGCGGGCCGGTGACTTCGTCTCACGCAACGCCGCGCGTGGGGTAAGGCCAGCGGCAGCAAAAAGTCCAAGGAGCTGAGATTTGGTCCATCCCGTCTTGAGATATTCGATTACCGTGGGCCGATATCCAGCCGCTTCGACGATCGCGAGTACGTTGCGCGAGGTTCCACAATCGGGATTGTGGTAGATTACAACGCCCATCGTTTCAGCCATGGACAGACTCCGTCAGCTCGTTGGCAGGAATACGGGCGATGGCGGCGCGACGTTGAACGGCCGGACCTGCCTCGTACCAGCCCTTGGTGGCGTTGACGATCTTCACGACCGACAGCATGACAGGCACCTCAATGAGCACGCCCACAACGGTGGCGAGCGCTGCTCCGGAAGAGAAGCCGAACAGGCTGATCGCAGCCGCGACGGCGAGCTCGAAGAAGTTGCTGGCGCCTATGAGAGCCGATGGCGCAGCTACACAGTGGGCCTCTCCCGTGATCCGGTTCAGCAGATAGGCCAGTCCCGAATTGAAATAGACCTGGATCAGGATCGGCACTGCCAATATGGCGATGATAAGTGGCTGGGCGATGATTTGCTCACCCTGGAAGCCGAACAGCAGCACCAGCGTTGTCAGTAGAGCAATTAGAGAGAGTGGCTGGAGCTTGCCAAGCAGCGCCGCCAACGCCGGTTGACCACCACCCGACAGCACACCGCGCCTTACTACCTGCGCAATAATGACCGGCACGATGATATAGAGGGCCACGGACAGCAGCAACGTTTCCCATGGAACCGTGATGGCGGAGAGCCCAAGCAATAGGCCGACGATGGGTGCGAACGCGACCACCATGATCACGTCGTTCAGGGCAACTTGGCTCAACGTGAAGTGCGGCTCGCCATCCGACAGGTTGCTCCACACGAATACCATGGCGGTGCAGGGGGCCGCCGCCAGCAGGATCAGGCCGGCGATATAACTGCTGATCTGATCGGCTGGCAGGTAGGGCGCGAACACGTAGCCAATGAAGAGCCACCCCAGCGCCGCCATAGAGAACGGCTTCACCGCCCAATTGATGAACAGCGTCACGCCGATGCCCCGCCAATACTCCTTCACCTGGCCCAACGCGGAGAAATCGATCTTCACCAGCATCGGGATGATCATAAGCCAGATGAGAACAGCGACCGGGAGATTCACCTTGGCGATCTCAGCGCCACCGATGGCCTGGAAGACATCGGGGAAGGCATGCCCCAGCGCGACGCCGGCCACGATGCACAGCACGACCCATGCGGTCAGATAGCGTTCGAAGGTGGACATCGATAGCCTCGTCAGCTCTTCTTAGTTTGCGCCGATGGCAGCGCAGACTCGATGACAGCTTGCAAAAAGGACCTCAGTGGCACCAACGCGGTGGGATTGAGGGAGTAGCAAACCCGCGGACCTTCGATTTCGCCGGTGATGATGCCTGCGGCTTTCAAAATGCGCAGGTGTTCAGAGGTGGTCGATTGGGCAAGACCAACCCGATCTACAATATCGCAGCCGATACATGACTGCCTCTCATGAAGCAGCCGCACGATACCAATTCGGGCCGGGTGACCCAGCGCCTTGGCGAGCATCGCAAGATCAGCATCAATTCCTGGCAAGAGAGCGGGCGACTCTCGTTTGCGCACCTTTACCGCAGGCACGGGTCCCTCTTATCGTTATTCGACGATAGTCGATATATAGGGCTCGACGGGCTGCGTCAACATCTTTCGATGCGACCAATATCCGCCTGCCGCCGTCTATTTCGATAATTCTAGAAATACGGTTGACTCGTTGCAGCGAGCGAGCATACGATGTCCGTATGAACACAGATGACGCAGCCGCACACCTGGAAGCGTTGGGCAATCCCACTCGCCTCAAGATTTACCGCCTTCTCGTACGTGCGGGCGAAGAGGGGATGTCCGTCGGAAATCTGCAGGCAAAGCTCGAAATTGCCCCGTCAACGCTCTCCCATCACCTCAAGGCCCTAGTCTTGGTGGGGCTGGTCACGCAGGAGCGGCAGTCGACGACGCTCATCTGCCGAGCCAATTACGATGTGATGCACAGCTTGGTCGACTTTCTCGTTGCCGAATGCTGTGTCGACTCGGCGTGCCCGCCACATCAGCATCCAAAGCGAAGAGCCCGGTCCGCATCGATAGTCTGACAAGGAGCGCCGACAATGGAACAGCGCAGAGCGAAATCCGTGGCCATCATAGGAGCCGGCCCGGTGGGTCTTGCAGCGGCCGCGCACGCCTTGGAACGCGGGTTGAAGCCCATCGTGCTGGAAGCCGGGCCTCATGCGGGCGAGGCGGTACGCCAGTGGAGTCACGTCCGCATGTTCTCCCCGTGGGAATACAACGTGGACCGAGCGGCGCGGAAGTTGCTTGAGGACGCGGGGTGGAACGCACCGGAGCCGTCGCACTATCCCACCGGCGGCGAACTCGTTGCGCAGTACCTGGCGCCCTTAGCCGAGCGCACGGCGCTCCGGGATTACGTACATACGTCCAGCCGCGTCGTCGCGATCAGCCGCGCGGGTTTCGACAAGGTCAAAACCCAGGGTCGCGAAAGCGCGCCATTTTCAATCCGATACCGGAACGGCGCAGGTACGCTTTCGCTTGAAGCGGATAGCGTCATCGATGCATCCGGAACATGGTTCAATCCCAATCCTGCCGGCGCCAACGGGCTCACCGCGATTGGCGAGGACGAGGCGCAGAACGCCATCGCGTATGCGATGCCTGACGTCCTGGGCAAGGACCGATCGCGCTATGCCGGAAAACGTGTGGCGGTGCTCGGCGCCGGGCACTCGGCCATTGGCACGCTCATCGATCTCGTTCGCCTTTCCGAAAGCGCTCCGGGAACGCAACCGATCTGGCTTCTGCGCGGCAACAACCCCGAGAAAGCCTTCGGCGGTGGTGCCAACGACAAGCTTTCTGCTCGGGGTGAGCTAGGCGCCACCTTTGCCCGCCTGGTGAAGGACGGCAAGCTTGCAATGGAAGTCGGCTTCCAGGCAACGCACATCACGAAAACCGAAGCCGGTCTTCGGATCGGCACCGGATCAGCATGCTGCGACCGCCATGTCATTGTCGATGAGCTCGTGGTCGCGACGGGGTTCCGGCCCGATTTCTCGTTCGCACGCGAACTGCGCATCAGCCTTGATCCCGCCCTCGAATGCCCGCCAGCGCTGGCGCCGCTGATCGACCCGAACGTACACAGCTGCGGCACCGTAAGGCCGCACGGCGCCCGTGAGCTGGCTCAGCCAGAACCGGGTTTCTACATCGCCGGCATGAAGTCGTACGGCCGCGCGCCAACCTTCCTCATGCTGACGGGCTATGAGCAGGTCCGTTCCATCGTCGCCGACATTGCCGGTGACCGCGAGGCTGCAGAGCGGGTCGAATTGGAGCTGCCGGATACTGGTGTGTGTTCCGGGTCATCTCTCGACCCAGGTAGTGCCGCCAGTTGTTGTGGCTCCACACCAGAACAAGCGACAAATGTGAGTTGCTGCGCGCCTGCTCGAACCGCCAACGCCCCTGCTTCCTGCTGTGGCTAGTTCAGAACAGCGGCAGCGATTGAGCCTTATCGCTGCGCTTGGGACCAGCCAGACCCTGGCCTGGGCCTCGAGCTACTACCTCGTCGCGATCGTGGCCGACCCGATCGCGCGAGACCTTTCGACGAGCACCACGGTAATATTCGCTGCGTTTTCCGCGGCTCTCATGATCTCCGCTCTTTTGGGTCCGCGCGTGGGGCGTACCATCGACGTCTTTGGTGGGCGGGAAGTCCTTGGCCTGTCGAACCTGTTGTTCGCCGCTGGATTACTCACATTGGCCGCTTCTCCCTCCACATTTGTCATGTGGCTCGCCTGGCTAATCATCGGCGTGGCGATGGGTCTTGGACTGTACGATGCGGCGTTCGCCACACTGGGGCGCATCTACGGTGAGTCCGCCCGTTCAGCGATAACGGGGATCACTCTTATCGCAGGTTTCGCCAGCACTGTCGGCTGGCCACTGACGAGCTGGGGCGATGCGGCCGTCGGATGGCGCTACACTTGTGCGGCCTGGGCGGTGGCGCATCTTTGTCTTGGGCTACCGCTCAACCTCATCATTTTGCCTCGCCAGCGAGCGAGCGGCGGCCAAACCCATGGTGCAAACAATCCGCACGTGCCGATGGATCGTGCAATGTGGCTGCTCGGTTTCGCCTTCGCTGCGGGTTGGGTTGTTTCGACCGGAATGGCGGCGCATCTGCCACGTGTACTCGAAGCGGCTGGCGCAAGCACCAGGGAAGCTATTGCGGCCGCGGCCCTGGTCGGTCCGGCGCAAGTGGCTGCCCGGCTCTTGGAGGCACTCTTCATGAGCCGCTATCATCCACTCGTGTCGGCCCGTCTCTCTACCCTGGCCCATCCTGTGGGTGCGGGATTGCTTCTGGGTCTCGGTGGCTGGCTTGCAATGCCCTTCACGCTGCTGCATGGCGCGGGAAACGGCATACTTACGATCGCGAGAGGCACGGTGCCGCTCGCGGTGTTTGGCCCGGTGAATTACGGGTATCGCCTCGGGCTGCTCGGCGCACCGGCCCGCATTGCGCAAGCCGGCGCCCCTTTGGCATTCGGCGTCCTGATAGAGACCTACGGGTCCGGCGCATTGCTCTGGTCAAGCGCTATTTGCCTTTCGGCGTTACTGGCCTTTTGCGCAGTTCACGAGAAGCCAAGTCCCCCCGATGAAGCGCTGGGCTGAATGTTTCCGCGACGCCAATGTCGCCCGCTGCCCCCTCACCAACAACCCAATGGTGAAAGATCATGAGAGTTCGTGAGCTTCCTGACCCTGATTTCCTGCCCGCGCTCGACAGGCGCTATGCTCTTCCTCGCCCGGCGCTCGGATTGCCTCACGGCGGTATGGACCACCCACCCCGTATCCTGTTGCTCTATGGCTCGCTCCGACAGCGATCATACTCTCGTCTGGTCGTAGAAGAAGCGGCGCGCCTCGTACGCTACTATGGGGGCGAGCCGCGCATCTTCGATCCTTCCGATCTACCCCTCCCGGACCAGGTAAAGTCGGATGACCACCCTGCCGTGCATGAATTGCGCCAGCTTGCAATGTGGTCGGAAGGACAGATCTGGTGCAGCCCGGAGCGACATGGCCAGATCACGAGTGTCATGAAGGCGCAGATTGACCACCTGCCGCTCAACATGGGCGGCCTTCGGCCCACGCAGGGGCGGACACTGGCCGTCATGCAGGTTTGCGGCGGCTCGCAATCATTCAATGCGGTGAACACGCTCAGGCTCCTCGGGCGCTGGATGCGGATGTTCACCATTCCGAACCAGTCGAGCGTTCCCAAGGCATTCCAGGAGTTCGATGCCGCCGGCCGAATGCGGCCCTCAAGTTATTACGAGCGGATTGTCGATGTAGTCGAGGAACTGGTGCGCTTCACGGTTCTGGTACGGCCACATGTTGAAGTTCTGACCGACCGCTACTCCGAGCGAAAGGAAGCGGCTGGTAACCCCCGCGACGTCGCGAGCGACCTGTCCGCGATCGCCATTGCTCATCAGCGAAGGGCATAAAGCGGCGCACCAGTTCGTCTGCCTCAAACTGCCCGCGCGGCGATCGCGGTGCTACTGCCGCTAGTGACGGAGGTCTGGCACGTCTACGTTCTGATTTTTCGTGCTGCAGACCGGCCTCGGCCGCGCGGGCGCTCTCGCGACTCGCCTATGACCTGGAAAGCGTCGTCAGTGCAATGTTGGCGGCGGCACTGCTTACCGTCGTCAACTTCCATGGCTTGTTGGTGGGGACGGTGATTGGCTTCCCATCGCAGGATCATACCTGTTCGCCGTGCTAACCATTCCCGGTTTATGGACATGCCCGGTAATTGACTGGAGGGCATATCCGTGACTGACACCTTGAAAGCAGAGATCGACACATCAAGGCTCCCACCACGCATCAAGCGCGCCGAAGCGTCTGCATACCTTAAGCAGCGCCACGGTCTCGAACGCACGCCCGGTACTCTTGCCAAACTTGCGTGCCTTGGTGGCGGGCCTGCCTTTCGTAAAGTAGGCGCGCGGTGTGTTCTCTACGACATCGAGGAACTCGATCGATGGGCTACAGAAATAATTGGGACGCCCCGCCGTTCGACCAGTGAAGCCACTGCGCAGACCTAGAGGTCGGGGCAACTCCAAAATGGAACGCCCCCGGCTCCAATTCTTGAAACCGGGGGTGGTTGAGGGGTGAGGTGTAGTTCGCAGCGTGGCGCTGCAATAATTACAGAATTCCTCGCCCGTCGCAAACTCACATATCTAAGCGAAAGGCGAAAAAAATGAATATCCACTTCAGTAGGGGTGAATTCCTCTCCGACGCCAACTCAGATGGTTTTTTGCACCTCATACGGCGTACTTATTGGTGTTTCGCGCCGCGTGGCTGGTGGACTGAGGAGAGCGGTAGTCACGTTGTCTTCGATCGGGCCTACCGCCCCATTTGCCGTGTGCGCGCGGGCCGGGTCGTGGAAATTGTCGAGCCAGACACCTGGATCGAGCACATTGCCGAGCACCTTCTCCACAAAGACACCCCGCGCTATTGTGCGGAGGCGCGCCGCATCGCGGCTGGGGTTATCGCCCGGCTGGGCATCCACGAGGAAATAAAACGGCGTCATAAGATTGGTCGTCTCCCGTTTGCCACGCCGCCAGTGGGGTGGCGTCCGCATCGGAAGAGCCGGTGACGACCGATGGACGTTGATCCACTCGACATACCGGTGCCTGGCCGTGGCGGGGCTGCTGGAGGTGCTCCTTGTCCTGCCAGATCTGCCCCAGCGCCAAGCTCGTCGCGGCCGGCCCCTGAAGCGCGCTCTGTGCTCGCTATACGGAGCGCGCCTGGGCCATTGGGCCGCGTAGGCCAAATCATGGGCGTGGACCGGTTTGACGTGGAGCTTGAGGCTTGGTTGGCCGATCGGCAGTGGTTCGTCAAGCGCAATCGGCTGTCCTACGAGCTGGAAATTCACGGCCCCAACGGCATCATCCCCATAACCGATGAACGGCTCGCGGAGATCCGCTTTACGGTGGCCTACGCCTCGAACAACAAAGAGCCGGCAAAGGACAAAATTGCCGATGCCGTGTCGCTCATCGGTGAGCGGCGAGCGTATCATCCGGTTTTGGATTACCTTGCCGGCCTGCGCTGGGACGGCGTTCACCGGCTTGACCATTGGCTGGTTGACTACTTCGGGGCGGAGGACACACCCTTGAATCGGGCGTTCGGACGGAAAATCTTGTGCGCAGCTGTCCGCCGCGTGATCCACCCCGGCTGCAAGTTCGACGCGATGCTAGTGCTGGAGGGCGCGCAGGATCTCGGAAAATCCTCCGGCATCCGCGCCCTGTGCCCCGACCAGGCCTGGTTCACAGACCAGCTTGAAATCGGTGCCGACCCTAAGATCACGATCGAAAGGACGGCCGGGGCATGGCTCGCTGAGATGCCCGAGCTCGATGGCCTGGGGCGACGCGACACCAATCGGGTGAAGTCCTTCATCTCGACCACACATGACAGGGCGCGGCTCGCATACGGCCGATTTGCGGTCACCCGACCGCGGCAATTCGTACTCTTCGGAACGACGAACGAAAGCCGCTACTTGAGCGATCTCACGGGCAATCGCCGGTTCTGGATCGTTCGGGTTATCAAGGCTGATCCTACCGAAATCGCGGCCATCCGCGACCAGCTGTGGGCTGAAGCCGTGCAGGCGGAGCGTGCTGAAAATCTGTGGCTCGACGATCCCGAGCTGAAAGCTGCTGCAGCAGAGGTGGTGCGCGAAGCGTCGGACTTCGGACCATGGCTGGAACTGCTCGAAAGCCGCATCCCCGAGGGGGCCCTTAAGATCCCAGCCGTTGAGCTTTGGAAGCTGGTCGGGATCGATGGTGCAGAAAGCATCAACAAATTGACGAAGGCACATCACGCCCTTATGCGGGCCGCAATGGCGGGACTTGGTTTCGAACGGAGAGACGCAGGCCTTCGAGACGAAGCCGGCAGGAAGGTGAAGGCGTACCTTCGCGGCGATCCGCATCGCGCTCGTTGGTGGAGACCAGGTGATCCCATACATGAGGGACCGCCTGACGAACCGCAATCCTTATACGACTGGTGAAGTTATCTTCATCGCGAAACCCGGCAGGTGATCCTTGCCGGCTTTTTTTCATGCGACCAGTTCCGCGGGAACCTGTTTGTCGTGCTCGATGGCGGGACTGGAACAGGTTCTAAAGTTTCTGGCATCGGTTCGGCCTGAGCCGGTTCCAGGCTAGGTCATTGATTCTAAGTCATTAGAACCAGTGGGACTGGTGGAACCGGTTATTTCTCTATAAGCGCTGGAACCGCCAGTTTGTTGCGAAACTAGCAATGCATCCGGAAGCTTTTTGAAATTGGATCGGAACCGGTGCCAACAAGTTCCAGGTGGCAGCAGCACGGAAGATGAGGTGGAAAGATCGCGCTCCAATTTGACGATAGCGTTGTGATTTGCTCAGCAATTCCGCCAATCCGCGATCGTCCCTGGAGTCAGAGAAACGCCGCTTGATCGCATCCTGGCGGCATACTCGACCTATCTACTGGGGCCCGGGAGAATGTGAGCACCACGCAGCTGTCGCGCCACCTTCTCGCCGTTGCACCTAGGGGATTGTGGAAGGAGGCCGGCAGTGGGAGCATGGGGCGAGAGTTCCGCCCGCCGCCGACGACAGCCGGGTCGGTATTCTGCAGGTTTGCCGGAAAGTTCACCAGAGCTGGATGGAGTTTCCGGGACCATCGTCCCGGCCAACCGTGCTGAGCTGCTCAGCGGCTGGCAGCGCTCCCGTTTAGTCGTCACCGGCTCGCTGTCGTTCGTGCTCATCCATTTGGAGGCAATACGTGACAACTGTCCGAGTGTAGACGTTGGTAAAAGTTGGTCGCCGTGAATCAGCAACATTGAACAAGCGCATGCTGACACCGAAACAAGCACGGTTCGTCGAGGAATATCTGATCGACATGAACGCTACTCGGGCAGCGATCCGTGCCGGCTACTCTGAAAAGACGGCAAATCAGCAAGGGCCGCGGCTCCTCGAACATGCCGAGATTGCCGCCGCAATTGACGCGGCAAAGGGTGCCCGCTCCGAGCGTGCGCGGATCGACGCCTTATGGGTGCTCCAGCGTCTAGTATTCGAGGCCGAAGCGGATCTTGCCGATCTCTTTGGTGACAATGGCGAACTCCTGCCGGTTGAAGCCTGGCCGCTGATCTGGCGGCAAGGGCTCGTGCAAGGTGTAGAGGTCTTGGAGCTGTTTGAGGGGTACGGTGCTGATCGCGTCCATATCGGCCGGCTGCGCAAAATCAAGCTCGACAGCCGCGTCAAGCGCATTGAGCTGATCGGCAAGCACATCGGCGTGAACGCGTTCCGGGAGAACGTGCATCACACCGGGCTCGATGCGCTGGGCGATCGGCTGGAACGAGCGCTTAAACGCAATCATTGAGCGCTCGCCAATCCGCTTGGCCATTCCGCCCCACAATGAGCGACCCGCGTTGAGGATGGACGTCCGAAGCAGTGGCTGACGCTGGAATCGGAGCTCGATATTTCTGGCGCGAGACCGGAGGGAGCGAGAAGAATAAGTTCCCGTAAAGCCTGACGCCCCGAGGGTCCATCCGATGAGTGCTCAGACACGTTTGGTCTCGGAGTTGCCTAGGTTTGTCGAGAATCGCAAGAGCGGAAGTGGCGCTGCCGGATAGCGCCTGCGTGACTATATTCGCGAACAGCCGTAGAGCTTCGGCAACGCCATGCGCAAGAGAGCAGCGCCTATGATCGATACCGTCACGCCGCACCTGCTGCACAATGCTGTCGTCTCCATTCAGCTCGGAATCGAGGACTACAAGTCCGCCGACCCGCGCCGCACCATCAGTGCCGTCCGCAACTTCTATGCAGGCGTCCTGTTGCTCGGGAAGCAGTGCCTACTCGACCAGGCGCCCGATGCGGATCCGATGGAAGTGCTCGCCACCAGCTACTTGCCCGAGCCGAACGAGGCTGGCGGCGTCACGATCGTACCGAAGGGCTACCGGACAATCGACCTCGGCGAGTTGCGAGAGAGGTTCAAACAATTCGATTTGGAATGGCCCAAAGGAGACATTCGCGGTTTGCAACGACTGCGCAACGAGTTTGAGCACTTCCATTCGACCACGCAGGATACGACGATTCGCCAAGTCATCGCTTCGTGTTTTCCGCTGGTCGAAGGGTTCTGCGAGATCCTCGATCGGAGTCCGGCGCAACTGCTCGGAGCCGCCTGGGAGACAATGCTTGAAGAAGAAAGGTTCTTCAAGGCGCAGAAGGCTGCTTGCTACGCGACCCTCGCGCCGCTGCCGTGGCACGACGAACTCAGTGCTGACGTAAAGCTGAGCTGCCCCCACTGCGGATCGGCGCTGCTCTACCAGAGCGACGCCTCCAATGACGACCCGTCATCCATCGAGGGCAAGTGTCGCGCCTGCGATGGCGACGTTGCCGCGGAGCATTTCGTGCAAATCGTCGTCGAGGCGATACATGGCGGGGATGACTTCCTGGCCGCGAAGGACGGGGGCGAGCCGATCGTCAACGACTGCCCCGATTGCGGCCAGCCGGCCTATGTGCAGAGCGGTGACATCGATGTCTGCTACTTCTGTGGCGAACGGGCAGCGAGCGAATGTGCGCGATGCGGCAGTCCAATGTCGGTCAATGATGTTTCGGTGCACTCGCCACGCTTCTGCACCTATTGTTACCACATGATGTCCAATGATTAGATCCGCCACGTGTCCTGAAACCGAACCCCGGAATCTCTACACCTGAACCGACGAAATACTTCGCTCGTGTACGGTGAAGCGCTCAGGCGTGCTGACTGCTCGCGCGTGCGAAGGAGCCAACAACACTGAGCAACCCTCATTGCAGGCACGATAACGATTCGGCGGTTTGTCAAGTATTTGCCAGCCACCATAACCCCTCGAATTGACTCCACTTAGAGGACCTGCAGCTATGTGTACGTGGACAGCTGGGTGTGCCTGCGAGTTTGACTTCCCTAGGGTTGACCCTCTCGCCATACTCGACAGCAGGTTTTCTGGGGGGCTCGATTCGTGATTTCCGGCAATCTGTTCACACGCGACTACCTGCTCGAAGGCATCGCCCGTAGCGAGCCGTGGACGGCGCTTGCCGATAACGAGCTTGAGACCGTAAAGGCTCGTCTGCTGGAACTGGCGGCCAAACTTCAGGCTATCAGCAAGCCCAACGAAGCGCAGACGGAAAAGGTTTTCATCTATCCCGTCCTTGAGCTACTTGGCTGGACGGATGTCGAGGTGCAGCAGACCCTCTCCGCCAAGGGGCGCAAGCATGTCCCGGATGCGCTTCTGTTCGGAGATACTGATGCTCGCAATCGTGCTGTCGGTGAGAAAGACCAGTGGAAGCGATACCAGCACGGCCTCGCCATCGCCGAAGCGAAGCGCTGGGGCCGCGCGCTTGACCGTACGGACAAGCGTGATACGCACGAAGATGGCGTGCCTTCGACCCAGATGCTGCAATACCTTGATCGGGTGAACATCGTTACTGGAGGCAAGGTTCGCCTCGGCATCCTGACCACCAATGGCGAGAAATGGCGCCTGTACTTCCAAGGCGCTTTGTCAGTATCGGAGGACTATTTTGAGGTCGACCTTGCTAAGGCGCTGGAATTGCCTGGGCACGAACTCGACCTCGTCGAGCGGGCAGACGAAAAGCTTACCCCGGCGCACGCGCTGAAACTCTTTGTCCTGCTCTTTCGCAAGCAAGCCTTCCTACCCATCGACGGGCCGCGTACGTTCCACGACGTCGCCCGCGACGAAGGGAAAATTTGGGCGTGGTAATTGGCTTCGGCTTCCGCCGGCGGGATGTTACCGATCGGCGCGAGC
>ERZ777003.3878-NODE-3878-length-13488-cov-11.528624_pt1 | contig 13488 bp, 12 predicted proteins | sample MGYA00374956_ERZ777003 | MGnify/ENA primary metagenome ERZ777003 (study PRJEB29302, sample SAMN06268252) | bioreactor metagenome | isolation source: Joint BioEnergy Institute, California, USA | place: USA:Joint BioEnergy Institute, California, USA | collected... | reverse complement strand
CTCCCCCTATGCCAGCTGACAACCTATTTCAGGACGGGACACGTCTCTTCGTCTCTCATCCTCCGTCGCTCCGTCGATTTTCCCTTTTCCCCCAACTTTCAAATCCCTTGCAAACTCACCCCACAGGTTGCCCCGGCGCACGAATTCCTATAATCCCCGGATCCTGACGGGTTAGGAAAGGATGGACATGCAGGAAAAGTTGCTTCAACTGGGGCATTCGCCCGATCCCGATGACGCGTTCATGTTTTACGCCCTGGCGCAGGAGCCGCCGCTGATCGAGACGCACGGCTATCGCTTCAAACATGTGCTCCAGGACATCCAGACGCTCAACCAGCGGGCGCGCAATGGCGAACTGGAAATCACCGCCATTTCCATCCACGCCTACCCGTACGTGGCGGATAAGTACGCCCTGACGAGCTGCGGCAGCAGCATGGGCGACAAGTACGGCCCGATGATCGTTACCCGCGAGCCGATGACGATCGACGACCTGCGCGGCAAGACGATCGCCATCCCCGGCGTACTGACGACCGCCTTCCTCACGCTGCAACTGCTGCTGGGCAAGGGTGAGAAGCTCGACGCCGACAAGCTCGCCAAGGGCGAGCAGAAGCCGGGCAGCGCGCCGTTCTTCTACGAGGTCGTGACTTTCGATCAGATTCCCGCCGCCGTGCAGAGCGGGCAGTACGACGCCGGCTTGCTGATCCACGAAGGCCAGCTCACCTACAAGCAAGCCGGGCTGCATCTGGTCGTCGATCTGGGTGTGTGGTGGTACGAGAAGACGGGCCTGCCACTGCCGCTGGGCGGCAACTGCATTCGTCGCGACCTGGGCCGCGAAGCCATGCAGGCTGTCACCGACATCCTCAAGGCTTCGATCCAGTACAGCCTCGACCACCGCGAGAAGGCGGTCGAGTATGCCCTGCAATTCGGGCGCGACCTCGATCGCAAGCTCGCCGACAAGTTTGTCGGCATGTACGTCAACAACTGGACGCTGGACTACGGCGAGCGCGGCCGGGCTGCGATCGACCGCCTGCTGGGCGAAGGCGCCAAGGCAGGGCTCGTCCCCGCGATCGGCCAGATCGACTACGTGATGGCGAAGTAGAGGTGAGGCGGTCTAGATCGACTCTGCCCAGAAAAGAACGGCTGCACCGGCGATGATGCGGTAGATCGCAAAGGGGACAAATCCCCGCTTGCGCACCCATGCCATGAACCAGGCGATGCACGCCAGCGCGACCGCGAAGCTCACAACGAACCCGACAGCCAGGACGCCCCAGCGATGGAGCGTCATGGCTGTCGGGCTTTCGATGATGAACTGCAGGAGCTTGTAGCCCGTCGCGGCTACCATCACCGGAATCGACAGGAAAAAGCTGAACTCCAGCGCAGCCGGGCGCGAAAGGCCCATGATCTGCCCGCCGGCGATCGTCGCCATCGACCGGCTTGTCCCGGGAAATGCAGCCGCGAAGATCTGCGTGAAGCCGATGACGACGGCCTGCAGGAGCGTCATCTGCTCCATCGTCTGCGTCCGCGCCCGCCGGCTGAAGATCCAGTCAATCACCCACATCAGCACGCCGCCGATGATCAGCGCCCGCCCCATGAGCGGCAGTTCTTCCAGGTTCTCGCCAATCCACTTCTCGATCAGGTAGCACGGCAGGGCGGTGACGACAAACGCGATCACCACCAGTGCCAGCGGATGCGTGAACCAGCCATGACGGGGGGCTGGCGCATCGCTGTCCGGGGAATCGGCGGCGGGAGCGGCCTTCGTGTGAGGCGCGCCGTGCGGATAGGTCCGAATAAAGTCAATGATCCGCTTGCGGAAGTAGACCAGCACCGACAGGATCGCGCCCAACTGGATCACGATCGCGAACATCTTCCAGTAGTCGTCCTGCAGGTCGATGTCCAGCAACTGCTGGCAGATGCGGATGTGCGCGGTGGAGCTGACCGGCAGGAACTCGGTCAGGCCTTCGACGATGCCCAGTACGATGGATAGAACGTAGTCGTTCAAGTGCTTGACGCTCTCCTGGGAGGTTTTATCGGCTGGAAGGGGCGGCGGGGCAAAGGAGCCGGTGATCGCTCACACGATCTTGGCAGTCCGGTAAAGTTGCACCGCACGCTTGATGTACACATAGGAGCTGAAGATCGTGATCGCCACCGTCACCCAGATGCACAGATCGCGCAGGTAGCGGGCGGGGGCTTCCCAGCCGATCTCCTTCAGCCAGGGGCGGAAATCCACGTATGCGAGGATCACCATGATCGTGATCGACTGGATCACGAGCTTGAACTTGCCGCTCCACGCGGCGCCGAAGCTGTGTCCCTGCGCTTCGCTGATCCCCCGCAGGCTGGTTACCAGCAGCTCCCGGCCCAACAGCAGGATGACGATCCACGGCACAACGCCGGTGATCGTCGTCACCTGCAGCGGATCGGTGCCCGCCTGCTCGGTCGACGCAGGGATGATGAAGTTCTTGCCGGCGAAGAATGTGAAGCTCCCCAGCACCAGGATCTTGTCCACGAACGGGTCCACGATCCGCCCGAACGTGCTCTCCACCTGCCATTTGCGAGCCAGGTGTCCATCCAGAAAGTCGGTGAACAAAGCGACCCCATACAGCGCCGTCGCCACCAGCAGAAACGTCGGGTGGCCGCGCACTTCGTACTGGTACACCGCCAGCATCACGAAAAAGACGATCGCCAGCAGCAAACGCAGTGCTGTCAACGAATTGGGCACATGACGAAACATCTGGCGGGATTGTAAGACTTTCTGCGGGCTCTACCAAATGGGAGACGCCTGGGTGGTGCGGCATTTGCGTGCCTTGCCGGACATTGCTTCCCGTCCCCAGCAAGGAGCCTCTCATGAGCAAATGCGAGTTCTGCGGCAATGAGTACGACAAATCGTTCGAGGTGATCATGGCCGGCCAGCCGCACACCTTCGACAGCTTCGAATGCGCCATCCAGGCCCTGGCACCCCGATGCGCCAATTGCGGTGTGCGCATTGTCGGTCATGGGCTGGAGTCCCAGGGTACGTACTACTGCTGCCGGCACTGTGCGGAAGCGGCGGGCGTGCAGGGGATGACGGACCGGACGCAGTAGCGGAGCTACCGCAGGAAAAGCTGGTCCAGCCAGCGGCCGATCTGCGGGACGTACAGGCAGGCCAGCGTGCCGATGGCGAACAGCACCGTCGCCATGCGAACCCCCGCATCCTCGAACAGGGCGTCGACCGGCCGATCCGACCGGCCCAGCAGGGCCCGGCGGTAGAAGCGGTAGATCGCGATGACCACCAGGGGCGTGAGCAGCGCCAGCCCGATCGCGCGACCGCCAAACTGCTCGGCTGCGTGCGGGCTGAGCGTGTACATCAGATAGGTCATGATGGCGAGCGTCGCACTGACGCCCAGCAGCCAGTGCAGTTCCGGCCCGCGGTCATATCGCGCCGTCGGCTGCCAACCGCCAGCCAGGCCATCCTCGCGGGCGCTGGTGATATCCGCCAGCCGCTTGGCGAATCCCAGGTACAGGCAGAGGAAAAAGACGCACAGCACCATCCAGATACTGAGCGGGACGGCAATCGCCGCCGCGCCCGCGGCTGCGCGCAGGACAAAACCGAGTGACAGCGTCACCACGTCCACCATCACCACGCGCTTGAGGCGCATGTTGTAGACGAGCTGCAGGCCGATGTAGATTGCGAAGATCGACCCCAGCAACACGTTCAGGCTGAACCCGATCGCCATCCCCGCGACGATGCAGCCGAGGCCGAAGATGGCCGCGTGCTTCGACGGGATCATCCCGCTGGCCACCGGGCGATGCCGCTTCATCGGATGGTGGCGGTCTGATGCAACGTCCAGCGCGTCGTTGATCGCGTAAAACCCCGACGCCATCAGGCAGAATCCCATGAAGGCGAGGATCGATTCGATCCACGCGGGGCCGTTGAGCAGGTTCTGGCTGAACACCAGCGCCGCCAGGACAAGGACGTTCTTCGTCCAGTCCACCGGGCGCATCAGCATCAGGTAGGCGATCGGCGCCGGCATCGGCCGGTGTGGCGGGGGAGCCGGCGGCGGGGCTGAGACTGTGCGCGCAGCATCCTGCATTGGTGCATCCAGTGTATCGGGTGTCCGGCAGCGGCGCTACACTGACCTGCGTCTGATAACTGCGTCTAGAAGGGAAAGATCAGCGGCGTCAGGCCCACAACCACCGTCATCACCAGCAGATCCAGCGGGATGCCAATCCGCAGATAATCGCTGAAGCGATACCCGCCTGGGCCATAGACCATCAGGTGGGTCTGGTAGCCCAGCGGCGTGGCGAATCCGCCGCTGGCGGCTAGCGCCACTGCCACCGCAAACGGCATGAAATCGACGCCCAGCCCCCTGGCCGCGGCATAGGCGATTGGAAAGGCCAGTGCCGCGGCGGCGTTGTTGGTAACCACCTCCGTCAGGATCAGCGTGACCAGGTACACGCCCAGCAGCACGCCCCATGGCCCCCAGGCTTCGAAGACCCGCATGAGGCCGTGGGCCAGGCCGGCGGCTGCGCCGGTCGCTTCCATCGTGCGCCCGATTGCCAACGCCGCCGCGATCGCCAGCAGCACCGACCATTCGATGCTCTGCCGCGCCTGCGTGCCGGAAATGCAGCCGAACAGCAGCATCAGCCCCGCCGCAACCAGCGACGCATTGAAGACGCTGATCCGCGAGGCCCATTCCCATGGCAGCGCGCTCAGCGCAAGCGCGATTACCAGGCCAACCAGGATCAATCCCGCCGTCAGCGCCTTGTCGTGGCGGGGCGGCGTGGAGTTTTCCACAGCCGAGACGAGGTAGAAATCCCGGCTGTCGCGATATTGCTGGACGAAACGCGGATGCGTCTCCAGCAGCAGCGTGTCGCCCGGCTCCAGGATGATGTCGCCGATCTTGCGGTTGATGCGTTCGCCGTTGCGGTGCACGGCAATGACGGCGGCGTTGTAGCGTGTGCGGAACTGGCCTTCGCGGATCGACTTGCCGATCAGCGGGCAGGTGTTGCTGACGACGGCCTCGATCAGGCAGCGGTGAGCGCGCGGATCATCGAGCTTGAAGACCTGATCCGTCGCCGGCAGCAGACCGCGAATCCGCTGCAGCTCAGCCACGGATTCGACGACGCCGGCGAAGATCAGCCGGTCTCCGCCGCGAAGCACCTGTTCCGGGCCGACGGCGACGATGGTTTCGTCGTCCCGCTGGATTTCCATGAGGTACGCGCCGACCAGATGCCGCAAGCCGGCCTGGTCGATCCGCAATCCGTCGATCGCGCCGCCCGGCTGGACGAGCATCTCAACGATGTACTGTCGCGGATCGCGGAGCTGTGCCGATGCACCTTCGCGCTTCGGCAGCAGGAAACGCGATGTCAGCACAATAAAGCCGGTCCCGACGATCGTCGCCGGTAAGCCGACCGCGCCCAGCGTGAACATCGAGAACGGCCGCATCCCGGCGTCGGGATTGAGCCGCAGCGTCTCGAGGATCATCCCTTGCACGACCAGGTTCGTGCTCGTGCCGATCAGCGTGCACATACCGCCCAGCAGGGCGGCGTAACTGAGCGGGATGAACAGCTTGGCCGGGCTGATGCCGATGCGCTTGGCCCAGTCGTTGACGACGGGCATGAACATGGCGACGACGGGCGTGTTGTTGAGAAACGCGCTGATGCCGGCCACCGGCAGCATCATGCGAAGCTGGGCGCCGATGGTGGTCGTCGGTCGACCGAGCAGCCGCTCGCTGATGAGCTTCAGCCCGCCGGTCTGCGTCAATCCGCCAGCCACGACGAACAGCACCGCCACGGTGAGCATGCCTTCGTTGCCGAAGGCCATGGCCATTTCCCGCGGGCTGGGGAAACTCGAGCCGGGCACCAGCCCCAGCGTCATGAAGACGGTCATGCCCGCCAGCAGGATCAGATCCGGCCCGGCGAGATTACGTGCCAGCGCCACGAGCATCAGCACGACGCCGGCAAGTGTGACCCACGCTTCCCAAGTCATGGGGCGGTATCGTACGTTTCCTATAGGATTTGTCGATCCGCCCGGCGGTTGCATCCGTCAGCCGGGGTGACACAATCGCCGCTTCGATGATCGACACCCATTGCCATCTCACCGATCTGCGTCTTGCGGAGCAACTGGACGATGTGCTCGCTCGCGCCGCGACTGCGGGCGTGCGGCAGATGATCACCATCGGCACGGATCTGGACGACGACCAGGCCGCGATCACCCTGTGCGAGCGGCTGGCCAATGTCCGCTGTGCCGTGGGGATCCATCCGAACTACGTCACCGAAGCCCATCGCCAGCAGGTCAGCCGGCTGGGCGAACTTCAGGCCCATCCCGCCGTGCTTGCGATCGGGGAAATGGGCCTGGACTACCACTACGATCGCGCGCCGCGGACGTTGCAGCGGGAGCTGTTCGAAGCCCAGCTTCAGATCGCCGATCAGGTCGGCAAGCCCGTCGTCATCCACTGCCGCGAAGCGGTGGAGGATACCCTGGCCATTCTCCGCCAGTTTCCGCGCGTGCGGGCGGTGTTTCACTGTTTCACCGGGACGCCGGAAGAAGCCGAGGCGATCGCGTCAGCCGGCTACTGGATCGGATTCACCGGACCGGTGACGTTCAAGAAGAACGATGCCCTGCGCGAGGCCGCCCGCCGCGTGCCGATCGATCGGATCGTGGTGGAAACGGATGCCCCATACCTCTCCCCCGAGCCGATGCGGAAGCAGAAGACCAACGAACCCGCCCTGGTGATCCACACAGCCGCCGTCGTCGCCGGCTTGCATGGGTTGAGCATCGAGGCGTTTGATGCGAGGACGACGCAGAACGCCAAAGAGCTATTCGGGTGGCCGGGGGCGTAGCAGACACAAGTCAGAAGAGAGAAGCGAGAAGGCAGAAGACAGAAGCGGAGACGCAGTGCAGGGCTCGTGTGCGGGCCGAGATCACGCGTCTATCAGCCATTACCACCACCGCATCCGCACGCGGACTTGCCGGTGTTCGGTCGCACCTCCGCGCTTCTGCATTTCTGCGGTGAACAGCCTTAGCCCTGCATGCAGATACTCGCTTCCATGCGGGCATTGGGCTCGGGGACGTCAAGCTGCTGAGCGGCGGCGCCAGCTTTCTTTTTCTGCAGCTCCTGCATGAGCAGGGCCCACGTTTCCCGCTGGTACTGAAGGATTTCGAGGGCTTCGTCGAGGGCCTTGACCTCGTGCGTGACATTGGCGTCGACGAGGCGGCGGTAGACGAAGTTGTAGAGGCTTGCCAGCTTGGCGCACAGATCCGGCGCGACCTCGTGCTTGAGGGTGCTCATCAGCTCCAGCACGATCTTCTGGACGCGGACGATGAGCGTGTAGCTTTCCTCGTAGCGCTTGTTGTCCAGCGCTGCGCGAGCCTGTTGACCGAAGCGCAATGCGCCGTCGTAAAGCATCAACTGAAGCTGCTCGGGCGTGGCTGTCAGGACCTTGGTACGAAGATAATGCTGCGCGCCTTGAGGATTCATGATCAGAATAAGGGGGTTATGCCCTGTGTACTATCGGCCACACGTGGGTTGGGGGTTGATGAGGGAAGTGCTGGAAAATGACCAGCCGGTGCGGGTTGACGCGCACGGAGGGGTATTTGGCGATCGGATCGGCGCGACAAACAGCGTCTCGATTGCGGCAATTAGCCGCAGGTGAATCAGGCATCCGCACACGAGCGATGTGAATTCTATAACCGTTTGTTACAAAAAGAGTTATTGGCGTGATCGCGGCGCTGCGTCCCGGTGGTCGAATCCGGGCGTCTGATGACACTATGAAACCGAGTCTCAATTAGCTATTCTGCGTCTCGACCTGCAAGAAAGGCTGGACGCCAGATGAGCAAGGCTTGCGAAGTGCCAGGATGTGTCAAGCCGCCGATGGTGGGCGACTGCCGGTTGAACCAGCTCGGGATCGGCTGCCGCGGAGCGGTGTGTGGTGTGGAAGGCGATGCCGACCTGCGCCGCCGCCTGCTGGAGATGGGATTCTGCAACGGCGCGACCGTCGAGGTCGTCCGTCGCGCGCCCCTGGGCGATCCGATCGAGTTCCGCTTGCGCGGCTACTGCCTGTCCCTCCGCCAGGAACACGCCAGGTTCGTGAAGGTCACGGTCGCTTCAGCCTGACGCAGGAATCTCCACGGCGACCGTTCCCGCAGGTGCCACGAGTTCATGCACGATTGCACCTTCACCATCGAGCCCACGCGCACGACATCGGCTGACGTGATCGTTGCGCTGGCGGGCAATCCCAACTGCGGAAAAACAACGATTTTCAACGCCCTCACCGGCCTGCGGCAGAAGGTGGGCAACTACCCCGGCGTGACGGTCGAGAGGAAGACCGGCCGCTGCCGCCTGAGCGGGGGGCGCTGGGCGAGCATCATCGATCTGCCCGGGACATACTCGCTGATCTCACGCGCCCCCGATGAGCGCATCGCGATGGAAGTCCTGCGCGGCTTGCGCGAGGATACGCCGGCGCCGCAGGTCGTCATCGCCGTCGTCGACGCCAGCAACCTCCAGCGGAATCTCTATCTGGTCAGCCAGCTCATCGAAGTCGGCCGACCGCTGGTGATCGCGCTGAACATGCTCGATATCGCCCAGCGGCGGGGGATCCATGTCAACGCAGGTGCGCTGGAGAAGGCATTGGGCGTACCTGTCGTGCCTGTCGTGGGGCATCGCAAGCAGGGGATCGCGGAGCTGATCGCGGCGATCGACCGGGCAGCCGTCGCGCCGATGCCGGCATTTCCGCTGCCCGAGGCGATGCGCGCGGAGATCGAAAAGCTCGCCCCGCACGCCGGCCGCCATGCCGAGCGGCTGCTCATCGGCGACCATGCCGAAGATGTGCAGCGCCTCGCCCGTCGCGACGACATCGCCCCAATCGTGTCTGCCTCGATGGCCCGCCTGCGCGAGCAGGGCATCGATCCGATGCAGGCTGACATCGAAGCCCATTACCAGTGGATCGACTCGATCACCGAGCAGGCGACCCATCGTGGCGCGGGCTATCAGCCCGTGAGTGATGGCCTGACAGCCCATGCCACAGGCAGCCCGCTCGTCTATGCGCCGCCGAAAACTTTGACCGAGCGGGCGGATGCGATCCTCATCCACAAGGTCTGGGGACTGCTGATTTTCGCAGCCATCATGGGGGCGCTGTTCTATTCGCTGTTCTTCATCGCCGACCCGATCATGGGCTGGGTGGAGGAGGGCGTGGCATGGCTGGGCGGGCTGGTGACGGAGCATCTGCCCGAAGGGCCGATCCGGGACCTGTGGGCCGATGGGATCGTCGCCGGCGTGGGAGCCGTCGTCGTCTTCGTGCCGCAGATTGCGCTGCTGTTTCTGTTCCTGGCGGTGTTGGAAGACAGCGGCTATCTGGCGCGGGCGGCGTTTCTGATGGATCGCCTGCTGCGCGGCGTCGGCTTGCATGGCAAGAGCTTTATTCCGCTGCTCAGCAGCTTTGCCTGCGCGATTCCGGGGATCATGGCGACGCGGACGATCGAGGATCGCCGCGATCGGCTGGCCACGATCTTTGTCGCGCCGTTCATGAGCTGCTCGGCGCGCCTGCCGGTGTACATCCTGCTGATCGGAACGTTTTTCGCGGGGCTGAGCGCCTGGGGGCAGGCTGCGATCATGCTGAGTCTGTACGTCCTGGGCATTCTCGCCGCAGCCGGCACAGCCTGGATCTTCAAGCGATCGCTGCTGAAGGGGCAGTCGTCCGCGTTCATCCTCGAGCTGCCGGTCTACAAGATCCCGCAGATCTCGCAGATCGGCAGGACGGTTTGGACCAACAGCAAGGCCTTCATTGTGCGGGCGGGGACAATCATCTTCTGCCTGAGCGTGATCCTGTGGGCGATGGCGTATTATCCGCGGTTGCCGGAGGAGCGAATTGCGCAGATGGAAGCCGATATCAGGGCAGCTCCCCCGATAGAGTTAACAGCTCCCTGGATTACAGCTCCGCCCCCAACCGATACCGCGGCGATGCGCGCGGAGATTCTTGAGGAGAATCTGCGTGCTTACATTCCGGAGGCCATCGCCTCCGCCCAACTCGAACACTCGATTTCCGGCCGTCTCGGCCATGCGATGGAGCCGGTGATCCGTCCGCTGGGGTATGACTGGAAAATGGGTGTTGGCCTGGTGGCTGCGTTTGCAGCCCGCGAAGTCTTCGTCAGCCAGATGGCGATCGTCTACAGCGCCGGCGATGCCGAGGAGGACGCCACGGATCTGCAGGCTTCGATGCGGGCGGATACGTATCCCGACGGCAGGCCCGTCTGGACGCCTGCGGTGGCAGCCAGCCTGCTGGTGTGGTTTGTGCTGGCGATGCAGTGCATGAGCACCGTCGCCATCGTCCGCCGCGAAACCGGCACCTGGCGCTGGCCGATCCTGATGATCCTGTACATGAACGCACTGGCGTATGTGGCGGCATTGCTGACCTACCAGATCGGCTCGCGGCTGGTATGAGGGACGTCGCCAGAGATAGAGCACGGATGGACACGGATACAGCCGAGTTTGGATCGTGCCTCGTAGCACCCATCGATCCAAAACCCGCCATCCGAAATTCGAGGAAGCCATGAGCCTTCTACTCCAACATCTTGTGGTGCTCGTCCTGGTGGGGGCGTGTGTTGCGGTGGTGGGTGTGGGGGCGATACGGACCCTGTGGGGTGCGAAAAGCCAGGTAGGTAAGTGCTGTTCACGGGGATGTGGGGCGGCGGAGGCGGATTCCGGGAAGGCGGCCCAGCGGATGGTCTTCGTGCCGGCGGATAGCTTGAGATTGCGGAAGTGAGGGCTGGTAGTTTTTTTGGTGTGAGTGGCCTTGCATTTGGGAAAGCGGTCGCTAAATTCCCCGCATCATCGAACCACGTGAGTGGTTCTGGCGTAAGTAGTTAGCTGCGAACGCCGTCAACGAAGCGACTCGAAAAAATTAAGTCGCACCGCTTGACGAGACGAAATCGAAGGCTATACTTCGCCGCTCGTAATCGGGAATGCGGTTGACACCGCTGACTCGAATGCGGTAAGAGGAAAGAGGATCAGACGCCTCAAAAGGAAGCAGCGGTTTGAGCTGGACTCGAACGTCATCCCGCCGCTAGTTTCCGGTTGACCCCCTCACAATGGAGTCGCCGGGATAACGGCGACCGTGCTTCAGGAATGATCCAGGATCATTCGCGGAAGCGATTTCGCCGAACTCGAATGAGTTCGCCGTCTGCAGGCTGATCTGCCTGGTGCCGGCTAACTCACCCGCGTTCGGCGGGACAGGTCTGCTCGAAGTAAGACGTCGGCGCGAGCCGGCGAAACTGCCGAAGGCAGGCGTGCTCTTTGACAAGTGAATACGAGGTTCAATTCAAGGTAAGAAAGACACTTGCGGTGTTCACCCCTGCGAGGAACGTCCCCCGTTCCAAGCTTTCCGTCGGGTGAGCATCGTCGAGCACCTTTTTCGGTGAATGATCCGTTGTCGATCTGCCAGGCTCGTATAGCTGGCAGCCGTTTCCACCACGCCCGGTGGATGCGGGATTGTGGTTGTTGGGGTTGGATTGTGGAGTCAAATCTGCAATCCAAAGTCCAAAATCCGCAATCTGCGTTGACGGTGATCGATAAAAGTGATCAAGCTACTAAGGGTGTGCGGTGGATGTCTTGGCATCGAGAGGCGATGAAGGACGTGGTAGCCTGCGATAAGCCACGGGAAGCCGGCAAACAGGCGTCGATCCGTGGATTTCCGAATCGGGAAACCGGGCTGGGGTAATACCCAGTCACTCCCGGCTGAATGCATAGGCCGGGTAGAGCGAACCCAGGGAACTGAAACATCTAAGTACCTGGAGGAAAAGAAAAAGACATTGATTCCGTCAGTAGCGGCGAGCGAAAGCGGACATAGCCCAAACCAGGCTTCGGCTTGGGGTTGTGGGCGCCTTGAGGGGTTACAAAACCGTTGATAGCAGAACTGTCTGGAAAGGCAGACCAGAGAGGGTGATAGTCCCGTAAGCGAAATCGACAGGTCCCCTTTGAGAGGCGTACCAGAGTAGCATGGAGCTCGTGGAACTCCGTGTGAAGCTGGCCGGCCCACCGGCCAAGGCTAAATACTCCTCGATGACCGATAGCGAACTAGTAGGGCGACTGAACGATGAAAAGCACAGCTATTAGCTGAGTTAAAAGTACCTGAAACCGTACACTTACAAGCGGTCGGAGCACTATGCCCCTTTTGGGGAATGTGTGACGGCGTACCTTTTGCATAATGGACCGGCGAGTGCATGTATGCGGCAAGGCTAAGGTGTTTCGCACCGGAGCCGTAGCGAAAGCGAGTCTTAAGATGGCGTGAAGTCGTATGCATGCGGCCCGAAACCCCGTGATCTACCCGTGGCCAGGTTGAATGTTCCGTAAAAGGAACAGAAGGACCGAAGCCGTGAACGTTGAAAAGTTCTGGCATGAGCTGCGGGGAGGAGTGAAAGTCTAATCAAACGGGGAGATATCTGGTTCTCTTCGAAATGCCTTTAGGGGCAGCCTCGAGTCATTAGTCTGTGGGGGTAGAGCTACTGAAAGGAGATGGGGGGCTACCCGCCTACCCACTCCTACCAAACTCCGAATACCACAGACCGTATCTCGGGAGTGAGTCCGCGAGGGATAATCTTCGCGGTCAAAAGGGAAACAACCCTGACCGTCTGCTAAGGTCCCTAAATCCAGCTTAGTTCGAAAGGAAGTTTTTCTGCAGTGACAGCCAGGATGTTGGCTTAGAAGCAGCCACCATTTAAAAAGTGCGTAATAGCTTACTGGCCGAGCAGAGAAGCGCCGCAAATGATCGGGAATAAGTTGGATACCGAAGCAGCGGGCCCTGACTTTGTCAGGGCGGTAGAAGAGCGCTGCACTCCGCGTTGAAGCCGTACCGTGAGGAGCGGTGGAGCGTGTGCAGGTGAGAATGCCGGTATGAGTAACGATAATGCAGGTGAAAATCCTGCACGCCGAAAGCCTAAGGTTTCCTGGGGAAGGTAAATCCGCCCAGGGTTAGTCGGCACCTAAGGCGAGGCCGAAAGGCGTAGTCGATGGACAGCGGGTTAATATTCCCGCACCAGCCATGGCGGTTGAACCTGTACGTGTGGTTTGTCTAAGCCGGTCCCCCGACTAGTCGTGGGGGTCCCGCAAGGGCGAGGGCGCTTTGACCCGAAGCCGGTGGCGACAGATCCGAGAAGAGCGTACAGGGGACAAAATGGTTGACCGTACTAAAACTGACACAGGTAGGCGAGGAGAATATCCTAAGGCGCTCGAGAGAACTGTGGTTAAGGAACTAGGCAAATTTACCCCGTAACTTCGGGATAAGGGGTCCCTACCCACCTCGGTGGGAGGGCGCAGAGAAAAGGCTCTGGCGACTGTTTATCAAAAACACAGCTCTGTGCTAACTCGCAAGAGGATGTATACAGAGTGACGCCTGCTCGGTGCCGGAAGGTTAAGGAAGTAGGTCAGGACTTCGGTCCGAAGCTTGCAACCGAAGCCCCGGTAAACGGCGGCCGTAACTATGACGGTCCTAAGGTAGCGAAGTTCCTTGTCGGGTAAGTTC
>ERZ777003.3871-NODE-3871-length-13517-cov-4.952607_pt1 | contig 13517 bp, 12 predicted proteins | sample MGYA00374956_ERZ777003 | MGnify/ENA primary metagenome ERZ777003 (study PRJEB29302, sample SAMN06268252) | bioreactor metagenome | isolation source: Joint BioEnergy Institute, California, USA | place: USA:Joint BioEnergy Institute, California, USA | collected... | reverse complement strand
TCGGCATGAGCCCTTTGCCGTAGCTGCGCGGCACGTAGTAGGCCTCGAGCTTGTGCTCGAAGATCCGAAGCCCGAGCTCGGCATCCTCGGTAATGCTCCATTCTGCCCAACGGCCGACTTGCTCGAGCGCGGAGCGACGCACGAGCGTCATCGTGCCGTGCTGAATGATGGCGTTACGTTCGTTGCGAGTGACCATCCCGATTTGGAAGAACCCGCGATATTCGGCATAGCACATCGCCTTGAAAGCATCCTGCCTATCGTCCCGGTAGTCCTGAGGTGCCTGAACGATCGCAACGCGTTCGTCGCGAAACGCCGGCACGAGATCGCGCAGCCAATGCGGATCGACTTGGTAGTCGCTGTCGATGATGGCGACGATCTCGGCATCCTTCGCCGTTCGCTCGAGCGCGAAATTGAGCGCGCCCGCCTTGAAGCCCGACAGCGGCGCAACATGGTAGAACTTGAAGCGCTCGCCGAGGCGGCGGCAGTGCTCCTCGACGGGTCGCCAGACTGCAGGATCCTCGGTGTTGTTATCGACCACGATGACTTCGTAGTCGTCGTAGTCCAGGCGTGCGAGCGCATCGAGTGTCGCGATGAGCATGTCCGGCGGCTCGTTGTAGGCCGGCACGTGAATGGAAACCTTCGGGCGGTAATCGCCCAACGCGCTCGTATCGAGCACTCGGCGGCGCTTGGCCCAATGCGCCTCGGCCCACTCGTGAGCTTCGGCGAGCAACACTGCGACGACGGTGAGCGTGCCGAGGATCATCACGGTGCCTACGATCACGCTCGTGAACGTGAGATAGCGTTGCGAGTAGTCGTAGACGATCCAGACGGCGGCGGCCGATACGCCGTAGGCGACGATGGCGAGCAGGCTTCTGCCGCGCGTGCCGAGCGTGCTGCTATTCATATAAAACATGCCGAGCACGACGGCGGCGATCGCAACCGAAATGCCGGCGAGCGTCTGCCATTCCGGCACGCGCACGATCGGCTCGACGAACGCGAATTTCGGCCGGCGCTCGACGTCGTAAATGCCCCAGTACGCGCCGACCGAGCCCTCGTAACGCGTCTTCCAGGGCTGGTCGAACGCTTCCATCAAGTAGTAGACGTAGCCTTCCTGGTGGGCCCGTTGCAGGAAGCGACGCAGGAACAAAGCCTGATTGCTCGGCGATGCAATCGCTGCGCCCCGGGTGCGGCCCTCCGAGGGCCACCCGGCTTCGGCGACCACGATCGGCTTGTCGGGAAACGTGCGCTCGAGAATTTCGATCCGCGAGGCGAGGTAGTCGATCGCCTCGTCGACGGCGATGCCCTCCCAATAAGGCAGCAAGTGCACGCCGATGAAGTCGACGTGCTCTGCAAGCTCGGGGTGATCGACCCACACGTGCCACGGCTCTGCCGTGCTCACCGGCTGGCTGACAGCGGCGCGTACGCGGTCGAGCTCGACACCGAGCTCGGCGACGGTGAGATCGCCGCGGAGAATCGTCTCGTTACCGATGAACAGGCGAATGACGTTCGAGTGGCGCCGCGCAAGCTCGATGGCCGCAGCGATCTCCGCTTGATTCGTTTCGCGCGCACGATCTAGCCATGCGCCGACGCTCACGAGAATCTTGTGCCTCGCGGCGAGCTCCGGGATGTCGCCGAGAGAATCGAGCGATGAATATGTGCGTACGGCGTGCACGCCGGCGCGTGCGAGCAAGGCCAGATCCTCATCGATCTGAGCGCGCGACGGCAGAGTGCGATGCAATGGATCCTGTCCGGCGCGAAACGGTGAAAACGCCATGCCCTGGACGCTGGCCGGCCAACGCGGCTCGTCGATGGGCTGATTCACGTAGGCAAACAGCCCGAACGTCAGGGCCGCGAACAGTGCAACGACCAGTAGAGCCGAAACTTTCAAGCGACGCCCCTGTGAATTCGGACCGAACCGGACAGCGGATCTCGGTCGCCTCGAAACGTCGGACGAGAGTACGACGAGGTCATCGTGTTACCTTAAGCGCCCCGCTCGCTGCTGTTCCGGTCGGTCGATCCGGTCGACAGTGCTCGAGCGCTCCGGGAGTGTTGCATGCGTAATCGATCGTCGATACCTGCCCATTCGCGAGCTGCCGAAGGATCCCGGTCGTTCGCGGCTGTTCTGGGATTCGCAATGGCCGCAGCGATGCTCGGATCAGGCGTAGCGGCGCATTCCGAGGAAGTAGAGGAACCGAACACATTCGAGATCACGCCGTTCCTGGGATTCATGGCCGGCGGCGGCTTCGAGGACCCTGCGACCGGCGCCGACCGCGACGTCGAAGACGATACGAGCTTCGGCATCTTCCTGAATCTCATCGCCGACGTACCCGAGCGTCAATACGAGCTGCTGTACGCGAAGCAGTCGAGCGTCGTCGAAGGGGCCGCTCCGATGGATCTCGATGTTCAATACCTGCAGATCGGCGGGACGATCGCTTATCCGCAATCACGCTACGTGGCGCCGTACTTCGGCGCAACGATCGGTGCGGCGCGCTTCACGCCGGATCTGGCGGGCTTGGACGACGAGACGAAATTGTCGTTCAGCGTCGGCGGCGGCATCCGTTTTCCGATCACGGATCATTTCGGAATCCGCCTCGACCTGCGTGCATTCATCACCGTGCTCGAAGACGACACGAAAATCTTCTGCGTGTCGGATCCACCGAGCGCCGAGTGCTCGATCAGGCCGAAGGGCGACACCTTCGTGCAGTACACGGGTTCGCTCGGGGTGAGCTTCGGCTTTTGAAGGCGCAAAGAAAAACCCGGACGCAGTGCCCTGCGCCCGGGTCTTTCGCGCACTGAGTTCGATTAGATTTTTGCGCCCGGCTTGATGACCCAGACCTTGCACCAGCCGTTTGCATTGACGAGCTTGCCCGGGAACAGATTGCAGGGGCGCCACTCGTCGCCCTCTTTGCCGACGAGCTGCACGCAGTTCTCGCACTTGCTGCCCGGTTTGTACTGCGGAACTTTGTTCGGATCGAGCTTGGATGCATCGTGAACATAGCCCATCGCAACCGCCAGCGAATCCTTTTCGTCGAGATGGGGCAGCGACTGCTGCGCTGCTGCCTCGCGAACGAGACCGGCGGCCGGTAATGCGGCGATTCCGACCAAAGCCTTCTTCAATAACGTACGACGATCGAGACGCGAGTCGCTCATGATTGACCTCGATGGCTGGCGAAGTGCAACTCGTCGGATTCTAACCGGGAGAGCCGCAAGGAAGACACCAAGGAAGACACGCATAAGACATCTTCACAGTCCGTCTCCTGAGGTGGCGCTACAGGGGCCCGCGATGCGCACGGTTCTCAATTGCAGTTCCGGCTGTCGGGCGCCGTCATTTCAGGCGGCGAGGTGCCACGAGCACGCCGTCTTCGTCTGAATATAGCCAGTGGCCGGGCGTGAACGTCGCGTCGGCAAACCTCACCACGATGTCACGTTGTCCCTCTCCGCGCTTCTCGGTCCGAAGAGGGTGCGTGCCGAGCGCTTTGACGCCGATCGGCATCTGTGCAATTGCGGCGCTATCGCGAATGCATCCGTAGATGAGAAAGCCGCTCCAACCGTTGTCGACGGCCTTCTTTGCAAGTTGGTCGCCGAGAATGGCTCGCCGCGTGGAACCGCCGCCATCGACGACGAGGACGCGGCCTAGACCCGGCTCGTTCACAGCATCGCGAACGAGCGAGTTGTCTTCGAAACACTTGATCGTCGCGATGGGTCCCGCGAATCGAACGTTGCCGCCGAAGTCGCGAAAGATCGATTGGCAGGCCTGAACTTCGTCGAAGAATTCGTCGGAAAGATCCGTCGTCGCAAAACTCACGGCAGCGCCTCGCTATGTGAGCGAGGGAGTTTAGCGCAACGACACGCCGCCGCGATTCGCAGCGGCAAATAGGCAAACGGGGTCCTCGAGCCCCGAGTCCCAAGCCCTCGGTTCAATCCCTTCCCAGCCTGAACATCTTCGCAATCAACGAATTGTTCTTCGGGAGCTTGCGAATGCCGCTAGCTGACAGCTCCATCTCGCGGGCTTCTTCGAGCAGCTGTTCCTCGAGGCTCTTCGTCGACCGCAAGGCCTTGTGCTTACCCGTAGCCGGGCTCTTCGACAGCGGCCCGGACCGTTTGGTGGCCGGCGGCGAAGACTTCGACGCCGACTGCGGGCTCTTGTATGTGCCGGTCGTCCCCAACGCGCGATGTGTGCCGGACGCGCTCAGCGCTTTGTGCACGCCCGTGGCGGATGTCTTGAACGTCCCGGTTGCGCTCGTATCGGAACGCGGCGTTTCGACCTCCATCGTCACAGTGGGGATGTGCTTCGGGCCGCGATCGCGCGCTTGGCTCAAGTCGAGAACTTCAGCTTTGGGTTGCGATTTCGGTGCCGGCGGATCCTTGAAGCGTGCATGCTCGGCGATGCTGATGCGCACGACCGTCGGTGCTGCGAAGAACGTCTTTAGATAGCCGCATACAGCTTCCGCGGAGATCTCCTCGCGGAAGAAACCGAGACGCAACGAATGCGTGATCTTGCCGCTGCCCGCGGTTGCAACCGAATAGAGCCGATAGGCCTCGAAGATGTCGAGCCTCGGCATCGCGTCGAGATTCACCGGTTGATCTGAAATGGCGAGCTGGATCGCGTACCACTTCTCCTTGCTCTCGTCGGCGAGTTCGTCGCTCGTCAGCGCACGAATGGTCTGCGTGGAATCGATATCCGGGAGCTTGTCCGTCGACGGTCCGACCGCTAAGGCCGGCTTGCTCGCACCGACGTTCGGCGCCGTTGGAGGCGTATTGGTTGTCTGCGACACAGCTGCCGGTTTCGTGTGCGCGGTCTGCGTCGTCTTTGGCGGCGCTTTCGGTTGCGTTGCCAGTGCACGATGCGTCGCCGTCGCTTCGAGTGACAACGAGGTATCGGGAATTTCCGCGCCGCGCCCTACGCGGAACGGCTCGTTGCTCCCTACCGGCGCTTCCGGCTTCTTCGCACGCGCAGCAGATTCTGGCTCGAGCGTCAGCTCGACATCTGCCAGCAGCTTCGAGGGTGCTTCGATCGTCCGTTTGGTCGGCTTCTGCGGCTGTACCTCCGATTTGGTCGACGGCTCCTTCGCCTTGGGCGGTTCGGGCGCTTTGATGACCTCTTGAGTCTTGAAAGCCGGTGCCACGACCTGTGCAGCGGGTGCTTCTGGCGTAGCTGGAGATGCTTTGAGCTCTGGCGGTTCCCAACTCAATTCGATTTCGACAGCTTCCTCTTGAGCAGTCGAAGCCGACGTGGGTGCACTTGTCGGTGCAGGCTGAGCCTTGGAAGCCGGTGCGGAAGCGCTCGCACCTGGCTGCGTAGCAGCTTTCTTGGCGGCGGCAGCCGGAGCAGCGTTTTTCGGCGCAGCAGCTTGAATACTCGCAGCGTTGATTCGATTCGTATCGCTTGGGGACCCGGCGGGCGAACCGTTCGGCGCGCTTGCCGGGCGTGCCGGTCCGGCTGCCGTTGCATGCGCGCGGTTCTCGACGACCGTCATCTTCGGCGTCACGGGCTCGACGACGTAGCCGCGCGTGAATTTCTTGTCCTCGTCGCTCAAGCACGTCGTGAATGCCGTCGGATACGACACGCGCACGATATTGAGCACGGCCTCGGCATCGGCTTCTGTCGCAAAGAAACCCAGTCGCAAACGGTAGCGAGTTCGGCCGTCCTCGCGACGCGTGACTTGATAGATTCGGTATTGCTCGAGACCGGGCAAGGCTTTTGGGGCGTTCGCGATCGGCGCCATCGAGGCGCAGAGATTGATCACGAACAGAGAGGTTCCGGATCCAGTTGCGTTCAACAACGTCGCTGCGAGATTTCCGTCGTCGGCGACGATTGCCTTGCTCGTGTTCTGTTCCACGCCACTTCCCCACTTTCGGCGGCACAAACCGGCCGCACGGTTCCATCGATCCGCAATGTCGCTTCGGGCGGGGAGCGGCGCGCATGCGAGCGCGCTTCTGAACCACGTCCAGTCGCTTGGCGATCGGACCGGGACGTCCGACAGCGAACTGGAAAATGCAACTCACGTTGCTGCAGTGGCGACCCCGCTGTCTTAGGAATCGATCCCTTAGACCGGAAGCTTTGCGTCCCCGCCTTTCGGCGAGTTTGCCCTTGACACCGAAGAGGATCTTCGGCAGGTGGCCGCGACAAGTCAAGGGAAAGAGTCGCTTTCGGCAGACGTGCGACGATCGCGACGGGGGTGGATCTCAGGTGCCGGGAGGGCGATGTCTTACGACCAGCGCGATTTTACAAATGCACGGCATCGAGCTGGGGTGCGACATAACATCAACCATCGAACTGCGGTCCGCTCGCTTCAGACGGCGATGCGAGTCCAGGCTTCCTTGCCTCCGCTCGCAGGCTCGCCCGCCATGATCCGAGGAGCGAGTTGCGAGACGATGTGCACTTGCGCTGTGTCCGAGAAGCCAAGGGCTCGAAGGGCGCCTTCGAGACCCTCGATCAGTTGGCGACGCTCGCCTTCTGTCGCGCACCCGTCGCGAGCCAGCGCGGCCAGCTCATCGCCAACGCTCTGAATGGTCTCTGCAATCGAGGGGGCGAACTCGCTCAGATCGCCGCGTAGCCGGGCGGCAAATCGGAACGAGTTGTAGGCGCACGCGTAGGCTCGATTGCGAAGCTTGAGATTCTTCAACAGGCCCATCGCGCTCCTCCGGGACGAATCACGCGCCGGAAAGTGTGGAGTGCGTCCCACTCAATGTGGTGTGCTTCAAATCCCATTTCCATTCGTTGCCGAAAAACAACGAGTAAAAACAAAAACATGCGCCGTAGGCGTATTTCTCACGCCAAAAAACGACGCATTGGGAGTTGACTTCCGCGGGAAGCGGAAATCAATAGGCCTTCAGGCCCGTCCGACGTTCCGGTCGGTCGGCGAGTGGAAGTATTCGCTTTCTTCGGCGAACTGCCGGACCAGCTTGAGGAGCTCTTCGAGGCGGCTTTCCGCAGTGCCGATCATCAGGCATTCCTCGCACTCCGGATCGGCGCAGGGCTGGCGCGAGTACAGCCAGTACTGCACGGCTCCCGCGAGCAAGCCATCCGCGATGTCCCAGATATCCGCTTTCTGGTCCGTGTCCGCGATCCTGTTGCCGAGATAGACCGCCTTGCCGAAAGCCTCGCTGAAAGGATTGTCTGATTGCTGCATGAGCCTACTGTTAAGCAGTGCCTAATGATCCTGGCGGACATTGTAATCCGCTAAGCGTAAACGGATGCCAAGTACGCCAGTGCCTTGAAGTGTCATAAGACCAGAAAACCCCTGCCTTCGGCCTGCTGGTGGTGTTACTGTGCCGACTTTCGAAACCTTCGACTCGAGGCAACCGATGGCTGACGAACGCAGCACTGACCCGCAAATGGACAGCGCGGCTCTCTACCAGGAAGAAATCTTTACCGACCGTAAGGTCGGAGCCATCCGCCGCCTCACTCCGGTGACGAGCGACGGCACCGTCGACACCAGCCGTCCCGTGCTGTTCATCGGCCAGGCCGAGATCATGACCAATATGGGTCCCGTTCCGATCAGTTTCGAGATCGAGGGCAAGACGCTCGCGGAGGCTGTCGCGAATTTCTCGTCCGCGGCGACGGCGGCTGTCGAACGCACTGTCCAGCAGATCCAGGAGCTGCGCCGGCAGGCGGCGTCCCAACTTGTCATCCCGACGGGCGGATTGCCGCCGAATCTCGGTCCTGGCGGCCCGGCCGGCCGCGGCGGCGGCAAGATCCAACTGCCGTAAGCGTTGCGGATTATTCGAAGCCCTTTGACTCGAAAGCGGGCGTACGCACAGTTTGCGCTCACTGTTCTCGCGCTTCGTGAGGCGCTCGCACTAATTTGGCGGCAGCCTCACCTTGGCTCTCGGGTCCGGCGTTTTTCTGCATATGGCGGCTTTCGGCGGCGTCGATCGCTGGCACGCTTTTCGCTCGATCGGCGGTACTTCCAAACCGACCTCCGATCTTGGATGCGGCCGATACCGTACGACGAGATGTATGCCGCCGATGGGAGCATCCGCCCGCACTACCGAGTATTCGCTCTGGGGGATTGCCGTGCTATCCGAGGCACATGGTGCACAAGACATATTGCGCCGCAGTCAGCCGCGGCGGGCGAAACATTTCGCATCGGCGATCGTGCTGGCTTTGATCGCATGCGTAGCATTTGCGCAATCGCTCGAGGTGATCGAGCTGAAGCATCGCACGGCGCAGGAGATAATTCCCGTGCTTCAGCCGCTGCTCGCGCCCGGAGGGTCTCTCACCGGCCAGGACTACACGCTCTTCGTGCGCACGACGAGCACCAACCTCGCCGAGCTGAAGCGCGTCGTGGCACAGCTCGATCGCGCACCGCGGCAGCTTCTCGTTTCCGTTCGAACTTCAGCGCAGCAGGACTTGCAGCGCGAGAGCGTGCAAGCCTCCGGCGAAATTTCCACGCGCGGCGCTCGAGCGCGGGTCAGCGGCAGCGATACGAATACGACTCGCCAAGGCGAAGGGGTTTCGAGCGTAATCGTGCTCGAGGGCAATGCCGCCTTGATCAATCACGGATCGAGCGTACCGATCGTCACCGCCGTCGTCGCAGGCCGAGGTCGAAGCAGATGGATCGGCGGGCAGGTTGAGTGGCGCGACTTGCCGAACGGATTTCTGGTGACGCCGCGTGTGAATGGCGAGGACGTCATTCTCGACATACGACAACGCAGCGACGCCCTGCGCGGAGGTACAGTCGAAACGCAAGAGGTCAGCACTCAAGTCAGTGGGCGACTCGGCGAGTGGATCGAGCTTGGCGGCGCGACCTCGAGCGAGGCAATCAGCAAGCGCGGTCTCGGCAGCCGTCGTTACTCGACGCAGGCGGACGATCGCAAAGTGTGGGTCAAGGTCGAGATCCAATAGCGCTGCGAACAAATGTGAGCCACGGATGGTTCCGATCGAGCAGTTCGCGGTGCAGGTCACAATTGCGCGCTTGCCGGTGCACAGCCGCGCTGCCGCCATGGCACCATTGGACGCTTACAGCACGTTCTCGAATTGGGATCGATCGTTCGAAGAAGAATTGAGTTGACCCGCGCTCGCGGCGTACTCGAAGCCGACCACATCAAGCTGTCATGACCTCGATCTGGAAACCGCTGCTAGCAGTTGCTGTTTGCTGTATCGGCGTGGTCGGCATTCTCTCCGGCCGCCCGATCGAACGATCGAACGGCGTGCTCGTCGATCGCGAGCCGATTCAGCGCCCGATCACGACGCCGTCGTTTATGTTCGGCGAATTCGAAATCACGCCGCGCGCCGAATACGACATCGAGGCGCGCGTGCTGGGCGTCGAGCCTTATCGGTTCGACGCCGGTGCGAAACTCTCGCCGCTCGATCTCGCCGTCGGCTGGGGGCCGATGTCGGACACCGCCGTCCTGGATCATTTCGAGATCACGCAAGGCGGGCGCTTCTTCGCGATTTATCCCGACGAATCTGCCATCGACCTGCGCACCGCGCTGCTCGGCAGTGCAAACATGCATCTGATTCCCGCGAATCCCGCGATCCGCAAACGACTGGAAAAAGTACGGCCGGGCAACATCGTGCGGCTGCAAGGCTATCTCGTCGATGTCTATGGACCGAACGGCTACACGTGGAGAACTTCGCTCACGCGCGAAGACACCGGCGCAGGCGCCTGCGAGTTGATGTATGTGGAGAGAGTGGAGGCCCGGTAAGAATTGAGAATGGAGAATTGAGAATTGAGAATTAAGAGGGCGATAAGATCGGATCGAAAACCGAAGTGGCGCGCTCGACGAAATTTCGGATGATCTGATTTGAAGACCTAGGCGCGAACGCGCTGCCTTCTAATTCTCAATTCTCCATTCTCAATTCGCGGGAAACGTGCATCTCACTCGCAACCCGGGATTGTTGTCCAGCAGCTCGATCGTTGCTCGATGCAGTCGCATGACCGCTGCGATGAGGCTGAGCCCGAGGCCGCTGCCGGACTTGGGGCGGTCGCGTTCGAGCCGTACGAACGGCTGTAGAACGCGTTGACGATCTTCGGGCGGAATGCCGGGACCATTGTCGGCGACTTCGAGTACGACGGAATCCTTGTTGGACTTGACGCTCACGTCGACGCGACAGCCGCTCGGCACGTATTTGAGCGCGTTCTCGAGAAGATTCACGAGCGCTTGCGCAAGGAGCTGCTGGTTGCCGCGCAGCTGCGCACTGTCGCTGCCGCTGAAGGCGATCGTCAGTCCCCGAGTGCTCGCTTCGGGCTGATAAAGATCCACCAGTTCGCGCGCGAGTGACGTGAAGTCGAGCGTTTCCATGGCGAGCTCGCTGCCGTGTCCCTCGGCCTGCGCGATCTGCAAGAGCGTGCCCAATGTGCGCTGCACTCGCTCGAGCTCGGACAGCGTCGCTTTCATTGTCGAACGGGCAGCCGGAGGAAGATCCTCGTGCTGCAGTCCCTCTTCGATGCGCACGCGTGCGCGATAGAGCGGGGCGCGCAAGTCGTGTGCGGCGCTGTCGAACGTCGTCCGTAAGACTTCGGTCTGCTGCTGGATGCGATCCAGCATGTGATTGACGGTCATTGAGAGCGCGTCGAATTCGTCGCTCGCTTTTTCGATGCGCAATCGATGGGACAGATCGCCGCGCATGATGTTCTCGCAGGTCGCGGCGATTTCGCTCACGCGGCGTCGCACGCCGCGGCTGTAGCCGATGCTCACTAGCGTCGCAAGACCGACGCACAAACCAGCGCCCCACAACATCGCCGAGCGCATCCGCGATGCTAGACGCTTGCGCTCGAGAATGTCCGTGCCGACGAGTAAGCGAACGCCGTCCTGCAAATGAAACAGATGCGCCCGCACCGGATGCGCCACGACGCCACCGTGCTCGCTCGCATCGATCTCGAACTCGACCCAGTCGCCGTTCGAGGAGAGCCGATTGGGCCAGCGGCCGATGTTGCCGGCAATGCGATTCCCGTCGGCGTCCGCGAGCAGATAGACCGCGCCGGTGCGGCCCCAATTGTCGGCACGCCGATTCAACGTATCGATGAGCTGCAGCATGCCTCCGCGCCGATAGTCGTCGACGAGGCTTTCGACTTCGCCACGAATGACCGCATCGACCTCGCGATCGAGCACGCGGGCGGTCAGATAATAGGAGGCGACCAGAATCGAGGATATGCCTGCCGCAAAGATCAGAACGTAGAGCAGCGTAACCCGCGATGCGGAGAGGCGGAACTTCTTACGGCTGCTCATCCTTCAGAACATAACCCGCGCCCCGCACGGTGTGAATGAGCGGCTTGGAAAATCCCTTGTCGACGCAGTTGCGCAGGCGGCTCATGTGCACGTCGATGATGTTCGTCTGCGGATCGAAGTGCAGATTCCAAACGCCTTCGAGCAGCATCGTGCGCGTGATGACTTGCTCGGGCCGGCGCATGAAGTACTCGAGGAGCTGAAACTCCTTGGCGGTGAGATCGATCGTGCGGCCCTCGCGTGTCGCGCGCCGCGCCAACAGGTCGAGCTCGAGGTCCGAGTACTTGAGTCGCGTGACTTCCTGCGCAGCAAGCGAAGCGCGGCGGCTCAATGCCTCGATGCGCGCAAGCAGCTCTGCAAATGCGAACGGCTTCGTGAGGTAATCGTCGCCGCCCGCCTTGAGTCCATGCACGCGGTCGTCGACCGTGCCGAGCGCGGAAAGAATGAGCACCGGCGTGCGGTCGCCCTTCTCGCGCAGCTTGGCAATGATCGATAGGCCGTCGAGCCGTGGGAGCTGCCGGTCCGCAATGATCACATCGAAGCGCTGCGACGTCGCCTTTTCGAGGCCGTCGACGCCGTCGGCGCTGTGCGTGACCTCGTGGTGGTGCTCGCGCAGGCTCTTGATCAGGTACTCGGCCGCCTGCAGGTCATCTTCAATCAGCAGCAATCGCATGGATGAACGTGGCGCCCGATCCGGGCGCTCAGCCAAGTTGGTTCCTGACGCGGAATGTACGCCAACACGCGTGGCGTTGTGCGACTCCTGCAAAGGCGCGTGCATAGGTGCGATCCGTTTTCTTTAGCCGACCCTGACCGGCACGAAGATCTGCTGCCCGCCGCGCTCGATCAGCAATGCGACGACCTTGCCGCCTTTCTTGGCAGCGGCCTGCAGATCTTGCAGCGACTTCACGGGTGTGCCGTTGACGCCGAGGATGATGTCCCCGCGGCGCACGCCTGCCTCCGCAGCCGGTCCCGTGACGTCTTGGACGAGAAGCGAGCCTTCCGTGTTCGCTTGCCGCTTCTCTTCCGGCGAGAGCGGGCGCACTGCAAGTCCGAGCTTGCTTTCGCTCGCTTCTTCGCCTGCATTCGCACGGGCCGCGACGCGGGAGCCGCTGTCCGGAATTTCCTCCGTCCGCGCCGTCAACCGCTTAGTGCTGCCATTGCGCCAAACTTCAATCTCCAGTTTCTCGCCCGGCTTCTTGCTCGAGACGAGCAGCGGCAGTTCCGCGGACGTTTCGATCAGCTTGCCGTCGACTTTCAGAATGACGTCGCCGGGTTTGATGCCGGCTTTGTCGCCCGGTCCGTCGGGTTCGACCATGGCGACCAGCGCGCCGCGCGGACGGTCCAGCCCGAACGATTCGGCAAGTTGCGCATCCACTTCCTGAATCTGGATGCCGATGCGGCTGCGCGTGACCTTGCCGGTCGCGATGAGCTGCTCTTTGACGTTGTTCGCGACGTCGATCGGGATAGCGAACGACAGTCCCATGTAGCCGCCGGTGCGGCTGTAGATCTGCGAATTGATGCCGACGACCTCGCCGTTCATGTTGAACAACGGTCCGCCGGAGTTACCCGGATTCACGGCGACGTCCGTCTGAATGAACGGCGGCGCGTAGTTCCGGCCCATCGCGCGCGACGTCGCGCTGACGATGCCTGCCGTCACGCTGTTCTCGAACCCGAAGGGCGAGCCGATCGCGATCACCCACTCGCCAGGTTTGAGCTTCGAGGGATCGCCGATCTTCACGGTCGGCAAATTCTTTTCGTCGATCTTGATGACCGCAACGTCGGTAGGCTCGTCGAGCCCGATGACCTTTGCCTTGTATTCGCGCCGATCGGTGAGCTTTACCGTGACCTCGGAGGCGCCCTGAACGACATGCGCGTTGGTCAGGATGTAGCCGTCGGGCGAGACGATGAAGCCCGAGCCTTGCCCGCGCGAAGGTTGAGGTTGAGGTACGCCGCGCGGAATACCGAAGCGGCGAAAGAACTCGTAGAACGGATCGTCGGGCGCGAAGCGCGGCGTGAGCGCCGTTTCTTGAATTTTCTCGATGACCTGGACGTTGACGACGGCCGGTCCGTAGCGCTCCACCAGTGCGGTGAAATCCGGCAGGCCCGTGACGAGCCGTTCGGATACGGCCGGTTTCTCTAGGGCAGGTGCGGCAGCGTTTGCGGTGCGCGCTACACTGGCGATCGACCCAAAATCCGACCCGCAGGCCGCCAGTCCGATGCTGGCAGCAATTGCGGCGGCCAAGACTCGAAAGCGGGTTGAGCGCATTGGAATCCTCGTTCGCATTGATGACGGCGGCCTTTCGAGGCCAGGAAATCGTGTACCGACGTGGATTCTGAGATTG
>ERZ777003.3868-NODE-3868-length-13532-cov-4.853009_pt1 | contig 13532 bp, 11 predicted proteins | sample MGYA00374956_ERZ777003 | MGnify/ENA primary metagenome ERZ777003 (study PRJEB29302, sample SAMN06268252) | bioreactor metagenome | isolation source: Joint BioEnergy Institute, California, USA | place: USA:Joint BioEnergy Institute, California, USA | collected... | reverse complement strand
GCCGACGAGGTCGACATGGTCATCGACCGCGGCGCCTTCCTGACGGGGCGCTACGGGCAGGTGCTCGACGAGATCCAGCAGGTCGCCGACGTGTGCCGCGCCGCCGACCACCGGGTGCACCTCAAGGTGATCCTCGAGACCGGCGAGCTGGCGACCCTCGACAACGTCCGCCGCGCGTCGTGGCTGGCGCTGGCAGGCGGCGCCGACTTCATCAAGACCTCCACCGGCAAGATCAGCCCCGCCGCCGACCGCGCCGCCGTGCTGGTCATGCTCGAGGCGGTGCGCGACCTCGTCGCCCTCGGCGGCGAGCCGGCCGGCGTCAAGGCCGCCGGCGGCATCCGCAGCGCCAAGGAGGCGATCCGCTACCTCGTGCTGGTCAACGAGGTGGCCGGGCCCGAGTGGCTGACCCCCGAGCGCTTCCGCTTCGGTGCCTCCAGCCTGCTCAACGACCTGCTCATGCAGCGCGCCAAGCAGCGCACCGGCGCCTACGCCAGCCCCGACGACTTCACGCTGGACTAGCGATGGCCGACTCCACCCCCGCGACCACCGCCCAGCGCTGGGACTACGCGCCCGCGCCGGAGTCGCGCGACATCGTCACGCTGCGCTCCTCCTACGGGCTGTTCGTCGACGGCGACTTCGTCGACCCCGTCGAAGGCGGGTCCTTCAAGACCGTCAACCCGGCCAGCGAGGAGGTGCTCGCCGAGGTCGCGCTGGCCACCAGCGCCGACGTCGACCGCGCCGTCGCCGCCGCCCGGCGCGCCCACACCGACGTGTGGGGTCCGATGCCCGGCTCCGAGCGCGCCAAGTACCTGTACCGCATCGCGCGGGTCATCCAGGAGCGCGCGCGGGAGCTGGCGGTGCTGGAGACCCTCGACAACGGCAAGCCGATCCGCGAGTCGCGCGATGTCGACGTGCCCCTGGCCGCCGCGCACTTCTTCTCCTACGCGGGCTGGGCCGACAAGCTCGACCACGCCGGCTTCGGCAGCGACCCGCGACCGCTCGGCGTGGCCGGGCAGGTGATCCCCTGGAACTTCCCGCTGCTGATGGCGGCGTGGAAGCTGGCGCCGGCCCTGGCCGCCGGCAACACCTGCGTCCTCAAGCCCGCCGAGACCACGCCGCTGACGGCGCTGCTGCTGGCCGAGATCCTGCAGCAGGTCGACCTCCCGCCAGGCGTGGTCAACATCGTCACCGGCGCCGGCGACACCGGGGCGGCGTTGGTGGCCCACGAGGGCGTCGACAAGGTCGCCTTCACGGGGTCCACGGAGGTCGGCAAGCAGATCCAGCGCACGGTGGCGGGCACCCGCAAGCGGCTGACGCTGGAGCTGGGCGGCAAGGCCGCCAACGTCGTGTTCGACGACGCCCCGCTCGACCAGGCCGTCGAGGGCATCGTCAACGGGATCTTCTTCAACCAGGGCCACGTGTGCTGCGCAGGCTCCCGGATGCTGGTGCAGGAGTCGGTGGCCGAGCCGCTGCTGGACGCGCTCAAGCGGCGCCTCGGCACCCTGCGGCTCGGCGACCCCCTCGACAAGAACACCGACATCGGCGCGATCAACTCGCCCGAGCAGCTGGCCAAGATCACCGAGCTGGCGTCCTCCGGCGAGGCCGAGGGCGCCGAGCGCTGGTCACCGCCGTGCACCCTGCCGGAGCGCGGCTGGTGGTTCCCGCCGACGGTGTTCACCGGCGTCAGCCAGTCGCACCGCATCGCCCGCGAGGAGATCTTCGGGCCGGTCCTGTCGGTGCTGACCTTCCGCACCCCCGAGGAGGCGGTCGCGAAGGCCAACAACACCCCCTACGGCCTGTCGGCCGGCGTGTGGACCGAGAAGGGCAGCCGCATCCTGTGGATGGCGCAGCGGCTCCGCGCCGGCGTGGTGTGGGCCAACACCTACAACCGCTTCGACCCCGCCAGCCCCTTCGGCGGCTACCGCGAATCGGGCTTCGGGCGCGAGGGCGGCCGCCACGGCCTGGAGGCCTACCTCGATGTCTAGGGTCTCGGTCCGCAAGACCTACAAGCTGTTCATCGGCGGGGCCTTCCCGCGGTCGGAGTCGGGCCGCTCCTACGCGGTCAGCAGCGCCGACGGCCGCTTCCTCGCCAACGTCGCGCAGGCCTCGCGCAAGGACGCCCGCGACGCCGTCGTGGCCGCGCGAAAGGCCTTCCCCGGCTGGTGGCAGCGCAGCGCCTACAACCGCGGGCAGGTGCTGTACCGCGTCGCCGAGATGCTCGAGGACCGCCGCGCCCAGTTCATCGAGGAGGTCGCCGGGGTCGAGGGGCTCGACCGCGACGCCGCCGGCGACGTCGTCGACGCGGCCGTGGACCGCTGGGTGTGGTACGCCGGCTGGGCCGACAAGGTCGCGCAGGTCCTCGGCGCCGCCAACCCCGTCGCCGGCCCCTACTTCAACTTCAGCGTCCCCGAACCCACCGGCGTGGTCGCGGTCATCGCGCCGCAGGACTCCAGCCTGCTGGGCTTCGTCAGCGTGCTGGCGCCCGTGGTGGTGACCGGCGGCACCGCCGTGGTCGTGGCCAGCGAGGCGCGGCCCACCCCGGCCGTGACGCTCAGCGAGGTGCTGGCGACCTCCGACGTGCCCGCCGGCGTCGTCAACGTGCTGACCGGCCGGACCGCCGAGCTGGCACCCGTCCTGGCCGCCCACCGCGACGTGGACGGCATCGACCTGACCGGCGTGGACCCGGCCGCCAGCGGCGAGCTGGAGGCCGCCGCTGCCGACAACGTCAAGCGCGTGCTGCGCCCGCCGCTGCACGCTCCCGACTGGCGCGCCGACCCGGGCACGCGGCGGCTCGCCGCGTGGCTGGAGATCAAGACGGTCTGGCACCCCGTAGGCCGCTGAGCGCGGCTTGGTGTGACACGTCCCGGGAAACTACCGGGATCGTTGACACGGGACTGGGGCCGTCGTTTAGAGTCACCGCGTGCGGATCCGCACCGAATTGCGGCCGTTGCGGGAATGTCCTGGGCTAGGGCGCCTCGTGGGCATCCGCGAATCGTCGGGCTCCCACTGTCGAAGGGGTGACGTTGAAGACAGCACGCTGGCGCTTCGTCCCGTTCCTACTCGTACTGCTGCTGCTCACAGCGGCCTGCACAGCGGACGACGGCGGCGACGCCGCCGGGGACGCTGGCACGGACGCGCCCCTGCCCGAGGACGGCGGCACAGAAGTCGCCCAGGGCGATGAGGGCGGCGGCCAGGAGGGCGGCAGCCTCCTCCAGACCGTCAAGGACCGCGGCACCCTGATCTGCGGCGTCAACGACGCCGTGCCCGGGTTCGGGTTCACCGACGAGGAGGGCAACTTCTCCGGCTTCGACATCGAGTTCTGCAAGGTGATCGCGGCGGCGGTCCTCGGCGACGCCGAAGCCGTGGAGTTCCGCCCGCTCACCGCGGAGCAGCGCTTCACCGCCCTGCAGTCCGGCGAGGTGGACGTGCTGGTCCGCAACACGACGTGGTCCGCGTCGCGGGACGGCGGCGAGGGCGCGGCCTTCGCGACCACGACCTTCTACGACGGCCAGGGGATGATGGTGAAGGCCGACTCCGGCTTCGAGTCCATCGAGGACATGAACAACACCGCCATCTGCGTGCTGTCGGGCACCACCACCGAGCTCAACCTGGCGACGCGCTTCGCCGCCGGCGGCCTCGAGTACGAGCCGGTGCCGTTCGAGGACAACGGCGTCCTGCAGCAGGCCTTCGAGCAGGACCGCTGCGACGGCTGGACCTCCGACAAGTCGCAGCTGGCCGGTGTGCGCTCGGCCTGGCCGGAGGGGCCGGAGGCACTGGTCATCCTCGAGGAGACCTTCTCCAAGGAGCCGCTGGGCCCCGCGGTCCGCGACGGTGACCAGGACTGGTTCGACGCCGTCAACTGGGCGGTCATGGCCACCATCCAGGCGGAGGAGTTCGGCATCACCTCCGACAACGTGCAGGAGATGATGAGCAGCGACGACCCGAACATCCTCCGCTTCCTCGGCCAGCCCGGCAGCGAGGAGGACCCGAACGCGATCTTCGACCCGGGGCTCGGCCTCGACCCCGACTTCGCCGTCAACATCATCGAGCAGGTCGGCAACTACGGCGAGATCTACGACCGCACCGTCGGGCCCGACACGCCGCTCGGTCTCGAGCGCGGCGTGAACGCCCTGTGGACCGACGGCGGCCTGCTCTACGCCGCCCCCTACCGCTAGGCCTCCCCTACCGGGCGAGCGGATCCGAGCGTTACGCTCACGGGAGCCGGTGACGGCGGACGTCACCGGCTCCCCGGGTGAGTGCCCCCAGACCACGCCTCCAGCGCGAGCAGGAGCACCGTGTGACGCAGACCGACGCAGCGCGGGCAGCCCCCGACCAGACGCGGCCGCCGCCGTGGCGCGACGTGCGGGTGCTGCGCGTCGTCTTCCAGGTCGTGTTCCTCGTCGTCGTCGCGTGGGCGGCCTGGTGGATGTTCAACACCGTGCGCACGAACCTGCGCCTGTCGGGCCTCGAGGCGGGCTTCGACTACCTGGGCCAGCCCGCCGGCGTCGACATCCGCGACTCGCCGTTCCGCCCGTCGCAGCCGGTGCGCGACGCGATCGTGGTGGGGCTGCTCAACACGGTCCGCGTCGCCACCGTCGGCATCGCGCTGGCGACGATCCTCGGCATCCTCGTCGGCGTCGCGCGGCTGTCGAGCAACTGGCTGGTGCGCAAGGCGGCGGCGCTGTACGTCGAGTCGCTCCGCAACATCCCGGTGCTCGTGATCATCGTGTTCATGTACATCGCGGTGGTCCTGCGACTGCCGGGCATCACCGAGGCCGCCGACATCGTCGGCCTGGTGCTCGCCTCCAACCGCGGCGTGTACGTGCCCTGGGGCGAGGCCACCGGCTCGGTCGGGGTGTTCCTCGTGCTGCTCGGCGTCGCGCTGGTCGCCGCGCTCGTGGTGGCGGCGTGGCGCACGCGCCGCTGGAACGAGACCGGCACCCCCCACCACCGCCTGCTGTGGGGCGGGCTCGTCTTCCTCGCCTTGGCCGCCGCCGCCTACGCGGCGCTGTCGGCGCCGATCGCCATCACGCTGCCCACGCGCGAGGAGCGCGTCGTCGAGGGCGGCATCGCCCTCGGTCCCGAGTACGCGGCGCTGCTGTTCGCGCTGGTCATCTACACCGCCAGCCACATCGCGGAGATCGTGCGCGGCAGCATCCTCGCCGTCCCCAAGGGCCAGACCGAGGCGGCCAACGCGATCGCGCTGTCCGGCTACCAGCGGATGCGCTACGTGATCCTGCCGCAGGCGTTCCGGATCATGATCCCGCCGCTGGGCAACCAGTACCTCAACCTCACCAAGAACTCGTCGCTGGCGGTGGCGATCGGCTACTTCGAGCTGACCCGCATCACCAACCAGATCATCGCCAACGGCAACCCGGCGCCGCAGTCGATCCTGATCCTCATGGGCTGCTACCTGGCGCTGTCGCTGATCATCTCCCTGTTCGTGAACATCGTGAACCGGGCCCTCTCGCTGGAGCGGCGCACATGAGCGCACCTCTCGGCCCCACCGGCATCGCCACCGAGGAACCGGTCCCGCCGCCGGAGGGCGCCGGCCTGCCGCCGCGGCAGCGGCTGTCGCCCGGACAGTGGGTCCGCGAGAACCTGTTCAGCTCGCCGGCCAACAGCGCCCTGACCGTCGTCTTCGGCGCGTTCCTGGCGTGGGCCGGCTACCGCTTCCTGCGCTTCGTGTTCGTGACCGGGCGCTGGGAGATCATCGAGGTCAACCTCACCAACTTCCTGGTCGGCCGCTTCCCCCGCGACGAGCTGTACCGCCCCTGGATCGCCATCCTCATCGTCGCCTTCGTCGCCGGCGTCGGCGTGGGGCTGTCGGCGCAGCGCGGCCGGGCCGGGACGTGGTGGACGCGCACCAAGCCGGCGGTGCCCGGGCTGGTGCTCCTCGCAGTCCTCCTGGTCGTGGCGCAGACCTGGACGCCCCTGCTGCTGACCGCCGCCTCCTTCGCGGTGGCCGCCGCCGGGCGCCTGCTCGGCGCGCGCCTGCCGCTGCGGACCCGCCGCTGGATGCCGCTGGTGTACCTCGCCACGATCCTGGCCGTGTTCGTCGCCTTCACGGGCTGGGGCGGCGTCGGCTGGGACAGCTGGGGCGGGCTGCTGCTCAACCTCTACCTCGGCATCGCCGCGATCGTGCTGTCGTTCCCGATCGGCGTGCTGCTGGCGCTGGGCCGACGCTCGACGTTCCCGGCGATCCGGCTCGTGTGCGTCTTCTACATCGAGCTGATCCGCGGCGTCCCCCTCATCACGCTGCTGTTCATGGGCGCGCTGGCGCTGGGGTTCTTCCTGCCGGTCGGCTGGCCGCGCCCCGGCCAGGTGGTGCGGGCGATCGTGGCGCTGACGCTGTTCACCGCCGCCTACGTCGCCGAGATCGTCCGCGGCGGCCTGCAGGGCGTGCCGCGCGGGCAGACCGAGGCGGCCAAGGCGATCGGGCTGTCGCCCGTGGCGACGACGTTCGTCATCGTCCTGCCGCAGGCGCTGCGCAACGTCATCCCGGCGATGGTCGGCCAGTTCATCAGCCTGTTCAAAGACACCTCCCTGGTCGTGATCATCGGTCTGCTCGACCTCCTCGCGGTCGCCCAGGTCGTGACCCAGCAGGGCGAGTTCCTCGGCCAGGGCCTGGAGGCGGAGACGCTGGTGTTCGCGTCGTACGTGTTCTGGACGATCTGCTACTCCATGTCGCGCGCGAGCCAGCGGCTGGAGAAGCGACTCGGAGTGGGGGAGCGATGAGCGAACCGTCCGCGATGGGCAACGGCGGTGACAGCGACGCCGCGGTCCGCGTCGACGCCGACGCGACCCGCGCCACAGGTGAGACCGTCATCTCCTGCGAGGGCGTGGACAAGTTCTTCGGCGACTTCCAGGCCCTCAAGGACATCAACCTGCGCGTCGGCCGCCAGGAGGTCGTCGTGATCATCGGGCCGTCCGGCTCGGGCAAGTCGACGCTGATCCGCTGCATCAACCGGCTGGAGAAGCACGACCGCGGCCGCATCGTCGTCGACGGCGTGGAGATGTCCGACGACGTGCGGAACATCCAGGAGATCCGCCGGGAAGTCGGCATGGTCTTCCAGCAGTTCAACCTGTTCCCGCACATGACCGTGCTCGACAACGTCACGCTCGGACCGCGGCTGGTGCGACGCTGGAACAAGAAGAAGGCCGAAGAGCTCGGCATGCAGATGCTCGAGCGGGTCAAGATCCCCGAGCAGGCCCACAAGTACCCGGGGCAGCTGTCGGGCGGCCAGCAGCAGCGCGTCGCGATCGCACGGGCCCTGGCGATGCAGCCGAAGGTCATGCTGTTCGACGAGCCGACGTCGGCCCTCGACCCGGAGATGATCAGCGAGGTCCTCGACGCGATGAAGGAGCTGGCGCGGTCGGGGATGACGATGATCGTCGTCACCCACGAGATGGGCTTCGCGCGCGAGGTCGCCGACCGGGTCGTGTTCATGGCCGACGGCCAGATCGTGGAGGTCGGCACCCCGCAGCACTTCTTCGAGAACCCGCAGGAGGAGCGGACCAAGCTCTTCCTGTCTCAGATCCTGTAGCGCACCCGGCGCGCTGCTGGCTGCTGCCGGCGACCCTCGCCGACCCGCCTGCGCCGCCGGCTCGCAGAGATGGAGGGTGCCGGCCGCCCGGTATGATTGGCCGTCCTGCCTGCCCCCGAACGCCACTCGGGGGCTCGCCGTGCCTGAGGAGCCGTCTTGAGCACCACCAGCCACCAGACCCGCGAGCTGCCGCCGCCCGTGCCCGCCGACGACGTCGTGCGCGTCCCCCCCGACGCCGACACCACGGCCGGGGAGCACGACACGACGATGGAGGCCATCGTCGAGCTGTGCAAGCGCCGCGGCATCATCTTCCAGAGCTCGGAGATCTACGGCGGTCTGCGCGGTGCGTGGGACTACGGCCCGCTCGGCGCGGCCCTCAAGGACAACGTCAAGCAGGCGTGGAAGCGCAGCATGCTGCAGCTGCGCGACGACGTCGTCGGGCTCGACGCGTCGATCCTCATGCACCCGCGCGTGTGGGAGGCGTCGGGGCACGTCGAGGGCTTCACCGACCCCCTGGTCGAGTGCCGCAGCTGCAACCAGCGCTTCCGGGCCGACCACCTCGAGCCCGACGACAGCGGTGCGACGCCGTGCCCGAACTGCGGGGCCGACGAGTGGAGCGAGCCGAAGCAGTTCAACCTCATGTTCCGCACCTTCGTGGGCCCCACCGAGGACAGCTCGGCGCAGGTGTGGCTGCGGCCCGAGACCGCGCAGGCGATGTTCACCGACTTCGCGCACGTGCAGCTGACGAGCCGGCAGAAGATCCCGTTCGGGATCGCGCAGGTGGGCAAGAGCTTCCGCAACGAGATCACGCCGCGGAACTTCATCTTCCGCGTGCGCGAGTTCGAGCAGATGGAGCTGGAGTACTTCGTGCGGCCCGGCACCGACGAGGCCTGGCACGAGTACTGGATCGCCGAGCGCTGGCGCTGGTACACCGACCTGGGGCTGCGCCCCGAGAACCTGCGGGTCCGCCAGCACGGCCCCGACGAGCTGTCGCACTACGCCAAGGCGACGGTCGACGTCGAGTACCGCTTCCCGTTCGCCTGGTCGGAGCTCGAGGGGATCGCCAACCGCACCGACTTCGACCTCAGCCGCCACGCCGAGTACTCCGGCCGCGACCTGAGCTACTACGACCAGGAGCGCGACGAGCGCTACATCCCCTACGTGATCGAGCCGTCGGCCGGCGTGGACCGCTCCACGCTCGCGTTCCTGGTCGACGCCTACCGCACCGAGGAGGCGCCCACCGCCTCGGGCGGCACCGAGAAGCGCACCGTGCTCAAGCTGCACCACGCCCTCGCCCCGGTGAAGGTGGCGGTGCTGCCGCTGTCGCGCAACGAGAAGCTCGTGCCGACCGCGCGGGAGGTCGCCGACCTGCTGCGGCCGCTGTGGATGATCCAGTACGACGACGCCGGCTCCATCGGCAAGCGCTACCGGCGGCAGGACGAGGTCGGCACCCCGTTCTGCGTCACCGTCGACTTCGAGACCGTCGAATCCGATCGCGCCGTCACCGTCCGCGATCGCGACACGATGACGCAGGATCGCGTCGCCATCGACCGCCTGCCCGAGTACCTCGAAGCGCACCTGCGTCTGACATAGCCTTCGACGTTCTGCTGCAGGGCGGCTCTAGGATGCGCCTCGCCCGTGCAGTGCGGAGAAGGGAGACAGCGGTGCTGCAGCGCTACAAGGCGTTCCTGTTCCGCGGCAACCTGTTGGACCTCGCGGTCGCGTTCATCCTCGGCGTGGCCTTCTCGGCCGTCGTGACCGCGTTCACGGACGGCATCATCATGGCGCTGATCGCCGCGATCGTCGGTCAGCCCAGCTTCGACGCCGTCATCTGGCACGTCGGCAACGGCGAGATCCTCGTCGGCGAGTTCCTCACCGCGCTGGTGAACTTCCTGCTCGTCGCCACCGTGCTGTTCTTCCTCGTGGAGGCGGCGTCGCGCTTCCAACGCCGTCCCGAGGAGGAGCAGGAGTCGCCCGACACCGACGAGGTCATCGTGCTGCGCGAGATCCGCGACCTGCTGCAGCAGGGCCGCGCCTGAGCGACCGCCGGCCGGGCCCCGGGTCAGTGCCAGCCGCCCCAGCGGCCGTAGGGGTCGCGGGACGGCTCCTGCGGCGCCTCGGCGGCGTGGTCGCGCAGCAGGACCGCCAGGTCGTGCTCCATGCGCTCGGCGGCGACCAGCAGCTGCGCGATGGCCCGGGTGGCCCAGGCCGCCAACCGCAGCGCCGCGCCGGCGACGAAGGTCAGCACCCACGCGACCAGCGCGAGCGCCGACTCGCCGTCGCGGAACAGCAGACCGCCGGCGACGATGCCGGCGATGCCGACGACGTACACGAGCGCGTCGGCGACCCGTGCGGCGACGTGGAGCTGCTGCGGTCTGATCCGGTCCATCGCGTCTCCAGCGCCGTCTCGAGCGGGGATCTGGGACATCCCCCGATGCTACGATGCCGGTCGTGAACCGGTTGCCTGCTGTGCGCGAGCGCACCGAGGAGCTCGAACGGGCCAGCCTGTCGACGTGGGCCACGCTGGCCGCCGAGTCCAAGGGGCGGGATCGCCACGAGGAGCCGGACCCGCTGCGCACCGTCTTCCAGGTCGACCGCGACCGCATCATGGGCAGCGACGCGTTCCGGCTGCTGCGCGGCAAGTCGAAGCTGCTGCTGGCCACACCAGCCGGGGCGGGGGTGGTCCGCGCGCGCCTCGACGACGCCCTGGCGGTGGCGCAGGTGACCCGCACGATCGGCCGCGGCCTGCGCCTCAACGAGGACCTCATCGAGGCGATCGCGCTGGGCCGTGACCTGGGCCGCGCGCCGTTCGGCGACGTCGACGAGGAGGCCCTGTCGGTGTTCCTCGACGACGGCTTCGACCACGCCGAGCAGAGTCTGCGCATCGTCGAGCGCCTGGAGCGGGGCGGCAGCGGCCTCAACCTGACCTGGGAGGTCCGCGACGGGATCGTGCACCACACGGCGGCCTCCGGCTCGGCGTCGGCCACCATGGAGGGCCAGGTCGTCGCGGTGGCGGGGCGCGTGGCGTCGCTGCTTGCCGACCTCGACGCGCTCGTGCGCGTCGGCGTCGTCGACCCCGACGCCGTCCCCGCCGAGGTCACCGCTGCCCTCGGCCCAGACCACGACACCCGCGTGGCCACGCTCGTGGCCGACGTGATCACCACCACCGGCGACCGGCCCGAGGTGGCCCTGAGCCATCGGGTCGCCACCGCCGCCGACGTCGTCGCGGGCTTCCTCGACGAGCACCTGTCGCGCCTGCCGGACGTCGCCGCCGAGCGCGACAAGGCGGTGCACTGCCTGCGCAGCCTGGCGGTGTTCCACCTGGAGGCCGGCGCCGGCACGGACACGACCGGCGCCGAGGACGCGCAGCGCGCCATCGACCACGTCGTCGGCCTCACCGACCGCAGCGCGCGCCAGGAGTTCGCCTCGCGCTTCTCGCCGTCCAGCGGCTCCTGAGGCCGGCGGCGCACCGCCCGGGTTCTCCACAGCAGCCGCACAGCGGCGTGCGGTGGCCCGGCTCGCGGCGGTCCGGCCGGTACACTTCCCCTCCCCCGAAGGGATGGCAGGGGCCCCAGCCCCGATCGTTCCCGGGTCGAGGGTGAGGTGGTCGTGGCCGGGCGCATCAACGCCGAGGATGTCCAGGCGCTGCGAGAGCGCGCGGACATCGCCGCGGTCATCAGCGACTACACCGCACTGCGCCGCGCGGGCAGCCGCCTGAAGGGCCTGTGCCCGTTCCACGCCGAGAAGACGCCGTCGTTCACCGTCGATCCCGCCAAGGGCGTGTACCACTGCTTCGGCTGCGGCGCCGGCGGCGACGTGTACGGCTTCCTGCAGCAGGCCGAGGCGCTGACGTTCCCCGAGGCGGTGGAGCGGCTGGCGCGCATCGAGGGCTACACCCTGCGCTACGAGGAGCTGTCGCCGGGGCAGCGGCGCGCGCTGGGCGAGCGCACGCGCCTGGCGGAGGTGGTCGCGGAGGCCCGCGCCTTCTACAGCGCCCAGCTGTTCGGCGACGACGGCGCCGCCGCGCGCGCGTACCTGGGGCGCCGCGGCGTGGGACGCGAGGCCGCCGAGCACTTCGGCCTCGGCTGGGCCCCCGACCGCTGGGACGCGCTCAGCCGCCACCTGCTGGCGCAGGGCTTCACCGCGAAGGACGTCGTCACGGCGGGGCTGGCCACGCAGGGCCAGCGCGGACCGATCGACCGCTTCCGCGGCCGCGTGGTGTTCCCCATCTACGACGCCGGCGGCCGCGACGTCGTCGGCTTCGGCGGACGGATCCTGCCCGACGTGGAGCTGCGCACGGGACCGCGCGACGGGCAGCCGCCGAAGTACATCAACTCGCCGGAGACGCCGGTCTACCGCAAGTCGCAGACCCTCTACGCGCTCAACTGGGCCCGCGCGGAGATCCAGCGCCGCGACACCGCCCTCGTCGTCGAGGGCTACATGGACGTCATCGGGCTGCACCTGGCCGGCGTGCGCCACGTCGTCGCCACCTGCGGCACGGCCCTGACCATCGACCACTTCCGGCTCCTGGAGAAGTTCGCCCGCCGCATCGTCCTGGCGCTGGACGCCGATGACGCCGGCTACGCCGCCGCCGAGCGCGCCCGCGCGATCGCCGAGGAGGCGGGCATCCGCGAGGTCGGCGTGCTGCCCCTGCCACCCGGCCAGGACCCCGCCGACCTCGCCGCCGCCGGCCCCGCGCGCGTCGAGGAGGCGCTGGCGGCCACCAAGACGGCGATCGAGTTCCAGCTCGAGCACATCCTGCGCGACGCGGACGTCAGCAGCCCCGAGGCGCAGGTGGAGGCGTACCGCAAGACCTTCCCGCTGCTCAAGCGCGTCAAGAGCCGGGAGCTGCGCTACCGCTACGTGCGCGACGTGGTGGCGCCGCGGGTGCGGATCTCGGCCGACGTCATCGAGGCCGAGCTCGGCCACATCGTCCCGCGCGTGGGCGCCGACCTGCCGACGGCGATCCCCGGCGTGCCCGCTCCCGGCGACGTCGCGCACCCGCGGCCGCACGACCCGCAGCTGCAGCTGGAGCGCTCCCTGCTGCAGGTGGCCCTGCAGGCCCCGGAGCTCCTGCCGCCGTCCTGGCAGAAGGTCACCGCCGAGGACTTCCGCGCGCCGCTGTCACGGCAGCTGTTCACCGCGCTGCGCGCGGCCCCGCCCGGCGACCTGGACGCGGTGCTGCGGGCGCTGCCCGACGACGAGACGCGCTCGCGGGTGCGCGCGCTGGCCCTCTCGGAGCTCACCGTGCCCTCGGAGGTCAGCAAGGTCGCCGAACTCGTGGCACGATTCCGCGCACGCGCGCTCGAACGGGAGCATGCGGAACTGAGAGAGCGGCTCACGCGTATCCACGAGCAGCTGGATGCCGTCGAGCGGCGAGCGCTGATGACCAGGCTGTACGAGCTCGAACGGCAGCGCCGCGACCTGCTCGAAGGGAGGGACGCCTGACCCGGGGCGTCGCACGCCTATGGCCACCACGACACCGAAGCTCCGCCCGCAGGACTCGGCGGGCGCCGTGCGCGAGATCGCGCTGGACCCGCCGGCGACGACGCCGGGCCGGGACGGGGCGGCGCCGTGGGCGCGGCTGCAGGCGATGGACGAGGTCGTCGAGCTGCTGGAGCTCGGGCGCAGCCGTGGCTTCCTGACGAGCGAGGACGTCGCCGAGGCCGCCGACGCGCTGGACCTCGACGAGGAGCTCACGCAGTCCCTGCGCCGGCTGCTGCGCAGCGAGGGGGTCGACGTGCTGGATGTGGCGCCCACCGAGCCGGACCCGGGTGCCGACGAGCGCGCGGAGCGACGCCGGCTCGACGAGCTGGCCATGCGCGCGCCGACCAACGATCCGGTCCGCATGTACCTCAAGGAGATCGGCCGCGTCCCGCTGCTGACGGCTGAGGAGGAGGTCGACCTCGCCAAGCGCATCGAGGCGGGGTTGGTCGCCAGGAAGATGCTGGCCGCCGACGACGGCGCCCTGTCCCCGGAGTGGCG
>ERZ777003.3866-NODE-3866-length-13540-cov-5.438858_pt1 | contig 13540 bp, 12 predicted proteins | sample MGYA00374956_ERZ777003 | MGnify/ENA primary metagenome ERZ777003 (study PRJEB29302, sample SAMN06268252) | bioreactor metagenome | isolation source: Joint BioEnergy Institute, California, USA | place: USA:Joint BioEnergy Institute, California, USA | collected... | reverse complement strand
ACGTCGGAGCAGCTGAAGAAGTTCTCCGGGCTGTCCGAGCGGACCCAGCGCATGTAGATGATGTGCCGGCCGCTCTTGTTCGCCGGCAGCGTGGCGTTCCAGTAGTAGTAGCCGTCGTTGCTGCCCGGGCCGCCGATCGACGGCGGGTCGGTCACCACGCTGAACGGCTGCTCCTCCAGGTCACTCCAGGCCAGGGGCCGGGTCGGGTCCCAACTGTCCTTGGTCACGTAGACGTAGAACGTGCCTGGGTGGTGGGCCCAGTTGTTGTACCGGATCTGGATGGTCGCGCCGGCGGTCAGGTGGGTGACCGGCCAGTCGGTCCGAGCCAGGTCGAAGCCCAGGTACGAGGGGTTACCGCCGCTGCACAGCTGCCCGTCCGGGATGTAGCCCACGGTCCGCCCGTTGGCGTCCGAACGAAGCACACCGAACCAGTTGTACAGCGAGTTGGTGCCGCTCTGGGCCACGGCGGCCGCACACGCCGGGTTCTTCGGCACGATGTTGCCTTGCGGTGTAAGACCGTCCAGGTAGCACAGCCAGGTCCGGCTGCCCGGGACCAGGGGCGCTCCGTGGGCTTGGGCCGGAGCCTGGACCGCCAGGGCCGCGACCCCGGCAGCGGCCACCACGGCAGCGGCATACACCGCCAGCCTGCGTCTGATTCTCACGATCTGTTTCCCCTCCGTGGCAATGGGACGGTGACGGTGGGGTGCAGGCGCCGACAGGCGCGCACAGTCGGCGAGCTGCGGTCCTCGCCTGGCGGGGGTTACCGGGCGTGGTCCAGAACCAGCGCCATTGCACCCGGTCCTGGAGACCCCAGCCAACATTGGAACATGTCCGGATAGGCTGTGCAACATCTGTGGCGATATTTACGTGCCTGAGCATGATCGACAGCGGCTATCGAGGCCGTGATCGGCAGGCCGCACTATAGATCCAGCCGAACTCGGAGTGATAGGATCTGGATGTGTCAACGCCCGATGGGGCCACGACGCCGGAAGACCGTCCCAGGCGTCGGCGCCTGTGGTGGCTGATACCAGAGGTCGCCGCCGTCGCACTCCTGGCCGTGCTGCTCCTGCCCCGTCTCACCGATCGCCCGCTCGAGGCGTCCGAGCCGCTGACGCTGGAGGCCGCGGCCGCCCAGCGGGCCGCCCGGGCTTTGGAGCAGGTGAGCCCGGCCGAGCACCACGAGCACGGCCACGAGGTCGGGACCGACGACCGCATCTTCTGCGGGGTGCACGTCTTCGGGGTCGATCCCTCCTCGGCAGCCGTGATCGACGACGTGCAGACCGTCTATGGCTACTACTTCTGTGCGGTGGGCCGGCGGGGTCTGCCGTACCTGCAGTCCAGTCGGTCCGACGGCCCGATCGTGGTGCACCTGACCGAGCCGCCCGTCGTTCAGGTCGTGGCTCCCGGCGCCAACTACCAGGAGCGCGTGCGGGCCTTGATGCCTGACGAGTACGAGGAGCTCTGCTTCAGCGGGCTGCCCGATCCCTCGGTGGCCGAGGAGGTCAAGCGTCGCTACGAGGCCGCCTTCGGATGACCGACGGTTCGGGAGTCGTCATCGTCAGGGGCGACCGACGGGCAGGTCAACCGGTCACCCGTCGGGCGTGGGCGCCCCGGCCGGCGACGAGGCGTCCGGGGACCCGGCCGGGGACGAGGTGTCCGGGGACGCGGCCGGGGAGACGTCGGCGAGGCCGTCGAGCGCGGCTCTGACCGTCGTCTCGATGACCCGACGTGCGGGCTCACCGGCATCGATGACGGCGACGGCCGCGTTGATGAGGCCTTGGAGAAGCGCCGCGGCCAGTGTGGGCCGGGGATGGCCGGCGCGCACGAACAGAGGCACGGCACTGGGCACCAACTCCCGGTGCAACGCCATGATCCGCTGCCGCGCCGCGGCCGCGAGCGGCGCGCTCGCCAGCGCGTGAACGATGCGGTACCGGCGTTGCTGCGCGACCCGCAGCTGCGCGCGGACGAAGGCGGCGATCTGGTCGCGTGGCGTCGTCGCTCGTTCGACGGCGCGCTCGATCTCGGCGGCGACGAGCGGGAACTCGGCCTCGCACAAGGCGACCACGAGATCGTCCTTCGACCGGAAGTAGGTGTAGATGGTCGGCCTCGCCAGCCCGGTCCGGGCGGCGAGGGAGCTGAAGGTCAACGCCGGGTACCCGCCCTCAATCAGCAGCTCCCGCGCGGCGGACACCAGAAGCTCGCGCTGGCGGGCGCGGTGCTCGGCGACCGTGGGAGCGGCGATCTTCGGCATACGCCGATGCTAGTGTCTGGCGTCGTCGAAGCGGCGTGGTCGACGTGTCAAGCCAAGGAGGCCCGACCCACCGCGAGCGTGACCAGCGGCCGCCGGGCCTCCGCTCTACCGGACGGCGGGCTGGGCCACGCGGGCACTGAGCTCGTCGAGGGCCCGTTGCACCCGCTGGTGGGTGTCACAAAGCTCAACGATGCGTGAGTCCAGGGTGTGGCGGCGACGGCGGTCGAGGGCCAGCGCGGTGTCGCAGACCGGCTCGGCGGTCAGGTCACGGTTCAGGCAGTCGCCCCGTTGTCGACGACGGCGGCGGCGACCGCGGCGAGAACGCGGACGACCATGAGCAGGCCGAACGTCGGGGCGACCGCGGGCGCCACGTTGAGCAGCGCGATCAGCAGGGTGACGCCCACCATCACGGCCCGCTGCGGCAGCCGGGCCAGCGCCACGGCGGCGATCGGCGCCGCGATGGCGTACGTCAGCGAGAACGCGGTCACCAGCTGCCCGGCGAGCGCGGCACTGACGTCGAGATCCTGCGCCACGGGGCGGAGCACGCCCGCGATCACGAAGTCGTCCGTGCCGACCGCGAACGACGTCACGCTGAGCGCGGCCAGCCACAGCGGGGCGCCGGCCGGCGGGACAACCCTGGTCAAGCCCTTCGTCGTCACGCCCGCACGCCAGGACCCTGACACCGGCGTCAAGGTCAAGCGGCGGTGTCACCCCACGGGTCGGGCCTCACCCTTGCGGTGCCCCGCCGAGCCGACCACGGCCGAGACGGTCGGCTCGCCCGGTCAGCGTTCGACTGCGGCCGGGGCGGCCGACCGGCCCACCCGGCGGGGAAACCACACCCGTGGGCCGACCAGGAGGAACAGCGACGGCACGAGCAGCCCGCGAATGACGAAGGTGTCCAGCAGGAGGCCGACCGCCATCGCGAATCCGAACTGCAGCAAGGAGTTCAGCGGCTGGGTCATCAGCACGGCGAAGGTGCCGGCGAGGATCAGCCCGGCCGAGGTGATGACGCCGCCCGTTCGGGTCAGCGCCACCCGCACGCCCTCGGCGAAGCCGTGGGTCGCCATCTCCTCCCGGATGCGGCTGGCGAGCAGGATGTTGTAGTCGATCCCCAGGGCGACCAGGAAGATCAACGAATACAGCAGCACCCGGTTGTTGGTGCCGGCCTGTCCACCGAAGGTCACCCACGTCAGCACCGTGACGCCGAGCGCGGCCAACAGCGACAGGGCCGTGGTCGCCAGGAGGATGAGCGGCGCCACCAGGGCCCGCAGCAGCAGGACCAGCACCGCCACGATCAGCACGGCCATGGCGACGGCCACCACCGCGAAGTCCCGGATGTCGCCTCGCCGGTTGTCCAAGGCGTTCGCGCTCTCCCCGCCCACCAGCACCGTCCCGTCGGGCAGCGCCTGCGAGGCGACCTCGCGGAGCTGGGCGGTGCGCTCCAGCGCGGGCGTGCCGTAGGGGTCGTCGTCGTACACCACGCGCATCCGGGCCACGTCCCCGGACGGAGCCACGACGGGGGCATCGACCCGGTCCACACCATCGATGCCACGGATCGCCTGGGCGACCACCTCGGCGGCCGGACCAGGCTCGGCGGCCTGGACCAGGACCACGGTCGGGGCCAGCTCGCCCGGGGGGAACGCCTGCTCGAGCAGCTCCTGACCGCGCTGCGAGTCCGTCTCGCCGCGCAGATCGCTGATCAGGTTGGCGTTGGGCCGGTAGCCCAGCACACCTGTGGCCAACGCCCCCAGCAGCACCACGCTCACCACGGCGAGCATGGCCGGCCGGCGTCCCACCGCGGTGGCGATCCGGCCCCAGAACGACCGCTCGCCGGGGTCACGCTGCAGCCGCTTCATGGGCCAGAAGGCCGCCCGGCCGAGCAGCGTCACCATGGCGGGCACGAAGGTGAGGCCGACCAGCAGCATGAACGCCACGCCGAGCGCGAGGAAGGGGCCGAACTCCCGCGTGGTCGGCACGACCGCGAGCAACAGCGTGAGCAGGGCCAGGACGACCGTGCCACCGCTGGAGAGGATCGCCCCGCCCACCCGGCTCAGCGCGGACCGCATCGCCGCATACCGGTCCGGCTCGACCGCGAGCTCCTCCCGGAAGCGCATCAGCAGGAACAGCGCGTAGTCGGTGCCCGCCCCGAACAGCAGGACCGTCATGATGGACGCGGTCTGGGAATCGATAGCGATGACACCGGCCTTGGCCAGGGCGGCGCCGACCGCGTTGGTCAGCTGCATGGCGATGCCGACCCCCAGGAGGGGGATCAGCGCGAGCAGGGGCGCCCGGTAGACGACCAGCAGGATCACGAGGACCAGCAGCACCGTGAAGACCAACAGCACCAGGTCCGCGTTCCGGAAGATTTCCACGGTGTCCGCGGCGATGCCGGCCGGGCCGGTGAGCCGAATCTCGACATCGCCGGTTCCGGGACCGGTGATCTCGCGAATCTGCCGCACGGTCTCGACGAACCGCTCGTCGTTGCTCCCCAGGCCCGTGATGGAAACCAGAATCATCGCGGTCGTCCCGTCGGGCGAGACGAGCGTGGCCCGGGCCTGAGGCATTGTGGCGATGCTCACCACACCGTCCACATGAGCCGGACGCTCGGGACCGGTCAGGGCGTCGGTGATACGGGCGATCTCGGCCTCGGCCGCGGCGTCCAGACCGTCGGGGTCGTGGACCACGATGATGGCGGGGACACCTTGCTCGTCGGGGAAGCTCTGCTGGAGCAGGTCCCGGGCGGCCTCGGATTGTGAGCCAGGAACGGGCTGATTCGTCCCACCGTCCTGTTTGACCTCGTCCAGCGTCGGGGCGAGCTGCGGCACCACGCCCGCCAACAGAACCCAGACGCCGACCACGAGCAGCGCCCGCAGGCGCGACCGGGCGACGAGATTACCCACCACCTGCCACATGGCCCAATCCCCTCACGTTGCCGACATGGCGTCGCCATCATACAGACGCCATGTCAGCAAAATCGGGGTGGGCCACCTCGACGGGGACACGAAACAATCGATGTCCATCACTCACCCGACCGCAACCCCGGCCACGACTGCGTCCACAGTGGACGCATGATCGGCCGTGCGCCGATGCGCCACATCAACCCCGCGAGTCCCTCGCGGCGCTATGGATCCTTCGCGCTTACTCTCCGCGAGGCTATCAACACGGTCGGTACAGTGGCCGTAACACGGCAAGGTACGGGGGTCCGGATGCCGTTGCAGCGGGTCGTGGTCGCGTACGGGGCCTGGATCGTGGGACTGGCCGCCGTCGCCGCGACCGTTCGCCCGTGGCAGCCGGCCATGACCGCTCTGGCCGGCGTGACCGGCTCGGTCGCCCTGGCGTACGGCATCCGCCGGCACCGGCCGGCTCGACGGTGGCCGTGGTACTGCCTCCTGACGGCGCTCCTGCTGAGCACGGTCGGCCAGGTCGGTGCCTCGGTGTTGCCCCGTCCCCTGGCGATGTACCAACCGGCCAGCCCGGCCCTCTACGGCGTGCTGGCCGCGATGTCGGTCGTCATGATCGTCGGCGTGGTGGGCCTGGCCCGACCCGCCCACCGCGACCTGACCGCCGTGGTGGACGTGGCCATCCTGCTCCTCGGCACGGGCCTGCTCGTGGGCATCCTCATCGCCGTTCCCTTCGCAGTGACGCCCGATCTGCCCGGCCTCCAGGCCGCGGCCCGCGTCTTCTTCGTCGCCCGAGACCTGGTCCTGCTGGCGGCCACCATTCACATGGCCACCTCCCAGCGATGGAACGCGTCGCTGGGGCTGCTGGTCGTGGGAATCGCCGCCCTTCTCACCACGGACGCCCTGTTCAGCCTGGCGACCGTCCGCGGGGCTCTCGTGGCGGACGCCATCCTCGGGCTGGGCTGGTTGGTCTTCGCCGGCACCTGGGGATTGGCCGGCCTGCTGCCCACGATGAGGACCATCGGCCAGCCCGACCACCCGACCCGGCGTCCGATTCCCCTGCGGCTGGCCCTGTTGGCCATCGCCGCCATCCTGCCGGTCGCCCTGCTGATACTGGCCGCCTACCAGGACCCCAGCCCGTGGTACGAGCCGCTGGTCGCCACGGGCTCGGCCATCATGGTGGCGCTCGTACTGGCCCAGCTCGTCGGGGTCGCCGTGAACCTGCGTCACCAGGTGGCTGGCGAGCAGGCCCTCCGCCGAGGGGTCGCCGACGTCGCCACGGCCACCGACGTCGGAACCGTCATGGCGACCCTCGAAGCGACCGTGCCACTCCTGGGGACCGGGCGGGCGACGGACGGCCTCCGCGCGGCCGCGGACTACGTGTCCCCGGCGCCGCCGGAGGTTCCTGTCCGTACGACCACGCTGCTCGACGCGCCGCCCGACCCGGTCGCCGACCGACTCGGCCACGGCCCGACCCTGGCCTACCCGCTCTGTCGGAACGACGGGGTCGGCCTCCTGATCCTCTACCTTCAAGGCAAGCGGGCGGCGATCGACCGGATCTGGCCCCGCCTCGACGTCCTGGTCACCCAGGCGTGTCTGGTCCTGGAACGGATCCGGCTGCGCGGTGAGCTCATCCGCCGGACGATCGAGGAGTACATCAACGCCGTCGCCCAGACCACGGGAGACGTCATCCTTCTGGTGGACGACGACGACCGGATCGTGCTGGCCAGCCCGTCGGCGGCGCTGCTGTTCGACACGTCCGCCGTGGTCGGGGCGCGGCTCACCGACCTGGTCGGGGAGGCGACCCGCGCCGCCGCCGCTGATCTGCTCGGACGAGCGCGGGCCCGGGAGACGCCGCCCGGGCACAAGCCCGGGCCCACCGTGGCCCGCCTGCCGGACGCGGTTCCCCCACCGGCCGACGTCACGGTCGAGCCAGCCGAGGGGGTGGACGCGGCGACCTGGTTCATGCCCCGCAACGACGGGACGCAGGCCGAGCTCGACGTCGCCTGCCGTCAGATCACCAGCACCGAGCCGTCCGTGCGTGGGCTACTGGTCACCATCCGCGACGTCACCGAACAGCGTCGCCTCGAACGGGAGCTGACCGAGCGCGCCTCTCGGGACCCCCTGACCGGACTGGTGAGCGGGCTTCTCGTCCGCGAGCGGGTCCGCCAGGAGATCGAGAAACATCAGGACACGCTGATCTCCATGATCGTCCTTGACATCGATGACTTCAAGCTCATTAACGCACAGTTCGGTCTGGACACCGGTGACGAAGTACTCCGAACCGTGGCCAGCCGACTGGCCGAGGTAGTCCCACCCCCCGACCTGGTCGGACGGGTCGCCGGCGACCGCTTCGCCCTGGTCGCCGACATCGACCGACCATCCGATGCCGACGCGATCGCCGGCCGGCTGCTCGACGCCGTCGCCCGACCGATCGAGGTCGATCACACAGTCATCTCGTGCACGGCGACGGCCGGCGTGGCGACCACCGCCGAAGCGAAGACCGCCCAGGAGCTGGCGCGCCAGGCCGAGCTCGCCTTCCTCATCGCCCGGGACGAAGGCCGGGGCCGGTGGCACGTCTACGATCCCGCCGCGCGCAGCAACGTCATCGAACGGCTGGAGCTGCGATCGGCCCTGAAACAGGCGCTCGACGAACGCGCGTTCTCGTTGACCTACCAGCCGGTCGTCGACCTTGAGACCGGCGTGGTGGCCGGCTTCGAAGCCCTGCTCCGCTGGCACCACCCCACCTACGGTCACCTCTCGCCAACCGCCTTCATCGATGTCGCGGAAGAATCGAGACTGATCATCCCCATCGGCGACTGGGTCCTGGCGACCGCGATCCGTGACGCTCGCCGGTGGGACTCGGTGGCACCCTCGCCGCCCTTCATTTCGGTCAATGTTTCGCCAACCCAGTTCGGCACGCCCGACTTCTTCGACGGCATCCAGCGCACCCTGGCCGCGAACGGCCTGCCGGCGTCCCGACTCCACCTCGAGATCACCGAGGGCGCCGTGCTGAGCGACGAGGCCGTGTGGGGTGACCTGCAGCGCCTACGGGAGATCGGCATTCAGATCGCCATCGACGACTTCGGCACCGGCTACTCGGCCCTGAGCTACCTGGGCCGGGTCCCGGTCGACCGGATCAAGCTCGATCGACAGTTCGTCGCCTCCATGGCCGCCAACCGCACCCAGCGCGAGCTCGTGGAGGGAATCGTGCAGCTCACCCGGATCCTCGAGCTGGAGGTCATCGCCGAGGGCGTCGAGACCGTCGAGGAGCGGGACCTCGCCGCCGAGGTCGGCTGCCGGTACGGCCAGGGCTACCTCTTCGCCCGGCCCATGCCCGCTGGGAAGGTCACCGCATGGCTGGCCAAGCACCGCGAGCGGATCGCCGGGCTGGCGGGCACGAGCCGGGCCGATCGAGAAAAGCACCAGCGAGACCGGGCCCGCGTCCGGCCGCGGCCAAACGCGTGAGGGCTCGATCAGGCGCCGCGTGGCACCGCACGCCGCGGTCCGTCGCCGTCACGTCAGCAAGTACGCCCGACCCGCTTGGACGATCCGGGCGCTTCACACGGTCTGCGGTTCCCCGATCGGCAGCCAGCGCACCCGGCGACGGACGTCATCCGGCGCCGCCGCGAGGGTTCGCTCGACCGCGGGCCGGCCGTCAACGAAGTGAGACCACCCTTCGTAGTGCACCGGAACCGCCACCCGTGGCCGCACGGTGGCGACCAGCTCCACTGCGGCGGGTCCCGTCATCGTGTACCGCACAGGCCCGCTGATCGGAAAACGGACACCGCCGACATGGACGAGCATGACATCGACATCCATACCGATCACCACCCGCCGCAACCGGCGGTACAGCACGGTGTCGCCGGTGACCCACAGCAGAACCGTCCGCTGATCGGGCCGGTGCACCGCGAACCCGACGACATCGCCCACGATCGGCCGGGAGAGCGGCGGACCGTGGCGCGCGGGCGTGGCGGTCACCGCCAAATCCGGCTTCCCCGGCGCGGCCAACCGGGTCACGTCCCCGGGAGCCAGACCGCGGGCGCAGCGCAGGCCGAGCCGGCGAGCGCCCCGCACGGTGGTGAGCACGATCCGGGCGCGCGCCAGCAGCGCCCGCCCGGTCACGTCGAGATTGTCGCCGTGGTGGTCGTGGGTCAGCAGGACGGCGTCGATCGGCGGCAGGTCGTCGACCGCCACCGCTGGCCCGGTGAGCTTGACCGACGAGGCGCCCCAGCCGAACCGGTACCGCTGCCCAGGTGGGTCGAAGGTCGGATCGGTGAGCAGACGCCATCCATCAAGCTCGATCAATGCCGTCGGGCCGCTGATATGTGTGATGATCAACGGAGGACGCCTCCTGGGACGCGGTGCCGGGTTGCGGGGCGCGGTGCCGACTGAACCTATGGTGCCCCGGGCCGCGCCCGCGCTGACCGCCGCCCCGTCCGCAGCGGCCTAACCGGCCTCCTCATCGGCCGGGCGCAGCTCACCCTCGCGCTCGACCCGTACCCGCCCCTGGTCTTCCTTGCGCGGGGGAATCTGGTCGACGCGCCGGTCGGGATCCTCGCCCGGCCGCATGATCACGGCGTCGGTCTTGCTCGTCTTGCTGCTGGTCTCCTCGGGCTGGCTCATCGCGCCGTCTCCTCACCGTCACTGTCGCCCGCGGCGTGGGTCACGGTGTCAGAGCTCGTCATCGGTCCCGCTGCCTGGGCACCCACCGCGACCTCACATAGATACAGCTAACTTCGACAGACGCGGCGCACGAGGGATGCCCCGTCAACCGGCCGGCTGACACCCTGGTCGCCGCCGAGCCCCTGGCGTATGCGTACCGCAGGCGGCGCCGCCAAGCGGCCCCACCCCGACCCGGTTCACCCCGACGGGCCGCGCCGTGGTTGGCCAACCGGCGATACCACCACGTCCCTGTGCTCGTCAGGGGTCTCGGTCACCGACGGCCTCGACACGTCGTTCGCGGCGCGGGCTCTGCTCTGCGGGCTGACCTCGGTTCGTGCGACCAGGGCCGCGAACACGAGGGCAGGAGCCGAACGCCCGCCGACTCCACCCGGTCCGGCCGCCGCCCCGGATGTCGCCACGGGAAGAGGTACGCCGGACCACCGTCGACCCGCGGCGGAGCGCTTGCTATTGTTAGTTGCGGCTAACGGTTAGTGCCTACTAACCGTTGGCCAGGACGCACGGTTGGCCGACACGAGCGGGTGAACGGGAACGGGCCATGGGCGACCGAGAAGCGGTACTCGACGCGCTCGGCGACCGGACTCGCCGCGAGATCCTGGAGATCCTGCGGGCCGGACCCCAACCGGTCGGTGTCATCGCCGAGCACCTCACGGTGGGACGACCGGCGGTCTCCCAACACCTGAAGGTCCTCAAGCTGGCCGGGTTGGTCAGCGACGAGGCAGTCGGCACCCGGCGCGTGTACCGGATCAACCCCGAAGGACTGCAGACCCTGGAGGAGTACGTGCAATCGTTCTGGTCCGCGGCGCTGCTGCGGTACCGCCAAGCGGCCAGGCGCGCCGCTCGGACCGGCGGCCAGCGGGTCGGCTCGGAAGGCGGCTCACATGAGCGGTGACCCAGTGGCCGACCTGGTCGCGCGTCAGTCCATTGTGGTCGATCTACCCGTCGACGAAGCGTTCCGGCTGTTCACCGAGGGCATCGGGCAGTGGTGGCCGCTGGACGAGGGATTCAGCTACGGCGGGGACCGAGCCCGGGAGATATTCCTCGAGCCCCGGGTCGGCGGTCGCTTCTACGAGCGATTCGTCGACGGTGACGAGCTGCAGATCGGCACGGTCATCGCCTGCCAGCCACCCCACTCGATCACCTTCACGTGGCGCAGCCCCGGCTGGTCGGCCGAGACCGAGGTAACGGTGACCTTCCGACCGAACGCCAATGGCACGACCGTCGAGCTCGTGCACCGGGGCTTCGACCGGCTCGGACCGAAGGGACCGGAGATGGCTCGGCACTGGGCGGGTGGCTGGCCTCGCGTCATCCAGGCGTTCGCCCACGCGGCCACCGTCGTCTGAGGCCGGTAGGGACCGACCAGGCCCGGACAATCGCCGGACCCGACCATCCACAAGGGACAACCAAGCTGTCCGGGTCCGTGCCCGGTTCGCCCATCCGCGGAGCACCATTCCCCGGCCTGGGACACGAACACCAGCGCGACCCGTCATGGTCGGCCAGCGGGGCGGCCGCGGGAGCCGGGTCAGCGCGGGCGGCCGAGCGCCAGGTACCGCTGTAGGGTGGCGCGGCCGTCGGGCACGAACGGCCAGGTCGGATCGGCCAGCCGGGCGAGCAGCTCGTCCCAGTCCCACCACCAACCGGCCGCGACCTCCGTGGGCTGGTGCACGATCGGCCCGTGACGGTCAGGGTCGTAGCTCGTCTCGTAGACGAAGGCGAGGTAGCTCGTCGCCTCGTCGGCGTACCAGTACCGCAGCACCGGCGTCAGCGAACAGCCGCGTACCCCGAGCTCCTCAGCGAGCTCCCGCTGGGCGGCCTGCTCCGGGTCCTCGCCCGCGAGCACCACCCCGGCAGCCCAGACATCGTGACAGCCCGGATAGATGTCCTTGGTTTGGGTACGCCGATGGACGTAGACGCGGCCCGAACCGTCGCGCATCAGCACCGCCGTCGCCGCGTGCGGCAGGTTCCGCGCCCGTACCTCACTGCGCGGCGCCGCGCCCACGACCCGGCCGGCCAGGTCGCCTTCCGCGTACAGCGCCACCAGCTCGTCCATACCCAGCCATCGTAGGGGCCGCATCCCGCCAGACCGGGGCCGCCGACGCCGGCGTGACCGTCAACAACCGACCGCGGACGCCCGTCGGCGATCACCCCGCCGGTCCTGACCGCCAGAATCGGGCGCCAGCGGTGCCGAGCATCCCTAGGATGGGCCGTGACCCGTGCGGGAGGGCCGACCCCGCCCGTCCTACGGTCGACGATCGCGAAGTCCTGACCAGCCCCGGGCCCGGGACGTCACGATCGGACGCGACCGTCGCGGGCCGCCTCGGCGCGGGAGTACCGAGCAGGGATGGGGAGCCGACGGACGTCGACGTATCGGCTCCGCTCACGGGGGGACGTCCGGCGTGCGCGAGCTCACCAGCGGCGACCTGGGGCTGCTGCTCTCGATGTTCGTGCTGCTGCTGATCGCCTTCGGGGTCGACTTTCACGTGTCGCGCAAACAATCGGAAAAACACCACGCCCGCGCGCTCGTGTTCACGGTGACGAGCCTCATCGGTGAGACCGCCACGGCGGTCGCCCTCGTGCTGACGTGGGTGGCGGTGTGGAGCCCGGCCGCCTGGGAGCACATCGACAATCTCCTGGTCTTCGTTCCGGGCTCCATCGCCGTCCTCTGTGCGGTCACGCTCACCATCGAAACCGTGGCCGGTCGGGTGGCCGGGATCATACGGTCCCGACCCCGCACCCCCGAGAACAGGCCGCCCGCGCACCGGGATCCGCCCTGACCCCGGCGGGCGCCATCGGCTAGGAACGGCTGCTCCACAACCGCCGCCGGCCGCGAGCCGGACGCACACCGGCCGGCCGAACCGTCACCACGGCCACCCGGGGGAAGTCAGCGAGGAACTGCAGCGCCACATAACAGCACGACGGGCACAGGGCTTCGGCGCTGACGACCGTCACCGACGGCCGTCCCTGCTCCAAGTCCTCGTGGTGGTTGGTCGCCAGGTAGTCGAAGAGCTTCTTCTCGGCGTCCAGATGCCGCGTGTTCCCAGGGACGCTGGCCGGCGGATAGCAGGCGTAGCGCGGCAGCCGGCCCTTGCTGGGCGCCGGATCTCCGCCCACGTACGCCTGCACGAGGCTGCCTTCGCCACTGTCGACCATGATGGCCAGATCCGACCCGGATGGCAGCGTCAGCATCGCCAACGCCGGCCGGCTGGCGAGCTGCCGGAGCATCTGTTGCCAGGCCCGCCCGGCCGCACCGCCCGGGGCCACGTCCGGTCCGGCGGGTCCGGCCACGCGGAGCCGGGTCAGCGCGTCGGTCAGCTGGCGGCCGGTCAGCACGGTGACCGTCTCATCCGTCCGGGATGCGACCGAGAGCCGGGTGTCGCGAACGAGCAGCCGGGTCAGGGCCAGCTCCCACTCGGCCGCCGAGCCGTCCGGGGCGGTGCCGGCCATGTCCAGACCGTACACAGTGGGCAGTCGCATCAGCCGGTCATCGTCGTCCACGTCGGCGGTCGCGATGCCCGCTGCTTCGATGAGGTCGTAGCGTTCGTCGACCCGCGCCGCCAGGCGCTGCAGCTCGATGTTCAGCTCCTCCGCCTGGGCCTGGTCCGCGGGGTCCGTGAACGTCGGCAGGAACCGGACCACCTCGTGCGTGCGTTGCACCACCACGGCGATGCTCCGCTCGGGGGCCTCGGGAACGGAGCCCGAGTCCGGA
>ERZ777003.3862-NODE-3862-length-13564-cov-9.546895_pt1 | contig 13564 bp, 16 predicted proteins | sample MGYA00374956_ERZ777003 | MGnify/ENA primary metagenome ERZ777003 (study PRJEB29302, sample SAMN06268252) | bioreactor metagenome | isolation source: Joint BioEnergy Institute, California, USA | place: USA:Joint BioEnergy Institute, California, USA | collected... | reverse complement strand
GCCGCGAACGCCGCCGCGCTGGCCCTCCCGGACTGCGGCGGGCGGGCGACCATCGCTCCGATCGCCGGTGCGCAGCCCGTCCGCAACGGCGCCCGCCCGTATACTCGGCCGACGCGGGGCGTGGCGCAGCCTGGTAGCGCGCCTGCTTTGGGAGCAGGAGGTCCTCGGTTCGAATCCGGGCGCCCCGATCGGCCGAAAGCCCTGTCACCACAGGGCTTTCGGAGTCTCAAGGGCCGCCGCGGCGGCCCGGCTTCAAGCGAGGGCGTAGCACGAGGGCGTAGCACTCGCCCGATCCCCAGCCCGCGCGGGCGCTACGCCGCCCGCTTCGAGCGTCTCTCCACGCACGACGGCCTTCGCTGGTCGCCGCGCGTCCATCCCGCTTCAACCGGGCCGGCTTCCGTCGGCCCCTACCTCGATTGGCTTCCATGATCGACACCCACACTTCCGACGTACCGACGGCCCCGCCACCGCGCGGCCGTCGGCTTTCCCAGGGACGAGTACGGCCTGGCGCTCGCCGAGGCTGCCTCCGGGCGCGCGACGTGCCCGAGGCTCGCCGTCGGCGCCGCTCTCTTTGACCGGGACGGCCGGGTCGTCTCGACCGGCTACAACGGCGCCGCGGCCGGCGAGCCGCACTGCACCGATGTCGGCTGCGTCGTCAACGGCGACACGGGCGGCTGCGCGCGCTCGATCCATGCCGAGTGGAACGCGCTGGATCAGGCACCCGATGGCCGCGACCTTGAGGGGGCGCCGATGTACGTGACGCACGCGCCGTGCCGCGGATGCGCCCGGCTGATCGTCGTCGCTGGGCTGGGCCGGGTCGTGTTCGGCAGGCCGTACCGCAGCGTCGGCGGCATCGGGCTGCTGGTCGACGGCGACGTCGTAGTCGAGTGGCACGGCGGGGCACTGACGCAGCGGTGATGTGGGAGGACATGCTGCGGGACCGCTGGCGGCAGCGCTTCCACGGCTCTACGCGAGATCGCACGCCCTACCCGGCTCCGGCGTCCCCGCCCCCGCCGAGTCGCCTTCGGAGCCCACGGGCGGGGAGCCGGAGGACGGTGACCCGCTGCGCGCCGCGCTCCAACGCGCTTGGGCCAGCACCGCCTACAACGTGCTCGTCGCGGGGCGTCGCTCAGAGGACGTGAGTTCCTCGATCTCGCACGCCTGGACGCGCGCGCTGCCCTTGACGCGCCCCCCGCCCCCAGGCCGGCGAGGTTTAGACCGGCAGCTCGCCCCGCTTGATCCTCTCCGCGTAGACGACGAGTTCGGAAAGCGTCGTCCTCAACGCTTCCGCGATGGCCAGGACGGCGATGTAGCTCGGGCTCGCGTCGCCGCGCTCCACCGCCCCGACGTAGTTCCGCGAGAGCCCGGCGCGGGACGCCAGTTCTTCTTGGCTGAGCCATCGCCCGGCACGCACGGCCCGCACCGCGAGGCCAAGGGCATCCAACTCCACCTGCTGTCTGTCGATCTTCACGCTATCTCCCCTGGCGCACGACATGTGCGCAGGGTATCCGCCGCCGCTCAGCACGGGCGGGATCCGGGGCATCCCAAGTTCTAGCCGCGAGGGGAACCGCGCCCGGCTAGAGGAGGCTCTCTATGCAGAACGACACCGCTCCACGGACGGCGCTCGCTGCGCTCCTCGACGACATCTACACGTCCAGTGCCCGCAGCGCGGTCGACCGTGCCGACCATGACCGCGACCTCGCCGCCGACATCGACCGGGCGCTCGTGCTCGCCGGCGCCAGTCCGGCGCCCGCCGCGAGCGCGAGCCGCGTCGCAGGCGCCTACCAGGCGTCCGTGCCCCGCCGGATCGTCGCGCCGTGCCCGGCCTGCCGCGGTACGCACGTCGCCGCACACGGGCCGTGGGGCATGCCTGTCGCCGCGTGCGCCGCGGTCCCGGCCGGTACGTTCGTCGCTACCCGGTAGGCAGCCATGCCAGGCCGTGTACCGCTGCACGAGCGCGCAGCCGCGACGGCAGCGGCCGACGCCGCGCTCGCCGACGCTGCCGCGGCCTGGCTCGACGCCCGCGCCGCAGGCGCCGACGACATGACCACCCGTGAGCGCGCGCTGGCCGACGCCCTGGACGGCAGCCGCCGCGCCCGCTACCGGTGGGAACGTGCGCTGCGCCGCTACCCGCCACCACCCACGACGTAGGGGACTCCACGACGCACCCCGATGCCCCGCGCGCCGCACTTCCGCACACGCCCCAACCAGAATCCCGCACACGCACACCAGAAACCCGACCGCGTGCACCAGAAAGCCGACCCCAGGGGGGAATCTAGAGCAACCAACCCCGGGGACCCGCGTGCGTGGGGGGCCTGCCGGCGAAAAAAACCGTCTGAAATCGTAAGGCCGGAGCGGTGCAGCTTTCCGGCTCGGCGCATCGCGCAGCGGTCCGCGCGAAACCCGCACCAACGCACCGGAGGTCTCACCGGCATGGACGCAATCCCCTCGACGCTGCTCGCATTGCGGCCAGGTCTCGTGCTTAAGCTCTACCAGCGGAGCGGCCCCGTCGTGGCGGGCCGTTCGCTGTCCCTCGGGGGATGGTCGCGGGCCCGATCCTACGGGGACCGGTCGCTGGACGAACGCGTCCAGCGGCGGTCACGAAGATTCGCAGGCGTACCCGTCGCCGGTCGTTATCGAGACGGTGCGGGTCAGAGCCGACAACCGTCACCGGGCCGGTGTAGTCGGGGCCGTTACCGGAACCACCGGCACAGTCGTAGTCCGACGAGTTCGGGTCCAAGGCGATCCGGCGTCTCGACGCGCGGGGGGCGCGATCACGTTCGCGGTGGTCGCCGACGATGCGCGGGGTTGATGGCTCCTGGCTCTGCTCACGGGTGGACCTGGCCGATGAGATCCGGCGGCTGCGCGAGCAGACACGGGGCGCGCTGCGTCCCCGCCCGCAGCAGGAGCGTGCCTCGGACGCATCGCCGCGCGTCCTCCGGGCAGCCGCTCCGCAGACGATCGGCGATGTCCGGCGCGAAAACGAGCAGCCGCGCGCTGAGATCCGGGCCCTACGCGACGAGATCGGCCGGTTGCGCGGCGAGCTGTGGGAGCAGCCGCGTCGTGCCTGACACGCGACCACGGCGGGCACCGCGCGCACTTTCATCGCTCGCCGTCAATCAGATTTGCTACGGTCAATGCATCATGGATGCCGTCAACTTGCGCACCGTCCTGTTTCACGGGCTGTCGGATCCGAGCCGACAGCGGATCATCGACCTGCTGCGCCGCGGCTCGCTGCGGGTGACCGACGTCGTCGCGGCGACCGGCATGTCGCAGCCCAACGCGTCGACGCACCTGGCGTGCCTGTGGGAGTGCGGCCTGGTCGAGCGCGAGCGGCGGGGCCGTGAGGTCCACTACTGGCTGGCCGACGGCGTGGAGGACCTGCTGGCCGTCAGCGACGCGCTGCTCGAGCGGGCCGGCGAGCGGATCATCAGCTGCCCCAACTACGGCCGCGGCCGGCGCCGCGACGCGGCATGAGCTGCGGCTGTGAGCCCGAGCCGGAGGTCGCGCGCGGCCTGAGCTGGCGGCAAGCGACGTACCGCTTCGCCCCGCTGCGCAACGCGCTGATCGCCGGGCTGCTGCTCGCGCTCGGCATCATCCTCGAGATCGCCGGCGCCCCCGAGGCTGCGTCGATCGCCGCGTTCGTCGCGGCGATCCCGATCGGCGCCTGGTTCTTTGCCAAGGAGGGCGTGGAGGAGTTCGCCGAGGAGCGCGAGATCGGCATCGAGGCGCTGATGCTCATCGCCGCCGGCGGCTGCATCGTCTTCGGGCTGTGGGAGGAGGCCACCGCGCTCGTCTTTCTCTACGCGCTGGCCGAGGCCATCGAGGAGCTCACCTTCGCGCGCACTCGTTCGGCCATCCGCGATCTGCTCGACCTCGCCCCCAAGCAGGCGCGGCGGCTGGTCGATGGGCGCGAGGACGAGATCGCCGCCGAGCAGCTGCGCGTCGGCGACGTGTTCGTGGTGCGGCCAGGTGAGGCGCTGCCGACCGACGGGGTCATCCGCCAGGGCCAGACGACGCTCAACGAGGCGGCGGTTACCGGCGAGTCGGTGCCGGTCGAAAAGGGCCCGGGCGAGGACGTGTTCGCCGGGACGGTCAACGGGGCGCGCGGCATCGAGGTCGAGGTCAGCCGGCCCTACGCCGACAACACGCTGCAGCGCATCGTCGCGCTCGTCGAAGACGCCCAGAGCCAGAAGTCGCGCGCGCAGCGCTTCGTCGACCGCTTCGCCACCCGCTACAGCCCCGCGGTGCTGCTCGGCGCCGTGCTCGTCGCGGTCATCGGCGGCCTGATCGACGGCGACGGGACCGAGTGGGCGCTGCGCGGCGTGACCGTGCTCGTCGCCGGCGCGCCGTGCGCGCTGGTCATGTCGGTCCCGGTCGCCGCCGCGGCCGCGATCAGCCGCGCCGGCCGGGAGGGCATCCTCATCAAGGGCGGCCTGCAGCTCGAGGCGCTGGGCCGCATCGATGCCGTCGCGTTCGACAAGACCGGCACGCTCACCAAGGGGCGCCCGGAGGTCACGGACGTCGTCGCGCTGGATGGCTATGACCGCCAGCAGGCGCTGCGGCTCGCCGCCGCCGTCGAGGCGCGCTCCGAGCACCCTCTCGCCCAGGCCATCGTCGCCTACACCGCCGCGCAGGGCATCGAGCCGCCCGCGGCCGCCGAGCACGAGGCGCTCGTCGGCCACGGCGCGAGCGCGCGGGTCGACGGCCGCGAGGTGTGGGTCGGCAGCCCCGAGCTCGTCGGCCAGCGCGCCGCCGGCGCACAGCTGCCCGGCGACGTGGAGCGGCTGCAGGACGAAGGCAAGACCGTGGTGTTCGTCGGAGCTGGCGAGCAGGTGCAGGCGCTGATCGCCCTGCGCGACGAGCCCCGCCCGGAGGCCGCCCAAGCCATCGCCGAGCTGCGTCGTCTCGGCATCCGCCACATCTCCATGCTCACCGGCGACAACCACCGCGCCGCGCGCGCGATCGCCGCCGAGCTCGGCCTCGACGCCGAGTTCTCCGAGCTCAAGCCCGAAGACAAGGTCGCAAAGATCACCCGCCTGCAACAGCAGCACGGCGCCGTCGCGATGGTCGGCGACGGCATCAACGACGCCCCCGCGCTGGCCACCGCCGATCTCGGCATCGCCATGGGCACCGGCGGAACCGACGCAGCGATCGAGGCCGCCGACGTCGCGCTGATGGCCGACGACATCACCAAGGTCGCCCAGGCGCTGCGCCTCGGCCGCCGCGCCACCGGCATCTCCCGCCAGAACCTGGTGTTCAGCGTCGTCCTGCTTGCCGTGCTCATCCCCAGCGCCGTCGTCGGCCTGCTGACCGTCGTTGTCGCCGTCGCCGTCCACGAGGTCGCCGAACTGCTGGCCGTCGGCAACGGCGTCCGCGCCGCCAAGCGCCCCGCCGCCCTGAGCCCCCAGACCGCATGACGAGCCGACCCGCGCCGCGCCTGCTGCTCGCCATCGGCGCCGCGCTCGCCGTGATCGCCGTCGACGCGCTGAGCAAGCAGCTCGCCGAGCACCACCCCACGACGCCGCTGGACCTGCCGTTCGGCGCGCAGCTCGCACTCGGCCACAACAGCGGGATCGCCTTCGGCGCCCTGGCCGACGCCCCCGCCGGCGTCGTCATCGCGATCGACGCCGCCGCCATCGCCGCGCTCGCCGCCGCGGTGCTGCGCGGCTGGCTCGATGCGAGTGGCGTCGTGGTCGGCCTACTCGCCGGCGGCGCCGTCGCGAACCTGCTCGACCGGGCCGCAGACGGCCACGTCACCGACTTCATCGCCCTGCCGCACTGGTCGACGTTCAACGTCGCCGACATCGCCATCACCCTCGCCGTGCTCGCCCTCATCGCAGGGGCCGGCGGTCGACGCGCCCCCCGCACCAGCCGAGCGACCGCCGCATGAGCACCCAACCCGACCGCTACGTCCCCGCCGCCGGCCGCCGCGCCTTCACCGGCGCCTACGACGTCGTCCTCGCGACCACCATGCGCGAGCACCGCTGGCGACCGGCGCTCGTCGACCGCACCCTGCGCGACCTGCCCGCCGGCGCCACCGTCGTCGACGTCGGCGCTGGCACCGGCACCCTCGCCATCGCGCTCGCCGCCGCGCGCCCGGACGCCAACGTGATCGCGGTCGACGGCGACCCCGACGCCCAAGCCCTCGCGCGCCGCAAGCCTAACGCCGAGCGCGTCGACTGGGGCCACGGCCTCGCCCAAGAACTGCCCTTGCCTGAGGCCAGCGCCGACCGCGTCGTCATGTCGCTGCTGCTGCACCACCTCGCCCCCGACGCCAAACGTACGGCGCTGCGCGAGGCACACCGCATCCTGCGCCCCGGCGGCCAGCTGCACATCGCCGACTGGGGCCGCCCCGGCGACCCGCTCATGCGCGCCGCCTTCCTCGCTCTGCAGCTCATCGACGGCTTCCCCGGCACCCGCGACCACGCCGCCGGCCGCGTCCCGTCCCTCATCGCTCAAAGCGGCCTGACCCACGTGACCATCCACACGCGCATACGCACCGCCTGGGGCCATCTCGAGCTACTCAGCGCCACGCGACCCTGAAGGTCCCTTCAGCCGGCACGGCTCGACGCCATGCGCGGCACCTCCGACGTGAGTGACGTCGCGGCCTCGGCGCAACACCCCCAGTCTTGCCGCCACTCGCGCTCGGCTCGCATCCGGTCGGCCGTTCTGTGCCAGCACTTCCATGGATGGCACAAGCCGCACCGGGTCGGGTCGGGTCGGGTCGCAGCTGAGCACGGCCGGGTAGCTGGCGAGCCGACGCGCGGAGCCACTGCTCGAATCAGAGCACCGGTTGGCGCCAGCTCGCGGACTCGATGAGGTGCGCCTCGGCGGATGCGGTTGGCGATGACGTGCGCGCGGTGATGGCGACGCAGGGCACGGGACATGCTGGGTCTCCGAGCTCGAGGTTCTCGCCGCGACCTGCGACTCCGTGAAGACTGCCGTGGGCTAGGGACGAGGCGTGCTTAGGAGCAGGGGTACGAGAGACCGCATGCGCAGAATCCTCGGGAGCGTCGCGGCGACCGCGAGGACGGCATCGAAGATGCGAAACACACACCGCGAGTCGCAGACGCGAGCCGGTAGGTATCTCCCTTCATGTACTACATCTCCTTCGACCTACGTCTGTTAACGGGCCACCGTGGCCCCAGCATGGGGGCCATCGTGGCCCTTGCCCCGTGGGCCAATATGGCCCGTGGCTCTCGAGTCAGGCGACCCGGGGCAGGCTCGCGACCTGATCCTCGGCTTCGAGCTCGGCGACCTTGCGCCACAGGCCATCGAGGTCGTAGCGGTTCGAAGCCCTGCGCCCGGTCGCGATCCAGCGGTAGCGCTCGGTCCTGACGTAGCCCTTCTCGTTGAGCACTTGCAAGCCGCGCTTGACGGTGCGCTCGCTCTGCTGAGTGAGCTTGGCCAGGAGAACCACCGACGGGAAAACGCGGTCGCCCATCGCACGCCGGTGTCGTTCGAGCGCCCACACGGTCAGCAGCTCGCGGCCACTGAGCCCAAGCGCCTTCGCGTGGTCCTGCAGGGCGTCGGGCAGTGGCGTGAACTTGCCGGCGATCTCTTCGGGGAACCGCTCGGCAATCCTGGCGATCCTACGGGGGATAAATCCGACGCCGCCGCAGACGCACGTCAGCGGCGTGCCAAGGTCGATCGCTTCGTCGGCCGGGTACTTCTCCCTGCACTGCACGCATTCGAGAACGCGCACGCCTGCCGCGATCTCGTGCTCGTAGCGGACCAACCCGCTCATGCGAACCTCTCGTCGTCGTCGCTGCTGTTGTTCGGCTTCGCCCGCGAGGGCGTGGCACTGGCAAGCTTGCCAGTGAGACCGGATGGTTCCGCAACGAACAGCGCCCCGCCGACGTTCGGTCGACGGGGCGCCAGCAGCTAGAGCGAGGTGCGCTCGCTCGGGATCGTACCCATCCCAGCCAGACGGAACCCGAGGGCCGGCCCGCGACGCCCGTGCTCGCTCGCGAGGCGCGCGCTCTGGATGCCGCGCAGGGGTCGGCAGGCGCCGAGAGCTCGACCGTAGCCACCGCGCCGCCGTCGTGCACCCATGAGGATTGGCTGCTCGAAGGCGGATTGGCTAGCTAGTCAAAAGGGTTGACCGGCCGGGTCAGGGTCCGATGCCGGGTCGCTCACCGGCTTGACGCCGAACGCGGCGTTCATGGCCGCGACTGCGCGCTCGTCGACTTTGCCGTGCAGGTAGCGGTTCGTGGTCTTGAGGTCGGCGTGCCCGAGCACGTCGCGGGCGACGATCACCCCGACGTTCTTCGCGATGAGCGACCCTGCCGCGTGTCGCAGCCCGTGCAGCTTGATCGGGCGCAGCCCCGCCGCGTCGCGCGCCCGCTTGTAGCGGCGGCGGATCGCCGAGATATCGAGGCGCCCGCCGCCGCGTGCGACGAACACGTAGTCGTCGTCGCCGGTGAAGTGCTCGCGGTTGATCGTTCGGGCAATCGCTTCGGCGGCCGGCCGGGCGAGCGGGACGGAGCGGGCCTTGCCGGACTTCGGTTCCTTTTCGACGCCGTTGCTGACTGTCCACCGGACCTCCAGGAGCCCGCCGCTCATGTCGGGCAGGAACGTCACGTCGCCGATGCGCAGTGCGACCGCTTCGCCGATCCGCAGACCCGAGAGGAGGAGCACGCGGAACAGGTCGGCGTCCTAGGCATCCTCCCGGGCGCGGTGCGCCGCTTCGTCGTCCTGCCGCGCGCGCTGCCTCGCGGAGAGCGCGGCCGGGCGGTCCGGGCCGTCGTGCGTTGCCCGCGCCCGGCCCCGAGGCTTGCGATGGGCGCCGGCCGCCGCGGCGCGGGCGAGCGCTTCGACTTCTTCGACGTCGTACACGTCAAGGCGTCCCGGGGGCGCCTCCCTGCGCTTGTCGGTGCTCTCCACGGGGTTGCCGTCCAGGGCGTAGGTGTCGTGCCGGCACCCGTACTTGAAGACGGCGAGAAGCACCTTCCGGTGCTCGTTGACGTTGCGGGCGGTCAGCCCCTCCGCGTCGAGCTGCCGGAGCCACGCGGACACCTCGCGGGGTTCGACGTCGGCCGCAGCGGTGTCACCAAACGCTGCCATGATCCGGCCGGCGCTGACGCCGCCGCCCCGCCTGGCCCTGGTGCCCGGCTCGCGCAGCGCGTAGCCGTAGGTTCGGACCGTGGCCGGGCTCGCGCTCCGCACGTCGCGCAGCCAGGCATGCCATTCGTGAGCGAGCTTCCGGACGGTCAGCGTCTCGCTGGGCGTCTGCGGCTGCGTTCACTCGGTTTGCCGAGTCCGCCAGCGCTCGACGGCTGCCGGCGCGGCGGCATGCGCGCGTCGCTCGTCGAACCACCCGTCGGGGACTCGGCCTTTGCGTCTGGTCCAGATCGGCCGGCCGTCGTTGTCGCGCCCGGCGAGGTCCAGCCAGGCTTTCCCGATTCGCTGCTTCGCGGGCCGCGTGCCGCCATCGGGCCGCGGCTCGTGCCAGACGGCCTCGTAGTAGGCGGTCGGGTTCGTTCCCTTGCCGGCGGTGATGGCTATGGCCGGCGTCAGGTCGTGCGTGCTCGCCATCGCGTGCGTTCCCTCGTCGTGAGCGGTGCCGCGAGGTAGCGTATCTGAGGGGCGTAGCACCTCGCGGCGGGGGCGTAGCGCCAGCGGGGGGCGTAGCAGAAGGCGTAGCGAACGCAGCGCATTTCCTTTGATCACTACGATCTTTCAGGTTCCGGTATTCCCAGGACAGCGAGAGATTCGCAGTTTCCCACTGCTTTGGGAGCAGGAGGTCCCGGGTTCGAATCCCGGCGCCCCGACTGGGCGGGCGCACGCCGCCGCGCACGACCCGTGCCGCGACGCGATCGGCGATCGGAGCGATGCGCGCCCGCCGGCCGCCGCGCGGGTAGGCTCAGCGCTGGGATGGCGGAGATCCGGCCCTTCACCGCGCTGCGCTACGACGAGGCGGTCGCCGGGCCGCTCGAGCGGCTCGTCGCGCCGCCGTACGACGTCGTCGACGAGCCCATGCGGGCCCGGCTGCAGGCGCGCTCGCCCTGCAACGTCGTCGCGATCGACCTCCCCCAGCCGACCGCCGCGCAGCCCGACCGCTACGCCGCCGCGGCGGAGACGCTCGCGCGGTGGCGGGCCGAGGGCGTCGTCGTCGCCGACCGCGCGCCGGCGCTCTGGGCGCTGACGCAGGACTACGTCGGGCCCGACGGGGCGGCGCGCACCCGCCGCGCCGTCCTCGCCGCCGTCCGCGTCGAGCCCTACGGCGCCGGCCGCATCCGCCCGCACGAGCGCACCCACCCCGGCCCCAAGCAGGACCGGCTCGCGCTCACGCGCGCCACGCGCGCGAACCTCAGCCCGATCTTCAGCCTCTGCTCCGACCCGCAGCAGCGCGCGTGGCGGGCGCTGGAGCCGCACGTGGCGGCGCAGCCGCCGGTCGGCCGCGCCGTCGACGCCGACGGCACCGTCGCCCGCCTCTGGCGCGTCGCCGACCCCGTCGCGATCGCGGCCGTCCAGGCGGCGACCCGCGACGCCGAGCTGCTGATCGCCGACGGCCACCACCGCTACGAGACCGCCCGCGCCTACGCCGACGAGGTCGGCGGCGAGGGCCCGCACCGCTTCGTCCTCGTGGCGCTCGTCGCGCTCGAGGACCCCGGCCTCACCGTCTTCCCCACCCACCGGCTCGTCTCCGGCGTCGCGCGCGACCCGCGCCGGCGGCAGGCGCTCGACGACGCGATCGCCCGCTGGTTCGCCGTCGAGGAGGTGCCCGACCCGCGCGCGCTCGTGCCCGACCCGGCCGACGGCCCGGTCCGCATCGGCTACCTCGACGGGCGCACGCGGCGGCCCCTGCGCCTGACGCTCGCCGACCCCGCCCGCGTCGACGCGCTCCTGGCGGGCCGCGCCGCGCCGTACCGCCGCCTCGACACCGCCGTGCTGGAGGCGCTGATCCTCGAGGACGCGCTCGGCATGACCGCCGCGCAGATCGACCGCAGGGACGGGCTCGCCTACGCGCGCGACCTCGACCACGCGCTCGACGCGGTCGCCAGCGGCGCCGCCGACGCCGCCTTCCTCATGGGCCCCACCCCGGTCGCGCGGATCCGCGCGGTCGCGGCCGCCGGCGAGGCGATGCCGCCGAAGTCGACGTACTTCTTCCCCAAGATCCCGACCGGCCTCGTCTTCCTGCCGCTCGCGTGACCCCCTCGCCCCGTCCCGCGCCCCCGCTACGATGAGCCGGCCGCGGGATGCGCATGCGGACGAGCAGGATGACCGGCACGAGGAGCACGATGAAGGCGACGGCCCGCCGCACCGGGACGTTCGCGCACGAGATCGCGATCCGCGGCCATCGCCTGCGCGCCGACGAGCGCATCGAGGACGGCGGCGACGACAGCGGGCCCAGCCCGCTCGAGCTGCTGGCAGCGGCGCTCGCCTCCTGCACCGCCGCCACGATGGAGATGTACGCCGCCCGCAAGGGCTGGGACATCGGCCAGATCGCGGTCGACGCCGAGTACGCGCCCGCCGAGCGCGGCGCGCCGACGCGCTTCCGGCTCGTGCTCCACCTGCCCGCCCACCTGACCGACGAGCAGGTCGAGCGGCTGTCGGTGATCGCCGCGAAGTGCCCGGTCCACCGCACGCTCGACGGCGAGGCGATGTTCGACGAGCGCGTCGAGATCGTCCGCTGACGCCGGCGCGCCGCCGGGACCGGGACGGCGCGGGCGGGTCGGTATCGTCGATCCATGCGCGCGCGTGCCGATGAGCTGAGACGGGCGCTCGCGGCGGCCGCGCCGCCGGCCCGCGTCGAGCCCCACGAGACCGAGGCGGCGGTGCTCGTGCCGCTCTACGAGCAGGACGGCGAGCTGCACGCCGTCTTCACGAAGCGCCGCGAGGACCTGCGCCGCCATCCCGGCGAGATCTCGTTCCCGGGCGGGCGCCGCGACCACGAGCGCGAGGGGCTGCACGCGACGGCGCTGCGCGAGGCCGAGGAGGAGATCGGCCTCGCCCCCGAGCAGGTGCAGCTGCTCGGCGCGCTCGCGCCGGTGCGCACGTTCGTGACCGGCTACGTGATCTTCCCGTACGTCGGCCTGATCGAGCCCGGCAACGAGTGGACGCCCTCCCCCGGCGAGGTCGACGTCGTGCTCGAGCTGGCGCTGCGCGACCTCGCCGCCGGCTTCGGCGTGCGGCCGCTGACGAGGCGCGGGATCACGTTCCCGGCCGACACCTACGTCGTCGGCGACCACCTCATCTGGGGCGCGACCGCGCGCATCCTCGGCGACCTGCTCGCGCGCCTGGCGCCGCTGCTCGCACGCGCGTGAGCGACCGGGCCGGCCGAGCCGCGCCCGCCGGCGGTCGGACCGCGATCCGGAGCGCCGCAACTCGCGGCCGGCCGCCGTGTTCCGATCATCGTCCGGACCGCGCGACCCATCGGCGACGGCCCGGATGCCGGCCCCACGGCACGCGTGGCCGTGGCGGTCGCGGCGATCCCATCGCGGTGGGCGCGCCGGAGCCGCGCCCGCCGCCCGCGACCGCCCTTCCGCCGCGGAGCGTCGGCGGGCCGACGGCCCCAGCGGCTCCCGGTCGCCACGCCCCCGCGACCGGGAGCCGGGGAGGCGGCTACCATCGCGCCGGTGCACGACCTCGCGTGCGCCGTCCACGTCCACTCCACCTACTCCGACGGGACCGGCACCGTCGCCGAGATCGCGGCCGCCGCCGCGCGCGCCGGCGTCGACGTCGTCCTGCTGACCGACCACGACACGCTCGCGGCGCGCTACGCGGGCGCCGAGCGCTGGCACGGCGACGTGCTCGTCTGCGTCGGCGAGGAGATCACGCCGCGCCCCGGCCACCACTGCCTCGCGTTCGAGGTCGCGCACCCGATCGACCACCGCGGCCTGGCGCCGGCGGAGCTCGTCGCCGCGGTCGCCGACGCCGGCGGCTTCGGCATCCTCGCCCACCCGTTCTCGAGCGGCTCGCCGCGCCTGCGCCGGCTGCCCGCCGCCGGCTGGGACGAGCCCGACCAGCCGGGCGCGGTCGGCCTCGAGCTGTGGAGCCTCGTCACCGACACCGCCGAGCGGCTGCGCTCGCTGCCGGACGCGCTGCGGCTGCTCGCCAGTCCGAACGCCCACCCGGCGCTCGACCACCCGCGCCCGGAGGCGGTCGCCGCCTTCGACCGGCTCGCCGCGCGCCGGCGGGTCGTCGCCGTCGGCGGCCTCGACGCCCACCAGTTCGGCGTGCGCGTCGGCGGTCGCGTGCCGCTGCGGCTCGTCTCGTACGCGACCGCGCTCCGCATGCTGACGACGCACGTGCTGCTCGACGGGCCGCCGTCGCGCGACCCGGCCCGCGCCCGCGACGCCGTCTACGCGGCGCTGCGGGCCGGCCGCTGCTACCTCGCCCGCGACGCGCTCGCCCCGCCGCGTGGCTTCGCCTGCTGGGCCGACGGGCCCGACCGCGTCGAGCTCGGCGGCCAGGCGCCCGCGGACCCGCGGCGGACGCTCCACGTGCGGCTGCCGCGCCCGGCGGCGCTCGTGCGCGTCCTGCGCGACGGCGTCGAGGTCGAGCGCGCCGCCGGCGCCGCCGCGCTCGACGCGCCCGCGGCCGCCCCGGGCGCCTA
>ERZ777003.3861-NODE-3861-length-13569-cov-5.157688_pt1 | contig 13569 bp, 25 predicted proteins | sample MGYA00374956_ERZ777003 | MGnify/ENA primary metagenome ERZ777003 (study PRJEB29302, sample SAMN06268252) | bioreactor metagenome | isolation source: Joint BioEnergy Institute, California, USA | place: USA:Joint BioEnergy Institute, California, USA | collected... | reverse complement strand
CGGCCGCACCGTCGGCGCCGGCGTCGTCGCCTCCATCGTGAAGTAGCCGGCGGCAGAAGAGCAAGGTAGGCGCGCGGGGCTCCCCGGCCAGGCCGGCCGGGGGCCCGGGTGCGAAAGAGGATACGGTAATGGAAAGCCAGAACATACGCATCCGGTTGAAGGCATTCGACCATCGCGTGCTGGACCAGTCGACGAGCGAGATCGTCAATACGGCGAAGCGGACCGGCGCGCAGGTGCGGGGGCCGATTCCGTTGCCGACGCGTATCGAGCGCTTCACGGTGCTGCGGTCCCCGCACATCGACAAGAAGTCGCGCGAGCAGTTCGAGATCCGGACGCACAAGCGCCTGCTCGACATCGTCGATCCGACGCCGCAGACCGTGGACGCGCTGATGAAGCTCGACCTTGCGGCCGGCGTCGACGTCGAGATCAAGCTCTAGGCCGCGGCCCGGGGGAAGGGAGCCATGCGTACAGGGATTATCGCCCGCAAGCTCGGCATGACCCGCGTCTTCGACGCGGACGGCACCCATGTGCCCGTGACCGTGCTGGCGATGGACGAGTGCCAGGTGGTGGCCCAGCGCACCCAGGAGCGCGACGGCTACACCGCGGTGCAGATCGGTGCGGGCAAGGCCAAGGTGAAGAACGTCACCAAGCCGGAGCGCGAGCGCTTCGCCAAGGCCGGCGTCGAGCCGAAGATGAAGCTGAAGGAGTTCCGGGTGGCGCCCGACGCGCTGCTCGAGGTCGGCGCCAGCCTGTCGGCCGAGCACTTCGTCCCGGGCCAGAAGGTCGACGTGACCGCGACCAGCATCGGCAAGGGCTTCGCCGGTGTGATGAAGCGGCACAACTTCGGCGGTCTTCGCGCGTCCCACGGCGTGTCCATCAGCCACCGCAGCCATGGCTCCACCGGCCAGCGCCAGGACCCGGGCAAGGTGTTCAAGGGCAAGAAGATGGCCGGTCACATGGGCGCCCGTACGGTGACCACGCAGAACCTGACGGTGGTGCGCGTGGATCCGGTGCGCGACCTGATCCTGGTAAAGGGCGCGGTGCCCGGTGCCGAGGGCGCGTGGGTCTATGTGCGGGATTCCGTGAAGGAGAAGCGGCCGGATGGGGCCCCCTATCCGGCGGGGCTGAAGCAGGCGCAGGCCGCGGCTGCGGCGCCGGCGACGGCGGAAGCGGACGCGCCGGCGGCCGATGCCGGCGAGACGCAGGAAAGCTGAGGGCCGACGGCAATGAAGGCGAAAGTGGTCAACCTCGACGCGGATGACGTCGGCGAGATCGAGCTCCCGGACGAGATCTTCGGGGTCGAGGTGCGCAAGGACATCCTGGCGCGGGTCGTGAACTGGCAGCTCGCGAAGCGGCGGGCCGGCACCCACAAGGTGAAGGGGCGGTCCGAGGTCGCGCGCAGCGGCAAGAAGCTCGGCCGGCAGAAGGGCAGCGGCGGCGCACGCCACGGCTCGCGGCGCAGCAACATCTTCGTCGGCGGCGGCCGCGTGCACGGCCCGGTGCCGCGCGATCATTCGCACAAGCTGCCGAAGAAGGTCCGGCGTCTGGGGCTGAAGTGCGCGCTCTCCGCCAAGGCGGCCGAGGGCCAGCTCATCATCCTCGACAGCGCGACGCTGGACGAGCCGCGCACCGCGCCGCTCGCGGCCAAGCTTGCCAGGCTCGGCCTGAAGGGGGCGCTCGTCATCGACGGCCAGACCCCGGACGACAACTTCCAGCGCGCGGCGGCGAACATCGTCGGCATCGACGTGCTGCCGAGCCAGGGCGCCAACGTCTACGACATCCTGCGCCGTGACACGCTGGTGCTGACGCGCGCCGGCGTCGCGGCCCTCAGCGAGAGGCTCGCCGCATCATGATGAACCGGTATCACCGCAAGGTCGCCGTCAGCCGCGAGCGGGCCTACGAGATCATCCGCGGCCCGGTGATCACGGAGAAGGCGACCCGCGGCGCGGAGAACGGGCAGGTCACCTTCCGCGTGTCGATGGACGCGACCAAGCCGGAGATCAAGCTCGCGGTGGAGCAGCTGTTCGACGTGCAGGTGACCGCGGTGAACACGCTGCGGCAGAAGGGCAAGACCAAACGCTGGCGCGGCAAGCTGGGGCGTCGGTCGGACAGCAAGAAGGCGGTCGTGACGCTGGCGGAAGGCCAGTCGATCGACGTCACCACCGGCATCTGACGCCGGGGGAGAGGCGAAGATGGCACTGAAGACGTTCAATCCGACGACGCCGGGCCAGCGCCAGCTGGTGCTGATCGACCGCTCGGGGCTGCACAAGGGGGCGCCGGTGAAGGCGCTTACCGTCGGCCTGACCAAGAAGGGCGGCCGCAACAACTACGGCCGGCTGACGGCGCGCCGGATCGGCGGCGGCCACAAGCGGCTGTACCGTTTCGTCGACTTCAAGCGGCGCAAGTTCGACCAGGTCGCGACCGTGGAGCGGCTGGAGTACGATCCGAACCGCACGGCGTTCATCGCGCTCGTCACCTACGAGGACGGCACCCAGAGCTACATCCTTGCGCCGCAGCGGCTGGCGCCCGGCGACAAGGTCGTGTCGGGCGAGCGGGTCGACGTGCGGCCGGGCAACGCGATGCCGCTGAACAGCATCCCGGTCGGCACCATCATCCACAACGTGGAGCTGAAGCCGGGCAAGGGCGGGCAGCTCGCGCGCTCCGCGGGCACCTATGCGCAGCTCGTCGGCCGCGACGCCGGCTATGCGCAGCTCAAGCTCTCCTCCGGCGAGGTGCGGCTGGTGCGCGGCGAATGCATGGCGACCATCGGCGCGGTGTCGAACCCGGACCAGGGCAACATCAAGCTGGGCAAGGCGGGCCGCAAGCGCTGGCTGGGCAAGCGCCCGGCGGTGCGCGGCGTCGCGATGAACCCGATCGACCACCCGCATGGCGGCGGCGAGGGCCGGACGAGCGGCGGCCGGCACCCGGTGACCCCGTGGGGCAAGCCGACCAAGGGCAAGAAGACACGCAGCAACAAGGCGACCGACAAGCTGATCGTCCGTCGCCGGCGCGTGCGCAAGTAGAGGAGTGGACCGATGGCGCGTTCGGTCTGGAAAGGCCCGTTCGTCGACGGCTATCTGCTCAAGAAGGCAGAGAAGGTCCGCGAGTCCGGCCGGAACGAGGTGATCAAGATCTGGTCGCGGCGGTCGACGATCCTGCCGCAGTTCGTCGGCCTCACCTTCGGGGTCTACAACGGCCAGAAGTTCCTGCCGGTGCTGGTGACGGAGAACATGGTCGGCCACAAGTTCGGCGAGTTCTCGCCGACCCGCACCTATCACGGGCATGCGGCCGACAAGAAGGCGAAGAGGAAGTAGGCGGATGGGCAAGCCGGCAAACGAGCGCCGTCTGCGCGAGACGGAGGCGATGGCCAAGCTCACGCGGCTGAGGACCAGCCCGCGCAAGCTGAACCTTGTTGCCCAGATGATCCGGGGCATGAAGGCGCAGGACGCGCTCGCCGCGCTGACCTTCTCGCCGCGGCGGATCGCGAAGGACGTCAAGAAGGTGCTGCAGTCCGCGATCGCCAATGCGGAAAACAACCACCAGCTGGACGTCGACCAGCTGGTCGTCGTGGAGGCGACGGTGGGCAAGGACCTGGTGATGAAGCGGTTCCGGCCGCGCGCCCGCGGGCGGGTGGGGCGGATCGTGAAGCCCTTCTCCCAGATCACGATCGTCGTGCGCGAGCAAGTCGAGGAGGCGGCCTGATGGGCCAGAAAGTCAATCCGATCGGCCTCAGGGTCGGCATCAACCGGACGTGGGATTCGCGCTGGTATGCCGACAACGACTACGCGCAGCTCCTGCACGAGGATATCCGGCTGCGGAAGTACCTGGAGAAGCGCCTGGCGCAGGCGGGGATCAGCCGGATCACCATCGAGCGACCGGCGAAGAAGGCGCGGGTGACGATCCACACCGCGCGGCCGGGCGTCGTCATCGGCAAGAAGGGCGCCGACATCGAGAAGCTGCGTCAGAGCCTGATGCAGATGACGAAGTCGGACGTGAACCTGAACATCGTCGAGATCCGCAAGACGGAGACCGAGGCGAAGCTGATCGCGGAGAACATTGCCCAGCAGCTCGAGCGGCGGGTCGCCTTCCGGCGCGCGATGAAGCGCGCACTGCAGTCCGCCATGCGGCTCGGCGCCCAGGGCATCCGCATCGAGTGCTCGGGCCGCCTCGGCGGCGCCGAGATCGCGCGGTCGGAGACCTATCGCGAGGGCCGGGTGCCGCTGCACACGCTGCGCGGTGACGTGGACTACGGCACGGCCGTGGCGCGCACCACCTACGGCACCTGCGGCGTCAAGGTCTGGGTCTACAAGGGCGACATCATGGGCCATGACCCGATGGCGGTGGACAAGCGGCTCTCCGAGCAGCAGTCCGCGATGAACCGCTGAGGTGGCCGAGGGATAACGAGGCGAGGCGACGATGCTGTCTCCGAAGCGGACCAAGTTCCGCAAGGCGTTCAAGGGCCGGATCCACGGCAATGCGAAGGCCGGCTACACCCTGAACTTCGGCGCCTACGGGCTGAAGGCGATGTCTCCTGACCGGGTCACGGCGCGGCAGATCGAGGCGGCGCGGCGCGCGATGACCCGCCACATGAAGCGCGCCGGCAAGGTGTGGATCCGGATTTTCCCGGACGTGCCGGTCAGCCAGAAGCCGGCAGAGGTCCGCCAGGGCAAGGGCAAGGGCACGCCGGAATTCTGGGCGTGCCGGGTCGCCCCTGGCCGCATCATGTTCGAGATCGACGGCGTGCCGGAGGAGGTGGCGCACGAGGCGCTCAATCTCGCCGCCGCCAAGCTGCCGATCCGCACGCGGATCGTGAGCCGCATTTCGGCGGAGGGCTGAGGCGCGATGAAGATCGAGGAGCTGAAGGGCAAGTCGCGGGACGAGCTGCTGAGCCTGCTGGGCGACCTGCAGAAGGAGCAGTTCAACCTGCGCTTCCAGAAGGCGAGCGGGCAGCTGGAGAACACCGCGCGGGTGCGCGTGGTGCGTCGGGACATTGCGCGGGTGAAGACGTTGCTGGGCGCCCGCCGCCGGGCCGGCACCGAGGGCTGAGGAGCGAAGGATGCCGAAGAGGATCATGCAGGGTGTGGTGGTCAAGCGGTCCGGCGACAAGACGGTTTCCGTCAGGGTGGAACGGCGCGTGATGCACCCGATCTACAAGAAGTTCATCAGCCGTTCGAAGAAGTACGCCGCCCACGACCCGGAGAACCGTTGCGCCGAGGGTGATGTCGTGCGCATCCGCGAGTGCCGGCCCTTGTCCAAGAACAAGCGCTGGGAAGTGATTTTCGACGAGGCCTGAGGCGGGCCGGGTGGAGGCTTGAACGATGATCCAGATGCAGACGAACCTGGATGTCGCCGACAACTCCGGCGCGCGCAGGGTGCAGTGCATCAAGGTGCTGGGCGGATCGGGGCGGACCTACGCCGGCGTCGGCGACGTGATCGTCGTCAGCGTCAAGGAAGCGATCCCGCGCGGCAAGGTGAAGAAGGGTGACGTGCATCGCGCCGTCATCGTCCGCACGGCGAGCGACATCCGCCGCGGCGACGGCAGCGTGATCCGCTTCGACCGCAACGCGGCCGTGCTGATCAACAAGCAGGGCGAGCCGATCGGCACCCGCATCTTCGGGCCGGTGACCCGCGAGCTGCGCAACCGCAACTTCATGCGCATCATTTCGCTGGCACCCGAGGTGCTGTAGGCGGGACCGGACGGAGACCGACGAGACCATGGCCGAGAAGTTCAAGATCAGGAAGGGCGACCAGGTGGTGGTGACCACCGGTCGCGAGAAGGGCAAGCGGGGCGAGGTCGTTCGCGTCGACCGGGAGAACCGTCGCGTGCTCGTGTCCGGCGTCAACATGGTGAAGCGCCACCAGCGCCCGACCGCGGGCAACCCGGGCGGCATCATCGAGAAGGAGGCAGCGCTGCACATCTCGAACGTGGCGCTGATCGATCCGAAGACCAACCTACCGACCCGCGTCGGTCTGCGCACGCTGGAGGACGGCCGCAAGGTCCGGTTCGCGAAGCGCTCCGGCGAGATCATCGACAAGTGAGGCGCTGAGCCATGGCCGCACGGCTGCAAGAGCACTACGAGAAGACGATCCGTCCGAAGCTGATGGAGCAGTTCGGGTACCGCAACATCATGCAGGCGCCCAAGCTGGACAAGATCGTCATCAACATGGGCGTGGGTGAGGGCACCCAGGACTCGAAGAAGGTGACGGCGGCGGTCGAGGAGCTGACGCGGCTCGCCGGCCAGCGCGCGGTCGCCACCCGGGCGAAGAAGTCGGTCGCCGGCTTCAAGCTGCGCGAGGGCATGCCCATCGGCGCCAAGGTGACGCTGCGCGGCGCGCGGATGTACGAGTTCCTGGACCGGCTGGTGAACATTGCCCTGCCGCGGGTGCGCGACTTCCGCGGCCTGAACCCGAAGAGCTTCGACGGCCGCGGCAACTATGCGATGGGCCTGAAGGAGCAGATCATCTTCCCCGAGATCGACTACGACGCGGTCGATCAGGTGAGGGGCATGGACATCGTGATCTGCACCACGGCCAAGACGGATGATGAGGCGCGCGCGCTGTTGCGCGGCTTCAACATGCCGCTGATGACGAACTGAGGCGGATGGAGACGGAGTAATGGCGAAGAAGAGCGCCATCGCGAAGAACAAGCGGCGGGCCGAGCTGGCGAAGCGGCAGGAGCCGAAGCGCGCAGCTTTGCGCGCGAAGATCCGCGACACGTCGCTGTCGCCCGAGGAGCGGTTCCAGGCGGTGCTGAAGCTGGCCGAACTGCCGCGCAACGGCGCCAAGGTGCGGGTGCGCAACCGGTGCGAGATCACCGGCCGGCCCAGGGCGAACTACCGCAAGTTCAACGTGTGCCGCATCGTGCTGCGTGAGCTTGCCTCGGTCGGGCAGATCCCCGGCATGATCAAGTCAAGCTGGTAGAAGGAGAGTGTGCTCCATGGTGTTGAGCGACCCTCTCGGCGACATGCTGACGCGCATCCGGAACGGACAGCGCGCCGGGCTCGCCACGATCGACACGCCCGCCTCCAACCTGCGTCGGCGCGTGCTGGACGTGCTGCAGCGCGAGGGCTACATCCGCGGCTATTCGGAATACAACGTTCGCAAGGGCATCAGCCACTTCACCGTGGAGCTCAAGTATCACGAGGGCGAGCCGGTGATCCGGGAGATCAAGCGGGTGTCGAAGCCGGGCCGCCGGGTCTATTCCAAGATCAAGGATCTGCCCCGGGTCTACGGCGGTCTGGGCATCGCGATCCTGTCGACGCCGAGCGGCGTGATTTCCGACGAGGACGCGCGGGCGGCCAACGTCGGCGGCGAAGTCCTGTGCCACGTGTTCTAGGCGCGGGACGGCGAAGCGGAAGCCAAGCGGAGCGGCCCGGCGCGGGTCGCTGAGGAGAGTGCAATGTCGCGGGTAGGTAAAGTGCCGGTCACGGTCCCGAGCGGCGTCGAGGTGACAGTCGCGCCCAGGGCCGTCATGGCGAAGGGTAAGCTCGGCGTGCAGGAGGTGCCGCTGACCGACGCCGTGCGCGTCGAGGTGAACGACAACCAGGTCACGGTCACTCCGCGCGACAAGTCCAAGCATGCGCGCGCCATGTGGGGCACCACCCGCGCGCTGATCAAGAACGCGGTCACCGGGGTCTCGGAGGGTTTTACCGTCCACCTGGACATCATCGGCGTCGGCTACCGCGCGGCGGTGCAGGGCTCGAACCTGCAGCTCCAGCTCGGCTTCAGCCACGACGTGATCTATCCGATCCCCGAGGGGCTGACGATCAAGTGCGAGACGCCGACCACGATCGCCATCACCGGCGCCGACAGGCAGAAGGTGGGGCAGGTTGCCGCCGAGCTCAGGTCCTTCCGGCCGCCGGAGCCCTACAAGGGCAAGGGTGTGAAGTACCGGACCGAGACCGTCCTGCGCAAGGAAGGCAAGAAGAAGTAAGGGGCTGATGATGGCAAGCACCACGAGAAGCCTGTTCGAGAAGCGCAGGAGACGCACCCGGTTCCGCCTCCGGCAGCGCGCCGGCGGCAAGCCCCGTCTGTCGGTGTTCCGCTCGAACAAGCACATCCACGCCCAGATCATCGACGACGAGCGCGGCGTCACGCTGGCGAGCGCGTCGAGCATCGACAAGGAGCTGCGCGCGCAGCTGTCGAAGGGCAGCGACAAGGCGGCGGCTGCGGTCGTCGGCAAGGCGATCGCCGAGCGTGCGCTCGCGGCCGGGGTCGGGCCGGTCGTGTTCGACCGCGGCGGCTACGCCTTCCATGGCCGCGTCAAGGCGCTGGCCGATGCGGCCCGCGAGGCCGGCCTGCAGTTCTAGCGAACGGATGAACGACTGATGGCACGAGCGAGGGAAGAGCGCAGCGAGCGCGAGGGCGGCGGCGAGCTGATCGAGAAGCTGGTCAGCATCAACCGCGTCGCCAAGGTGGTGAAGGGCGGACGGCGCTTCGGCTTCGCCGCGCTGGTGGTCGTCGGCGATGGCCGGGGCCGGGTCGGCCACGGCCATGGCAAGGCGCGCGAGGTGCCGGAGGCGATCCGCAAGGCGACGGAAGCTGCCAAGCGCAACATGATCAAGGTGCCGCTGCGCGAGAGCCGGACGCTGCACCACGACGTGCACGGCCACTTCGGTGCCGGCCGCGTGATCATGCGTTCGGCGCCTCCGGGCACCGGCATCATCGCCGGCGGCCCGATGCGTGCCGTGTTCGAGAGCCTGGGGGTGCAGGACGTGGTGGCGAAGTCCGTCGGCACCTCCAACCCCTACAACATGATCCGGGCGGCGTTCGACGGCCTGGCCAACTCGGTGTCGCCGCGCCAGGTGGCGGCGAAGCGGTCGAAGAAGACCAGCGACATCCTCGGCCGCCGGTCGAAGCCGGAAGCGCAGGAGGCCGTCAGTGGCTGAGTCGACGAAAGCGACCGGGGGCAAGATCAGGGTCACCCAGATCGGCAGCCCGATCCGCCGTCCCAAGGACCAGCGCGCGACGCTGGTCGGCCTGGGGCTGAACAAGATGCACCGCAGCCGGGTGCTGGACGACACGCCCTCGGTCAGGGGCATGATCAACAAGGTGCATCATCTTCTGAAGGTCGAGCCCGCGGAATAGGCGCGGCGGCTCGCTGGGTGGACATGCGATGAAGCTGAACGAGATTTCCGACAATCCGGGCGCACGCCGCCCGAGGAAGCGGGTGGGTCGTGGCATCGGCTCCGGGCTGGGCAAGACGTCCGGCCGCGGTGTCAAGGGCCAGAAGGCGCGCAGCGGCGTGTCCATCAACGGCTATGAAGGCGGGCAGATGCCGATTCACCGGCGTCTGCCGAAGCGCGGCTTCAACAATGCCGTGCACCGCACCGCCTACGACATCGTCAACCTGGGCCGGCTGCAGGCCGCAGTGGACGCGGGCCGGCTCGAGGCGGGCTCCGTGGTCGATGCGGACGCGCTGATTGCCGCCGGTCTCCTGCGCCGGAAGCGGAATCCGATCCGGCTGCTGGGCAAGGGCGAGCTGAAGGCGAAGCTCACCATCCACGCCGCCGCCGCGTCGAAGTCGGCGATCGCCGCCGTGGAACAGGCCGGGGGCTCCGTGGTCCTGACGCCGGTCAAGGCGCCCAAGGCAGAGGCCGCCGAGGCCTGAGCCGCGCCGGGCCGCCCGCGGGCGGCCCGCCGATCTGAGACAGGGGGAGCCGAATGGCCTCAGCCGCCGAACAACTGGCAGCCAATTTCAACTTCGCAGCCCTTGGCAAGGCCACGGAGCTGAAGAAGCGGATCTGGTTCACCCTCGGCGTGCTGGTGGTCTACCGCCTCGGCACCTACATCCCGCTGCCGGGCGTGGACGCCCGCGTGCTGGCCGAGGTGTTCGCCCAGCAGCAGGGCGGCATCCTCGGCATGTTCGACATGTTCAGCGGCGGCGCGCTCGGCCGCATGAGCATCTTCGCCCTCAACATCATGCCGTACATCTCGGCGTCCATCATCATGCAGCTGATGATGGCGATGTCGCCGAAGCTGGGGCAGCTGAAGAAGGAGGGCGACGCCGGCCGCAAGAAGATCAACCAGTACACCCGCTACGGCACCGTCATCCTGGCGGCGCTGCAGGGCTACGGCATCGCGACCTTCCTCGAGGGGATGCAGCTCTCCAACGGCGAGCTGGCAGTGACCGATCCCGGCTGGTTCTTCCGCGCCACCATCGTCGTCACCATCATCGGCGGCACGATGTTCCTGATGTGGCTGGGCGAGCAGATCACCGCCCGGGGCATCGGCAACGGCATCTCGCTGATCATCTTCGCCGGCATCGTCGCCGAGTTCCCGACCTCGGTCGCGGCCCTGCTGGAGATGGGTTACACCAACGAGATCTCGCCGCTGATCGTGGTGCTGATGCTGGTGCTGGCCGTCGTGGTCGTCGCCTTCATCGTGTTCATGGAGCGCGCGCAGCGGCGGCTGATCGTGCAGTATCCGAAGCGCCAGGTCGGGCAGAAGATGTTCGGCGGCGAGCGGTCCCACCTGCCGCTGAAGCTGAACACCTCCGGCGTCATCCCGGCGATCTTCGCGAGCTCGATCCTGCTGCTGCCGACGACGATGCTGACCTTCGGCGGCGGCGACGCCCAGGGCGGGTTCCTCGGCGACCTGGCCATCTACCTGGGCCATGGCCAGCCGATCTACCTGGTGCTCTACGCCGCGCTGATCGTCTTCTTCTGCTTCTTCTACACGGCGATCGTGTTCAACCCGGAGGAGACGGCCGAGAACCTGCGCCGGTACGGCGGCTACATTCCCGGCTACAAGCCCGGCAAGAACACCGCCCGCTACCTGGACTACGTGCTGACCCGGCTCACGGTCATCGGCGCCGCCTACCTCACGGTCGTCTGCCTGCTGCCGGAGATCCTGATCGCCCAGTATGGCGTGCCGTTCCAGTTCGGCGGCACCAGCCTGCTGATCGTGGTCGTGGTGTCGCTGGACACGGTCGGCCAGATCCACTCACACCTGCTGGCCCATCAGTATGAGGGGCTGGTCAAGAAGTCGAGACTGCGCGGAAGACGCGGATGAACATCATTCTGCTAGGGCCGCCGGGGGCGGGGAAGGGAACGCAGGCGGCTCGGCTGCAGGCCGATCGCGGCATGATCCAGCTCTCCACCGGCGACATGCTGCGCGCGGCCGTCCAGGCGAACACGCTGCTGGGCCGCCGGGCCAAGGCGATCATGGACCGGGGCGACCTGGTGCCGGACGACGTGATGGTCGGCATGATCGCCGAGCGGATCGGCGAGCCGGACTGCGCCAACGGCTTCATCCTCGACGGCTTCCCGCGCACCGTGGCCCAGGCCGAGGCGCTGGACCGCATGCTCGAGGAGAAGGGGCTGAAGCTCGACCGGGTGATCGAACTCCGGGTCGACGAGGAGGCGCTGATCGCGCGCATCGGCAACCGGGCCGCCGAGGCGGTAGCCGCCGGCGAGAAGACCCGCGCCGACGACGACGTCTCCGTCGCCCGCCGCCGGTTCGAGGTCTACCGCGCGCAGACCGCGCCGATCCTTCCCTACTATGCGGCGAAGGGCCTGCTCGAGACCGTGGACGGCATGCAGGACATCGAGAGCGTCTATCGCGACATCACGGCTATCCTGGATCGGATCGATGGCAATTGACAGGCAGGAGGGGCGGACTATATTCAGCGCCCTTCACGCAGTTCGGGCAGGGCGGCGCGCGAGCGTCCGCTCGGTTTTTTGCGTTCCGCGCATCCGCGCAGCAAGCAAGGAGTGACGAGGGTGGCGCGTATTTCCGGCGTCAACATTCCGACCCAGAAGCGCGTGCACGTCGCGCTCACCTATATCTACGGCATCGGCCCGGCGAAGGCGGGCGAGATCTGCGCGAAGGTCGGCATCCCGGAGGAGCGCCGGGTGCATGACCTGACCGAGGACGAGCTCATCCGCATCCGCGAGGTGATCGAGTCGGAGTACACGGTCGAGGGCGACCTTCGGCGCGAGGTCGCGATGAACATCAAGCGGCTGATGGACCTCGGCTGCTATCGCGGCCTGCGGCACCGCAAGCAGCTTCCGGTGCGCGGCCAGCGGACGCACACCAACGCGCGGACCCGCAAGGGCAAGGCGCGCGCGATCGCGGGCAAGAAGAAGTAGTCACGGCGTGATGCGGGCCACGGCGGCGGTCGCGACCGCGCCGGGTGCCGCCCAACGGGAGTAGCAGGATGGCTAGAGCCACAGTTGCGCGGCCGCGGCGGCGCGAGCGCAAGAACATTACCTCGGGCGTCGCGCATGTGAACGCTACGTTCAACAACACGATGATCACCATCACCGACGCCCAGGGCAACACCATCTCCTGGTCGTCGGCCGGCAGCCAGGGTTTCAAGGGCTCGCGCAAGTCGACCCCCTATGCCGCGCAGACCGCCGCCGAGGACGCGGGCCGCAAGGCGCAGGAGCACGGCATGCGCACGCTGGAGGTCGAGGTGAAGGGGCCGGGCTCGGGCCGCGAGTCGGCGCTGCGCGCGCTGCAGGCGGTTGGCTTCACCATCACCTCGATCCGCGACGTGACGCCGATCCCGCACAACGGCTGCCGCGCCCGCAAGCGCCGGCGGGTCTGAGCGCATTCGTTGTTGCGCCGGCTGCGTCATCGCGCCGGCGCTGTCCGCCGGGATGGCGGACAATCCCGCAATTGCGGCGCGTCGCGGTCAGAGTCCGCCGCGCCGGGTGCAGAAAGGTCTGATCGGTGCTTCAGAAGAACTGGACCGAGCTCAAGAAGCCCAGCCGGCTGCAGATCCAGCCGAAGGGCGACGGCCGGCATGTTGCCGAGATCGAGGCGGAGCCACTGGAGCGCGGTTTCGGGCTCACCCTCGGCAACGCATTGCGGCGGGTGCTGCTGTCGTCGCTGCAGGGTGCAGCGGTGACCGCGGTGAAGATCGACGGCGTGCTCCACGAGTTCTCCTCGATCCCCGGCGTGCGCGAGGACGTCACCGACATCATCCTCAACATCAAGTCGATGGGCCTGAGGATGCATGGTGAGGGGCCGAAGCGGATGACGCTGATCGCCACCGGCCCCGGCGAGGTGACGGCCGGCGCGATCGAGAGCGGCCATGACATCGAGGTGCTCGACCCGTCGCATCACATCATGACGCTGGACGACGGCGCGCGGGTGTCGATGGAGCTGACGGTCGAGACCGGCAAGGGCTATGTCCCCGCGTCGGCGAGCCGGGCGGAAGACGCGCCGATCGGGCTGATCCCGGTCGATGCGCTGTTCAGCCCGGTGAAGCGGGTCTCCTACAAGGTGGAGAACGCCCGCGTCGGCCAGGTGACGGACTACGACAAGCTGATCATGCAGGTGGAGACCAACGGCGCGATCACGCCGGAGGACGCGGTGGCGCTGGCCGCGCGCATCCTGCAGGACCAGCTGCAGACGTTCATCAACTTCGAGGAGCCGCGGGCCGAGGCCAAGAAGGAGGAGCAGGAGGAGATTCCGTTCAACCGGAACCTGCTGCGCAAGGTGGACGAGCTCGAGCTCAGCGTGCGTTCGGCGAACTGCCTGAAGAACGACAACATCATCTACATCGGCGACCTGGTGCAGAAGACCGAGGCGGAGATGCTCCGCACCCCGAACTTCGGG
>ERZ777003.3860-NODE-3860-length-13570-cov-5.517129_pt1 | contig 13570 bp, 12 predicted proteins | sample MGYA00374956_ERZ777003 | MGnify/ENA primary metagenome ERZ777003 (study PRJEB29302, sample SAMN06268252) | bioreactor metagenome | isolation source: Joint BioEnergy Institute, California, USA | place: USA:Joint BioEnergy Institute, California, USA | collected... | reverse complement strand
CTTCTTTCTTTCCATCCCCTTCCATCCCCTGTGCTACAGTAACGTTACACGATTCGCAGGTGCGGCTTTCCGCCCGGGCAATGCACGGGGAGGACATCTGCCCCTGGCGAGCCGTCCTCGATCGTGGGCAAGATGGAGGCGGGACGCCAATGCGCGAAGGAGGGTCCGACCATCAACGCACCGGAGCACAGCCTTCATACGGTGGTATGCGGTGACGGCTCTATGGCGCCCGATGGGCGCCCGCCGCGGCCGATCATGGAGATCGCCGCGGCCGCCGGGCTCTCGCCCGACGAAGTGGAGCCCTACGGGCACTACATGGCCAAAGTATCGTTGCAGGCCCTCGCCCGCCGCGAGTCAACGCCCGGCGGAAAGCTCATCTACATGACCGCCATCACCGCGACGCCGGCCGGAGAAGGCAAGACGACGATGGCCATCGGTCTGACCCAAGCCCTTGGCCGGCTTGGCCGCAGGGCCGCCGTAGCCCTTCGGGAGCCGTCCATGGGACCCGTGTTTGGGATCAAGGGCGGCGCGACGGGCGGCGGGCTTGCCCGCATCGTGCCCGCGAGTGAAATCAACCTGCATTTCACCGGTGACATCCACGCCGTCGGGGCAGCCCACAACCTGCTGGCGGCCCTCATCGATAACCACATCCACCAAGGCAATGAGCTCGGCATCGATCCCCGGCGGGTTCTCTGGCCCCGGGTTGTGGACATGAACGACCGGGCCCTGCGGCGGGTCATCGTCGGTCTCGGCGGTACGGCCAACGGGATGCCCCGGGAATCCCGCTTCGACATCACGGTGGCATCCGAGGTCATGGCCATCCTGTGCCTGGCCGAAGGGCCGAGCGATCTCAAGGATCGGCTCGGCCGCATCCTGATCGGCTATACGTATACGGGCCAGCCGGTTTACGCCCGGGACTTGGGCGCGCACGGTGCGATGGCCGCTGTGCTCGCTCAAGCCATCAAGCCCAACCTCGTCCAGACGCTGGAAGGTCAGCCGGCGTTGGTCCACGGGGGACCCTTTGCCAATATCGCCCACGGCAACAACTCCATCGTCGCCACCCGCCTCGCCTTGAAGCTCGCCGACTATGTCGTCACCGAGGGCGGCTTCGCCGCGGATCTGGGCGCCGAAAAGTTCTTCGACATCGTTCACGGCTACAGCGGCCTGACGCCCGATGCGGCGGTCCTGGTCGCCTCGGTACGGGCGCTGCGCGTGCACGGGGGTGTGCCCAGAAGCCGGATGAACGCGCCCGACGTGGCGGCCGTCCGGGCAGGGCTGGCCAACCTCGACCACCACATCGGCATCTTGCGCCGCTTCGGCCTTCCTGTCGTCGTCGCCGTCAACCGCTTCGACGGCGATTCCGCCGGGGAGCTAGACGCGATCGCTGCCCACTGCCGGGACATGGGCGTCCGCTGCGCGGAAGCGTCGGTCGTTCAAGACGGCGGCGCCGGCGGCGAGGAGCTCGCCCACGCGGTGCTGGAAACGCTGGCCGTGGAGCGGCCGCAGTTCCGGCCCCTGTATGCGTGGGACTGGCCCATCAAGGAAAAGCTCGAACGCTTGGCCCGGGATGTGTACGGGGCGGACGGCGTCGACTACACGGCTGAAGCGGAGAAGGATATCGAGGCGTGTGAGGCGCTGGGCGCAGCGGGGCTTCCGGTATGCGTCGCCAAGACCCAACACTCCATAACCGACCAGCCCGGGCGCAAAGGCGCGCCCCGGGGCTGGCGTTTAACGGTCCGGGCCGTCAGGCCGAACCTCGGCGCCGGTTTCCTCGTGTGCTTGACCGGCGACGTGATGACCATGCCCGGCCTGCCCAAGCGGCCCGCCGCGCTCGACGTCGACCTCCTGGAGGACGGTACCGTCCTCCTGCCATTCTAAGGCGACGGGGCCGGCGGGCGGCGTACACCCGCCTGCCGGCCCCGGGTCCATGCGCGGTGGTGTCATACGGCCCGAAGCGGCCGTGCCCGACCGGCCCTCAGCCGACCGCGGGACCTGACGGTGCGCCTTCCGCGGCGCCAGCCGCTTCGGCCAGACCGAAGGCGTCGTGGATAGCCCGGACGGCGTCCGGAACTTGATCGAGGTCGATCAGGCACGACACCTTGATCTCGGACGTGCTAATCACTTGGATGTTGATGCTGTGCTGCGCGAGGGCCTCAAACATGCGCGCGGCCACGCCGGGATTGCTGACCATGCCGGCGCCCACGATCGACACCTTGCCCAGGCCTGTCGCGTGGCGCACGTCGGCAGCCCCGAGCTCGGCCGCAACCGCTTGGGCGATCTCGAGCGTCCGCGGGAGGTCATCCCGGGTCACCGTAAACAGCAGGTCCGTCGTGTTCTCCTGCTTCGTGCTTTGCACGATCATGTCGACGTTGATGGCTTCCGCCGCCAGGGCCGAGAACAGCCGGTGGGCGACGCCCGGGCGGTCGGGTACGTCCACCAGCACCACCTTGGCCACGTTGGTGTCGTGGGCGACGCCGACGACGACCATATCCCGCTCCACCAGTTTCTCCTCCCTTACGTATGTCCCCTCATCCGTCGTGAAGCTCGACCGGACGTGGATGGTCACCCCATGCTGCGCAGCGTATTCGACGCTTCTAGGCTGCAGCACGACCGCGCCCAGGCTCGCCATCTCCAGCATCTCGCCGTAGGAGATGTCGGCCAACTTGCGGGAGTTATGGACCACCCGGGGGTCAGCGGTGAACACACCCGTAACGTCGGTGTAAATCTCGCATACATCGGCGCCGAGGGCCGCCGCCAGCGCGACCGCGGTCGTGTCCGAGCCGCCGCGGCCAAGGGTCGTGATATCCGCACTGTCCCGGCTTAGTCCCTGGAACCCGGCGACGATGACGATGCGGCCCTGGTTCAGCTCGGTCAAGACGCGCCCCGGCTCGACCTCCCGGATCTTGGCCTTTGTGTGCGTGCTGTCGGTGATGATGCCGCCCTGGGGCCCCGTCAGCGAGATTACCGGCTCCCCGAGCTCATGGATGGCCATGGCCAGCAGGGCGATGGAGATCTGCTCGCCCGTGGCCAGCAACATGTCCATCTCCCGCTTCGGCGGCGACGCGCTGATCTGCCGCGCCAGGGCGATGAGCTCGTCGGTGGTGTCGCCCATGGCCGAAACGACCGCGACGACGGCGTTGCCGGCCCGCCGGGTCTCCACGATTCTCCGGGCGACGGCCTTGATCCGCTCCGGCGTGGCCACCGACGATCCGCCGTACTTTTGCACCACAATCCTCATCAATCCCCATTCCCTCCGCTGCTCAAGCACCGCCGGGCGTCTCCACCGCGGCCCCCGTATCGTCGAAACCGAGAGCCAGCCAGCGGGCTTTGACGCCGGCAGCGTAAAACGCGTTGGCCATGGCCTCGCCGATTTCGGCCACAGGACCGCCCTCGGGGGCCAGGGCGAGCACGGCCGGGCCGGCACCGCTCAGCACCGCGCCTACCGCTCCGGCCGCACGCGCGGCGTGGACCACTTGAACGAACCCTGGCACCGCGCTGGCCCGGTATGGCTGGTGGAGCCGATCCTCCAGCGCTCCTGCCAGGGCGTGCAGATCCCCGGTGGTCAAGGCGCCGACCAGCAGGCAGGCGCGGCTCACGTTGAACACAGCGTCTTGCATGCTCACCTGCTGCGGCAAAAGCCGCCGGGACTGGTGAGTGGGCAGTTGGATGGCGGGTATGGCCAGCACCGCCTCCAACCCCCGGACAGGCAACCGCACCCAGCGGATGTCGCCATGGCCGTCGCGATCGGCGGCGCAGCCTTGCGCCACGACCGTGAAACCGCCCAGAAGAGCCGGGGTAACGTTGTCCGCGTGGCCTTCCAGCTCCGCCGCTACCAGCAGGAGCTCAGCCGCCGACAACGGCCCGCCAGCCAGCGCGTTGGCCGCCACCGCCCCGCCCACGATGGCCGAGGCCGAACTGCCAAGACCGGAGCCAAACGGTATGGAGGCTTCAAGCCGGACCCGCCAGCCGGTCGGCGGAAGCCCAGCCCGTTCCCAGACGGCCCGGGCCGCCCGGACGACCAAATTGTCCTCGCCCACCGGGATGCGCTCGGCGCTTGTGCCGACCGCCTCCACGTGGCATCCTTGCGGCGCCGTCTCGAGTTCGAAGTAATTGTAGAGGGCAAGGGCCATCCCCAACGTGTCAAATCCAGGCCCCAAGTTGGCCGTGGTGGCGGGCACGCGCACCCTCACCCGGACGGGAGCCTCCCGATGCACGGCCGTCGCCGCCGGCTGGCCCGCTCCTGCCGAACGGTCTCTTCGGTCGGGCTCTCTCATGACGCGAACACCTCGGCCAGCGCCTCGGCCCGGGCCGGCAGCACCAGCGACGTGCCACCCTCGGCCGCGGCGCGGTCCGGATCTTTCAGCCCGTGGCCCGTCAAAACGCACACGACCCGCTGGCCGGGCCGGAAGAAGCCTTGGCGGGCCAGCTGGGCCACCCCGGCCAGCGACGCCGCCGAGGCCGGTTCGCAAAACACGCCTTCCAGGCGGGCAACCAACCGGTAAGCGGCGAGGATCTCCTCGTCCGTAACGGTCCCGATCAAGCCCCCTGACTCGTCCCGGGCAGCCACCGCCTGCCGCCAGCTGGCGGGGTTTCCGATGCGGATGGCGGTGGCAACCGTTTCCGGGCGCTCGATGGGGCGTCCTGCCACAATCGGTGCCGCGCCCGCCGCCTGAAAGCCCAGCATGCGGGGAAGCCGGCTGCTTCTGCCGAGCCGGGCGTACTCCTTAAACCCCATCCAGTACGCCGTAATGTTGCCCGCGTTTCCCACGGGAAGGGCCAAGAAATCGGGAGCCTCCCCCAAGGCGTCGCAAACCTCGAAAGCCGCCGTCTTTTGACCCTCGAGCCGCGCCGGGTTGATGGAGTTGACAATGGCCAAGCGGTGGGCGTCCGCAAGTTCCCGGACGAGCGCCAAAGCCTCATCAAAGTTGCCCTCGATCTCGATGACCCGGGCGCCGTGCATCATCGTCTGCGCCAGCTTGCCCTTGGCCACGTTGCCCTTGGGGATGAGCACGTAGCAAGGCAGACCCGCGCGGGCCGCGTACGCGGCCGCGGAGGCCGACGTGTTGCCCGTCGAGGCGCAGATGACGGCCCGAGCGCCCCGCATGACCGCGTCCGTCACGGCCATCGTCATCCCGCGGTCCTTGAACGAGCCGGTGGGATTGGCGCCCTCATACTTTATGTAAAGCTCCCCCGGCAGGCCCACCTCTTTCGCGAAGGCCGGCGCAGGGATAAGAGGCGTGTCGCCCTCGTGGAGTGTGATGATGGGGCCCTCGGCCGGCAGCGAGAGATGCTGCCGGTACCGGCTGATGATCCCGGAACCGCTCATACTTCCGCCTCCACCCGGATAACGTTGCTCACTTGCCGCACCACGGGCAGGCGGCTGATCTGCTCCAGCGCCCGGCGGATGTTGGCTTCCTGCACCTCGTGGGTGACAAAGACGAGGTCCACCGGGTCCTCAAGGCGGCCCTTTTGGATCACCGACTGGATACTGACCGAGTGCTCGCCGAAGGCGGCAGCGATGCTGGCCAAAACCCCGGGCCGGTCCACCACCCGCAGCGACACGTAAAACTGGGAAACAGTCTCCTCGATGGGCTTCACCGGCAGGCCGGCCTCGGGGGGTTGCAGCCGCCCGTTGCCGCCGTGGCGCAGCCGCCGGACGGCGTCGATAAGGTCCGCCACCACGGCGCTGCCCGTGGGCAGGCTGCCGGCGCCGCGGCCGTAGAACATGAGCTCGCCGACGGCGTCGCCCCGGACGAAAATGGCGTTGAAGACGTCGTTGACCGCCGCCAGCGGGTGACCGGACGGGATGAACGTCGGGTGCACGCGCACCTCAAGCCGCCCGTTGTCCTCCCGGGCGATGGCCAGCAGCTTCAGCTCATAGCCAAGCTCTTTGCCGTAACGGATGTCTTCGGGTGTGATGCGGGTGATGCCCTCGCAGTACACGTCCTCTACCCGCACCGGCGTTTCAAACGCGAGGGACGCGAGGATGGCGATCTTAAAGGCCGCGTCGTAGCCTTCTACGTCCGAGGCCGGATCGGCTTCCGCGTATCCGAGCGCCTGGGCCTCGCGCAGCACGTCGGCGAAGGCCATGCCTTCCCGGCTCATGCGGGTCAGCATGTAGTTGGTGGTGCCGTTGATAATGCCGACGATGGCTTCGACCCGGTTGGCGGCCAAGCTTTCCCGCAGCGGCTTGATGATGGGGATGCCGCCGGCCACGCTGCCCTCGAAGAACAGATCCACGCCCCGGCGGGCCGCCAGCGACCAGAGGGCTGTCCCGTGCTTGGCCAGCACTTCCTTGTTGGCCGTCACCACCGGTTTGCCCCGCTCCAGAGCGGCCGCGATCAGATCCCGGGCTGGGTCCACCCCGCCCATGACCTCCACCACGATGTCGACCTGCGGGTCGTTGACGACCTCCCAAGGGTCGGTGGTGACAACGTCGGCGTCAAGGGCGACGGGCCGGTTCTTGTTGGGGTCGCGCACCGCCACACGCCGCACGTGCAAGGGTACACCCGCCCGCGCCGCGATGCGCTCGGCGTTGGCCTGCAGGATCGAGAGCACACCGCCGCCGACGGTCCCACAGCCCAGCAGGCCGATCTGCACTGGTTTTTCCACTGGTGCTTCCTCCCGGGGGGCGTGTAACTTTCAGGATTATAACATGTTCGCAGGGGTGAATAAAGAGCGACACCGGCTTCACACCGCCCAAAGGAGCGGGATGAAGGCCGGTGTCCAGCAAGGGCATGCGCGCTCGTGCGCGGCCTACTTGGCCACCGAGTCCTTGAGAGCCTTCCCAGCCTTGAACGCAGGAATCTTGCGGGCGCCGATCTGAATGTCCGCACCCGTCTGGGGGTTGCGCCCCCGCCGGGCGGCTCGCTCGCGCACTTCAAACGTGCCGAAACCGACGATCTGGACACGCTCGCCTCCGGCCAGCGCCTCGGTGACGGCTTCGAACAGCGCGTCCACCGCCCGGCCGGCGTCCTTCTTGGTCAGCCCGCTCTTTGCAGCCACCCGATCGATGAGTTCCGCCTTGGTCAAGCCCTTCACCTCCCTTCCCGGCTCCCCCGGGCTTGCCTCTATCTGGAACCGTAGGTTGCCCAATTCCTGACCGCTCCATGATGGCAAGGCAATGGGAAACGCCCGGAGGCCCGCCACACCGCTAGTTTCGCCCCTATGGTTCCCGTTCCTTCCGTCGCCCTCTTAGAAACCCAGGGATTTCCTGCGTCTGGTGCGGTTTTCACGGCTGCGATGACAAAAAGAAAGCGCCCGCGGGCGCTTTACGTCGCGCGGGCGCAAGGCGGGGCCGTGTCGTTGCGGCCGCGGCTTAGAGGATCAGACAGATGAGCCCGCCACTCCCCTCGTTGATAATCTTGGTCAGCGTCTCCTGCAGCTTCTTTTGCGCGTGGGCGGGCATGCGGTGCAGCTTGCTCTGGATGCCTTCCCGGACCAATTCCTGCAAGGACTTGCCCAGGAAGTCCGAGTTCCAGACACGCCCGGGATCCTTTTCGAACTCCTCCGTCAGGTAGCGGGCGAACTCCTCGCCTTGCTTCTCCGTGCCGACGAAGGGCGTCACCTCCGTGTAAATGTCGGCCCGTACCATATGGATAGAGGGCGCCCCCGCCCGCAGCTTAACGCCGAAGCGGCCCCCTTGGCGGATGATCTCCGGATCGTCGAAGGAGATGTCGTCCAGGGTCGGGCTTACGATGCCGTAACCGCCGGTCTTCACGTCCTCCAGGGCGGCGGCAACTTTGTCGTACTCACGCTTGGCGACGGCCAAGTCCTGCATCAGCCGCACGAGGTGGTGGTCTCCGCTGACCTGGAAGCCGGTCATCTCCGCGAGCACTTGATAGAACAGTGACCTGCGCGTGCCCACTTCCACCGTGGCCGTGCCGGCGCCAAGCTCCATCTGCTTGAGGGTGACGGTCTCCACCTGGTCGTAGCCGGCCAGGGCCGCGACCGCCTGCTCGACGTCCCGCAGCCGTTCCACCGGGGCGACGGTTTCCCATGCTGCGTCCAGAAACTGCCGGCGCACGGGGTGATCCGCCGGCAGCTCGTCGATCCAGGCCGGCAGTCGAAGGGAAATTTCCTGGACGGGGAACTCGAACAGGACCTCGTGCAAGACGTCAAGGGCGTCTTGCTGGTTCATCCGCAGGCAGTTGATGGGAATGACCGTAACCTGGTGCTGCCGGCTCAACTCGTCGGCCAAAGCCTGGACGGCCCGGGCTTCGGGCTCGACGGAGTTGAGGAGCACGAGAAAAGGCTTGCCCAGCGCCTTAAGCTCGCTGATCACCCGCTGCTCGGCTTCGACGTATGCCTCTCGGGGCAAGTCGGCGACGGTGCCGTCCGTCGTCACCACAAGGCCGATGGTAGCATGCTCCTCGATAACTTTGCGGGTACCGAACTCGGCCGCCTCGTGGAAGGGGATGTCCCGGTCAAACCAGGGAGTACGCACAAGGCGCGCTCCCTGCTCGTCCTCAAACCCCCGGGCTCCGGGCACCGCGTAGCCGACGCAGTCCACGAGCCGGACACGGGCACGGGCGCCGTTGAGCTCGATCTGCACCGGCCGGTCCGGCACGAAGTGAGGTTGGGTGGTCATGACGGTGCGACCTGCGCCGCTCTGGGGCAGCTCGTCCTGGGTGCGCTGCCGGTCGTAGCCGTCCTTAATGCGGGGAAGGACGAGCAGCTCCATGAAACGCTTGATGAACGTCGACTTCCCGGTGCGCACGGGGCCGACGACGCCGATGTAGATGCTTCCCCCGGTGCGCTGGGCGATGTCGCTGAAGAGGTCGAATCTCTCCACGAAGCGTCCCTCCCGAACTTGGCGTGCCCTGGCCCGCCGGCCAGTACAACTCTTATTCGCGCCCGGGAGGGAATATCACCGTTAGCGGCCGGCGGTGTGGCGGGGATCCACCCGCTGGCCAAAACGATGCTCGGTGCCGGCCAGCAGCCGCTCAATGTTGGGCCGGTGGCGCCAGACGGCCCAGACGGCCAAGACAACGGCGGCGACGTTGTACGGGGCCGGCCAGCCGCTCGCGAAGAACAAAATCGGCAACAGCACCGCGGCGATGATGGAACCTAGCGAGACGTAGCGAGTGAGGGCGACGACGGCGACGAACACCGCCACCAGCAGTCCGGCTACGGCCGGCGCCAGAGCGATGACAACGCCGAGCGCGGTCGCCATCCCGCGGCCGCCCCGGAAACGCAGGAAAACGGGCCAGTTGTGGCCGCCCACGGCAGCCAGCGCCGCGCCGGCGACGACCCAATCGGCAAATCCGAGCTGCTGGGCGCCGAAGACGGCCACCCACCCTTTGAGCGCGTCGAGCAGGAGAACCAGGACTGCCGGGAACGGCCCCAACGTGCGCATCACGTTGGTGGCGCCGATGTTGCCGCTCCCCAGCCCGCGGATGTCGACCTTGCCCAGGAACCGGCCGGCCAGAAAGCCGAAGGGCACGGCGCCCACGAGGTAGCAGGCGAGGAAGTAGACGGGAATCATGCTGGCTGTGGTCATGACGTCAACTCCGATCATGGGCGCCTCCTCCGCTCCCGCAACTGGAACCGGATCGGCGTGCCCACGAATCCGAAGGCGTCCCGCAGCCGGTTTTCCAAATAGCGCAGGTACGAGAAGTGCAGCAACTCGGCATGGCTGCAGAAAAGGACAAACTGGGGCGGTTTGACCCCGGCCTGGACCGCGTAGAAAATCTTGGGCTGGACGCCCTTGTCCGCCGGCGGCGGCCTGAGGGCGACGGCGTCCCGCACGACCTCGTTGAGCTGCCCGGTTCGCACCCGCAGGGCCGCATAATTGGCGACGGTTTCCACGAGATCGAGGACCTCATGCACGCGGCGCCCGGTCAGGGCGGACACAAACACGATGGGCGCGTAGTCGGCGAAGGCGAGTTCCCGGCGGTAACGCTCCTCATAAATACGCATCGTCTGGCCGGTCTTATCCACGAGGTCCCACTTGTTGGCGACGATCACGAGCCCTTTGCCTGCCTCATGGGCCAGTCCCGCGATGCGCCGGTCCTGGTCGGCGACGTCCTGGGTCGCGTCCAGCACCAGCACCGCCACGTCGCACCGCTCCACGGCCCGCATGGCTCGCAAAACGCTGAAGCGCTCCACGGGGCTGTCCACGCGAGAGCGGCGACGCATCCCGGCCGTATCCAGCAGGATGAACGGCGTGCCGCCCCTCTCGAGCCGGATATCCACGACATCGCGGGTCGTCCCTGGGATGGAGCTGACGATGGACCGCTCTTGGCCCACCAGCCGGTTGACGAGGGACGACTTGCCCACGTTGGGCCGGCCGACGACGGCAACGCGGATGGGCTCAAGCCCTTCCTCAGGCGGCGCGGCCGCGGGCAGGCGGCCCGCAACGGCGTCCAGCAGCTCTCCCGTGTTCCGGCCGTGCACGGCGGATACAGGCATCGGATCGCCAAGTCCTAGGGCATAGAACTCATATGCGCTGGCCGCCTGGGAGGCGCCTGGGTCATCGATTTTGTTGACCGCGAGTATGACGGGCTTGGCGTGCTGGCGTAACAGCTGGGCAACTTCTTGGTCGAGGGGGTGTAAGCCCGCTTGGCCGTCCACGACAAAGACGATGACGTCCGCCTCCCGGACGGCCATCTCTGCTTGGCGGCGGCTCTCGGCGACTAGATCTTCTGTCGCCTGGGGGTCGATGCCGCCGGTGTCGACGACGGTAAAGGTGCGCCCCCTCCACTGGCACTCGCCGTAGATGCGATCTCGGGTGACGCCCGGCTCATCCTCGACGATGGCGCGGCGCTCACCGATCAAGCGGTTGAAAAGGGCGGATTTTCCCACATTCGGGCGGCCAACGATGGCCACGACAGGCAGCTTGCTCACCGGCAACTCCTTCCCCACATCCGTAAACCTTTATATCACCCCCGCTCATCCGAAGTCAAACGATTCGGTGAGACGCCGGCCCAGCTGCCGGGGTCTCCTGCCGCCCACGCAGCCAGGACGGCCTCGGTCTCCCGCACGAGTCGGACAAGGCACCAGTACGCCCGGCGCGTGCCGAGGGCCACCAGCGGCCGCCCGACCCGGACGAGCCCGGCCCGGCGGCTGAGAAACCCGCCAGCCCGCATGAGCCACCCGACGCAGCCTAAGGTGTCCACCACAAGGAGCGGAACGTCACCTCTTCCCGCCATGCGCAGCGTTCCCTCCATCAGGCGCCGGACCACGGCCGCCGGCAGGCGGCCCCGGGGCAAGGTGTACACGAGGTTGCCCCCCGGATCCACGCCGGCCAGCCGCAGGAGTCCCCTGCCGTCGCCCTCGGCCGTATCAAACCCCGGCGCCGTCAAGAGCTCTCGCACGGAAGGGACGCGGTCCCTTGGGAGGATGCCAAGATGAATCGCGGCGGCCACGGGCGAGGAGTGGGTGCCGCCGAAGCATGTGTAGACGACCCGCACGGGCTCCCGCCCCATCGCCGCCCCGCCCGCCGGTCAATGCCGGACGATCACGTAGGACCCATCTTCCAGGTCATGGATCGTCCCCCGCAGAAGCTTGGCTAACAGGCGCGCCATCTTGTCCCGCTCGGCTTCGTCCGCGGCCGGGAAAACCGGCACACCGCCCGCCTGCACATCCGCCCGTAGGGTCACCACGGCCACGATCTGGCTTTGCCCGTCCCTCACCGCGACCGAACCCCCTCAAGTCGCGCCAGGTCCTCGGGCCACAACCCCGAAGCCGCCGGCTTTCGCACCGTGCCCTCGAGCACCGGCACGTACTCGACGGCCCGCACGAGCGCCTCTTGGTCCCGCAGTAGCGGTACGATTGCCAGCACTACATCGCCCGTAGCCGGGTCTTGACGGGCGATGGGCGTGAACTCAGGCTCGTCGACGTCCATCTTGAGCCCCAAAAGCATGGACACTTCGTGGGCGATGGCCTGCCTTTGGCCGAGGTTGGCCAAGGTGGCGCGAGCGTTGGCGTCCTTGGGGCGGATGACAACGGCGAGCCCTTCCTCCAGATACCGGCTGCGGGACGCGGGCAACCCCACGTTCATGATGGTCACCCCCGCCACCGTCAGCAGCGGTCCTTGAAACTCAAGGGGCGCTGGTTTCACGATGGCGATATCTCCAATGCGCTGGCCCGACATGAGCCCCTGCAACAAGGAGATGACGACAAGGCCCGTCGCCGCCGCTGCAGCCAGTGACCATCCGGGACCGTGGGGCGCAGCCACGACGCCCGCGAGGCTTGCGGCCAGGGCGGTCACCATCGCCAGGTAGTTGCGGGCCTCAAAGACGCGCGCAATGCCTTCGATGTACGCAGCACCCCGGGGGACGAGTTCCGTCGTCTCCATGTTGAGCAGCGACTCGCGCTCGACGGCCCGCACTTCTCGGAATTGCGTCGCCGCCAAGGCGAGAAAGGACGCCGCCGCCAAGTCGCCGGTGACGACGGCCGGCGGGGCGATGGCACCGAGGGCCGCCGCGACGAAGCCGAGCGACAGGTGGATGGTGTACCCTTGCGGGTAGCTGGGAAACTGCCGGTAGTCCCTGCGCAAGAGCAGCAGGCGGGCGACGGTGCCTGCCGCCGTACCTGCGGCTACCGGCGGCACGATATCCATGGCCGCTGCCCCCCTAGAGCGGCTATGAGCCCCCGCCGCCTGACGCCCCGTCGCCCTCGCCGCCGCCCTCGCCGGCGCCGGTCCGCGCCCCGGCCCTGCCGGCTTCCCGTTGCACGAACGAGCGCAGCCGCGCCCACGCGGCCTGGGGGCTGCCTTCGTTGATCCAGAGGTACCCGAAGGCGCCGGCGGCGGCGATAAGAAGCACCCACAGCGTGGTGCGCCAGCCGGCGCCGCCGATCTGTTCGCCGGCGGGCTCGGCTGTACCCGGGGCAAGGCCCGCCGCCGCCGGGTACACTTCCGCCATGAGCCTCGCCGCCCGGATAGCTTCTTCCAGGCTCGTCTCGTGGGTGCCGAACTCCATGAGGATAGTGCGGGGTCCGACGTCCTGGTTGTAGTTGCCCCGGGCATTGAAGATCCCCTTGACTAGGCCCGGATAGCGCTCGTCGGCCACCGCCTTGATGCGCTTGGCGAGCTCAAGGTTAGCCTCCCGGTTTGGGTTTTGGCGCCCGACGACGAGCCGTACTTTGGTCAGTTGCTCTCCGGCCACCACGTCCCGGTACTGCTCCGCCGGGATAGCGTCCCGGTGCACGTCGATGAGGGCCACCGCGCCCTGTTCCAGAAGCTCCCGCACCGTCGCCCGGGAACGCTGATAGGCGCCGCCGTCGTGCGGCAGGTGGCTGCGGTCGGACCAGATGGCCCGGTATCCCTCCTGCTCCAGCGCGTCCTTGAGCGCCCGGCCGACTTCGACGATGTCGCCCCGCGGCTCCTGAAACTCTTCGCCGGAATCGGGGACATAGGATTCGGCGTTATGGCTGTGGTAAATGGCGATGGGCCCGCCCCGCTCGTCCCGCCGGGCTTGCGCCTCTTCGGCCCACGCCGGAAACAGCCCGCCCAGCCACGGCAGGCGCGCGATGTTGCGGGCCAGCCAGCCTAGCCCTGGCGCCCCGGCCGCTGGGGCCACCGGAGCCCGCCCGTCCGCGGCGACGACCCGCGGCAGCTGCACCT
>ERZ777003.3859-NODE-3859-length-13572-cov-4.036695_pt1 | contig 13572 bp, 11 predicted proteins | sample MGYA00374956_ERZ777003 | MGnify/ENA primary metagenome ERZ777003 (study PRJEB29302, sample SAMN06268252) | bioreactor metagenome | isolation source: Joint BioEnergy Institute, California, USA | place: USA:Joint BioEnergy Institute, California, USA | collected... | reverse complement strand
AAAGTCGTTTACTTCAGTAACGCTGGAGAAATTTTGCCGTCGGATTACGGAGAGCCGGGCGGGGGCTTCGCCGTGTTCAACGTCGATGAGGGCTTCCAAACGGTCACGATCCAAGCTTCAGGCTCAATCAAAGCCTACTCGACCGTCTCGCTCGTTGAAAGAAACGTCGTCAGCGTCATCAGCCAGTGGCTGCGCTGATATCAACCGGCCGATTTGGGCCGGGCTGGTTTTTCCTTGTGCAGGGCCACGACCATCCGATCGAGACTTTCAAGCGCTTGCGTGGGCAGATGCAGCCTGAATCCCCTTTTGAGCACGAGGTTTCTTTTTGCCGCGATCGCGAGGTCCGGATTGATGAGCAGCAATTCCTCGAGGGAAAGACCGCTGGCTCGAAGAAGTTCGTTGAACCGCACCGCGCGAGTGAGCTTCACCGGATGAAGTTTTTCGTGCGCAGGCTCCTCAACCAGCCCGAAGATTTCTTGGCTATATCTCTCCGCGTGAAGGGCAGCGAGAAACTCGGTGTAAAAATTTGACGAGGCGAAATCGAACGATTTCGAACGGTACTTCGTGATGATGGTCGCGATGTCGCGCGAACCGACGGCTCGAATCGCCCGGCGAACGCCGCCGGGTCCATGGTTCCAAGCCGTAATCGCCAAGGGCCACGAGCGGTATAGAATCAGATGATTTTCTTTAAGTAGAGCCGCGGCTGCTTCGGTGGCCTTAAGGGGCGAGCGGCGTTCATCGATCAGATCGTCGACCAGAAGGAACTTGCGGCCCGTTGAACTCATGAACTGCCAAATGCCTACGGCACCGACTTTGCTCGTCGCCTGTTTATTGAAGCTGCTTTCAACGAATGGAATTCGCGTTAATTCAACAGGGAGCCCTCTGCTGCGGAAGACCTCTTCCATTGTCGGTAGGAAGCGTCTGCTTCTTACGATGCCGTCGAAGAAGAAGTTCTTTTGGCCGGTTTGAACGCGTACGTGTTTAGCGGCGACTCGAGCATTGCGGTGGATGTTACCGCCCAGCACTGATAGCGCCTCAGCAACTTGACTTTCAATTTCCGTTAAGTTTCTAAGCGATTTTTTGCGGGCCAGTGATTTAAGAGCGGCTTGCACGCGCAACGCCTCGTTTTTGACATAACGGTCCGCTTTTTCCCGCCTCATCCATAGGCGTTTGGGCGTGTCGCTTTCAATGATGAAGGAGACATCCACAACTTTGTACACGATCCATGGGTACTCTGAGTGGTGTATCACGCGTTTGTGGGAATCGTACTTTGTGTAGATGTCGAACCAAAAGCCGACTCGGTCGCGTAAAGATTCAGGGATTTTGAATTGGTCCGATATCAGTCCGCGATAATCGTCGAGAATCGCCTCCCGGTCGAAGACGCCGTTTCCTTGAACCGGCGCTTCGGGTTCGAAAGTTTGCAGAAGTCCCAGAGGGCCGAGGGTGGAAGCGATAAAAGGATCGGGCTCGATAAGAGGACGTAACGCTTCAGGCACAGAATCTATGGAGTTTTCGAAATCGAACTCGATTTCAGCCACATCGGCTTCGGCATTCAGTTCCGCGAGTTCCTCCTCGTCGTGAGCCGCGTGGTTCGCGGGCGAAGGGATGATAGCGCCGGCCACGAGTAAAGCGACGGACGCCGTTCCTGACAGAACAGCCATCAGCCGCAACATACGAGTTGAATTTAAAAACGCGATAATCTTTGAAACCATCGGCCCCTATACAGAGCAACCCCGGTGCCAGTCTGAATCGGCTGGAAAGGATGATCAGAGAGGCTTTGGGGAAAGCCGGGCGACCGATCTTTTAACGGAATTACCCCTTAGATGCCGTAAAACGGCACCCGTGGGCTAAGGGGTTCAAATGGTGATGGTTTCCTTATAAACGCCGAAGACGGCGCGAAGAGCGTCGGAGATTTCACCAAGAGTCACATTGTTTTCCACGGCATCAATGAAAAGCGGCATGAGATTGTCGTTTCCGCGAGCCGCGTTTTGAATGTGCTCCAAGTGTGAGCGTACAACTTTCGGATCGCGTGCCGCCTTGAACTTTTTCAGGCGCTCGATTTGTTCACGTGCGACCTCTTCGCTCACCTTCAAGATTTCCGGTTCATCGTTTGATGCTTGCGTGAACTCGTTCACGCCGACGACAATCTCCTCTTTATTTTCAACGGCCCGTTGGTAATTGTAAGCGGCTTGCTGAATCTCACGCTGAATCCAGCCAGTTTCGATGCATTTGACCACGCCGCCAAGCGCGTCGATGCGTTCGATGTATTCGGTCGCGGCTTTTTCGATCTCGTTCGTCAAAGCTTCGACGTAGAAGGATCCACCCAGGGGGTCGATGACATCGGCGACACCGGATTCATAGGCGATAATCTGCTGCGTACGGAGCGCGATCGTCGCGGCTTTTTCGGTCGGGAGCCCGAGGGCTTCGTCCATCGAGTTCGTGTGCAAGCTTTGGGTCCCGCCGAGAACCGCTGCTAAAGCCTGCAGCGTGACGCGGACGATGTTGTTTTCAGGCTGCTGTGCGGTCAGCGTGCTGCCTGCCGTTTGCGAGTGAAAACGCAGCCGCCAAGAACGGCTGTCTTTCGCTTTGAAGCGGTCCCGCATGATTTTGGCCCACATACGGCGGGCTGCGCGAAACTTCGCGATCTCTTCGAAGAAGTTATTGTGAACGTTGAAAAAGAAGCTCAAACGTCCAGCGAAAGAGTCGACGTTCAGGCCGCGGTCGACCGCCGCTTGAACATAGGTAATGCCGTTTGCGAGCGTGAACGCGACTTCTTGAGCGGCGGTACTCCCCGCCTCACGGATATGGTAGCCGGAAATCGAAATCGTGTTCCAGTTCGGAACCTCGCGCGAGCAATAGTCGAAGATGTCGGTGATGATCCGCATCGAGGGTTGCGGCGGAAAAATATAGGTTCCGCGGGCGATGTATTCCTTGAGCAGATCATTTTGAATCGTTCCCGTGAGCTTGTCGGCGCTGATTCCACGCCGGCGCGCTACCGCGATGTAGAGAGCCAACAAAATTCCGGCGGTCGAGTTGATTGTCATCGAGGTGGAGATATTATCGAGCGGAAGGTCCTTTAAAAGAATCTCCATATCCTCGATCGAAGAAATCGCGACACCCACTTTGCCGACTTCGCCCGAAGCCATAACATGGTCGGAGTCGTAGCCCATTTGGGTCGGGAGGTCGAAGGCCACGCTCAGGCCGGTTTGGCCTTTTTCAAGCAAGAGCTTGTAACGTTTGTTGCTTTCGTAGGCCGATCCGAAGCCTGCGTATTGGCGCATCGTCCAGAAGCGGCCGCGGTACATGGTTTCCTGAACGCCGCGGGTGAACGGAAATGAGCCAGGAGCCCCGAGATCAGTTTCATACCGTGCGGAACCATCCCAGTCGCTGGGCGTGTACTCACCTTTAATTTCAATACCGCTTGAAGTGACGAACTTATCTTTGCGAAGTTTAGCCGCTTTTTTTTCAGACGAACTCACGACTCTTCTCAACCTTTCGGCAGAGGTTCAAAAGTTATCAAAGTTTGCCCGGCTTCGACGCTTTGGCCGGCGCTGACCAAAATATCTTTGATCTTCGTGTCCGAAGCCGCCCGCATCTCGTTTTCCATTTTCATGGCTTCCATGATGAGGATCGGCTGATTAGCTTTGACGACGTCGCCCTTGTTCACGAGAACTTTGACGATCTTACCCGGCATGCCGGCCGAGAGCTTATCTGCGGACCCGAGCGAGCCGCCTTTTTTCAAGCTTTCGTGCAGGATCGCTTCGTCGTTGTAGATCTTAACGTTCCGGTAAGAGCTCCGGGTGTAGACGGTATATTCGGTTCCCGAACCGAAGACGTCCATTAAGTAGGAGCCGCCGTTGAAAATAAGGTTAATCGCGTTCTCAACGACCCGGTAGTCGTCTTTGGATATCTCGTAACGGAACCACTCGCCGTTTTCTTCCCGTAGGTTGATCCCCCAGGCGCGGCGGGTTTCGGTGATATCGATTTGGTAGTGCTTACCGCGAAGGTCCGCTTCGAAAAACATGGCTTACCTCAAACTTTCGTTCCGACCGACCGTCTTCCAGCGGCTGGCGACATTATACTCGGAAACAGCTTTCGCCTTCTTCTCGTTGTATGCCGCGATGGTGGCGGCAATGAGGAAGACGTGATCGTCAACGGCTCGGAAGAGTTTCGGCATTTTGATTTCGAGGTCCTTATCGCAGAATTGGGTCGTATAAGAACCATCGATGAACTTGGGCGACTGCAAGATCGATTTGTGCATGACGATGTTCGTTTTGATGCCTGTCAATGTGAACTCCGTCAGCGCGCGATCCAGCCGTCGGATCGCGGTATCCCGGTCGGGACCGTAAGCAATGAGCTTTGCGATCATCGGGTCATAGTGAATCGGGACTTCGTATCCCGGATACGCGTAGGAGTCGACACGGATGAATGGGCCTTGCGGATGCCGGCACCGACGAATGACTCCCGGTGACGGTACGAAGGTCACCGGGTCTTCGGCGCAAATCCGCGCTTCGATGGCATGGCCGCGCTGAACGATGTCTTCTTGCTTAAACGAAAGCGGGCGTCCCATGGCGACGAAGAGCTGCTCCTGCACCAAGTCCACTCCCGTCACCATTTCCGTGATCGGATGTTCGACTTGAAGGCGCGTATTCATCTCCATGAAAAAGAATTCTTTGGTGACGTTGTCGAAAATGAATTCGAACGTGCCGGCGCCGACGTAGTTGATCGCCTTCGCGGCCCGCACCGCCACTTCGCCGAGCTTCTGACGGACTTCCGGCGGAACTGAAGGAGAGGGCGTTTCTTCCAGGACTTTCTGGTGACGGCGCTGGATCGAGCATTCGCGCTCATACAGGTGGACAACATTGCCGTACTTGTCTCCGAACACCTGCATTTCGATGTGTTTCGGGTTTTGGATGTAGCGTTCGATGTAGACCGTGTCGTTTTTAAAGTAATTCAAGCCTTCGGAACGAGCGGCACGGTAAGCGCTTTCGAGCTCCTCTTTTTTATAAACGACGCGCATCCCCTTTCCGCCGCCGCCAGCCGTCGCCTTGATGATGATCGGGAAACCGATTCGTTCGGCGACCGCGTACGCTTCTTCGAGCGTGTTCACCGGACCGTCGGACCCGGGAACGGTCGGCACATCCGCCTCGCGCATAAGTTTGATGGCCGAAAGCTTGTCGCCCATCGCGCGAATGTTCTCGGGCGTCGGACCGATAAAGACGATGCCGTTACGCTCGAGTTCTTCCGCGAAATCCGCGTTTTCGCTCAAGAAGCCGTAACCGGGGTGGACGGCGTCGACGCCCGATTTTTTCGCGACATCGATGATTCTCTCAATGTTCAAGTACGAATCTTTACTTGGCGCTGGACCGATGTTGTAGGCTTCATCCGCCAATACCACGTGAAGGCTGTTGCGGTCTGCGTCCGAGTAAACGGCGACCGAATCGATACCGAGATCACGGCAAGCGCGGATCACCCGGAGAGCGATTTCCCCTCGGTTGGCGATCAGGACTTTTTTAAACGTTTTCATAACGTTCTCCCAATTGAGAGCCGCTCACAGCGGAATGTTCCCGTGTTTCTTACGCGGATTCGTGTCGCGTTTGTTCTTGAGCATCTCAAGCGCGTCAATAATCCGCTTACGCGTCAAAGCGGGTTCGATAACTTCGTCGACGTAACCGAGTTCGGCCGCCACATACGGGTTCGCGAACTTGGCTTCGTAATCGGCGATCAAGCGCTGACGCTCCTCTTCGGGGTTTGCGGCCTTCTTCAAAGCTTCGCGGAAAATGATGTTAACGGCGCCGTCCGCACCCATCACCGCGATCTCAGCGGTCGGATATGCGAGGTTGACGTCGCCGCGTAGATGTTTCGAGGACATCACGCAGTAAGCGCCGCCGTAGTCCTTGCGGGTGATGACCGTGATTTTCGGCACCGTCGCTTCGGCATACGCATAAAGGAGCTTCGCTCCGTGCGTGATGATGCCGTTCCACTCCTGGTCCGTACCGGGCAAGAAGCCGGGCACGTCGACAAACGTGACGATCGGGATATTGAACGCGTCACAAAAGCGCACGAAACGCGCGGCTTTCTTGCTCGCGTCGATATTCAAGCAGCCGGCGGGAACTTGTGGCTGGTTGGCGACGATGCCGACGCTGCGGCCGTTGAAACGGGCGAAGCCCACGATAACGTTTTGCGCGTAATGCTGGTGAACTTCGAGGAAGTAACCTTCGTCCACGACCATTTTGATGAGGTCGAGCATGTTGTAAGGTTTCTTCGGGTTGTCGGGAATGAAGGTGTTCAGTTCTTCGATGATCCGGTCCGGACGATCATTTGTCGGAAGTACTGGCGGATCGTCGACATTATTGCTCGGCAAAAAACTCAAGAGTTCGCGAATGAGCAGCAGGCAGTGCTTGTCGTCTTCGCACGCGAAGTGTGTGACGCCGGATTTTTGCGCGTGAGTCAGCGCGCCACCCAGCTCTTCCTTCGTCACCTCTTCGTGGGTGACCGCGCGGATGACGTCAGGTCCCGTCACGAACATATAGCTCGTGTCTTTGACCATGAAAATGAAGTCGGTGATTGAGGGTGAGTACACGGCGCCGCCCGCGCATGGGCCCATGATCGCGCTGATTTGCGGGACCACACCGCTGGCGAGGGTGTTGCGCAAGAAGATGTCGGCGTATCCGCCCAACGCCTCAACGCCCTCTTGAATACGCGCGCCGCCGGAATCGTTCAGACCGATGATCGGGGCGCCGTTTTTCATGGCCATGTCCATGATTTTGATGATCTTGTTCGCTTGGGTGCGAGACATCGACCCACCGAAGACCGTGAAGTCTTGGCTGTAGCAGTAGACGAGTTTTCCGTTGATGCGTCCGTAACCCGTGATGACTCCGTCGCCGAGGATCTTTTTGTCGCCCATCCCGAAATTTTGCGAGCGGTGGGTTACGAAGCGGTCCATTTCGACGAAGCTTCCAGGATCCAGAAGGACTTCCAGACGCTCGCGAGCCGTCAGGCGGCCACCTTCTTTGTGCTTCGCGATACGCTCAGGTCCTCCCCCTTGAAGGGCGGCGAGGTTCTTTGCTTCAAGTTCCGCGACCCGCATCTGGGTTCGGGATTGCGTCGTTTCTGTCGATGTGGTCGTTGCCATTCGCTACTCCGTGTTTTGGCGAAGGAGCCATTTCTATTTCGTTAAGGATATGAGCGGCCATACAGTCGTGGGAACGGGATCGTCTCACGAACATGCGGCAGGCCGCAGATCCACGCCACGGTTCTTTCGATACCCAAGCCGAAGCCCGAGTGTGGGAAAGTACCGTACCGGCGAAGATCCAAATACCAAACGAAATCCTCTTCCTTCAGATTGTGTTCGTTGATCTTTTTTCTCAAAGTTTCGAGGTCGTCTTCGCGTTGGCCGCCGCCGATGATTTCCCCGTAGCCTTCCGTCGCGAGAAGGTCGCAGCTCAGCGACTTACCCGGTTCGTTCGGATCTTCCTTCATGTAGAAGGCTTTCACCGCGGCGGGATAATGGTGCACGAAGACCGGACGGTCGAATTTCGAACTGATGATCGTCTCGTCCGTGCCGCCGAAATCATCGCCGATGACGAAGTTCGGGTTCTCTTTCTTGATGAGCTGCGCAGCTTCATCGTAGTGGAGGCGCGGGAACGGAGCTCTAATGTTTTTCAACGGTTCGATATTGCGCTCGAGCGTTTTCAGTTCTTCAGCTTTGTTGGTGATCGTCCGTTGAACGATGTACTCAACGAACTGCTCGGCCAGTTCCATGTTGTCGTACAGGTCTGCGAACGCGACTTCGGGTTCGACCATCCAGAACTCGATCAGATGGCGGCGCGTTTTCGATTTTTCCGCGCGGAACGTGGGCCCGAAGCAGTAAACCTTCCCAAGGGCAGCCGCGGTCGCTTCCATATAAAGCTGTCCGCTTTGCGAGAGATACGCCTTTTCGTCAAAGTACTGCGTTTCGAACAGCGTGGATGTTCCTTCGCAGGAGCTCGGCGTGAAGATCGGCGCGTCCGTCAATGTGAACCCGCGTCCGTCGAAGAAGTCGCGGATCGCCCGGATCAGCTCGGCTCGCACACGGAGGATCGCATGCTGGCGTTTGGAACGTAGCCAGAGGTGGCGATGCGCCATCAAAAAATCCGTTCCGTGCTCCTTAGGCGTGATCGGGTAGTCTTGCGCAATTTGAATGATTTCGATGCGTTCGGCTCCCAGTTCGTATCCGCCCGGACTGCGCTTCTCGTCACGAACCGTACCGAAAACTTTGACGGAGCTTTCCTGGGTGAGCTGCTCAAATTTAACGTCAAAGCTCTCCGGTTCGGATTCGTTTTTCACGAAAACGCACTGGCAAATGCCAGTGCCGTCACGGAGCAAGAGGAACTTGATCTTGCCGCTGGAGCGGACGTTGTAGACCCAACCTCTGAGTTCAACTTTTTGGCCGACGTGATTTTTAAGATCGCTGATAAATGTTCTCATCGGAAATGTCTCAATGGTTCTGCCATCATTTGGCTGAGTCTCGACCCAAGAACGGACTCTAATCTTTCTACAACACAGGGAAATTCAGAAAAGCTACCTTTGCTGCAAGGCATTAGGCAAGCCGAAGAAGCGGCGATTCTATTGCGGTGCAAGATCCGCGTAAAGAACCTAAATGGCAGGGAAAAAATCGGGATCGTGAAAAGATTTGGAGAGCCTTGCGGACTCCCGCAATCGTGTCAAATCAAATGGGTTGGATCGAGTGCGTGACGGTCTTCAACAGAGACCGCCGAATAGACAACTCCATTTATTTAAGATGCATTGCGGCACTCGGCGCGCCGGTCAGACCGGCAAGGACATCGAGGGCACGCCGAATATTCAGACGTCCGCGGCTGACGGTTTGATATTCACCCGGTGTTACCGACTGCATGATGGCGGCCTTAATCTGTGCAACGGTGGCTTGGGGGCGATAGCTCCAGAGGAGAGCCGCGGCTCCGGCCACAAAGGGCGCCGCCATGCTGGTTCCGCTCAAGTAACAGTATCCGGTTCTAGGAGAGTAACCGCTGCATTTCGCTCTTCCCGTCGTCGGGAAGGTGCTCAAGATTTGCCAACCCGGCGCCATGAGGTGGACGAGGTTATAGCTGTAGTTGGAAAAACCGGTCATGCGCCCGTAGACATTGGTAGCGCCCACCGTGATTTGGCCCGGTAATCCGAATGCGGCTGGATAGTCACCGCGATAATCGAGATTGTAACCGATACCGGTATACGGATCTCCGTTGCCGGCCGCTGTGACGAAGAGAACGCCGGCGCCCTCCAAAGCCGCGATTTTTTGCAGGAGAGCCGTTGAGCAGGAAGGCCCGCCCCAGCTCGCATTGATGATTCTTGCTCCTCGGCGGACGGCATAGTCGATCGCGAAGATCGCGTCACCGATATAACCGGAGCCGTCGGGCCCCATGAAGTTCAACGGAATCAATTTGGCTCTGGGAGCAATACCCTTCGTAAGCCCGCCGGGCGTGTGCTCCGCAAGGATAATGCCCGCAACGTGCGTACCGTGACCTTGAATGTCGTCGTTGATATCGCCGGATCCGCCTTTTCCGATCGAGTATTTATGGAAGTCGAAGCCCCGGACGTCATCGACGAATCCGTTGTTGTCGTTGTCGATGCCGTCATCGGGGATCTCGCCCGTGTTGATGGCAATGCGGTTCACGAGCTGTGGATGATAGGTGTCGACCCCGGAATCGATGACCGCGACGGTAACGCCATCACCTGTGGCGATTTTCCAAGCTTCGTACGCGCCCGTGTCGATTTGGCCCCAATCTGTGTCTGCCGGTGGGAGAGCATTGGATTCCACGAAGTCTTCCACAGGCGAGTGTATTGAAACTCTGAAATCGTGTTCGACGAACTCGATTTCGTCGCGGTTGGGTTCGATGAATTCGCGTTCCAGGGTCTCCGTGTCCGCTGCTGATTCGACGGAAACGGAACCGTCTTTCCATTTGACGATAAAGCGATCCGGCACCGCGCGCGATTCGCAAACGGTGCTTGGCTTGTTGACTCCGTGAACGGTTTCACGGCCGACGGGATCGGCGCAGGCGGAGATCAAGAATGAGACGGTAAGAACGGCTGAAATGGTTGCGGGCCGTCTGACATCCATGTCTGACCCTTTCCCCGAGACGCATCCTGCTTCTCGGCCTACATTCTATTGTCTCCGTGGCACGAAGTTTCGGTTAGTCCAAACCCGCGTTTTTCAGGACGTGCATCCAAATTCGGAAGGGTTTTCTAGACTGGAAGGTGGTGGAGGGTGCGAAACGCACCCGGAAAATTTTGCCTAAACTTAAATAGAGGCGATGAAGTCCTTGAGGAACGTGCAGAACTTGTCTTCGACCATTTTGGCCGTCTGCGTGACCTCATCATGGGAAAGCTTGTGTTTCGCGAGCCCTGCTGCGGGATTTGTGATGCAGCTCAAAGCGCACACGCGCAGTCCGAGATGGTTACCCGCGATCGCCTCGGGAATCGTGCTCATGCCGACCGCTTTCCCGCCAATCATCTGCAGGTAGCGCACTTCCGCCGGTGTTTCATAAGTTGGTCCGCTGACGCCGCAATAAACGCCGCGCCAGAAGCGGACTCCATGGCGGGTGAAGATCTCCTCCATTTTATCGTTCAGTTTGCGGTCGTACGCTTCACTCATGTCGGGGAAACGAGGACCCAGTTGCGCGAGGTTCGGACCTTTCAGGGGGTTATCGCCCATTAAGTTGATGTGGTCGTCGATGATCATGAAGTCCCCCGGCTTCATATCCGGATCGAGTCCCCCGGCGGAATTCGTGAGCATCAAGATTTCGATCCCCAGCATCGCGAGCGTGCGGGTCGGATGAACGATGGCCGCCATCGAATGGCCTTCGTAATAGTGAATGCGGCCTTGTAGGCAAGCGATCGGCATCGAGCCGACTTTGCCCAAAATCAGGCGGCCGCCGTGCCCTTCGACCGTCGGCGGAATAAAACCTGGGATTTCATCGTATGAGAAGGTGGTTTCGACTTGAATGTGATCGACGAACGCGCCCAAACCGGAACCGAGCACAATCCCCATCCGGGGTTTGAAGTTTGTGCGCGAACGGATGTAGGCTGTCGATTCTTCGAGTTTCTTTTGAATTTCAAGCACGTTCAATTCACCTTCCTCTTGATAATCAAATCGGGGACCTGCGGCTTTTGCAAGGAAATAGTCGTCGCTGCGAGAAGCTGCTCTTTCGCGATTGCGAACACTCGATCGCTCTCTGGGTGGCTCGTGTAAAGAGTGAACAAACGGTCCCCTCGGCGCACCTCGTCTCCGATTTTGCGGTGAACTTCGATGCCCGCGGTATGATCGATGACATCGCTCGCCTTCGCTCTTCCCGCGCCAAGCGACAGAGCTGCGATTCCGACTTTTTCCGTATTGAAACCGCTGACGAACCCGTCCGACTGCGCGATGACGTCGAACTGCGCCTTCGCTTGCGGCAGTTGTCGGAGATCGCCGCCTTGGGCCGTGCAGATGCGCTCGAACATTTCCCAAGCCTTCCCGCTTTCCAGTATTCTTTTCGCGGATTGAATCCCCTCCTCGGCGTCTTTCGCTTTGCCGCCGAGCCAGATCATGTAGCCGGCGAGTTCCACGCTCAGGTTTAAGCAGTCGTCGAAATCGGAACGTCCGCGGCAGCTTTCACCCTTTAAAATGGCGAAGCATTCTTCCATTTCGAGCGCGTTACCGATAAATCGTCCCAGCGGTTGATCCATGTTGGTGATGAGCGCGGCCATGCGCTTGTTGTGGGCGGTGCCGATGCTGATCAGCGTGTCGGCCAGAGTCTCGGCATCCTTCAGGTGTTTCATGAAAGCGCCCGAACCACATTTGACGTCCAAGACGAGGGCGCCGATCCCCTCCGCGAGCTTCTTTGACATGATGCTGGCGCAGATGAGCGGGATCGATTCCACCGTTCCGGTGACGTCCCGGAGCGCGTAAATCTTTTTGTCGGCGGGGCAAATTTCCGCGGTTTGACCGATCAGAGCGCACCCAAGCGTTTCGACCTGGCTCTCGAACTCGTCAAGCGTGAGGTTAACGCGAAAACCTGGGATGGATTCGAGTTTGTCGAGTGTTCCGCCCGTATGGCCCAGTCCACGGCCCGAAATCATTGGCACGCGAACTCCGGCGGCGGCCACGATCGGCGCGAGGATCAAAGACGTCTTGTCTCCCACTCCGCCCGTGCTGTGTTTGTCGACCGGAGTTCCAGGCAAACGAGTGAAGTCGAGAACGCGCCCCGATTTCAGCATGATTTCCGTGAGGATTGCCGTTTCCGCCGCCGTCATCCCTTGGAAATAGATGGCCATTAAGAGAGACGAAACTTGGTAATCGGGAACTCGGCCATGGACGTAACCTTCGATCATGAAACGGATTTCATCCCGGGACAGCTCTCCTCCCCCGCGCTTTTTTTTGATGATCTCAGCTGGCAGAAATTCCAATTCGTCTACCTCCGCAAGGATCCTTAATAAGAACCGTCAGCGGCCTCCTGGCCGTTTACGATCAAAACTCCCGAACTCGTCCCGAGACGGTCGGCGCCCGCTTCGATCAGAGCTAGCGCCTGCGCGAATGATTTGATACCTCCGCTCGCCTTGATTTTCATCGTCGGCGAACACGTTTTGCGGATGAGCTGGACGTCTTCGACGGTCGCGCCCCGTCCGAGAAAACCGGTTGAGGTTTTGATAAAAGCGGCGCCCGCCGATTCCGCGCATTTACATACGCGGACAATTTCAGACTCCTCGAGAAGTCCCGTTTCAATGATGACCTTGACTGGCGCGGGGCCGGACGCCTTAACGACCTCGGAAATATCTTTTTCGAACGGCTTCCAACGTCGCTCTTTCACGAGATCGAACCGTATGACCATGTCGATTTCGGCGGCTCCGTCATGAACGGCGAGCTCGGCTTCCAATGCTTTCGTGCGTGTCAAACTCGTTCCCAAAGGAAAACCGACGACGGAAACGCTCAAAACGGGCGAGCGTCTAAGCCATTTGCGTGTTTGCTTGACAAAAACCGGATTAACGCAGACGGCTTTGAAGCCGAAGTGCCGAGCTTCTTCGCAAAGCCGGCGAATTTCCTTTTCTGTCGCGTCCGGCTTGAGGAGGGTGTGGTCGATGTAGGAGGCCAGATCGCGAGCGTGTTTAATAGTGCCCTGCACAATCCCTCCAAAAAAGTTGAAATTAACCACGCTAGTCGAGATTGTCAAAAGATGGTCCGAAAGCATTTTTTGGTTTCAGGGCGAGTCCAAGGAGTGGGCTTTCGCAAATTTGTTCACAAACAAGCTGTTGAAATTGGAATCAAAGGTGCCGTTCGCAACCTCCGTGACGGGCGTGTCGAGATTCTCGCGGAAGGACCGGAGAAGGCGATGGCTTTTTTGGAGGAAGCGGTTCGGCGCGGTCCCGTTCGAGCCGAGGTCACGTCGTTACGCGTGCGCGAGCTGAAAGACGAGTCGGCGCTTCTGGACCTCGATCAAGTGAGCGGTTTTGAGGTATATGAAGATGGGGAGGCGCCATGGCTCACCGAATCTTGAAACTCATCATTCCCGTGATTTTGACCCTCGCGGTGGCCTCGCA
>ERZ777003.3858-NODE-3858-length-13574-cov-8.497670_pt1 | contig 13574 bp, 19 predicted proteins | sample MGYA00374956_ERZ777003 | MGnify/ENA primary metagenome ERZ777003 (study PRJEB29302, sample SAMN06268252) | bioreactor metagenome | isolation source: Joint BioEnergy Institute, California, USA | place: USA:Joint BioEnergy Institute, California, USA | collected... | reverse complement strand
GGGACTGGACCAGCTACGACTACCGCGTCGCGCCAGAGCAGCCGGAGACGGTCGAGAGCGTGTTGCTGGACGCATTGAGGAAGATAGCCAGCACAGATTTGTCGGGGTGCGCCGACATGACCACGGTAGAGATTTTCGGGGCACTGTCCCGTATGCACGAGACTGCCGCACAAGCGCTCCGCCGCGCCGCCCTCAAAATGGGAGGCGGTGATGAGTAATGCCATCCCAAACCCCGGAACCCAGGAGGCGCGCGACCTCGGATGCTCCTGCCCCGTTATCGACAACGGCTATGGCAAGGGTTGGATGGGCGGTGTCAAGGATGACAACGGCGAAACGATCTATGTCTACACCATAGGCTGTCCAGTCCATGCCGCCACCCTCCGCGCCCTCGAAGAACAGGGAGGCAAGTGATGGGAAGTGATTATTTGCAGCAGCTTTGGGCTGGGCTCGAGGAGCGCATTTGCACTTGCGGTGCAGGCCACGGCAGTAATGAGGCCCACCATATTGGGTGTGAGTGGCTCGAATACCATTCGACCGCAGAACTCCTGATGGCCATGCGTGATGCAGGATACCGCATCCTCGCGCCCGGTGAACTTGATGCTGAGACGCTGGATCGGGCGGCGCAGGTGGTGGAAAGGCCAGTTGTTGGCTATCGCGACAGTACAACCAATGATAACGCTCCGCCCACTAAGTGCTCCATCCAAGATGCGACTTGACGTTTGCTTCAAGTCTAAGTTGAATTGGGAGAAAGGAGGGTCACAATGCAAGTAGACGAATTTACGGCAAGGGAGATTAAGGAAAAATTCTCCAAGCTCACGATGCTTGACACATTGGGCGAGCTGAGGGAAGCGTTTGATGGATGGGCTCCTGAGATCCGCACCGAGAAGTGCCCCTATACGCATTCCAGGACTCCCGGGAAGACCCTGTACTTCATCGGGTCCATGGGGCAGTTGACGACGCAAAGGCACATCGACACGGTACGCCGTCTCTACGATATCAATGAACCACACATTGTGGCCCTGGAGGCAGGATTTCGACCTGTCAATCGGTGCCCTAAAGGTGATCTATTCTTCGCCTATGCGATCTATAGACATTACGACACGCCACACGTAACGGGTACCAGAGCTTATGGACGGGCATTCTTCACCGTCGAACAGCGGGATCGCTTCATAGCGGAGGAACCGACACCCGAGAAAACCGACGGTTGGCAGCCAGCCAATACGTACACAAAAATGGTGGAGGTAGGAGCGCACGGTCTGCCGAAATATTACCACCCGGTGCAGCGCGTCTTTTTCACACCACCACAGCCAATCACCTTCGAGGTGGACGACCTGGTGGTCGCCTAACTCGTCATTTTGACGGCCAGATAGGCGGACCAACCAGCAGATTGAAATAGAGGGGTCGAGAATGTCTGAGAAGCTTATCACCACTGCTGACGGTAAGGTGACCGGCAGGCTGCGCATCGTCAAAGGCCACCACATGACCGAGCAAGGATTCATCGACGACCGTCGGCCCAGGAAAATGGAAGTGATCGTGACCCCCGATGGCAAAGCGTATCCGATCTATTATGCGGACCCCTCCTATGATCCCGATACGGAGGGACCGACCGAGTCGCTTGCCGCTGAGAGATGGGGTGACGCGGACTACCTAGGGCGCAATTTCTCTCCGGACCGTGGGGAATTTGAGCGTTGCGGGATCGTGTTCGAGCTACGCGGTTCAGCAGCGGCGGAATAGTCCTGCCCGTGGAATAGGAGGGAATCGAAATGACTGATACTGTGACTCTAGTCCGCATTCGCAGCGGCTTTGTCAATGTGCCGGATTCTTTCGAGGTGTACGAGCCCGGCCGCGTGATTGATGAGCTACGGGAGGAAACAGACACGTGGTCTCTGCCGGATGGCTACACTGTTGACCGCGCCGGCAATGGGGCGCTTGCCATCTACGACCCGCACGGCACCTACTGCGAAATCGCCCCACACCCGTCCGGCCGGCCGCAGCTTATAAGCGGGTTCGGGAAAGGCGCACCGGTACTCAAAAAGGAGGACAGACCACGATGAATCCCAAATATCGTGTGTGCGCTATCGCTGATGAAAATTGCGACAGCCTCAACCCGGATAGCGTGATCCTCGAAACCAACAACCTGGCCGCTGCGAAGGCTGCCGCTGCCAGCGCAAGCTATCCTTTCGGGGCAGGCATCGAGGACACGGAGACCGGCGAAATTGATGTCGGATTCGGCTTTGGTGTGCCGTGTCCGGACCTGCCCGTGGATGATCAGGACGAGGACACTGGCGAATACATCGAGCGCATCGTTGGCTACGAGGCCGCCCCTATCGATCCCATGGACGACATAGACCTTGAGAAATCCTGGGGCGAAAACGTCGAGAGCATCATGACCATCGTCCGCATGTGGGACCGCAAGTAAGGTCATGACATCAGCACCAAGCCCCGCTCCGGCGGGGCTGATCCTTCATGGAGACAGGAGAGTAGGGAGGTCGAATTTGCTGAATGAATTCCAGAAAACCGCAGTGGCATTCTAGAATGGAACTCCGTTGATTTTCGCTTCGATAACAGTAAACAGGTCAGAACGCTCATCATCCAAATCAGATGGGTCGGCGCAAAACTCAAAATTTGGTTTGAGGACGGCAAACACAGTTCCTGCCGGTGTCTGGTCATTTAACATGACTAGATAATCTCCAACGAATTCTCCTCCATACTGATAGTATACCCCCACTTTCGCAGAAATGAATGTTGCCATGGGGTAGTTCTCCATGGCGTACTCATCGGCTGTACGAACGGCATTGTTCTCTATGAATTCCCAAAAGTCATAGTCATTGGCAGCTTGCCCTTTTGGACACTGCCCATCTGCCAATGCCGATGAAGCCATACTCATTATTACAAGGAATGCAAAGAACCTCATTGTTACCCCCCTAATTGCGAATGCGCCTCTCAGAACCTAACAGAGTCAACACTCAAGACAAGGACATTAGATCACGTGATTACCGGTAAGACACTAATCGACTGGGGCTTCAAACCTGGGAAATGGTTCGGCTCCGCGCTCGCCATGGCCCAGAGCATGGCCGCAGATGGGCAGGACGAGAACACCATCTTAGCCGAACTGCAGAAGCTGCAGCCTGTCGAGTTGCTCCCTCGAACCAACGGCCTTGACTTCCAGGTTCTGATCGAACCCGAGACCCAGGACGAGCACGACAACGTCGCCCTCGTCGTGAAGGCCATGGACGAGTTGATGCGGACGCCGACTATCGTCAAGGGCGTCGTCATGCCCGATGCCTGTCCAGCCGGCGTCATTCCGGTGGGGGGTGTGGTCGCGACTAAGGATGCGATCCACCCTGGTTTTCATTCCGCCGATATTTGCTGCTCGATGGCGATTACCGTCTTCAAGCGGAACGACGATCCGAAACGGATTCTGGATGTCGCCCAGAAGGTCACGCATTTCGGCCCTGGTGGCCGGAAAGACCTGGTGATGTGCCCCGAACTCCATGAGAAGTTCGAGGGTAATCGCTTCCTTCGCGACCTCCGCGAGACCGGAGATTGGGCGATGGCCACCCAGGGCGATGGAAACCACTTTCTGTTCGTCGGCACCCTGCGGTCGACCGGCCAGCCGGCAATCGTGACCCATCACGGTTCCAGGGCAGTCGGGGTGCAGCTCTACCGCCGTGGCATGCAGGTCGCCAGAAAGCACACAGCATTCATCTCCCCAAAGACTCCACGATCAGCCGCCTGGATCGACGCGAATAGCGAAGATGGCCGCGCCTATTGGGAAGCCCTGCAAATCGTACGCGAATGGACCAAGCAGAACCATTTCACCCTCCATCAGGAGATCGCACTCAGGCTCGGCAACGCTGTTGTTGATCGTTTCTGGAACGAACATAACTTCGTGTTCCAGAGAGACGATGGTCTCTACTACCACGCGAAGGGTGCAACTCCATCATTCCGCAACTTCAGTCCGGATGATGATGGAAGAACCCTCATCCCGATGAACATGTCAGAACCAATCCTGATAACTCGGCACACTGATGCTGCCGTGTCACTGGGATTCAGCCCGCACGGCGCTGGAAGGAACATGAGCCGGACAACTTACCTGAGATCGCTCGAAAATGGGACGGATGAACTGTCCAGGCTTCGGCAGGAAGGTCTCGACATACGTTTCTATCTCGGCAAGCCCGACCTCTCGGAGCTGCCAGGAGCCTACAAATCTTCCAAGAGCGTCATATCGCAGATCGAGAAGCACAATCTCGCTGAGGTGATCGATTATGTCGATCCCCACGGGACAATTATGGCGGGATCTTACATATGACTAAGCAACTCAACCTTGATGAAATGTTGGAGGTTTGCCTCCAGCTGAACTCTGAATTGGGAGACATCTATCAAAAGCTCCTGGAGACCATCGGTACCCAGATGGCCGACTATATCGCGGCCAAACTTGATGTGAAGAGCGATGCGGCGACATTCCAGGGAACCGGGTTTGCCGGGACGTGTGCTCCCTTCTGGCCGAAATACCCAGGACAGGAATGTCCAGAGGCTCTCAAGCCCTATGACCCCCAAGAGTGGGATGATGACGAAGAACTTTATCAATGTGAGAATTGCGGCAACACGCTCAACGATGGTTCTGACATCTGTGACGAGTGTGGAGGCAGAATGGTTTGTGGTGACCGGTCGCTTTGAGTTTCAAGCGGAGAACGATGACGTGGATGAAGCAATATGGCGGCAGTTGATCCTCGACACATAGAGCATCCAAGGTTCTACACCAAACAAGGCTGGCTGACGCCCTACGCCCTGGCCTGCGGATACGTGGAGCAGAAGAAGTACGGGACCGTTACCATAACGCTGTCCATGCCATCACCTGGAGCTGGTCTCTACCATGTCAGAGCCTACGACCACGGGGAGTATAGAAACCGCTTCTGGGAGGTGTTCAGGTCTCTCACTGAGGCTAGACGCTACTACAAACACGGCGAGGCTTTGGCCGTCGCGCACACGGTGCCATGAGTTTCGGGGCGAACATTTCAGGGTGCTCGCTGAGTCCTGACCAAAGGTCCGATTGCTGCCCCGAGAGAAGATAAATTTCGGCAATCGCACCACCAGGGGCATGCGCCAGCCAGATGGCGCACCAGTCGGGTGACCTGTCTAGGGCCACTCAACCCTAGCACCATACAACCTGACGATCACGTTCGCCTTGCCGGTACAAGCGTAGCAAGGCAGTTCACATTTCGAGTCGCATAGCACTTGTGCGATCTCCTTGACTGTGGGCTTTGCCCCGACAGTCATCAATTTCAACCCTACGAACAGAGCTGTTTCCGGGCGCAAACGCACGGTTTTACCGGCGTTCGCCCGAGTGATCAGGAGGCTGGCTAGGTCGGTCTCCTTGGACATGCTTGTTCTCTACAACAGGAACAAACGGAGAACAAGAGCAGACAACCTGACTCGCCCCTGGCGGGTCTTTTTCTATGGGGAAGCCAATGGGCAAGATGTTCCAAATTGTGAAACTTACTTCGGAGGGACCGGAACCTCAGGTGCATCTCGGCATCTTCGAAGACGGCAAATATGCGGCAGAGTTCGCGAGGATGCTGAGCCTGGCTGGACAAAAGTTCCAGGTCCGTCCCATTGCGCAGGAGACAGATTGGAGGGCGAGAGAACAGCATCGCTTTAAGACTGGGGAATACAAGCCTCTGCCGTGGGCGGGTCTGTTAGAACCAATTCCAGATCACTTTGCTCACGTGAGTCCAACCGATCAGCATCAGGTGGAATTCACGGAGAATGAGGAAAAGGGCAGGGTCGATGCCAAGACCTTGCTTCCTCCCAGTCGCTACCTTCTCAAATATTATCCCGACATGGATGATGTCGAGCGTAGAGCGTTGCACGCCTTGTTCGAAGGGGAGACTGACGTCACAACGGTTCATTTCGCTACTGAACAGGATGAGATTGAGCAGGTTTACGTCGACGGACCTGAATCCTGCATGACGCATGAAGCAGATGACTATGCCTCATCTATGCATCCAACCCGAGTTTACGCAGCTGGCGATCTTGCCATCGCGTATCTGAGGAACGATAGGGGTGAAATTACCCACAGAACCCTGGTCTGGCCGGAGAAGAAGATTTTTGGTCGGGTCTATCCTGACTTTGATCGTGAACCCCTCATCTATGCACTTCGCCGGTTGGGTTATGTCTACAGCTATTTTGGTTTCACGGGAGCACGGCTTCTCGCAATCGAGGATCAGGGAGAATGGGATGATGAGTGGTTTGAAGGGTACATCGCTCCATATCTCGATGTGGTTCACAGGGCCGATGTGAGTGATGACGGCAACTATTTGATACTGAACCCTAAGGGAATGCTCAACCTCCATCAGCAGTCAGGGATTGCTGAGGAGACTGGCCCTGGAATGTACAGATGTCGAAGTTGCGATGAGATGTCTCCTGACGTTGGAGAATATTTGACGTCTGAGTGCACTGAATGCGCTATCAAGAATGGATATATCTGCTGTGTGAGCGGGCGGGATTATAGCCTGGTTGAACTCCACGATGGGAGAGCCATAGCAGAGCAATACGTGTCGTCTCATACCATTGAGGACCCTAATACCGGCCTTCTCTATCTCAAGTATGACGATGAGCTTCCCGCCAGCCTGGAGATGGCCGCATGAAGGAACTTATTGAAATGCTCAGCTATTGTCGACCGGCATGGTCGGATACTGAGGAGGAATTTATCGCCAAGTACATCGACCCTCTGGGCGCAATTTCAGACGATATCGGTAACCGGATCATTGAGGTGGGCAACAAGCCCCGTGTTATGTGGTCAAGCCACACCGATACCGTTCATAAGGCCCCAGATAAGGTGCCGGTCTACATTACGGGAAACCTTGCTAGGGTGGCTCCTTGGAGTCCAGTGACCTGCCTCGGAGCCGACTGCACCACTGGTGTGTGGTTGATGATCCAGATGATAAGGGCAAATGTCCCGGGCCTGTATGTCTTTCACCGGGCGGAAGAGACCGGCATGGTGGGTTCGGAACACTTGGCCTTCAAATCACCGGATCTGTTCACTGGCATCGAGGCCTGTATCGCATTTGACCGATATGGGACGAACTCTATCATCACGCACCAGATGAGAGAGCGGGGATGTTCCGACGCTTTTGTTGATTCCCTGGCAAAGCAGCTACCGGGATACAGAGCTGATCCAGACGGGTCGTACACTGACAGCTACGCCTATTTTGGTCTCATCCCGGAGTGCACGAACATCTCCGTCGGATACTATCACCAACACACACGAAGGGAGATGCAGAACCTCAGCTTCGCTGAGCAGCTGAAGGAGTGGCTTCTTGCCTTCGATGAGAGCAAATTGGTGATAGAGCGTGAACCCCAGGACACTTACCTCGACTACTACAACAAGGGAGGTTTTGGAACTTACGTCCCGTCACTATCGAGCTATCGCCTGAGAGATCTGGTGAGACAGTACCCAGATGAAGTGGCGGATTTCTTGGAATCTCAAGGTTTCACCGCCCATGACATCGATGACTACATCTGGGAAGCATACAGAATGAAAAAGGTCACCTATACCTAAGTTCGTTTTCGGTTGTCATTCTCACTAGAGCTACTATCTTGACGTCATGCTGTACTTCTCAACATTCATGGTAACGGCGATGTTCGTGTTGATACATCCCGGCCTTGGTGTTCTTCCACCACTCTGGTTGGTGATCTACCTGTGGATAAGGGACGTCAATGACAAAACCTTTCCTCGTGATGGCCTGTGAGCCACTCACAGGCGAGTGTTTCGGGCCAGAAGTGGCCCGAAAGATGAAACTGCCCTTTACTTATGGCTGGGACCATTGGGCAGTATTTCAAGGCGATAAGAAGATCGCCGTGTTCGAAGACTACTCACTGGCTGTAAGGACAGCTGCTGCTCTTAACGCTACGCTGATCCTGCAAGAAGCGGCCTAAGACTCAGCTCTCAACTCTCAACTCTCAACTCTCAACGTAAGGAAGGACCGATGCGTCTTATGACATCGGATCGGCAGGTCGTTGCCGGCGGCCTGGTCGATCAGAAGGCATTTTCTGTGGAAATGAACTCCATGTTGTTCCACAGTGTCATCTCCGGCATTTACGCGGACAAAATCCGCGCTCCTTTCCGTGAGCTGGCTACGAATGCACGTGATGCTCATGTGGCAGCGGGAAAGCCTGATCAGCCCTTTGATGTTCAACTTCCTTCGTATCTAGACCCCACGTTTCGCATCCGGGACTATGGATGCTCCATGACGCACGACGAGGTCATGGGACTTTACAGTACCATGTTTGCCTCGTCTAAGCGGAACACGAACGACCTGACCGGCATGATCGGTCTTGGGTCCAAGTCGGCTTTCGCGTACACATCCATCTTCAACGTAACTGTCTGGAAGGACGGCGAGCGTCGCCAGTACTCCTGCTACATTGGTGAGGACGAGCAGCCCTACACGGCTCTGATCTCGCGTGAACCCTCGGATGAACCGCAGGGTGTTGAGGTCTCCTTTGCGGTCAAGCAGGAGGACATCGAGAAGTTCCGCAGGGTGACCAACGAGGTCCTGTTCGGTTTTGACCCAAAACCGAACATTCTCAACGAGACCTTCAAGTGGTCTGAGCCTGTCATTCTCTACCAGGGTGATGGGTGGGTGATCTATAACAAGGATACCGTTCCCTTTAAGACCCTGATGGCTCGGCAGGGATCGGTTCTCTACCCGGTTCAGAGGGCACCTTTGGAGATATCGCATGACCCGATCTTTGATTGGGCCTGCGTCCTGGACTTTCCGATTGGGGAGCTGTCTGTTTCGACTTCCCGTGAAAACCTCGGCTACGACAAGCGTACCCGAGAGCACCTGATAAATAGGATCAACAAGGCCAGGAAGGATATGGCCAAGTTGGTCTCGCAAGAAGTCGAGGAATGCAAGACATATCTCGACGCCTGTGTTCTTCTGAAATCCAAGACGTCGTGGGTGAGCCCTGAGCGGCAATTTTGGGAACTGGTAGAGAATGGATTGACCTGGAGAGGAAAAAGTCTCTCCAAGGGGTTCAAAGTTCAACCTACCGGGCCTGGATATTCAGTCGCTATCCTCGACCCAGAGGTGACGAAAATGGGTGTGGTTAAGACATCCATTAGTCACAGGCCAAAGGATCATCACTTTTGGCTGGACGCGGAGGTCTTGAGAGATAGAACTCTAGTGTTTCACGAGAAGGGGTCCACGAAGTTTGCTCCCTCCAGGATGCGCCGCGCAATCCTCGACAATAAGGATGGGAAGGTCATCATATGGATTCGGACAGTATCCGATACCATTCCTGAGGAACTCAAGGAAGCACTTGGCTGGATCGATGTTATCGACCTGGAGACGGTCGAACCTCTAACCAACAACACAAAGAGGAACAAGGACGGTGACAAAATCGTCCGATTGCTGAGATACATTCAGCCGAATAATAATAGCTACTACATACGGGGCCAGGTCACAACCGAGGCGGTAGAGATAACGAAAGACCTTCTCTATGTAGAGCAAGATGGTCATAACTTTCGTCTCGGAGGAATTTGGTACGGCTATCATACCATATATCGGTACCTTAATTCAGCGGTCAAGGCGAAACTTCTGCCTAAAGACACAAAGGTCTATTGCCTTAACCAGGTCAATATCAAGCTTCTGGAAAAGGTGAAGATGACACCTGTTGAGGATGTCATCAGAGCGAATATCCGGGAACTCTTACCTAAGACCAACCTGACTATCGATTCCTATAGCCTCATTCAAAGGCAAACTCAGGCGAAGAACCTGCGAGCGGTGATAGACGGGGTACCTATCCCGAGCGACATTGAGGACTATCTCTCTCAGGTCGAGAAGGAGGATGTAAAGGTTTCTGCCGAGCTCGATAGTGACACAAGACGGTTGATCGAACTGTTGTGTCCTGAAGAGTACAACGAGCAGAGAAATAAGAGTGATCCTCTTAATGAGATGAGGAACGCTCTCGATGAAAAGTACCCACTTCTCTTCCTCCTTGGAACGCGGTGGGGGCCAACCGATCATGACAAGCGAAGGATGAAACACTACATGGAGTTGCTTCTGAAATGACTATCCATTTTCCCTATCTGATTTCGGGTGATCAGATCACCGTCTACGTCAACGGCGTACCAAAGTCTGCTGACCGCTCGCATCCCAACTTTGATGCATTGTTGGATATGAGCAGGAACGGCGGCTTCACCTCCGACAAGGTGGATGAGATTCTCAACCTCATCGACATTCGCCATCAGTTTGAGAGCGATCTGTCTGGCCTCAAGCAGTATGGGCGGGTGAGGGTTGGTTTTGACGCCATCTATTTCAATGACCAGCCGGTTCGCAGCTATCTGGCAGATCGCATGCTGGACTTCCTCAGGGATGGGCACGATGTTGGTCCCTGGGCACGGTTCATGGACAAGCTCTATGACAACCCATCCAAGACGGCGGTCGATGAGCTGTTCCTGTGGCTTGAGAAGGCGAACATGCCGATTACGCCTGACGGAAACTTCTTAGCATATAAAAAGGTGAAGGATGATTACTCATCCTATCACCTCGACCCGAACGGCAACCCGGTCTACAACCGTGTGGGTGATGTCGTTGAGATGCCGAGGAACCAGGTCGACGACAACCGTAATCGGACCTGCTCGACCGGCCTGCATTTCTGCTCGTGGCATTATCTCCCGCACTACTACGGGAACCAAGGCCGGGTCGTGATCCTTGAGATCAACCCTGCCGACGTGGTGTCGATCCCGTCTGACTATGACAACGCCAAGGGCCGCGCCTGGCGCTACGTGGTCAAGGGTGAGATTCCTGAGAAGGACGCCCGTTTCGCGTTTTCGGATGTGAAGCTTTACGACGGAGATTACGCCGAATTCGGGAACTGATTTCCAGAACGATTGAGCCTCAGCAAGGCCCCGCAACCAGCGGGGCCTTTTCTTTTTGGGATGTGACCGTATGTACTACCACTTTACCGAGGTCAGCCGCAACCGGAAGGTCGGTCCGATCCCGGTCGTAACCTCATCCAGGTCTACTTGTCCTCCCAGCTGTCCACTTGCTGGGAATGGGGGTTGCTATGCCGAGGGAGGGCCGCTCCGTTTGTTTTGGGATGCGGTGTCGAAGGGAGAGAAAGGCATTAGCTTGGATGAGCTGTGCGCCAGAATTCGGCGCTTGCCCCGCTACCAGTTGTGGAGGTACGGCCAGGCGGGGGATCTGCCAGGGGATGGAGAAGAAATCGACGCAGAGGGCTTGTTCAAGCTCGTCAACGCCAATGGTCGTAGACCGGTCCTGGCCTACACCCACAAAGATCCGTATTTCGGACAGAACCTTTCTCTGCTAAAGGAGGCGCAGACGGGGGGATTTTCGGTCAACCTGTCTGCCGATAACCTTGAAGAGGCTGACGAACTATCGGCCACGGGGTTGAACGTCGTCGTTGTTCTTCCAACAGCCTACGCGAGGAAGTCGCGGGCAGGTGAGTGGACGGAGACGCTCACCGAGTACCGTGATCGGACCCGGAAACTGCCAAAATACACTCCGGGAGGACACAGGATAGCTGTTTGTCCAGCCACCTACTCTGATGTACGGTGCGTAGATTGTGGAGCCTGTGCGACGTTTGGTCGCAGAGCTGCCATCATCGGATTCCCCGCCCATGGAAGCAGAAAATACCAAGTCGACAGTATGCTTAAAACAGGTACAAAAAGGGAACACCTTAGCCATCAATAATTTGTCGGCTAACCAAATTTCTGTGTGTTTGGGCTTGAGAATCAACGAGAAGCATCGAACAGGGATGGCCTAGTAATGAGTACCGACCCTTTCACAACGGATATCATATCAGCGGAGTTCGCCGGCGAACTTAACGAATTGTTAAAGGAACTTGCATCCGAGTTAGACCTTCATTATGAGGATGAGGACTTCTTCGCGCTTAGCCCCACAATTGAAGCAATGAAGAGGGTCGCGCAGCGCTTAGAAGCCCAGGGCTATCGTCCACACGAAGCCTATCTCCACATACTAAGAAGGTACAACCGTCACCACATTTAGACTGGGTGACGGCGGGGGGAAGTCCTGTGTCAGAGTTGACGTATTTGAACCTCGCTGAACTATCCGAAAAGCTTTCAGTCTCCACCCGAGTCTTGGCGTACTGGGCGCAGAGAGGTAAGCTCCCTGGTGCTATCAAGCTGGGACGAGAATGGCGCGTCCGGCGCGATATCGTCCTGGATTGGCTCGAAAAGAAACACCAGGAGACTGAACAGTGGTCAGCGTATATAAGCGTAAAGGGTCCCCCTACTACCAGGCAAAAATCTATGTGGGCGGACGACCCCGCCGTATTAGCACTCAAGAAACGGTTAAATCTCGGGCTCTCGCCTTCGCCCAGCTGCGAGAAAAAGAGGAAAATCAACGGCTAGAGGGGTCTGGCACCATCACCCTTCTGGAGGCTGGCGGCCTTTATTTGGCCGAGACTGACCTGAAGCCGAGGACCAAAGAGGTCTATGAGGGAAGCCTGAGGAATGTCTACCAGACCTTGGGCGATTTCCCTCTTGGCACTCTTACGACCGAAAAGGTCGAGCATTATATCACCCAACGTCTCCGGTACTATCGAGAGCTCAATACCTGTCGGGCAGAGGAAGTCCGTAGGAAGAACGAGGAGATAGACCGGAGGGTTGCTAAGGGTGAACTGAAAGCCAATGTGAGGCGTCCAGTGTTTCGCGAGATGGATGGCAAGACACAGATCGGGCACGATCTACGTGTTCTGTCGGCCATCTTCAATTTCGCGAAAAGTAAGGATGCCTCTCTGAAAGGGAGAGAGAACCCTGTCGCCGGGGTGAGTGGCCGTAAGAGGTTCAAGCCTCGTGAGAGGAAAGGGTTCCTGACCGAGCAACAAGTGGTATCTCTCTTCAACGCTTGTAGGCAGGATTACCAGAGGCTTTTCCTGCAGCTGTGTCTCGACACGGGAATGCGGAAGAGTGAGGCTCTTGGCCTTCGTTGGGACGAGATAGACTTCAACGAGGGAAAAATCACGGTTGGCAACCGTGGCGGGAGAGGCACGAAGAACGGCGATGCCAAGGTCATTCCGTTGACCTCTCGAATGCTGGACACACTCAAGTACACATTCGAGGCACAAAATGGGAGCAGCCAATATGTCTTCCCGTCGCCCAAGCCGAACCGCCAGGGGGTGTATTCGGACAGGCCGATTTCAACCCCAAAAACCTTCTGGAAGCGGCTCCTGCGCGATGCAGGCATAGAGGGTGTATGTGTCCATGATTTAAGGCATACCTTCGCTTCCTGGGCGATCCAGAGCGGTGTCGACATCAGCCTGGTGCAGCCCATCATGGGGCACCGTCATATCTCGACCACGAGGAAGTATGCGAAGCACACCGAATCGGCGCTCCAGATGGCGATGCGGATCTACGAGGAGGGAACGTTAAGAAACACACGGAGTACACAAAACAGTACACAAAACCCTCAGACTCAAAAAATCTGAGGGTTTCTCTGAGAGGGCGATGTGAATAAAATCAAGGAGTTAGTGGCGCGCCCGAAAGGATTCGAACCTCTGACCCCCAGATTCGTAGTCTGGTG